>Ga0209793_1000804_pt1 | contig 26828 bp, 23 predicted proteins | sample EBPBio122009_DNA_FD_185863 | JGI IMG/M metagenome (GOLD analysis project Ga0209793, IMG submission 185863) | Wastewater treatment Type I Accumulibacter community from EBPR Bioreactor in Madison, WI, USA - Reactor 1_2/2/2009_ DNA (SPAdes) (version 2) | ecosystem: Engineered > Bioreactor > EBPR >... | reverse complement strand
ACATTGGCGCCCTCGGATTGCACCGTCTTGATCAGGCGCGGCAGATGCTCGCCGACCTTGCCGGCGCCGAAGCGCGCGATCAGGGTCAGGCGGCCCGGCTCGTTCTCGGGGTTCAGCTTGGCCATCAGGACCTTCAGGTCCTCCGCCGTGGTCGAGGGCCCGCATTTCAGCCCGATCGGGTTCAGCACGCCGCGCGCGAACTCGACATGCGCTCCATCGGGCTGGCGGGTACGGTCACCGATCCAGATCATGTGGCCCGATCCGGCGACATTCTGGCCGGTGATCGAGTCGACCCGCGCCAGTGCCTCTTCATATTCCAGCAGCAGCGCCTCGTGGCTGGTGTAGAAATCCACCCGGCTCAGTTCGTTCGCCGTGTCGCTGTTCACCCCCGCCGCGTTCATGAAGTCGAGCGCATCCGAAATGCGGTTCGCCATCTCGCGGTAGCGTTCGGCCTTGTCGTGTTCGGCGAAGCCCAGGGTCCAGCTGTGGACGCGGTGGATGTCAGCGAAGCCGCCCGTGCTGAAGGCGCGGAGCAGGTTCAGCGAGGCGGCCGCCTGGGTATAGGCCTGCAGCATCCGGTTCGGATCGGCAATCCGGGCCTCGGGCGTCGGGTCGAAGCCGTTGATGATATCGCCCTTGTAGGACGGCATTTCCACGCCATTGATCACCTCGGTCGGGGCGCTGCGCGGCTTGGCGAACTGCCCGGCCATGCGGCCCACCTTGATGACCGGAACCTTGGCGGCATAGGTCAGCACGACCGCCATCTGCAGCATGACGCGGAACGTGTCACGGATGTTGTCGGCGCTGAACTCGGCAAAGCTCTCGGCGCAGTCGCCGCCTTGCAGCAGGAACGCCTTGCCCTCGGCCGCCAGCGCCAGCTGCTTCTTCAGCCGCCGCGCCTCGCCCGCGAAGACCAGCGGAGGGTATTTGGCCAACTGCGCCTCGACCGTTTTCAGCGCCGCCTGGTCGGGATAATCCGGCATCTGGATCCGCGGTTTCGCGCGCCATGCCGTCTTGGTCCATCCCTTGGTCATCGTCTCTCTCCGGGCTCAAGCAGATCGGGCTGCGGTATACGCCCCCGTTTCCGCCTTTGCAAAGGGCGATTGGGCGAAAAGGGGTGCTTTCGACCCTTGCGGCGGCCCCCAATTTGCGGTTCCATGGCCCGCAAACGACATGATCAGGTCGCAGACATGACTCTCGGCACCCGCAAGGCCACCCAGACACAGAAGACCACCACGACGCGGCGGTTCGTCTTCGTGCTCTTGGACAAGTTCACCATGATCTCCTTCGCGGGCGCCATCGAACCGCTGCGGCTGGCCAACCGCGTCGCGGGCGAGACGCTCTACAGCTGGCTCCTCTGCGGCGAGGGGACAGAGAAATCCTGCTCCAACGGCGCGACCTTCCGGCTGGACATGGGACTGGCAGAGATGGACCGCGAGGACACGATCCTGGTCTGCGGCGGCCTCGACGTGCAGCGCACCACCACCAAGGGCATCGTCAGCTGGCTTCGGCGCGAGGCGCGGCGCGGCGTGACCATCGCCGGCATCTGCACCGGGGGGCATTCGCTGGCGAAGGCAGGGCTTCTGGATGGCAAGAAGGCGACGATCCACTGGGAAAACCAGGACGGATTTTCGGAGGAATTCGAGGATGTGAAGCTGACCAAATCGGTCTATGTGATGGACGGCAACCGCTGGACGACGGCGGGCGGCATCTCCTCGCTGGACCTGATGCTGAAGATCATCGCCGCCGACCATGGCGAGGATCTGGCGAACACGGTCGCCGACCAGCTGATCTATTCCACCATCCGCACCGACCAGGACACGCAGCGCCTGTCGATCCCGACGCGGATCGGCGTGCGGCACCCGAAGCTGTCCCAGGTCATCCAGATGATGGAGGGCAACATCGAGGACCCGATGTCGCCCGCGGACCTGGCCGAGGAGGTGGGCATGTCCACCCGCCAGCTGGAGCGGCTGTTCCGCCGCTATCTCAACCGCTCGCCCAAGCGCTATTATATGGAACTGCGCCTGCAGAAGGCGCGGAACCTGTTGATGCAGACCGACATGAGTGTGATTAACGTGGCCCTGGCCTGCGGCTTTGCCTCGCCCTCGCATTTCTCGAAGTGCTACCGCAGCCATTACAGCACCACCCCCTACCGCGAGCGCGGCACCCAAGGCATGCCGGGCGCGGTGCCGGTGCGGCTGTCGATCTAGGGGAGCTCGGGCAAAGGTTAAGTCCGCGTTAACGCGCGCGCCCAAGCTCTTGAATTTACTAGGTCCGCAAATCTGCCCGCGCGTGGGCAGCTACTCGACCGGCGCCATCCGGTAGACCGCCCCCTCCGTGACCGACAGGAACCAGATCGACCCGTCCGGCGCCTCGACCACGTCCCGGACCCGCCGGGTTTCCGGGGCGCCGATCCGCTCCTCGGCAAAGCCGGTCGGGGCCGGGGTGTCGGGGTCGAGCCGCCCCAGGAAGTCGCTGTTGAGCGACCCGAAGAAAAGATCGCCCCTCCACTCCGGCACCAGTTTCCCCGAATAGACCATCAGCCCCGACGGCGCGATCGAGGGGTCCCAGTAGTGCAAGGGCTGCTCCATTCCCGCCAGCGCCTGCCCCTCGCCGATCGGGTCGCCCGAGTAGTCGATCCCGTAGGTGATGACCGGCCAGCCGTAGTTCTTTCCCGCCTCCGGCGCGTTCAGCTCATCCCCGCCCTGCGCCCCGTGCTCGACGGTAAGGAGGCGGCCCGACAGATCCAGCGCCGCCCCCTGCACGTTCCGGTGCCCCCGCGAGAAGGCCCCGGGCAGCCACCCCTCCAGGCGGATCGCGGGCGACCCGTCGCGGTTCAAAAGGATCAGCTTGCCCAGCGAGGACGCCGGGTCCTGCGCCTGCATCCCCTGCGGCCCGGTCCCCCGCTCCCCCGTGGTCAGCGCGATGGTTCCGTCCGGCATCTCCACCAGCCGCGCCCCGAAGTGTCGCCCGCCGGGGGCGGCATCTCCGGTGAAGACGGTGCGGAAACCCTCCAGCCGGGAGCCGTCCTCCGACAGGCGCCCCACCCCCGCTGCAGTCGCGGCCCCCTCGCCCACCGGAGCGGCGAAGCTGAGCCAGACCTCGCGGCTGGTGGCGAAATCGGCGGGGATCATGACGTCGAGAAGCCCGCCCTGCCCCTTGGCGAAGACCTCCGGACCGCCTTCGACCCGGTGCAATTCGCCGCCCCGCGCCAGCCAGAGCCGTCCGGCCCGCCCGGTCACGAGGAGGTCCCCCTCCGGCAGGAAGGCGAGACCCCAGGGCTCGTCGAGACCACCAACCACCCGGGTGATCTCCATCGGTCCGGCCCCGGTCTCGACCGTCCCCGGCCACGCCGCCGTCGGCAGGGCGAAAAGGGACACCAGAAGGCAGAGCGCTGATTTCATTTCCTTCCTCCGATCCTTGCAGTTTCCGTCAGCGCGCGTCGGGCGCACAACCTTGAAATGTAGCGCGGCATCGTCTCATGTCGACTCGCAGGTCATTTTTTGGTCGACATAATGTCGACAAAATATGGCTTCCCTTTTTGCCGAGCCCGCACTACCGTCAACACAGGATTTCGATCCAAACAGGGAGATATAATAAATGAAGAAACTTCTGCTGGCCGCTTCGGCCTGCGCGCTGATGGCTGGGGCCGCTTCTGCCGAGGACGTCAAGATCGGCATCCTGATCGGCTTCACCGGCCCCATCGAATCCTTGACCGGGCACATGGCGAATGCGGCGGAAGCCGCGATGGCCGAAGTGAACGCCTCGGGCAAGGCCAAGAACACCTATACCTCGGTGCGGGGTGACGACACCTGCACCGACGCCGCCGCCGCGACCGCGGCGACCGAGCGGGCGATCACCGCGGAAGGCGTCAAGGCCATCATCGGCGGCGACTGCTCGGGCGTGACCCGCGCAATGCTGACCAACGTCGCCATGCCGAACGGCATCGTGATGATCTCGCCCTCGGCGACTTCGCCGGCGCTGACCAACGACCCGGACAACGGCCTCTTCTTCCGCACCGCGCCGTCGGACGCGCGGGAAGGCGAGGTGATGGGCGAGATCCTGAAGGAAAAAGGCGTGAAGTCCATCGCGCTGACCTATTCCAACAGCGACTACGGCAAGGGTCTGGCCGAGGCGATTGCCGCCGGTTTCACCGCCCAGGGCGGCACGGTGACGATCAACGCGGCGCATGATGACGGCAAGGCCGACTATTCGGCGGAAGTCGCGGCGCTGGCGGCAGCGGGCGGCGACCTTCTGGTCGTGGCGGGCTATCTGGACCAGGGCGGCAAGGGCATCATCCAGGCCTCGCTCGACTCGGGCGCCTTCACCCAGTTCGGGCTTCCGGGCGGCATGGTCGGCGACTCGCTGCCCGCCGCCATCGGCCCGGCGCTGAACGGCTCCTATGGCCAGGTTGCCCAATCCGACAGCCCCGGCGCTGCAGTCCTGCAGGAAATGGGCAAGAAGAACGACCCGGCCTTCGACGCGACCTCGCCCTACACCCCCGAAAGCTATGACGCCGCCGCGCTGATCATGCTGGCGATGGAGGCTTCGGGCTCGACCGACTCGAACGTCTACAAGGAAAAGATCATGGAGATCGCCAACGGGCCGGCTGACGGCTCGGGCGTCAAGATCCTTCCGGGCGAGTTGGGCAAGGCGCTGGAACTGATCGCAGCGGGCACCGCCATCGACTATGACGGCGCTTCGGGCGTGACACTGATCGGACCGGGTGAATCGGCCGGACGCTACAAGCAGTTCGAGGTGAAGGACGGCAAGTACGAGACCGTCCAGTTCCGTTGATCGGGCGGTTCGGACGCTGATCATGGCCTTGCCCCGCCGCAATCGGGGCAAGGTCCGCATACAGAGCAAGTCGCTGGAGTTTCCGTGCTCTGCCTGATCGGGCGGACCCTTTTCTTCTGTTGCGCCCAAGAATAGGGTGGCCAGCGGACTTGCTCCAATAAGGAAGGCTACTATGAAGAAACTGCTTCTGGCCACGTCGGCCATGACCCTGATCGCGGGCGCTGCGCTTGGGGAAGATGTGAAGATCGGCACCCTGCTGGGCCTCACCGGCCCGATCGAGAGCATCGCGCCGAACATGTTCTCGGCCGTTGATCTGGCGATCAAGGAAGTGAACGATTCCGGCAAGGCGGCGAATGGCTGGGTGTTCCAGTCGGTTCGCGCCGATTCCACCTGCATCGACGCAGCCGCCGCCTCGGCCGCGGCCGAACGGCTGATCACCGTGGATGGCGTCAAGGGCATCGTCGGCGGCGACTGCTCGGGCGTGACCCGCGCCGTGCTGACCAACCTGGCCATGCCGAACGGCATTGTGATGATCTCGCCCTCGGCGACCTCGCCCGCGCTGACGACCGACCCCGATGACGGGCTCTTCTTCCGCACCGTGCCGTCGGACGCCCGCGAAGGCGTGGTGATGGCCGAGATTCTGGAGGCGCGCGGCGTCAAGTCCATCGCGCTGACCTATTCCAACAGCGACTACGGCAAGGGCCTGGCGGAAGCCATCGCCAACGCCTTCACCGCCAAGGGCGGCACCGTGACGATCAACGCCAGCCATGACGACGGCAAAGCCGACTATTCGGCCGAGGTCGGGGCACTGGCGGCGGCGGGCGGCGACGTGCTGGTCGTGGCGGGCTACATCGACCAGGGCGGCAAGGGCATCATCCAGGCCGCCGTCGACAGCGGCGCCTTCAGCACCTTTGGCCTGCCGGGCGGGATGTATGGCGAAAGCCTGGTCGCCGCGATTGGCGCACCGCTGAACGGCTCGTTCGGGCAGCATGCCTCGTCGACCTCAGAAGGCTATACCGCGTTCCTGGACCTGGCCAAGGCGGCGGATCCGTCCTTCGACGGCTCGACCAACTTCGCGGCCAATTCTTATGACGCGGCGGCGCTGATCATCCTGGCGATGCAGGCCGCGAATTCCACCGACGCCAAGGTCTACAAGGACAAGGTGATGGAGATCGCCAACGGTCCGGCGGACGGGTCGGGCACCAAGATCAAGGCCGGTGAGCTTGGCAAGGCGCTGGAGCTGATCGCGGCGGGCACGGCCATCGACTATGATGGTGCGACCGGCGTGACGCTGCTGGACGGCGGCGACGCTTCCGGCACCTTCTCGGAAGACGAGATCAAGGACGGCAAATGGGAATCCGTCGGCTACCGCTGATCTGAGACTTGCGACATCGGCCCGGGGGAAACCTCGGGCCGATCACCAGAAACGAGACCGAGAAATCGGACGGGGAACCTAAAAAGGCCACGCACGCGGCAAGCGGAAGCGGCAGGCCACGACAGGGGAAGACATGATCAGGGTCGAGAATCTGCACAAGCATTTTGGCGGGTTTCACGCCGTCGATGGCGCGTCGCTGGAGATCAGGACCGGCTCGATCACCGGGCTGATCGGCCCGAACGGGGCGGGAAAGACCACGCTGTTCAACGTGATCGCCGGACGCTACGAGCCGACCAGCGGCCAGGTCTTCATGGATGGCGAGGACATCACCGGCCTGCCGCCGCACAAGTTGTTCGACAAGGGTCTGCTGCGCACTTTCCAGATCGCGCATGAATTCGGTTCGATGACGGTGCGCGAGAACCTGATGATGGTCCCGCCGCGCCAGACCGGCGAAAAGCTGTGGAACGCGCTCTTCTCGCGGGGCCAGGTCGCCGAGGAGGAGGAGCGCATCCGCGCGAAGGCCGACGAGGTGCTGGAGTTCCTGACTATCAGCCATATCGCCGACCAGAAGGCGGGGATGATCTCGGGCGGGCAGAAGAAACTGGTGGAACTGGGTCGCACGATGATGGTCGATGCCAAGATCGTCTTCTTGGACGAGGTCGGCGCCGGGGTGAACCGGACGCTTCTGAACACCATCGGCGACGCCATCGTCCGGCTGAACAAGGAGCGCGGCTATACCTTCTGCGTGATCGAGCACGACATGGATTTCATCGCGCGGCTTTGCGACCCGGTGATCTGCATGGCCGAGGGCAAGGTGCTGGCGGAAGGCACGGTCGATCAGGTGAAGAACGACGAGCGGGTGATCGAGGCCTATCTGGGCCGGGGCCTGAAGAACAAGCTGAAAGAGGAAGCCGCGCATGGGTGATCCGGCCGGACACGCGTTTTCCGCGAAACCGCGACTTGCTGGTTTTCACGGAAAATCAGTTGCTTCGATGAAAGACTTCACGCATGGCTGAGCCCTTCCTGATCGGCGAGAACATGACCGGCGGCTATGGCGCGGTCGACATCCTGCATTCCTGCACCCTTGCGGTCGAGCCCGGCGAGATCGCGGTCATCGTCGGCCCGAACGGCGCGGGGAAATCCACCGCGATGAAGGCGGTTTTCGGGATGCTGAAGCTGCGCCAGGGCAGCGTCCGGCTGATGGGCGAGGACATCACCGAGCTGACCCCGCAGGCGCGCGTGCGCAAGGGCATGGGCTTTGTGCCGCAGACCCACAACATCTTCACCGGTATGACGGTGGAAGAGAACCTGGAGATGGGCGCCTTCATCCGCGAGGACGACCGGGTCCGCGACACGATGGAGCAGATCTACGGGCTGTTCCCGATCCTGAAGCAGAAGCGCTACCAGAAGGCGGGGGAGCTTTCGGGCGGCCAGCGCCAGCAGGTCGCGGTGGGGCGCGCGCTGATGACCCAGCCCAAGGTGCTGATGCTGGACGAGCCCACGGCGGGCGTCAGTCCCATCGTGATGGACGAACTTTTCGACCGGATCATTGAGATCGCCCGCAGCGGCATTTCCATCCTGATGGTCGAGCAGAATGCGCGCCAGGCGCTGGAGATCGCCGACAAGGGCTATGTCCTGGTGCAGGGGCGCAACCGCTACACCGACACCGGGGCGGCCCTGCTGGCCGATCCGGAGGTCCGCAAATCCTTCCTTGGAGGCTGATGATGAAAGCTGCCGCGCTGGCCGTTCTGGCCCTTCTCCCTGCCCCGGCCTTCGCCGGATACGAATGTACCGCCACCCAGCAATGCGGCGGCGGCACCTGCGAGGCCTATACCGGCGGCCCCTTCCTGATCGAGGAAAGCGGCGACGTCTGGCGGGTCAGCACCGGCGGTCAGTCCTGGGAGGGCTATCAGACCACCACGATGGACACCGGCGGCGAAGTCTCGATCGTGCTGCCGCCGCAGAACGGCATGTCCGGGCTGGTCAGCATCTTCCCGTCGGGCGAGTTTCTGTTCACCGCCCATGCCGGTGGCCAGGGCGCGGTCGCGATCACCGGCTCGGGCAGTTGCGCTGGCGACGGCGGCTGATCCCTTCCCCTATCCTTACTGGACTTTCGTGACCCGATGGACATTCTCAACGCCCTCGTCGCCTTCCTGAACTTCATCGTCGTGCCGGGCCTTGCCTATGGCAGCCAGCTGGCGCTGGGGGCGCTCGGCATCACGCTGATCTTCAGCGTCCTGCGCTTTTCCAACTTCGCGCATGGCGACACGATGGCCTTCGGGACCGCCTTCGTCATTCTCTTCACCTGGTGGTTCCAGTCGATGGGGATCACTGCGGGCCCGCTGCCGACCGCGCTTCTGGCGCTGCCCCTGGGTATCCTCGTCACCATCGCCATGGTGCTGGCGACCGACCGGGTGGTCTATCGCTTCTACCGCAAGCAAAGGGCCAAGCCGATCATCGTGGTCATCGTCTCGACCGGGGTGATGTTCGTGATGAACGGCCTTGTCCGCATGATCATCGGCACCTCCGAGCAGAACTTCACCGACGGGGCGCGGATGATGCTCAACCCGCAGGATTTCAAGGCCTGGACCGGGCTGGCGGAACCGCTGGCGATCAAGACGACGCAGGCGATCTCGGTCGTGGCGGCGGTGATCTGCTGCGCGCTTCTGTTCTGGTTCCTGCAGAAGACCCGCACCGGCAAGTCGATGCGGGCCTATGCCGACAACGAGGACCTCGCGCTTCTCTCCGGCATCAACCCCGAGCGGGTGGTGACGATCACCTGGATCATCGCGGGTGCGCTGGCCTGTATCGCGGGGTCGCTCTACGGGCTCGACAAATCCTATCGCGGGATCGTCTATTTCAGCCTGCTCATGCCGATGTTCGCTGCGGCCGTCGTGGGCGGGCTCGGCTCGCCCCTGGGCGCAGTGATCGGCAGCTTTATCGTGGCCTTCTCGGAACTGATCATCACCAGTGCCTGGAAGAAGATACTGGGCTATCTGGTCCCGGCGGACTGGTTGGGCGACGGGCTCTACCAGGCGCTGTCGACCGACTACAAGGTAGCGGTGAGCTTCACGATCCTGATCATGGTCCTGTTGTTCCGCCCGCAGGGCATCTTCGGAGGCAAGTGACATGGGTCCCTATCGCAACGTGCTTCTCTTCGCGGGCGTGGCGCTGCTGTTCATCCTGACCGGGGTGCTGCAAAGCTGGAACCTGTCGCTGAACATCCTGAACCTGGCGCTGCTGTCCTGCATCATGGCCATCGGGGTGAACATCCAGTGGGGCTATGCGGGCCTCTTCTCCACCGGCATCGTCGGTTCGGTCGCGCTTGGCGGGTTGGCGGTCGCTCTGGTCTCGGCCAAGCCCGTGCCCGAGGGCTGGGCGGCGGGCGGACCGCGCATCCTGGGCGCGCTGCTCTTTGCCGCCGTCGCCATTGCCCTGGCGGTCTGGCTTTACCGCCGTCTCAAACCCGGCGCGAACCGGGCGCTGGCCCTGGCGCTGTATCTGGTGGTGCTGTTCTTCATCTATCGCGCCATCCTCGATCCCGGCGTCGTCGCGGTCGAGGCGAACAATCCCGCCCAGGCCGGCAACATCGGCGGGCTGGGGCTGAATTCGCTGATCGCCTGGCCGGTGGGCGCGCTGATGGCGGCCGCGGCCGCCTGGGTGATCGGCAAGATCGCCCTCGGCCTGCGCGAGGATTACCTGGCCATCGCCACGCTGGGCATCGCCGAGATCATCGTCACCGTGCTGCGGAACGAGGACTGGCTGGCGCGCGGGGTGAAGAACCTGATCGACCTGCCCCGCCCCTGGCCTGTGCCGAAGGAGGTGGACCTGCAATTCAACCCGGCCTTCCTTGACCCCGTCCGGGCCATGGGTCTTGATCCCGTCACCGCCTCGACGATCTTCGTCAAGCTCCTGTACGCCACCATGTTCGGCCTGGTCCTCGTACTTCTGGTCTGGGGCTGCGAGCGCGCCCTGAACAGCCCCTGGGGCCGGATGGTCCGCGCCATCCGCGACAACGAGATTTCCTCGGCCGCGATGGGCAAGGACGTGAAGTTCCGCCACCTGCAGATCTTCATCATCGGCTCGGCGGTGGTGGGGCTGGCGGGGGCAATGATGACCTCGATGGAGGGGCAACTGACCCCGCCATCCTATCTGCCTCTGCGCTTCACCTTCCTGATCTGGGTGATGGTCATCGTCGGCGGGTCGGGCAACAACTGGGGCTCGATCCTTGGCGGGCTGCTGATCGGCTGGCTGTATCTGGCGGTGGAGTTCCTCGGACCGCAGATGATGCGCATCATCACCGCCGGGCTGCCCGCGGGCGGCCTGAGGGACCACCTTCAGGACACCGCGGCCCATATGCGCCTGCTGACCCTGGGCGTCGTGCTTCTGGTGGTCATGCGCTTTGCGCCGCGCGGGCTGATCCCCGAGAAGTAGCGACCCTGCGGTCAGGCTTCACTGCCTGACCGCGACATTTTTTGTCGCAAACTCTCATGCCTTTCGGCCCCTGCCCCGCCATGGTGCGTGAAAACCGGACAAGGCTGGAGACATGCAATGAAGACCCATGCGCGCGTGGTGGTGATCGGGGGCGGCGTCGTCGGCTGCTCGGTGCTTTACCACCTGACCAAGCTCGGCTGGTCCGACGTCATGCTGATCGAACGGTCGGAGCTGACGAGCGGGTCGACCTGGCACGCGGCGGGGGGCTTCCACACCATCAACGGCGACACCAACATGGCCGCCCTGCAAGGCTATACCATCCGGCTTTACAAGGAGCTGGAGGCGATCACCGGCATGTCCTGCGGATTGCACCATGTGGGGGGCGTGACGCTGGCCGACAACGAGGCCCGGTTCGAGATGCTGAAGGCCGAACGCGCCAAGCATCGCTACATGGGCCTCGACACCGAAATCCTGTCGCCCGCAGAGATCAGCAAGCTGACCGACGGGCTGGTGAACGTGGACGGCATCCTCGGCGGGCTTTACGACCCGCTGGATGGCCACCTCGACCCGTCGGGCACCACCCATGCCTATGCCAAGGCGGCGCGGCTGGGCGGGGCCGAGATCGTGCTGCACAACCGCGTGCTGGAGACGAACCCGACCAAGGACGGCTGGGAAGTCGTCACCGAGAAGGGCACCGTCCATTGCGAGCATCTGGTGAACGCAGGCGGCCTCTGGGCGCGCGAGATCGGGGCGATGGCGGGGGTCTATCTGCCGCTGCTGCCGATGGCGCACCAGTATCTCGTCACCGACGACATTCCCGAGATCATGGATATCCTGAAATCGGGCCGTGAATTCCCGCATGTGATGGACCCCGGCGGCGAAAGCTACCTGCGGCAGGAAGGTCGCGGTCTCTGCATCGGCTTTTACGAGAAACCCTGCGAGCCCTGGTCGGTCGACGGCACGCCCTGGGATTTCGGGCATGAGCTGCTGAACGAGCAGTTCGACAAGATCGAGGATTCGGTCAACTTCGCCTACCGCCGCTTCCCGGTGCTGGAACGGTCGGGCGTCAAGCGCGTGATCCATGGGCCTTTTACCTTCGCCCCCGACGGCAACCCGCTGATCGGGCCGGTGCCGGGATTGAAGAACTACTGGTCGGCCTGCGCGGTGATGGCGGGCTTCAGCCAGGGCGGCGGCATGGGCCTGAGCCTGGCGCAATGGATGATCCACGGCGAGGTGGAGCGCGATCCGCGCGGCTTCGACGTGGCGCGCTTCGGCACTTGGACCTCGCCGGGCTATACCGTGCCGAAGGTGATCGAGAACTATCAGATGCGCTTCAGCGTCTCGTACCCGAACGAGGAACGCCCCGCCGCCCGCCCCTTCCGCACCACGCCGATGTATCAGGTCTTCGACGGCATGAACGCCGTCTGGGGCCAGCAATACGGGCTGGAGGTGGTGAACTACCACGCCCTGCCGGGCGAGCCGCGCTACGAGACGCCGACCTTCAAACGCTCCAACGCCTGGGAGGCGACCCGGGCCGAGGTCATGGCGGTGCGCGAAGGCGTCGGCATCAACGAGTTGCAGAACTTCGGCAAGTATCTGGTCAAGGGCGCCGGTGCGCGGGCTTGGCTGGACCGGATCATGGCGGGGCGCATCCCGCAGCCGGGACGCCTGTCGCTGACCCCGATGCTGGCAGAAAGCGGCAAGATCATCGGCGACTTCACCGTCTCCTGCCTGAGCGAGACCGAATTCCAGCTGACCGCCAGCTACGGCGCGCAGGGCTGGCACCAGCGCTGGTTCGAGCAACATGCAGAACCCGGCGTAACCATCGAGAATGTCTCGGATTCCCGCTCGGGCTTCCAGATCGCCGGACCGAAGTCGCGCGAACTGCTCTCCCGCGTCACCCGGTCGGATGTCTCGGCCGAGGCCTTCCGGTTCATGGACGTGAAGCGGATGACCGTGGGCATGGCCAACTGCATCGTGCAGCGGGTGAGCTATACCGCCGACCTAGGCTATGAGATCTACACCGACCAGATGTCGGTGCGCCACCTGTGGGACGTGCTGTCCGCCGCGGGCAAGGACCTTGGGTTGCGCCCCTTCGGGATGCGGGCGATGATGTCGCTGCGGCTGGACAAGTGGTTCGGCTCCTGGGGCCGCGAGTTCTCGCCCGATTACACCCCCGCCGAGACCGGCCTTGACCGCTTCATCGCCTGGAACAAGCCCGCCGACTGGATCGGCAAGGCCGCCGCGCTGAAGGAGAAGGCCGAGGGTCCGAAGCGCAAGCTGGTGTCGATCATCGTGGATGCCGACGACGCCGATGTCGTGGCCTGGGAGCCGATCTGGCTGGACGGCGCGGTCGTGGGCTGGTGCACCTCGGGCGGCTACAGCCATTGGACCGGCAAGTCGGTGGCGCAGGGCTTCATCCCCGCCGACCGGGTGCAGGACGGGCTGGCGCTGGAGGTCGAGATCCTTGGCGAACGCCGCCCGGCGCGGGTACATCTGGCCCCACTCTGGGACGACGGCGGGCGGATGCGGGCCTGACGGGCCGCTTGACAGGGGGCTCCGGTCAGACGGAGCATCCCGTCCATGCCTTCGGTCGTGCATATCCTTGTGCTTGCTGCCGGTGCGTCCTCTCGGATGCGGGGATGCGACAAGCTGGTGCAGCCGATCCAGGGCCAGCCGATCCTGCGCCGGGTGGCGGAGCAGGCGCTGGCCACCGGCGCGCCGGTCTTCGTCACCCTGCCCCCCGCATCCGAACCGCGACGCGCGGCGCTGGCGGGATGCCGGGCCAGCCTCGTCGAGGTGCCGGACGCTGCCGAGGGAATGTCGCGCTCGATCATCCGGGGGTTGGCGGCGGTTTCCGCGTGCGACCCCGGACCGCAGGACGGGGTGATGATCCTGCCCGCCGACATGCCCGGGTTTACCACCGGGGCGCTCGCCGATCTGATCTCCCGCTTCCGCGCCGAGCCCGGGCTGGTCTGGCGCGGCAGCACGACCGAGGGCACGCCGGGCCATCCGGCGATCTTTCCGCGCGATCTCTGGTCGGACCTGGCGAAGATCACCGGCGATGAAGGCGGGCGTTCGGTTCTGAGGCGGCACGCCGATCGCGTCCGGCTGGTTCCCCTGCCCGACCGGATGGCGGTGCTGGACCTCGACACGCCGGAGGATTGGGCCGCCTTTCTGGGCCGCCCGGCCCCGTCAGCCTGAGACCAGCACCCTCGCCTCATGCGCCTTCAGCGACAGGCGCGCGGCCGGGAATCCGGTGGCATCGGTCGCAAGCTCCGGGAACAGCTGCAGCACTTCGGCCCGGGCGGCTTCGTCCAGCGCGTCCAGCGTGCGTTCGGCCGGCTGGAAGCTTTCGGTCCAGATCCCGTCCGATTGCACGATCTCATGCCGGTCGAACAGGACGTGGACGTAGGTCACACCCTCGACCGGCAAGGCCCGGGTGATCTCTGCCATGCCGACCAGGTGTCTGGCGGGAACCAGAACCTCGCTTTCGCCGAAATACATCTCGGCCCGCGCGCCCTCGATCAGCACGCGGTGCTGCGGCGAGACGAGCATGGTGCGATCCGGACCCACCGCGAGAGCCCCCGCCGCGATGCGGACCGGCTGCAGGTTCGGCTCGGCCAGAAGCTCGGCATAGGACAGCTTGCGCGACCCCAGCCAGCGCAACGGTTGCAACCCGTTGTCGCGCGTGACCACCATGTCACCCGGCGCCAAAGCCTCGACGGCGACGGCACCGCGTTCGGTCATGATCTGCGTCCCTGCGGTGAAGCAGACGATGATCAGATTCTCGATATCACGGAAGACCAGCGTGCCGACGACTGTGGTGCCGTCGCTCGCGAAGAAGGTGATCGTGCCGTTCTCGTGGTCCAGCGGATCGTAGACCAGGTCGATCCGCGCCCAACCGTAGCCGGTGATGTCGACCGTGAGGGTGTCGTTGTCGATCCCGCCGTTGCCGCCATCGACGAATTCGCCGATCGCGACATCATTGGCAGCCAGGACGGTCCCATGCGCAAGGTTGAACCCGACATGGATATGATCGCGACCATCGCCGCCGTAGATGAAGTCCTGCCCTGCGCCGCCATAGAGAACATCGTCGCCCGCATCGCCATAGAGCGTGTCGCTGCCGCCGTCGCCATAGAGCGTGTCCTGATCCGCGCCGCCATAGATGAGGTCGGCTTCCGAGCCGCCATAGGCCAGATCATTGCCGGTGCCGCCGAACAGCACGTCGTTGCCGCCGTCACCGAAAAGCGTGTCGTTTCCGGCATCGCCGTAGATCGTATCCGCGTCCGCCCCGCCATAGGCCAGGTCGCCACCGTCACCGCCATAAAGCGTGTCGCTTCCGGCATCGCCGTAAAGCGTATCGGCGCCAAGGCCGCCGTATAGAAGGTCAGCGTTGTCGCCGCCGAAGAGTTGGTCGTTGCCATCCTCGCCGTAGAGCGAGTCATTCCCTGCATCGCCATAAAGCGTGTCGTTGCCGTCGCCGCCGAACAATGTATCCTGATCTGCGCCGCCATAGAGCAAGTCGGCGTCCGCGCCGCCGTAGAGCAGATCAGTCCCGGCGCCCCCAAAGAGGGTGTCAAGTCCAGCTCCGCCATACAGCAGGTCCGCATTGTCGCCGCCGAACAACTGGTCGTTGCCGTCCTCGCCGAACAGCGTGTCGTTCCCGCCGTCGCCATAGAGCGTGTCCTGGTCCGCACCGCCATAGAGCAGGTCAGCGTCCGCGCCACCGTAAAGCAGGTCGTTTCCGGCATCGCCGAACAGTGTGTCAACGCCCGCGTCACCGAACAGTGTGTCCTGACCAAGCCCGCCATACAGCAGATCGGCTTCGGTACCGCCATAGAGCAAGTCGTTTCCGGCATCGCCGAACAGCGTGTCGGCCCCGGCGTCGCCATAAAGCGTATCCTGGTCTGCCCCTCCGTAAAGCAGGTCGGCATCCGCCCCGCCAAAAAGCACGTCATTCCCAGCGTCGCCATAAAGTGTGTCGAGCCCGGCTCCACCATACAGCAGATCCGCATTGTCACCGCCGAACAGCCGGTCGTTGCCATCGTCGCCGAAGAGCGTGTCGTTCCCGGCATCGCCGTAGAGCGTGTCCTGATCCGCCCCGCCATACAGCAGGTCGGCATCCGCGCCGCCAAAGAGCAGATCGTTCCCGGCGTCGCCGAACAGCGTGTCGGCCCCGGCATCGCCATAGAGGGTGTCGAGACCCGCCCCACCGTAAAGCAGGTCTGCACCATCACCGCCGTAGAGCCGGTCGTTCCCGTCTTCGCCGTAGATCGTGTCGGCGCCCGCCTCGCCATAGAGAATGTCGTTGCCGGTGCCGCCATAGATGAGGTCGTTGCCAAGCCCGGCCATGACCGTATCGTCGCCCGCACCCGCGCGGATGCGGTCATCGTTCAGGCTGGCGGGGTTGATGCCGTCGTTGTTGTCGATCCGGTCGGTGCCGTTGGCGATTGGCTCAATATAGCTGGCGTTGATGAGATCGTTGCCCGCCGTGCCTTCTACCCAGCCGTCGTCCCAGCCTGTCACGACACGGTCGATGGCGAAGTCGCCGGAGTTGGTGACGACCGATCCGATGGTGATCGACACGATCGGCTTCAATTGCTGCGCAACCGTGGTTGCGTTTGATGTTATCTCCGGCGCCAGGAACAATTCGCCGGTGGTCGATTGCACGATCACAGAGGTTATATTGGCAGTCGTGCCGTCGACATAGGTCAGCGTGACGTTATAGACCCCCCCACCATCATAGATGAAAGTCTGCACACCCGCGCCAATGTTCGTGCTGAACTGATCGTTCGCCACGTTGTTGTTCGTATCGAGCGCCGTCGCCGAGCCGCCAACGTTGATCATGGTGGCAGAGGCGATCCGGTTGTAGAGCGGAGAACCGGCGCTGCCCCATGTCGACCCTACCAAGCCAACGGCATTTTCCGATATGTTGTTACCTTCAGTCGGGTCGACGAATATCGTGCTGGTGCCCAGATAAATCCAGTTGAACGTCGTCGCCATCGCTCACTCCCCCCGCGACAAGGGCGCCAGTCGACGGTTAGTCGAAGCGCCTGCGATCCTTGCAGTGCAAAGCCGGAAATCAGCCTTATCCCTGTGCCAGGGATGGTTACGATCCGCCCCGGGACGGTGCTGCGCGCGTCTGCCGTGTGATCCGTATGTCGTAGGAATTCCAGGCTGGCTTGGATTGCTGCCAGCGGTACCGGTTACCGTCGCCATTCGTCTCTGCCCCTACGTCGCCGCCCTTTGGTAGTTGGCGTTCGTGTCCGATCCATGACCGAACCCGATAACCTTTGCGCCATTATGGTGGCGTCTCTACCTGCAAACCTGATCTACAGGTTGCCCTAGCGGCAATGCTATTGCACAGACCGTTAACAAAGTCGTCAAGAAAATTGCGCTCAGGCGACGGCTTCGGCCGGGTGGAACCCTTCGGCAATGCGGCGGCTTTGGCCATAGGCGGCGCGGCCTGCCTCGGTTTTCAGCTCGGGGAAAATCTCGAAGATTTCCAGCCGCTGGGCGTTGCCGATGCCCTTCAGCGAGGTGTCTTCGGGGTGGAAGGTCTCGGTCCAGATACCGTTCGACAGCACGACCTCGTGGCGGTCGCACATGAAATGCACATAGGTCGTGCCGCTGGACTGGACGGTATGCACGCCTTGCGCCGCAAGGTGCTTGGCAGCCACCAGCACCTCACGGTCGGTATAGCGCACGGTCGAGCGGGTGTTGGCGACCAGCACGCGGTGATTGGGCGAGACCATCATGTCGCGTTCGGGCAGTCCCTTGCCCAGCGAGCCCTGCTGGATGAACACCGGCAGAAGATGCGGTTCGGCCTGGAAATCATGCAGGAACATCTGGGTCTTGCCTACCCAGCGCACGGTCTGGATGCCGTTGTCGCGGGTGACGACGCGGTCGCCGGCCGAGATCAGTTCCACCGGCAGTTCGCCGCGCTGGGTGGTGATCAGCGTTCCGGGCGTGAAGCACGGCGTGCAGCGCGGCGCCTTGGCGGGCCGGGCGGCGTCAGGAGTTGCGGCGGCAGGGTCAAACAGCATCGCTCTATCACTTTCTGTCGTGCCGGTCCGACCCGGCACTTTCTATGCTTCATGGATATCCGGCGGGGGCGTGGGGAGAAAAGTAAAAAAGATGTTTCTAAACAAGGGCCCGCCGGCAGATTTCAGCCGATGCGTGTGCTCTTTTACGGCCATCCGGCGCCCAAAGGTCGGGGCACCGAATGCGGCCTGGAAATTATCCCGCTGTAACAGTCTGCCCGATCATGCCTTTCAATCCCGACGTGTATTCGCGGAGCCGGATCGCCCCGGCGAGTGACCCGCTTGATTCAACCGCTTGGTGCAAAAGACGGCGGGCCGGATTGCGCCCATTGCGACTATGACTCGGGAAAGGTTGTTTCTGTCCCCAAATCCAATCGACGGACTTCATCGCGACTGGCGAGGAAACGCCTTCGCGGACCGCCGAATCAGGCGCGCCGGGAAAGGCTGCAATCTTGGGAAGTGGTGCCCGAGGCGAGACTCGAACTCGCAAGCCTTGCGGCGGAGGATTTTGAATCCCCTGCGTCTACCATTCCACCACTCGGGCCACCGGAGCCCCGTTTAGAACCTGCCGCGGCCCGCGTCAATGCGGGCCGGAAGGGACTCAGAGGTCGTTGGTCTGGAAGGTGTCGCAGTCGGCCAGCTGGCCGGACTGGAGCCCGATCATGAACCAGCGCGAGCGCTGTTCCGAGGTGCCGTGGGTGAAGGTATGCGGCATCGGGCGCTGGCCCGCATTCCGTTGCAGGGTGTCGTCGCCGATCTGGCGGGCAGCGTTGACCGCCTCTTCCAGATCGCCGCGCTCGATGGTGCCCAGGGTCTGCGCCGCCTCGCGTGCCCAGATGCCGGACAGGCAATCGGCCTGCAGCTCGATCCGGACCGAGATCGCGTTCGATTCCTCCTGGCTGACCTGCTGGCGGATCTGGTTCGCCTTGGCGAGGATGCCAAGCTCGTCCTGGACATGGTGGCCGATTTCATGGGCGACCACATAGGCCGCCGCGAAGTCGCCCTCCGCGCCGAGCCGCTTGTGCAGCGTCGTGAAGAAGCCGGTGTCGAGGTAGACCTTCTTGTCCATCGGGCAGTAGAACGGGCCCGTTGCCTCGGACGCGCCGCCGCAGGCCGACCGTGTCGCGTCCTTGAAGAGGACCAGGGTCGCGGGGGTATAGGTCGCGTTCAACTGCTGCTTGAAGACCCGGGTCCAGATCTCCTCGGTATCGGCGAGGACGACCGAGACGAACTGGCCCTCGGCCTTGTCCTGCTCGGTCAGCTCGGTGGGCGTGCCGGAAGAGCCGGTCTCCATCCCGCCGGGGCCGAGAAGCTGGCTGGGATCGACACCGAGAAAGATCGCGATCAGGAAGACGACCACAGCCCCCGCCCCGCCGATCCCGCCGACCCGCACGGCCCCGCCCCCGCCCATCCGGCGGCGGTCCTCGATGTTGGAGCTTTCCCTGCGGCCGCGCCACTGCATTCCGTCACCCTTCCCTGCCGCCGGCCGTCCACGCTGGACAGGTCCGATATTTCTTTAAGAACAGATACTTGTCTGTGGACGTTCACGAATCCTTAACCCGCGCGCGCCGCCGTTCCGCGAAATCCTATCCGCTCCCGGCCCATGTCGCCAAGCGCGAAAGCACATCTGCGGGATCGGCCTCTCGCTTCCCCTTCCCCTTCCCCGTCGCCCGGCCTATGGTCGCGACGCATTTCCCGAGTGAGCCGAGAGCCTCGCATGACCCTGACCCGCCCGACCCTGATCCTTCTTGCCACGCTGGGCTCGGCAGCCCTGCTGGGCGGGGCCTTCGCCTTCCAGTACATTGGCGGGCTCGCGCCTTGCCAGTTGTGCCTCTGGCAGCGCTGGCCCCATGCGGCGGCGATCCTGATCGGGATCGTGGCGCTGGCGACGGGCTGGCGGGGGCTGGCCTGGCTGGGCGTTGTCGCTGCGCTGGCGACGGCAGCCATCGGGGTCTTCCACGTCGGCGTCGAGCAGAAATGGTGGGAGGGTCTGGCAAGCTGCACCGCCGGATCGATCCAGGGCATCGCGGTATCGGACCTGCTGGACCCGTCGAAGGACGTGGCCTCGGTGGTGCGCTGCGACGCCATCGCCTGGCAGATGCTGGGGATTTCCATGGCCGGGTGGAACGCGATCCTGTCGCTGGTGCTGGCCGCGATCTGGGTCAAGGCGGCGCGGACGGCCTGAGCGGGGCGCGGCCGTAGGGGAAACCCGTCCCGGGCTTGACCCGGGACCTCGCTTCATCCGCAGAGGGCCCGGCTCAGGGCCGGGGCGGGGCCATCTCTCCGAACAGGCGCTGATGTTCCTGAATTGCGAAGCGGTCGGTCATGCCCGCGACATAGTCGGCGACGACCCGGGCGAGACTGGTCTCGTCGCTCGCCGCGGCCACGTCGGCCTGCCACTCCGGCGGCAGCAGGTCGGGCTGCTTAAGGAACAGCGGGAAGAGGTCGTCGATCATCCGCGTTACCTCGGCCCGGACCGCCATGACGCTGGGTGCACGGTACATGCGGTGGAAAAGGAAGGTCCGCACCGCCTTCAGGTCCTGGTAGAGCGGTTTCGAGAAGCGGATGATCGTGGTGCCCATGTGGCGGATATCGTCCACCGATTTAGGCTGGGCACTGGCCAGCCGGTTCTGTGCGACGGCGATCACATCCTCGACCATGCGGCCGAAGACCCGGCGCAAAGCCTCGTGGCGGCGGCGCATCTTTTCCAGACCGGGGTAGAGCCGGTCCACCTCCTCGAAGGCGGGGCCGGTGACGGGAAGCTCCATCAGGTCGGCCTCGGTGAAAAGGCCGGACCGGAGCCCGTCATGCAGGTCGTGGTGCGAATAGGCCACGTCGTCGGCGATGGCCGCCACCTGCGCCTCGGCACTGGCATGGGTGTCAAGCTCCAGATCCCACTGGGCGTTGACCTCGGCCAAGGCATAGGGCAGCGGGCCGTCATGCTTCTTGTCGGCGTTCGGGCCGATGACGGGCCCGTTGTGTTTCGCAATGCCTTCAAGGGTTTCCCAGCTGAGGTTCAGCCCGTCGAAATCGGCGTAGTGGCGTTCCAGCCGGGTCACGATCCGCAGGGCCTGGGCATTGTGGTCGAAGCCGCCATAGGGCGCCATCAGCCGCTCCATCGCATCCTCGCCGGTATGGCCAAAGGGGGTGTGGCCCAGGTCGTGGGCCAGCGCCACCGCCTCGGCCAGGTCGGTGTTGAGGCCGAGGACCCCGGCGATGGTGCGGGCGACCTGCGCCACCTCGATCGTATGGGTCAGCCGGGTGCGGTAATAATCGCCCTCGTGTTCGACGAAGACCTGCGTCTTGTGCTTCAACCTGCGGAACGCGCTGGAATGGATGATCCGGTCGCGGTCGCGCTGATAGGGCGAGCGGAAGGAGGACAGCCGCTCGGGCCGGAGCCTGCCGCGGCTGGCATCGGGTTGGCAGGCGAAAGGGGCAAGCATCGGCTGTCCTTGTTCGGAAGGGTCGCGTCCCATATATTCGGGAGGGACGCCGAAGGATACGGGAACAGCCATGGAACTGACGCTGCCGCCGAAAGTCACCGACCGGGCCTTTGCCCGGCTGGCCGAGATCGCCGATGCGACGGGCGAGGCGAAGCCGCTGCGGATCGCGGTGGATGGCGGCGGCTGTTCGGGCTTCCAGTATTCGATCACGCTGGACGATCCGGCGGCGGACGACCTGGTGCTGGAAAAGGACGGGCAAAAGGTGCTGGTCGACCAGATCAGCCTGCCTTTCCTGTCGAATGCGGTGATCGACTTCACCGATGAATTGATCGGCGCGCGGTTCGTGGTGGAGAACCCCAACGCGAAGACAAGCTGCGGCTGCGGCACGAGTTTCTCGCTCTGAGCCCCCTCGCGTGCTAGCCTGACCTCGTCGCGCGACGGGTGAGGGATGGTCATGTATGTGCTGATGCTGGGCTCGGCGCCGATGGCGGCAGAGGCTGCGCTCTGGCCGCGTGGGTGGTTCGATCTGGTTCTGGTGATCAACAATGCCTGGCGGATCCGGCCCGACTGGGACGTGGCCATCCATCCGTATGATTTCCCCGTGGAGCGGCAGGCCGTGGCGGGACCGGGTCAGCGGATCGTGACCGAAACCGAGTTCGTCCCGGCGCAGAATGCCTATGGCGGCTTCGTCTATGCCGGGGCGACGATGGCTTTCACCGCGGCCTACTGGGCGCTGCACGCGATGCGGCCAAGCGTGATCGCAGTCTATGGCTGCGACATGCAGTATCCGGCGCAGGGGCCGACGCATTTCTATGGCACCGGGACGGCGGATCCCTTGCGGGCGGACATCACTCTGCGGTCGCTGGAGGCGAAGTCGGCGCGGCTGATGGTGCTGGCGGCGATGCAGGGCTGCGCGGTGGTGAACCTGTCCACCGGGCCGTCACGGCTGATCTTCCCCCGGGCGACGCGGGCCTCGGTCGCCCATGCCGCACCGGGGGTCTGGTGCCCGGAGCTTGCCGCCGAAGCGCAGGCGCTGGAAGGGGAGCTGGGTTACCTGGTGCCCTCGGGGCGTTACTGGGAAGAGCTAGGGCGGTTCGATCCGGTGGCGCTGGACCGGCTGGATGCGCTGTGGCTGCAGGCGGCCACCCTGCCCCTGCGGCAGACGGGTTGAGGCGGGCGGCCCGGCGGCCTAGGGTGGCCCGGCGGAGGGCCGATCATGAAGCTTGCGACATTCAACATCAACGGGATCAAGGCGCGGACCCTCGCGCTGAAGGGGTGGCTGGAGCAGGCGGCGCCGGATGTGGTCTGCCTGCAGGAGATCAAGTCGGTGGACGAGGGCTTCCCGCGGGATGAGTTCGAGGCGATGGGCTACCGGGTGGAGACGCATGGGCAGAAGGGGTTCAACGGGGTGGCGATCCTGTCGAAGCTGCCGTTGAGCGACGTGCGGCGGGGATTGCCGGGCGATGACGGCGACGAACAGGCGCGCTGGATCGAGGCGGTGGTCGATGCGGGGCGGCCGGTCCGGGTCTGCGGGCTGTATCTGCCGAACGGCAACCCGGCGCCGGGGCCGAAGTTCGACTACAAGCTTTCCTGGATGGCGCGGATGGAGGCGCGGGTGCGGGAGTTGCTGGCATCCGAGGAGCCGTTCATCTGCCTGGGGGACTACAATGTGATCCCCCAAGGAATGGATGCGGCGAAGCCGGAGGCCTGGGTGGGCGATGCGCTGTTCCTGCCGGAGAGCCGGGGGGCGTTCCGGCGGCTGGCGAACCTGGGGCTGACGGATGCGGTCCGGGTCCGCGATCCCTCGCCGGGGGTCTATACGTTCTGGGACTACCAGGCGGGGGCGTGGGAGCGGAACAACGGCATCCGGATCGACCATGTGATGCTGTCGCCGCAGGCTGCCGACCGGCTGGAGGCGGCGGGGATCGACAAGGCGGTCAGGGGGGGCGAGAAGCCGTCGGACCACGTGCCGGTCTGGGTGCAGATCGCGGCGTGAGACCCGCGGCGCCACCCGTGGCGTGATGGGGACCGCAAGGTACGCCAACGGGTTACGCAGGTGCGTTAGTGTGGTGTTAACTTTTGCTCGCTGGGAGCCCCACCCCATCCCATCCCTCCCCCACGGCAGAGGGAGGGAGGCGTTTTTCGGCCTTGGCACGGCATAGGAAGGAAGGCTGGCGTGGGACCGGTCAAGCGCCCCGTTCCGAGCCCTCCCCCATCCCGGCCAGGATCGCGCGGTAGCCGGCGCGCCAGTCGGGATAGCGGAGACTGAAGCCGGGCAGCGCCAGCAAGCGGGCGTTGCGCAGGCGGCGGTCCTCGGCGTAGAAGCCCGCAGCGCCCGGCGGGAGGTTCGCCTCGGCGAAGGTCACCTGCGGCGGGGGCGGCAGGCCCAGCATCGCGGCCACGCCCAGAAGCACCTCGGAGGCTGGAGAGGGCGCCCCATCGGACAGATTGGTCAGCCGCTGCCCCGCCGGAGCGGCCATGGCGGCGAGCGTGGCCCCGGCGATGTCGTCGCGGTGGATGCGGTTGAACACCTGGCCGGGCTTCACGATCGCCCGCGCGGTGCCTGCGCGGAGCTGACCCAGCACGTTGCGCCCCTCGGGTCCGTAGATACCCGCGATGCGCAGGATGTCGAGCGCGGCGCCAGAGCGCGCGGCGGCCTCCTGCCAGGCGGCCTCGGCCAGCAGTCGCCCCTTCGCATCGGCGGTTGCGGGTTTGGGGGTGCGGGTCTCGTCGATCCAGGCGCCGCCGCAATCGCCATAGATCGCGGTCGAGGAGTAGTAGCCGATCCAGCTCAGGTCCGGCGGCAGGGCGCCGAGCGCGGTCAGCGCCGGGCAACCTGACGGTCCGGGCGGCGCGGAGACCAGAAGGTCCGTCACCCCGTCCAGCACCGCGGGCGGCAGGGCGCCACCGGCAAGCGGCACAGCGGTGATGCCCTGCCCCGCCAGCGCCCCGGCTTTTGCCGGATCGCGCAGGGCGGCGCTGACCTTGCCGCCCGCTGCCAGCACCCGTGCCGCCACCGCCCGGGCGGCGTAGCCCGGACCGAGGAGCAAGAGATGCCTGCCCTCCAGCACCCGGCTCATGCCGCCAGCAACCGGGCTTGCAGCGCGTCGAACGCGGCGATCTGGGCCGGGATCAGCTGGCGGGCCTCGTCGCGGCCGAGATAGACCTTGAAGAGGCAGCTGCCGTCTTGGCCGTAGAACTGCACCGAGCGGGTTTCGGAGGAGAAGAGCTTGCGGCGGACGAAGGCGACCTTCGCGCAGGTGGCGATGTTCAGGTGGCCACCGATCGGCTTGCCCTTCAGGTTATACATGCCATGCGCGACGGTGCCGCCGTGCATCGGCCCCTTCGCCTCGAGGATCACCGGGCCGGTGTTGACGATGAAGGTGACCTCGCCCCAGCTGGCGATGTCGTCCAGCGCGGCGACCATGTGTTCGCCGGAAAGCGCGGTGACTTCACCCGCGGGTAGCGCCAGCAGCACGTCGAGCGGCGTCACGCCCGCGGCGCGGGCGATGTCCTCCAGCGCGGCGGTGGGGTTGGCGGCCAGCGCTTCGGCCAGGGTCGGGCGGGGAATGGTGTCGGTCATGTCGTCTCCTTGAGATCAGGGTGGCAAGCCAGCCAACCCAGAAGCCGCCCGGTCATGGCCACCTGCCAGAAGCGGCCGGCCCGGGTCAGGCGGTGAAAGCGGTGGTGCGGTTCCAGAAGGCCCGCTTCCGTCCATTGTGCCAGAAGCGGCGCCAGATGGGCAGCGATGCCCTGTGTCACCGGGGCGAGCGCCGCCAGCGCCGCCTCGGCGGGGCGCAGGTCCAGAAGCCCGCGCTCCATCCCGTGTTTCAGGGCATGGGTCACCGGGGCGCTGGGCGACTGGCGCATCATCCCGCGGGTGAGGCATGCGCCGGGTTGCCCGCCGCGCGCGGCGAAATCGGCAAGGTCCGATGTGATGCGGTAGTTCAGCCCCTGCAGGAAGCCCCCCGCGCCCGCGCCGAAGGGCAGGCAATCGGCCCCGGTCTTGACGGCGAGGTTGTAGACGTTCCGCTCCCGCAGGCTGCCCTGCCAGTGGGTGGTGGAGATCGGGGTCCAGCCCTCGGCCTCGGCCGCCTCTTCCCCGGCGGCGAAGAAAGCGCCGAGGGCGGCGGGACCGGCGGGCAGCATCTTGCCCTTCTCCACCGCGGTCAGAAGCGGCGTTCCGGGGATGAGGTTCAGCGAATAGAGGTCGAGCCCGTCGAGCCCCAGCCCGGCGCTAAGCCGCACGTCTTCGGCCACCTCCTCGGGGGTCTGGCCGGGCAGGCCGTAGATCAGGTCGATCACCACGGCACAGCGGTCCAGCGCCACCAGGTCGGCGAGGAAGCGGATCACCTCGGCCCGGCTGGCCTTGCGGCCGAGCGGGCGGCGGATGGCATCGGAGAAGCTTTGCACGCCGAGCGAGATGCGGGTGGCCCCGGCATCCAGTGCGGCGCGCGCCTTGTCGAGGCCGAAGGAATGGATGCGGCCCTCCAGCGTGATCTCGCAATCCGGGGTCAGCGGCAGGTGGCGGCGGATCGCGGTAATCAGCCGCGCGAGATCGCGTCCGGCCAGGGCGGTGGGGGTGCCGCCGCCGAGGTAGACGGCTTGCAAGGGCGGGCCTTCGGCGGCAGGGGTGTCGGCGAAAACCTGAAGCTGCGCGATGACGGCATCGACGTAAGGTGCCCCGTCGCGGGCGCGCCAGGCGTTCTGGTAGAAGCCGCAGAACAAGCAATGGTTCTCGCAGAACGGCACATGCAGATAGGCGACGGCCCGGTTCGACCGCTTCTGCCCGTGCAGCCCGGTCCAGAGTGCGGGCACATCGGCCGCCTCGACCGGGGCCATCCCGGCAAAGGGATGCACCGCGCGCTTGCCGGGAAAGGCCATGGCCAAGGGGTCGCTGCCAGTCCGGGCGAAGAAGCTTTCCAGCGGCGGGGCGTCGGGCAGGGATCGGGCGGCGTCAGCCATTCGGCAGCACGCTCTGCCCCGAGCGGGCGCACCAGACCGCCGGGTCGGCGGCGGTGTCGGGGGCGCAAGCCTCGCCCTCGGCCAGGGGCGCGATGGTGAACCCGCCGGATTTCGGCAGTTCCACCCGGTACAGGTTGGTCTCCGCTTCGGGCGGGGTGCCATGCACGAAAGGCGTCAGGCGCAGCCCGGTCTCACCGCAGAGCGCGGCAAGGGGCGCGTTGCCCGCCCCGGTCAGGATCTGGGTGACGACATCGCGGCTGGCCTCGCAATCGGCGGGGCTGTCGCTTTCGGTCAGCGTGACGCGGGTGGCGCCATCCTCGGTCAGGGTCAGGATCAGAAGCACGGTCTTCAGCATGGACTTTCCCCTCAGAAGGTCTTCGACAGGAACAGGTTGACCGAGCGCTCGGCGCCTTCCATCTGATCGTAGGGCTCGTAGCTGCGGTCGGTGATGTTGTTGACCTCGGCCACCAGCGACAGGTCGTTGCCGAGGTTCACGTCGGCCCGCAGGTTCAGCGTGCCGTAGCCGCCGGCATGGCCGGTCACGGCACCGGTCTCGTCGCGGTAGTCCACGCTGCTTTCGCCCTGCACGAAAAGGTCGAAGGTGCCGGAGAGGCTTTCCGTCTCCCAGCCCTTGCGCAGGCCGACCTTGCCGGAGAGCAGCGGAGTACCGCTGTCGAAGGTCTCGAAGCCGTTGGCGTAGATCAGCTTGCGCCGCATCGCCGCTGCCGAGCCATAGGCCGAGAGGTTCCAGAAGCCGAGGTCCTGTTC
>Ga0209793_1000802_pt1 | contig 26862 bp, 24 predicted proteins | sample EBPBio122009_DNA_FD_185863 | JGI IMG/M metagenome (GOLD analysis project Ga0209793, IMG submission 185863) | Wastewater treatment Type I Accumulibacter community from EBPR Bioreactor in Madison, WI, USA - Reactor 1_2/2/2009_ DNA (SPAdes) (version 2) | ecosystem: Engineered > Bioreactor > EBPR >... | reverse complement strand
CGGAGCATCCGCTTCGAGCACGTATCTCAGATAGGCGCGCGGAGACCGCTTTGAACCAGCATCAAGTTGGCGACCACTGCGTCGACCACGGACAGAAGCGCGAACCGGTGTAGGATCACATCGATGGAACGGGATCGAAAGCGCCAGAGGGGGTGACCGCCAAGACTTATCCGTTCCGCTTAGCCATGCCCTCGAAGCGCTCAGCCTCGAGGGGGCCTTTTGTTGAATATTACCCATTGACTGCACTGGCCCCATTACAGAAGACATCGGCGTCCTCCCCGTTCAGCGCGGTGGCGAGCCATTCCTGGCTGCTGGTCCAGCCGATGGACTTGCGCGCGCCCAGGTCGATGACATGCGCGCCGCCGCCGAAGGCGTCGAGGCGCGGCCGGGAGCTGGTCAGGGCGTACTGGAAGCCCCAGAGGCCGATGAGGTCGAGCTCTTTGGCGAGGCACAGCACAAAGCGGATGACGGCTTCGACATCGCCGTGTTCGTCATCATGGATCCAGAGGGCGCTACCCTCGGGCGCGTCCTGGCGCACGATGTCGAAGCCTGCGATCTCCGGGTCGTCGGCGTCCTGATCGGCTTCGCGCAAGCTCTGGAACAGGGCGAGCGCGCGGGCAGCTTTGTCGGGGGTGCCAACGTCGAGCAGGCACGAGAAATGGGTGAAGTAATCCGCCATGGGGACCTCCTGAATGGGGAAGACCCGGCCGAGAGGCCGGGCACTCGATTGGGATGAAGGGGTGGCTGGGGGCGATCAGCCTGTGGCACCGTTGCCCGCCGCCTGTCGCGCGGCATGCGCGTCGAGCATCTGCCGGTAGAAGCGCTTGCGCGCGGCCCGGAAGCCGCGCACGGCGCGCGTGTCGGGATGCAGCGCTCGGACTGCCGCCCGCAGGACGGTGTAGGGCGAGGCCGTCACTGGCAGGCCGAGGCGTTGATAGGCCGGGTCGGTCATGTCAGCTAACCTCGACCACGGGCGAGGCGAGATGCGGATCGACCCGCGCTTCGATCCGCGCCGACCGGCCCATCCAAGGCTCGGGCCGGATGGCCTTCACCCAGTCGGCGAAACTCGGGATGAAGCCGAGGTCCTCCTTGACATGCTGCTCACCGACCCATCGGGTCGGGATAATGCGCCCGTTCGAGAGCGTGAGGGTTTGGCCGAAGATGGTCTCGGCCATGAATATGCCCTCGGCATGGTGGCGCAGCGCGCGGTGCCGAAAGTCGGCCGTGATCTCCTTGCTCTGGTCGAACCAGGCATGCACCGCCATGAAATCGTCGACCGCGCCGCCCCATTTCTTCACTGAGGACAGGGCGTGGTGATAGGGATGTGCCATCGCCGCCCCCTCAGAAATCATGGGTGGTGAGTTCTTACGAGGTGAAGCGCTCGTTGAACTCGAGATGGATGCAGCGCGCCGCGGCGTCGAAGCAGAACTCGCCCCAGGCGCCGTCGTTGTTCTCCCAGCCGCCATGGGTGTCGGAGAGGAAGTCATAGGCCAGCTGCTCGACGACATCTTCCAGCGAGAGCTGCCGCATCTCGACCTCGGGGTCGTCCCAGGTGAGCGCGGCGTACTCAATTTCAGTGGCGGGGAAATCGACGGCGGTTTCACCGGACCACGCGCCGATGCTTTCGATCTGGCCGCTGTCCCCGGCCCCGTCAAAGGTCACGGTGACATGGGTGATGCCGGCGGCCGTAAGACCATCGAAGAGGCGATCCTTGTTGCCGGGGCGCAGCGCGTCAATGCGGGCCGCGCGTTCGGCATGCGCCGCGAAGATCTGGCCCATGTCGACGGTCGAGGGTGCCATCGGTGGTGCGAGGGTGGGTTCTTTCAGGGTCATCGGGTTTCTCCGGTCAGGGGAAGGATCGGAGCCGGACCGGGCGATTTCTCTCCCCCAGACAAGCTCCAAATCCCCCCTGCCCTTCTCTGTCTCTGGGGCCTCAGGCAGCGACTTGCAGCGCCCGGGCGGCAAAGGCGCGCCAGAGCGGGTCGACGAGACGCGCATCCAGAAGATCGGCACGCTGGCGCAGCCGTTGCGCCAGATCGGGCTCGCCCCAGGCAGTCGCGCGGCCCGCCTGCCCGCGCAGCTGGCTCGCCTCGGTCACGACGCCCCGCGCCTCCGCCGCGCTCGTCACCGGGTGGCACCAGGCGACGGCGTGGTTGCTGGCGGCCCCGGCCAGCACGAGGCGGTCGTCGCGGTCGAGGATTGCCAGAAGCTGGGGCGCAGCGTCCGTGGTCACCGCCTCCGCATGGTGGATCGCGCCCTGCATGGCGTCCGCCAGAGTCGCGAAACGGGAGAGGACCAGCGGCGCGGCCCGGCCCGACAGCTGGTCGGCCGGTGCGCGGCGCGACAGGGTCAGGGCGAAGGGGTGGTTGGGGTCAGCGTCGCTGGTCGGAAAACGCGGCGGGACGCCCCGAGCATAGGCAGTCGGGTGGATCGGCAAGGGCATGTCGAACATGGGAGTATCTCCGACGGCGCGGGAAGCCTCTCTCCCCGCTTCACCGTCAAAGACCAAATCGCCGCCCTCTTCCTCGAAGGCGCGGCGGTGGAGGATCCACAGAGGATGTCAGAGCTTGCGGAGGGCCCGCAGGCTCAGCTCTGTCCCGGCGCCGACGATGATGTGGTCGTGCAGCGTCAGCCCGAGGTACTTGCAGCCCTTCTGGATTTCCTTGGTCATGCTGAGATCGGCCTCAGACGGCGACGGATCGCCCGAAGGGTGGTTGTGGATCAGGATCAAGGCGCTGGCGTTCAGCATCAGTGCCCGCTTGATCACTTCGCGCGGATAAACCGGGACGTGATCGACCGTGCCGGTTGAGAGAAGCTCATCGGAGATGATGCGGTTCTTGCGGTCGAGATAGAGGACGTGAAAGCGTTCGATGGGCCCGCGGACGGTCAGAGCACAATAGTCCATCAGCGCCTGCCAGCTGCCGATGACCGGGTTCTGGCTGAGGTAGCGAACGAGGATGTCACGGGCCTCGAGGACGATGGTTTCTTCTTGGGGAGTCATGGGGATCTCGCAGAACTGCGCGCGTCGAGGCCCCCGGCCACTTCTGGGCAGGTCCATTCGGGCGCTTGTCGAAAGGGAAAGTGCGACCGCCGCGCATGCAGGCGGTCGCAGTGGCGGGCCGGTGTCAGCCGACCCGGTCGAGGAGCTTCTTGGCGCGCCCCTCCATGTCGAGGCGGGCGTCCTGCTGGGTCTTGTCGCGCGCAAGCCGCGTGATGCCCTGCACGAAATCGAAGATGCTTTCGGGCGGCCGGCCCTCTTCCATCAGCACCTTTTCGATAATCTTGCCGGATTCAGCCTTCGAGAAGCCGCGCTTCCTCAGGAAATCATCCCGGTCCTCATCCGTCCGCGCCACGATCTGCTGCCGCGCCGCCTTGATGCCGTTCACGAACCCCTGCGGCGAGGAGTTCGCAAACCGCGTCAGCGCCGGTGCCGCTTCATGGGCGAAGCGGGAGGCCGCGTATTTCGAGTGGCGGATGGTGATCTCCTGAAAATCCTCGACGCCCCAGAGATTGCGGTTCTGGCACACCGCCCGCAGGTAGAAGCTCGCCATGCCGAGGGTCTTTGCCCCCACCTCGGAGTTCCAGCAATAGAAGCCACGAAAGTAGAGATCGGGGGAGCCATCCGGCAGGCGGCCCGCCTCGATCGGGTTATGATCGTCGACGAGGAACAGGAAGACATCGCGGTCCGAGGCATAGAGCGTGGTCGTGTCCCGGCTGATCTCGACATCAGGGTTATAGACCCCTGTCGACCAGTCGAGCACACCCGGCACCTTCCAGCGCGTGTCGCCGGTGCCATTGCCCGCGATGCGCTGCACCGCCTCGACCAGCTCATGGTCATGGATGCGGCCGTAGTCGGGGCCGGTCACGGCGCGCAGTTCGATGCGGCCATCTTCCGTCTCGAAGGTCTTCACTTGCTCGGCGCGATGGTTGGCCAGGCCATACTGAAGATTGATCCCCGCCAGCGGCGCGGGCAGCTGCCGCAGGTAGGACGCCGGAGCGCCAACGATGCTGGCAAGCTGGCCGAACGCCCAATGCGTCGGCGCGACCGGTTCCTGCGCTTTCGGCAGCATCAGATGCAACCGCTCGGGGTTATCGCGCGCGGCCTCTACGCGGATGTCCGCCGTCTGCACCACGCGGCTGCGGCTGCGCTCGGAGCGGCCCTTCACATTGGCCCAGAGATCGTCGAGCGACAGATACCGCTCGTCATCGGGCCGGTTGAACCATTCGGACGACACCCGCCCGTTCCGTTCACCCCGGCGCACATCCACCTTCCAGCCACCCGCCCGCGTCGGTGCGACCGGATCCAGAACTTCCACAATGCCCATCAGCGATCTCCCGCGACGGGCGCCGGGAGCCACTCTCCCAGCCCTCGACCCGTCACCGGGAAACCGGCACTCCTCTTACTCTGGCTGACGTGAAGGGCGGAAAGCAGACGTTCATTTCGAACTCTGCTCCTGCCCGAGAAGCAAACATGACTCGATAGTGGCTATAGTGGCCAGATAGATTGCTGGGCAGACAGGTGGCCGGCAGCGCGCTGCAGGACGCCAGGTTGCCAACCTGCCGCACTCTCGTCAAACAGGCGCCTTATTGTCTCGGTAGCGGAAACGAGTGGCGGGACAACTTGAGGGGTTTTTCTGGTATGGGCTGGCTTTCAAGGCTTCTGGGCAGTGGGAATGATGATGTCGGCGGGCAGCAGAACCTCTCCCCAGCGCATCGAGTGATTGCGGCGGACCTTGCGCTGGCATCAAAGACAAAGCCCGAGGTGGGCGAAGGCCTTCTGCGCTATGTGCTGACCGGCGAAGGCGAAGCGGGTGTCGAGGCGCTGGCGAAACAGACGGACCAGTCCTTTGCCAAGTGGGGCTACCAGGTCCAGGTCATCCACAAGCCCGCCGAAGTCACGGGGCGGAATCTGTTCCTGTACCGCAGCGCCGGGGAGGATATTGCCCTCACCGTTCGCTATCTGCGGGCGCTGCATCTGGCCGCAGTTGCACATGCCGGTCGCAACGATTGGAACGATGCGTTCAGAAGCTACCCGCTTGCGCAGCGGCAAATCTACTTTGCGCTCCAGAACACTCTGATCACCGACAAGACCATTCCAGACGAGGAAATGCCGCCGCAAGGCATGACCCGCGACACGGCGTTGGCGATCGCGCGCGCCTTTGGCGGGACCGAGGGCGATCTGCTGCGCGCCATGCTGATGATGCAGCATATGCTTCTCTCTCCGACCGAGGCTTGGCCGGTGACCCAGCGCTTTGCGGCGGCGATGGGGCTGAAGCGCGATATCGGCGAACGACCGGAAGAGATCTGCGCCCACCTCAAGGCATTGAACTACCAGGGGTCAACCGCCGTCGCGATGATGCGGGCAATTGAGCAGATGGACCATCCGAACTACACCGCCTTCATCGGGGACGAATTGGTGGTCGGTGACAAGGACATCCGCAAACGCGCCCAGGGAACGCTTGCCAGCCTGCCCGTTGCCACCCGCGAACGGCTGGTGATCGAACGGCTGGACCACAGCGACCCCAAGGTCAGGGAAGAGCTTGCGACCTGGCTGGCGGGTCTTGGCTCGCCCGGCGCCGAGGCTGCCTTCCAGGCGCGGCTGGAGGTCGAAAAGGCCGGCGCCGTGCGACGGGTGATCGAGGCCTATTTCGCCGGCAAGTCGATGCAGGCGACAGCGACAGAGGCCGACGACGACACAGGCTATACCGCCATTGGCGGCACGCGGATCGCGATTCCGCCGATGCAGGATTTCGCCCCCGGCACTCGGCCGGTCTTTGGCGCAGCAGAGCGGGCAGAACTGGTGGCGTTGATCGAGGCCGACAATGCCAGGCGTCAGGCGCGATACGAGGAATGGATGCGCCGCGACATGAAATGGAAACCTTCGGTCCCGACGATGATCGAGGCCGAGCAGGCGGATTACCTGATCGCGACCCTGAACGGGCAGACACTGAACCCGCGCCCGCCCTATTCGTCGGATTTCGCGCACTTGATGCGCGAGGCCGGTTCCAAATGGTATCGGCGTCAGTTGCTGAGGCTGCCGCAGGAGACTGGGCTACGCGAATTCGCCAGAAGGTCCCTCGAATACATGTCCTTCTACGACAACGAGTCCGCGCCGCTTCAGGCTTATTTGCAGGCGCCCAACATGGACCTGCGGCGGATCGATCAGCTGATGATCGAATTGAAGCCGGACTGGCCCAAGGGAAAGACCCTGGCGACCTTGATCGGAACGAACGACCGGTACAGCCGGGAGGACCGCAGCCGCGAATTCGCCCGGGAAGGCGTGTGGCCGATGGTTGCCGCGAACCTGCACGTGATCGAGGACGCGTTTTCGACCGCGCCCAAGGTGTTCCGCAACCAGTCGCGGCGGAACTCGATCCTTTGGCTTGGGCTTCTGCCCGCGACGCCGCAGCGGTTCCTTGCGCCGCTTCTGGCAATCGCCACCTCACCCAAGCGGGAAAGCCGGGCCGAGGCGCGGGCGCTTCTGGCCGAGGCGCCCGGCATCGACGCGCATCTGATCGATCTCTTGCAGGACAGCAAGGCCGACACGCGGCGGATTGCGGCGGAATGGCTGGGCGAACGGCGGGCCGCCGGGGCCGAGGCCGCGCTGCGCGCCCGGCTGAAGGTCGAAAAGACCGAGGCCGTGCGGGCCGCGATGATCACCGCGCTGGCGCGGGCGGGTGCGGATATCGCCGCCTATGCAGGACCCGCAGCCCTTCTGGCCGAAGCGCAGGCCGGCATGAAGGGCGCAGGCGCCCCCCCGCCCGCCTGGCTGGGGCTGGACCGGTTGGGTGCCTTGCGCTGGCGCGACGGATCGCCTGTTCCCGACGTCGTCCTGCACTGGTGGATCAGGCTGGCGATCAAGCTGAAGCAGCCCGGCGGCAACGGCATGCTGGCCTTGTACCTAGACCAGCTGCACCCCGAGGACGCGGTGGCCCTGGGCCGGTTGATCTTCGATGCCTGGGTCGCGGAATCCCTGGTGACCGTCGTCGAGACGAACCCCTGGATGGGCCCGCGGGAAGTGCTTCACAACGAGTCGTCCGAAACCAAGGGCCTTCTGGCGCTGGCACGCGCCGTGCCGTCGAGCCATGCCGCGGCCAAGACCCGCTGGTATCTCAAGACGCACGGGCCGCAGACGTCACAGACCTCGGCCCTGCTGGAACTGCTGGCGGCGAAGGCCGATCCGCCGTCGTTGCAGGTGGTGCTGTCGGCGGCGAACCGGCTGAAGCAGAAGGGCGTGCAGAAGCTGGCGGGCGAGTTGGTCGCGCGGATCGCCGAGGACAATGACTGGACGCTGGACCAGCTGGCCGACCGTAGCGTGCCGACCCTTGGTCTGGACGAGACCGGCCGGCTTGAGCTTCCCTGCGGCGAGGACCGCAAGCCCTATGTCGCCCGTCTGAGCGAGGCGCTGGAGCTGGTGCTCTTCAACCCCGACGGCCGCCCGGTCAAGGCGCTGCCCGCGGGCGAGGACGAGGCGACGGTCGAGTCCAAGGCGAGCTTTGCCGACGCCAAGAAGACGCTGACGCAAGTCGTGTCGATCCAGCGGGAACGGCTGTTCGACGCGATGTGCTCGGGTCGGGTCTGGTCGGCAGCCGAATGGCTGGGCGACATCCTCGGCCATCCCGTCCTGCGCAAGGCCTGCGAGCAACTGGTCTGGCTGGGGGTGGACGCAGAAGGAAACACCCCGTCGGCCTTCCGCCCCACGCCCGAAGGCGACTTCATCGGTGTTGACGATGCTGCCGTCGACCCCTCCGCCTTTGCAGGGATCCGGCTGGCCCATACGATGCTTGTCGGGCCGACCGCGGATAAGGAGTGGTCGGCTCATCTCAAGGACCACGAGGTCCAGCCGCTTTTTGCGCAGTTCGGTCGGGCGACCCCGGGACCGGTGGCGGTGGATGCCGAAAGCATCGCCGACAGGAATGGCTGGGTCACCGACACCTTCACGGTGCGCGGCCTGGCAAAGAAGCTGGGCTATGATCGCGGCGCGGCCGAGGACGGTGGCCACTTCGGCCACTACCTGCGCCGTTTCCCGGTGGCGGGCCTGATCGCGACGATCAACTTCTCGGGCAACTGCCTGCCCGAAGAGAACGTGACCGCCGTGATCTACGACATGCGCTTCGCGCGCGACCGCGACGGCAAGCCCGGCGGCGAGGTGCCCCCGTCCAAGGTGCCGCCGGTCCTCTTGGCCGAATGCTGGCACGACTATCATGTGGCGGCCTCCAAGGGGGCGTTCGATCCAGAGTGGGAGCGGCGGTCGCCATGGTAGGCGAGGTCCAGAAGCAGCCCGCCGAAATCCGATTTGCCGAGGAGCTGGCGCGCCTCACGGCCTCCGACCCCGGTCCCCGTCCGCCCGGCTGGCGTCTGTCGCCGCGGGCGGTGCGGGCCTTCGTCATCGGCGACGAGGCGCGCGGGGTGACCCGGAAATTCTGGGGCGACGACGCGCTTGTCGACCGCTGCATCGTCTCGGTCATGGGGTTGCAGGGGCTGTTGCTGGTGGGCGAACCCGGCACGGCAAAGTCGATGCTGTCCGAGCTTCTGTCCGCCGCGATCTGCGGCACGTCGCGGCTGGTTGTCCAGGGCTCGGCCGGCGTGGTGGAGGACCATCTGCGCTATGGCTGGAACTATGCACTGCTTCTGGCCGAGGGGCCAAGCGCGCGGGCGATGGTCGCCTCGCCGGTGCTGACGGCGATGCGCACCGGCCAGATCGTCCGGATCGAGGAATTGACCCGCTGCCCGCCCGAGGTGCAGGACAGTCTAATCTCAATCCTGTCCGAACGCACGCTGGCGGTGCCCGAACTTGGCGAAGGGACCGAGGTCCGCGCCGCGCCGGGGTTCAACGTCATCGCCACGGCGAACCTGCGCGACCGGGGCACGCATGAGATGTCGGGCGCGCTGAAGCGGCGGTTCAACTTCGAGACGGTCGAGTCGATCCGAGATCCCGCCTTTGAACGCGCGCTGATCGCGCGGCAACTGGCGGACCGGCTTGCCGACCATCCCGCGATTCCGGCGCCTGCACCGGACGTTCTGGACGTGCTGGTCACCGTTTTCCGTGACCTTCGGACCGGGCGGACGGCGGAGGGGGAAACGGTGGCCCAGCCATCCAGCATCATGTCCACCGCCGAAGCCGTGAACACGGTGCATGCCGCCAGCCTGGCCGCGGCCTACCTGGACGGCGGGCCGCTGACGGCCCGGCATGTCGCGGGGCAGTTGCGCGGCGTGGTGTTCAAGGACGACCCGGAGGATGGACGGAAGCTGCGCGCCTATGTCGATCAGGTCGCCCGCCCTCGCGCCAGGTCCAGCCGTGCCTGGGCCGCCTTCTGCGACGGGACCTGAGGCGTCGCCATGCAGGACCCCGACCGCAAGGACCTGGGGCAGGCGGCGGAACGACTGTTCTCGCCCGGGCGGGGCCTCTGGGTCGTGCCGGTCCGTCACCATTCGCCAGCCTGCGCCTGGGCGCTGGAGGCGCTGATCCGGGAGGTCGCACCCACGCATCTTCTGGTCGAGGGGCCGGACGACTTTGACCGGCACATTGACAACATCCTTGATCCCGGCACCCGGCCGCCCGTGGCGATCGTCGCCCTCACGGAGGTCGAGGGTGCAACCACGCTGCGCACGGCCAGCCACTACCCCCTGACCGCGCATTCGCCCGAGTATGTCGCGCTGCGGGCGGGGCGCGCGGCCGGGGCCCGGCTGCGCTTCATCGATCTGCCAAGCGGCACCTTTCAGGACGGTCCCACGCCAGCCATCGCCCAGCCGTTGCAGGACGACCTGCCCTTCACCAGCGGTGACTATATCGACGCCCTGTGCCAGGCCACCGGCTGCCGAGACGGGCACGACCTTTGGGACCATCTCTTCGAGACGCGCCTTGGCACCGGCACCTGGCAGGAATTCTTCCGCGATGTGGGGGCCTACTGTGCCGGTCTGCGCCAGGCCGCGCCGCCGGATGCGCGGACGCTCCGCCGCGAGGCGCATATGGCAAGGCATGTGCGGGCGGCGCTTGGCGACGGGGCAGCGCCCCGGGTGGTTGTCGTGGTCGGCGGGTATCACGCGCCGGTCCTCTGCGACCCCGAGACCGTGACGCAGGATGCCGCGCCGGGCGCACCGGCAACCTCGTATCTTGTGCGCTACGGCTTTGCGGCGCTGGATGCACTGGGCGGCTATGCAGCCGGTCTGCCCTTGCCCGGCTACTATGATCGGCTCTGGACTGAGGTGCAGGCCACCGGTGCCGCTCCTGCCTGGGGCGCGACCGCGCTGGCGCTGATTTCCGGCCATGCCGAAGCCCTGCGCAAGGATGGGCACCTGCAGCCGGTCCCCACCCTGGTCGAAAGCCTGCGGCTGGCCGAGGGGCTTGCCCGCCTGCGCGGTCGGCCCGGCCCGATGCGGCAGGACCTGCTTGACGCGGCCGCCAGTGCAATGGTGAAGGGCGAGGCGTCGGACCGAAAGCTCTGGACCGCCGACTTCGCCCGCTACCTGCGCGGGGACCGTCTGGGGCAGGTCTGCCGCAATGCCGGATTGCCGCCGCTGGTCGCAGACGCCCAGTCCCGGGCCGCCGCGCTGCGCTTTGCGGTCACGGACAGCACACCGCGAGAGCGGCGGCTGGAAGTGCGTCGCAAGCCTGCACACCGGGCCGCTTCGGCCTTTCTGCATGCGATGGCCATTCTTGAGACGGGCTTCGCCAGGATGACCTCTGGTCCGGATTACATGGCCGGTCCCGACCCGGTGCATCTGCACGAACACTGGTCCGTCGCCTGGTCTGCGCGCGTCGAGGCGCGCCTGATCGAAAGCGCCGCCCTGGGCGACACCCTTCCGTCGGCCTGCGCGGCGCAGCTTTTGCTCGACTATGAGACGCTGGAGGCCGAGGCCCGTCGCGGCGACCTTCCGCTTCGCTGCCGTCTCTTGCTGCGCGGGCTTCTGGCCGGGCTGGGCGGGGAACTCATGCCACTGGCCAGGCGTCTGGCGCAGGACATCGCCTTGTCCCGCGATCCCTCTGCCCTGGCCGAAACCCTTCGACAGCTGAACCTGGTCGCCGTGACCCGCGGGCCGTTGCGGGCGCCCGCCGTGCTGGACATCCGCGCGCTGGTGTCGGCGGCCTTCGACCGGTTGGTCTGGTTGATCGACAGCCTTCCGGGCCTTCCCGCCGACGATCTGCCATCGGCCATCGACGCCTTGCGGCTGGTAAACGCAGTCTTGGCGGGGCCGGGCGGAGAAGCGCTGGATGCCGGTCGGTTTGCCGCGGCGCTTGACCGGCTGGCCGCGTCCAGGGTGCCCCCTGCCCTGCTGGGCGCGGCCTTGGGGCTGGGTGCCTTGGCGGGGCGGCGGACGGAGGCGGAGGTAGCCGCAGCCGTGGCTGGCGGGCTTGCGGGCATGGATCTGGGAGAGGGTCGCAGCGCGCTTCTGGCAGGGGTCCTGCGCGCGGCCCCCGCAATCCTTTGCCGGAATGGCCCGGTCATGGACGCCGTTGACGCCCATCTTGCCCGGATCGACGAGCCCGCTTTCCTGGAACTGCTGCCCGAACTGCGCGCGGCCTTCTCGACCCTGACCGCGCAAGAGACAGCGCGTCTTGCCACCCATGTGGCCACCCGGCACGCCTTGGGCCCGGCCGAGACGACGCTGGACCCTGCCGACGCGGCCGCCCTGCGCAAGGTTCTGGACGATCTTGTCACCCAGGGCCTGGGTGCATGGCTGGCCCAAGCGACGGGAGAACGCGCATGACCGACGCTGCCCGCCGCTGGCGCATGGCGCTTGGACCCGCGGCAAACGGCCCCTTGCCCGAACCCGAAGGCGAGGCTGCCAAGCAGGACGAGGTGCTGACCTGGCTTTACCAGCAATCGCCCTCGGCACGGGGCGGGGGTCTTGGCGGCACCGAACCGTCGCGTCCCGAGGCGCTCCACTGGCTTGGGCGTGTTCGCAAGCTGTTCCCGAAATCGACCTGCCAGCGGATCGAGGCTGACGCGCTGAACCGCTTCCGGCTGGCAGACCTCTTGGCCGACCCCGAGGTCCTGGCGCGGATCGAGCCCAGCCCCGCGACATTGCGGCTTCTCCTGTCGTTGCGGGGCAGCCTGCCGCCGGCGCTGATGGCGCTTTTGCGGGATACGGTGCGCCGCGTGGTCGATGAGATCACCGCACGCCTCCGCCCCAGGATCGAGCTTGCCCTGTCCGGCCAGCGCAATCGGCAGGTGAGGGGCCGCCTTCCGCGCGCCGCCGATTTCGACGCGCGCAGGACGCTTTTCGGCAACTTGCACCGCATCGATCCGGATACCGGGCGGCTGGTCCCGGACCGCCTGTTCTTCCACGGCCGACAGCGCCCGAGCCTTCCCTGGCAGGTGATCCTCTGCGTGGACCAGTCGGGATCCATGACGGACAGCGTCATCCATTCGGCCGTCATGGCGGCGATCCTTTCGGGCTTGCCGGGCATTCACGTCCGGATGGTGCTCTTCGACACCCAGGTCGTCGATGTCAGCGACCGGCTGACCGATCCGTTGGAAACGCTGATGACGGTCCGGCTGGGGGGCGGCACCGATATCGGCGCGGCGATGCAGTACTGCGCCGGCCTTGTCGAGGACCCGGCCCGCTCTGTCCTGGTGCTGATCAGCGACTTTTGCGAAGGCGGTTCGACCCGCCGTCTGGAGACTCAGGTCGCGCAGCTGGTCGAGGCGCGGGTGCGACTGCTGGGCCTTGCGGCGCTGGACGACCGGGGCGACCCGTTCCATGACCACCGCGTGGCCGCGCGCCTTGCGGACCTTGGCATGCAGATCGGCGCAATGACCCCGGACCGGCTGGCCGGGTGGCTGGCCGAGGTGATGACATGACCGCGTCGCCCTGGTGGCTTGGCCTTGACGATGCGGCGCTGGTGGCGCTTGGGTCGGCGGGTCTGCTCCGGCGGGCCAAGGCGGCGCGTGTGGGGACCGTCACGATCCAGGGGGCGACAGCCGAGGTCGAGGTCGAGGGGTTCACCGTGACCCTAGGCGCAAAGGGCATCGGCAGCGCGCGCTGTCCCTGCCCCGCAACCGGCCTCTGCCTGCATGTCATCGCGGCGCTACTGGCGCTGCAATCGGAAGCCCCGGCGCACGACCTGGATGTTGCAGCCGAGATCGCCGACCTCTCCGACGCCGAGATCCTGGCCTTTGCCGGCAGCGACCTTGCGGCAGCCCTGCGCCTGGTCGAGGCCACACCGCCGCCTGACCGTTGCGACAGGGCGGCAAGCCTGACGGTGCGCCTTCCCGGCCTGCTGCATCCGGTGACGTTTCTGGCCGGTGCCGGTCTGCGCGGTGCCGTCTGGAAGGGCCCGGACAGCCGCCGTCGTCTTGCCGTCACTGCTGCGGCGCTGGCCTTGCGCGCGGCGCGCGGTCTGCCCCTGCCAAGGCCGCCCCGGACAGAAGCCACCGCCGAGGGCCTTGACCGGGAACTGCTGGAGAGCATTGCGCGGGAAATCGAGGCTTCGGTTGCGCCGGTCCTTTCGGGCTACGGGGGCCTTGCGTCGGACCGGTTGCTGGACCTCGCGCTCTCGGCCCGGATCGAGTCCGCACCGCGTCTGGCCACCGCCTTGCGGGGGTTGGTCGAACGGGCCATCGGGCTGGAAAACCGGGCAGAAGGGTCTGATGCAGCGGCCTACCTGATCGCTGCGGCACGGGCGCAGGCTTTGGCGCATGCACTGGCAGGACCGGATCCGGATCCCCGGCTGGCCGGGCTGTCGCGCCGGGACTATCGCCCCGGGCCACCGCTGACGCTTTGGCTACTCGGCGCGCGGCGCTGGCAGTCCCCGACGGGCGCGCGGGGGCTTCGCCTGTGGGGCTGGGACCCCGAGGGCCTGCGCTGGATCGCGACCGGGACCGCGCGGCCGGACGGACTGGACGCAAGCTTCGATCCCGAGGCGGCTTACCAGCGCCCCATGCTGGGCCTGCCGTCTGCAATGCAGGCCGTCGGGCAGGCCTTGGCAATCGACGCGCCGCAACTGTCCGACGACCTGCGCCTGTCGCCGGACAGCGTCGCCCGTGTCCTGTCCCGGCCCGATGGGCCATTGCCGGACTGCGCCGACTGGCAGGACCTGCATCACAGCCTGTGGCACCAGATGGGCCCGACCCTCATGCGCGACGGACTGGTGCGGCCTGCGCTTCTGGCCCCGGCGGCCTGCGAAGCGCCGGTTCCGGGCGCGGCCGGTTGGGTCCTGCCCTTGCGGGATCGGAGCAATCGCCTGCTGCCGGTCGAGCTGGCAGGACTGTCCCTGCCCGCGCGGACCGCCCTGTCCCGCATCCCACATCGCGCCCGCCTGCTGGTCGAGACGCGTGAGCACATGGGCCGGTTGCAGTTCACCCTCCTCTCCGTCCTTCATGGGCCGCAGGGCGCGTTGGTCTGGAATCCTACGCTGGATCCGCCGCCTGCCTGGCCAGAGGCCAGTTGGCTGGCCCAGGTCCCGTCTTGGCTTGGCAAGGGACAGAAGGCCGGTGCCAAGCCTGCCACCCGCGCCCTGAGCGACGACCTGTTGTCGGCCGCCCTTGACCTGGGCCAAGGGCAGCATCCGGCCGCCCCGCTGGCCTTGCGCATGGCTTCAAGCGGGATTGACGCCGTGGAGCGACTGCTGTCCCCCCCGGCAACGGCGGCGAAGGCGTTGCGCCTTGCCTGGATCGCGGCCGACTTGCGCAGAACGGAGAACGGATTTTAACCCTGCTGGGCTTTGCAGGCAGGCAACAACCGGCTCTTGCAGTGCCACTCGGAAGGTTGCTCCATGCGCTTCTCAGAAAGTCGCTGACTCAACGACCGGCAGAGGGCCCTGCCCAATCCGACTGCTACAAGTCTCTGGACCGAGTGACCGCTATGGGCCGAAAACGACGGAACCCGGCGGGTTTCCCCGCCGGGCCCTTTCGGGGAAGACCCCGTTCTTTTCAGAACGGGACCTCGTCGTCGCGATCTACCAACTCGGGGTTTTCGTTCTCGGCCGACTTCGGGCGGCTCAGGAAGTCGACCTTTTCGGCGATGATCTCGCAGCCGTAGCGGTCAGTGCCGGTGGCGTCGGTCCACTTGGTGTAGTGGATGCGGCCGTGGACGAGGACCTTCATGCCCTTTTCGCAGTGTTCTGCGACGGTCTTGCCGAGACCGTTGAAGCACGTGATGCGGTGCCATTCGGTGTCCATGACCCGGTAGCCGTTCTCGTCGCGCATCACGCGACCTTCCGAGAGGCGCGGCCGCGAGGTGGCCAGGGTGAAGTTGGTGATTTTCGTGCCGCTTTGGGTCGAGCGCACTTCGGGCTTCTGACCGATGTTGCCGGCGAGGATGACGATGTTCTGCATGGTAAGCTCCTGTGTTTCCTGTCCCCGGGACCGTCCCTTCGACAAGACCCGGAAAAAGCCTGTCGACTGAGGCGTGCACGGGAGACGGAACGTCGACCGGAAACCCCCAGAGGACCTGGGTGGAGCGGGCAGCCCCAAAGGGGCAACACGGCCCGGACTGACGCGGAGTTGCGCGCCAGAAGCCGAACAGGCTTAGGGGATTGTCAGTCGAAGGGATGGCACCGGGGATAGGGGCGACCTGGGGCTCTCGCAGAACTCGGCCTTCCTCACCAAGGCAACCGGGTTAAAGCAATTGCGAAACCGCCGACCCGGCAGCTCAAGCCAACCTCATCCCCCTGCCCTATCGCGGCGTCCTCCGTGGGAGTTGCGATGTTGCAGCCTGACGGCTATCCCGGACGCATCATTCAGGACACGAGGGCCCAATGGCTGAATTCAATCTCGAGGCGATGTCGCTCAAGGAACTGCGGCAATTGCAGAAGGACCTCGCCAAGGCGATTTCCACCTATGAGGACCGTCATAAGGCCGAAGCCCGCACCAAGCTGGAAGCCATCGCCAAGGAGATGGGCTACTCCCTCGCCGAACTGATCGGTATTGAGGTGAAAGCCACCCGTGCGCCGGCCCTCGCGAAGTATAGGCACCCTGAGAACGCGGCCCTCATCTGGTCGGGCCGGGGCCGGAAACCGCAGTGGTTCGCAGACCACATCAACGCCGGCAAGGACCCGAGCGCTCTGGCGGTCTGACGGAGTTGGGTGACCCCGCCCGGGCGAAGCATGGCCCAAGTTAAGGAAACCGGTTTTTGCTGACACGACTGTTCGATCATGTTAGAAAAACGACGATTTCTTAACACGACGCGGAGCACATGTTAAAGCCGACCTATGCCATTCCCGCCCTGCCACCCCCGGCCGAGATCGAAACCGTTCCGGTCCTGAAGGCGCTCGCTCGCGCCAGCCGCGCGCTTGCGGATCTGAAGGGTCAGGCCAAGACCATTCCGAACCAAGGCATCCTGATCGACACGCTGGCTCTTCAGGAAGCCAAAGCTTCGTCGGAAGTCGAAAACATCGTCACAACGCAGGATGAACTGTTTCAGGCGGATGTTTTCCCTGACGATCCGCAGTCCCCTGCGGCAAAGGAAGTGGCGCTGTATCGCGACGCTCTGCGGCTCGGATACGCACGCTTGGGCGAAACCGGCGGCCTCATCCCGAATTCGGCGCTCATCGACATGTTCCGCTTGTTGAAGGACCGCAGCGATGGATTTCGCGTGACACCGGGCACTGCCCTCAAGAACGAGCAAACAGGGGAGATCGTCTTCGTCCCCCCCCAGGATGCGCACGAAATTGTCCGCCACATGACGGCGCTCGAACGGTTCATCAACGACGATGAACTCAGCGATCTCGATCCGCTCATCAAGATGGCTTTGATCCATCATCAGTTCGAAAGCATCCACCCGTTTCCGGATGGGAACGGACGTATCGGGCGCATCCTCAACGTACTTTATCTGACCAGAACGGGGTTGCTCGACATCCCGGTGCTCTACCTGTCGCGGTTCATCACCCGTAACAAAGCGGACTACTACAGGCACCTTCAGGCGGTGCGCGACACGGGCGAATGGGAACCCTGGGTCATTTACATGCTGCAGGCCGTTGCAGAGACTTCTGCCACAACCGTCGAGATTGTCACCGGCATCCGACAGCAAATGGCGGACGTGAAGCATCGCCTACGTGAGAACTTGCCGAAGATTTACAGCCAGGAACTTCTGAACAACTTGTTTCGCCATCCCTACACCCGGATCGAATATCTGCAGAACGATCTGGATGTCAGTCGGCAGACGGCCGCGAAGTATCTCGATACTTTGGCTGAGCAGGGCTTTGTCGAAAAGCACCGCTCTGGAAAGCACAACTACTTCATCAACGTCGCCCTGGTGAAACTCTTCCTCGACGTTTCGGGCGGACCGTAAACTCGACACCGGGCGTTCGGCTCCTTGGGCAGTCGTGCCGACCTCCGCGTCGCCTCAAATTTCCGGGCCAACGAGAGGTCTGAAAGCCGAACGGCCCGGATCGGGGCCCCTGCCCCGATGCCGAGCCCTCGGCAAAAGCGTGGGCATCATGCCCACGGGTCGACCTCGGCGACCACTTGCACCTCGTCTCCGTCGATTTCATCGGCGGGGACGGCGCCGAAGGTTCCATCCCCTGCCTGGAAGACGACGATCGAGACCATGAGCGTGGCGGCGAGGGAGGCGGCGAAGGCGTGTGCATCTTTGCGGGACATCTGTTTGGCTCCTGTCTGCGAGGCGGGGGACCATCCCCCGCGCGACAGGACCTCGAAGGCCCGAAGACTGGCTGACATCACCGGGTGCGTTCGGCTCGTCCGAATCCACCCGGCGGCAAGGGCTTGCCCGTAGTCCGACCCCGCGCGGGTTGATCTCGAAGACGGGATTCGGGGCAAGGAAGGGAATGGCGAGCGGGGGATGGTCCCCCAACGTCAGGAGCCGGTTGTCCTGCTGATGCCTGGAACGCCGCCAGCCTCCCCGCCAGGCTCTTGGTTGAAGACCTCCGTCTTGGGGGATGGAACCTTTGGTGCCCCGCGATTTCGCGGGACGAGGTTGATGTGGTCGGTGAGAGGCCCGCCCATGGGTAGGCCCCTCATGCATTGTCAGGGCTCAGGCGGCCAGGTCCGCGCCCCCTGCCCTGTCGCCGTCCTCCGCACCGACGATTTCGAGCCGCGCGTTGCGATAGCCCTCCCGCGCGATCCAAAGCTCGGCTGCGGTGACGGACTCCGCCAGATGCAGCAGTTTCGTATTGCCCCCGAAGTCCAGCAGCACGCAGACCTGCCCGGGCTTCGGTTCCTCGGCCACTTCGAATACCAGACGGCTATCCGCCGAGTGGCTGCGCATGATGGTGACGAGAATGACCCCGTCCGAGGAGAAGTTCCCCTCATGCAGCGTGAAGGAGGCCGGTGCCGTCCAGGTCGGATAGACCCGAGGCGGCTCCTTCTTCACGAGACGGCCGACGCCGTTTGATCGCTCCCACGCCGCGAGCTTCTTCGTGAACCGTGTCGGCGGTTTGGGACTGCCGTCGGTGTAGCGGATCAGCGCCCCGAGGGGAGCTGTGTCGATGATTGTTGTTGCAGACATGATTCCTCATTCCGAATGCGAGTGTTTGCATTCATCATATTGATATTGCTGTATTTTATGAGAGATGGGGGCGGGTTTCACCGTCCCCGGATGGCTCAGATCACTCCGCAGCCATCATCGACGCACCGCTCTCCGGAAGATCGACCGTCAGGAAAGCTGGGAGATCGATGTCGTCGGGCTCGCCCGCATCTTCCCCCTGCCCTTCTCCGACCGCCTCGCCGTCGAACGTCACCAGATCGGCCCGGCGCAGGACCTCGGGCAACCAGCCGCTGCCCTTGAGGAGCCGCTCGGCCTCGGTGGCCATCTCGCCCTTCTTGAGGTGATCGAGAAGCTGCGCGGTCCCCTCGCCTTTCGCCTCGCGCACGGCCTCGAGGATCCGGGCCTTGGGCACACGGTTGAGATAGCCATCGACCGTCGGCTCCCAGCCCGCCTCGACCATGTCGAGATCAACCGCGCGGGCCACCAGATCGGCATGGGCCATGCGGCGGGTCAGACCGCTGGCGGAGATACCCGCCCCATAGGGGTTCACCTTCTCATGGAGCGCGTTGATGCCGAAGCTGAGGCAATGCGCCAGGAGCGCCAAACGGCTGCCCTGGTCGAGCACGGTCAAATAGTCCCAGAGCGCGGCATCATCGCCGAGAGGCAGATCGACCTCCCAGGCGGCGTGACGCTCATCGACCAGCTTTGCCACGACGCTGTCCTTCAGATCGGGCGCCTGAGCGGACATGTAGACGTGGCGCACCGATGCTTCGAGACAGCTGCCCGAGGCAGAAGAGGTGCGGAAGGTGTCCTTCACCAGCTTCAGGAGCAGGAGTGTCAACGCGACGTCCGGCGAGCGCCCGATGGCCTCGCGCAGCGCAAGGGTCCGGTGGGCCGTCAGTTCCATGACCAGCCGTTCGGGCAGCGGCTTCAGCGCGCCGTCATCTTCTTCCTCCGACAGGTCAGCACCGATCGGCTGACCACCCGAAGTGATGACGGTGCCCCCGGCGGAAGTCGCCGATGGTTTCCAGCTGGAAACACCGACATCACTCCCCTGCCCCATGGCATCCGCGCCATCACCATCCTGGACCGCGGTCTCCTCGCGCGGCTCGTCCTCGGGCCGGACATAGCCACGATAGACCGCGAGACAGCCGCCCCGATCCAGCGTGACGAAGACGCCGGCGCGCCCGACCTCGGCCGGATCGTAGATCAAGGGCCGCTGCTCAAGCGATTCCATCGCCGTTTCGAGCTGGCCCAGCCGAGCGTCGATCTCCTCGGGGTATTCGTCTTGGCCGGAGTATTCCTCTTCCAGCCCGCGATACTCAGCGAGGAGCGAAGCGTGGGCCGCGCTTTCCTCGTCGGTCATCGGCGCGGGATCACCGGCGAGACGCCGCAGACCATGGCTGTAGCCATAGGGCAGGTCGGTCGCCACCTCGATCCACTTCCAGCCCTCGGCGACCAGCGCCTCGGCTTCAGCCTGAAGCTTCTCGGCGACCAGCCGGTCGAGCAGGGCAGGGTCCTCGAGCCAGCCACCGTCATCGCCTTGGAAAAGATCGCGCAGCACAACACCGCCCGCGGCCTCATAGGCATCGATACCGACGAAGACGGCGCGACGATCCGAGGCCCGAACCGAGCTCTCGGTCAGCATGCGGCGGATGGCGTAGGGCTCTTTGTTCCAGGAGTTCTTCACCGCGTCCCAGACCTGCACCTGACGCCCGTGGTCGGGGTTCACCGTGAACGCCATCAGCTGTTCCAGCGTCATGCCATCCTCGGCATAGACGTCGAGCAGGGCAGGGGCCACGGAGGCGAGCTTCAGGCGCTGCTTGACGATCTGCGGCGTCACGAAGAAGGCCGCCGCTATCGCTTCCTCGCCCTGGCCCTTCTCGCGCAGAGCCTGAAAGGCGCGGAACTGGTCCAGCGGGTGCAGGGCGACGCGCTGCATGTTCTCCGCCAGCGAGTCGTCCTCGGCGAGAATCTCCGACGCCGCATCTCGCACGATGCAGGGGATCGGCGCGGTCTTGGCCAACCGCTTCTGCTTCACCAGCAGCGACAGTGCCTGGAAACGACGACCACCGGCCGGGATCTCGAACATGCCGGTCTCGACCCCATCCGCATCGAGCATGGGCCGGACGTTCAAGCCCTGCAGCAGGCCGCGCCGCGCGAAGTCTTCCGCCAGTTCCTCGACCGAGACGCCTGCCTTGATGCGCCGCACGTTGGACTGGCTCAGCACGAGCTTGTCGAAGGAGATGTCCCGTGAGGGGGACAGGGTGACTTTCGTGGCTGCTTTCGACATCAGACGTTCTCCACGACGGGCGTCGGAAGCCGCTCTCCCGATCTCACTTCCCGTCACCCCTCAAACCCCCAAACTTTTCCTCTCTGTGCTACTGACCCAGCGATGCATGACTTTACAGCTGTTAAGTCGGGTCAGACTTGGTGATCGCTCCATGAGACTTAACAGCTGTTATGCAGCATTTCGGCGGGACATCAGTGCCATGACCATCGGCCCGCAGGAGAACTCGCCGGCCGCCGCCTTCGATGTCAGCGCACGGAGATAGCCACCGGGCGATCGGATGTCGGCGAAGCGTTCCAGCATGGCGACAACAACGATCGATGCCTGCTCAGGGCCCATGAACCGTTGCGCTTCTTCCCAAGCGGAAGCACTGATCCCCATGGCCGGCCGCACATGGCAAGCCGCGTCGAAAAGCTGATGCCAGTGGCGGATATCGCCCTGGTAGAAAGTTTTGAGCGACGGGCAGCCCACGATCACCAGATGGAGCGGGATCTTTGGCACGCGTCTTATGTCTGCTTCTTCCACGTCAGCACCAGGTGCATCCGTTTCAACATCTGGCGCGCCGGCCGCCGCCCCGCCTTTTTCTAAGGCAGGTTCAAGATCTATAGATTCTTTATTTGAATTATGATGGTGACGCTCAGTATTGGCACCATTGGTGTTCATTTCTTCTGTTTCAGGACCATCAATGACGTTGCGTGCGTGGTCGAGAAGGGCTTCAAGGTCGGCGCGAAATGCTGAGAGTTCCTCGAGCGTGAGCTTGCGGCGCAGGGCGCGCGCTGTGAGAACAGCCTTGTCGCGAAACTGATCCCAGAGGCCGAGGCCTGGCTGGACCTCTTCTCCGAACTCCGCCAGGGCAGCAAGATCGCGCCGCATGAGGCTCACGACCTCCCGCAGTCTCCGGACACGGTCCTCGGCCTCACGCACAGCCTCTGCGGCCCGTGCAACCTCTTCGGATTGGCAGTAGAGTGGCGAGAGGTCGAAGCCAAAAGCCACATGCTCTTCGCCGTGCTTGCGAACATACCTCTTGCCGTTGGGACTATCGCGGCGAATGAGCAAGCCAGCATCCACCAGACGGGCAATGTGCCTGCGCATCGTGGAGCAGGGCATGCCGTTCAGCCGCTCGCAGATTGCCTTGTTCGACGGGAAGACGACCATCTCGGTATTCCCGCCAAGTGCATCATCCGGAAAGAAGCTGAGAAGCCCCTGCAGAACGGTCAGATCGCGTTCGGAAATCCCAAAGGCCGCCTGCGCCTTGGACAGCTCGCGAAGGAGCTCCCACTTGTTGACGGGCTTGCCCGGAACAGACGCCTCAGGACGCTCGACCACGCGCAGATGGGCGTGCGAGATTGGCCGCATAAACGGCGAAATCGGTGTGTACTCCATGATGTCATTCACGAAGGCAAAATTTCCCTGGCCCGCGAATCGCTTTGCGCTTGCGGGAAAGGGGCCAGATCGCTACATTCAGAGGTGCGAAAACTGAGTTTTGTAGCGGGCTGGTCCCGTGCGAAACCTAAGAAAGGTCTCGTGAAGCTTGCTTCTCGGGGCCTTTTTCTTTTCTGCCTGTCTCGTGCCTCCTTTTTGGTTGTTGCTCTTCCTCAGTCTTCCTTGCGCTTCCAGCGCTCGTGAAGCTCGGCGATCAGCTGCGGGGCATTGCCCTCAAGCCAGCTAACAAAATCTCTATCCTCGGCCTTCAGCTCGAGCTTGAACTGTCGGCCGCGGCGCCCAGTCGCAATGGTTGCTGCACCAACGCCCGGAATGGCCACGCTAGGCGTCCCTCGGGGACCTGATGGGCGGGTCGGCCGCTCTGCCTGGACCACTGCGGCGAGGACGGCCAGGAACGCGGCGTCCGACTTTTCGTCAGGGCCACCAGAGTGAGAAGACCTGGCCTCCGCCGCCACTGCAGCGAGGTCCTCGCGGTCCACAGATGCATCGCCCAATGACTTCTTGAGCTCCTCCCAACGAGGCCGTCCGATACCTGGCGCAGCACCGATCGCCAGGACGAGGCTCTCGCCAACCGCGCGGACGACGCTTAACAGTTGCGACACACCAGCTTCGGTGAGGCCCAGAACCTCCGCCACACCCTTGTTGGTACGTTCCGCCTCTCCAAGGTGATCACCATTGAGCAAGGCCGCGGCGACCAACGCACGTTCGATGAAGCTAAGGTCACGTCGTTCTTGGTTCTCAAGCAGTTGATCCCGAAGCGCCTGATCCCCGTCCATTTCAGTTACGATCGCACGGACCTTGATCCCGAGTTCTCGGCAGGCTTCAAGCCGACGACGCCCGTAGATCAGGCTGTAGCGATCCCCTTCGAGAGGTCGTACGAGGATCGGCACCCGTTGGCCGCTTCTGGAGATCGATGCCTTCAGCCCAGCAATCTCGATTTGGAGACGGTCATCCAGCCTGCCCACGGTCTCGACATGGTCAGGCTCGATCTCGAACACGCCGCCCCGCAGCCTTCGCCCCTCAAGAGCGTCGGGGGCATTGCGCAAGGTCTGCAATGGCAGTCCCAGTTTAGGCTTTCTTGCCATTGCGTCCCCACGTGCTCTGGATGATCGCGGCGATCTCATCGTTGACGGCATTCATGGACTCGATGGCGCGGTCGAAGGTCTGGCGCGTAAAGTCCTTCTTGTCCGCCTCATACAAGGTCTGCTTGGTCAGCCCGGCATCCGATATCGCCGTCGACTCGACCATGTGGTTGGTCAGCACCGAACGCCCGAAGAGCCCGCGGATGAAGGCGATCACCTCGGTCTGTGGGGCGTCGCCCACCTTGTAGCGGGTCGGCAGGAACCGGAGCCAATCGAACCGCAGGTTGGCGCCTGCATCGCGGATCACGCCCAACAGGTCGGCCGTCATCCGCAGGAACTGCGACATGGACATGAGGTCAAGCATCTGCGGGTGGACGGTTACCAGGACCCCTGAGGACGCGGAGAGTGCAGACATGGTCAGGAAGCCCAGTTGCGGAGGGCAGTCGATGACGACGACATCATAATCGCTTTCGACGCTGTCGAGTGCATCACGGACTCTCGCGAAGAAAGCGCGGGCACCGCCACGCTGGATCGCGGCCGGGGTCTCATGCTCGAACTCCATGAGCTCGAGATTGCCAGGAATGAGGTCCAGGCCACGGATGTAGGTCTTCCTGATGACCTCGGAAACCGGGACAGGGTCGTCATAACGGACCGCGTCGTACAGCGTCCCGCCTTCCATGAGGTCCAGTTCAGGCTGGATCCCATGCAAGGCGGACAACGACGCCTGCGGATCCAGATCAATGGCCAGCACCCGATAACCCTTGAACGCGAGTCTCTGAGCAAGGTGCGCTGATGTGGTGGTCTTGCCTGAGCCACCCTTGAAATTCACAACGGAAATGACCTGCAGCTCGTCCCCTTTGCGCCGACCCGGCACGTAGGTTCCCGGCTTCTTGGCATTGGCCTCAAGGCTTTGTCTGATCTCCCAGACATCGTCGAGGGTGTAGCGGCGATGGCTGCCGGCCGTCGTCTCGACGTCCGTGATCTTGCCTTCCCGATGAAGTTTGCGAAGGTAGGTGTGATCGACACCAATCAGCTCGGCCGCTTCACCACTCGTCAGGCTGCGCATCACCTTCTTCGCGTCGGGAGGGAAGTGGGCTGCGCGTTGTGCATGCAGGTTCGAAGCCAGGAGTTCGGCGTAGTGGCCAATGGCGACGTCTAGGTCTTTGTCTATCTCGGTCATGCCCTGCTCGATCCGTGGGCGCGATTTTTATGTGACCGCGCGGTATTTTTCGAGACTATTGCCTGACCAACCAGATTCGTGCAAGCCTTTTCCACATCTAGTGTCTGAGCGTACAGCAAGCACAAGCACAGTGGGACTCGCTGGCCAAGCTTTCTCTGGCGTTCATGGGGATGTAGTTTTCTCGGCGTTGGCGGTCGCAGGAGGTCAGGATGAAAGTCGTTAGATGGGGCAACTCCCTGGCGGTGCGCCTGCCTGTAAAGCTGGTCAGAGAGCTCGGGCTGGTGGAAGGTGACCGGATCGACTTGATCCGTGAGCAGGATGTTGTGCGGGTTCATCGCTTGCCTCGCACCCACGAGGTACTGGACAGTTTGCGAGAGTTCCGCGGCCGACTTCCCGCCAACGAGCGCCTTGGCCGCGATTCTGCTCATAGCCGGTAAGGGCCAATGTCTGCTGGGGGAGGGTGGGTTTGTCCTGGGCTGAGTGTGACGCGGCGCAGCGTCGTGACGGGTCTTCGACGCTCGTTGAGAACCCTACAGATTGCGCAATTGCTCCACGGCGGTGGCCAAAGGCATTGCTCTCAGCCCGTCACCTGCCGGCACCTCCCGTTCACCGGCATAGACCAAGATCTTCCGGTCGGCCTTGATGTCATCGACCGACAGGTGGAAGCCACGCGACACCTTGGGTGTTGTGGTGCGCTTGATCTCAATAGCCCAGATCGCATTCCCGGGAAGCCGCAGAACAAGGTCAAGCTCGGCCCCCGCTGCGGTCCGGTAGAAGAAGTGTTCGGTCCCTGCTGGCGCGGCGGCGATCAGGGTTTCGATGGAGAACCCTTCCCAGCTTCCACCGACCACCGGGTGCCCCAGCACGCTTTCCAGCGAACCGAGGCCAAGCAAGGCATGGACGAGGCCGCTATCCCTGACAAAGACCTTTGGTGACTTAACGACGCGCTTGCCCGCATTCTCATGCCAAGGCTGCAAGCGCCGGACCAACATAAGATCGACGAGCAGATCAAGATATCGTCCCACCGTCTGGCCTGAGACGCCCAGGCCCTCAGCAAGCGCGCTCGCATTCAGCAGTCCACCCTGCGCATGCGCCAGCATCGTCCAGAAGCGGCGCAGCGTCGCAGCCGGGATGCGCGGCCCAAGGGCAGGGATATCGCGTTCGAGGTAGGTGCGCAGGAAATCGTCGCGCCAGGCCAGGCTGTTCTGGTCACAATCTGCTTGGAAGCTGTCAGGGAAACCGCCTCTCAGCCACAGGTCGTTCATTCTGTCCTTGCCGACTTCGTCCAGCAGGAGTGGCGGCATTTCGATATAACGAACACGCCCGGCAAGGGACTCGGCCGATTGGTGCAGAAGCACATTCGATGCAGACCCAAGCAGGAGGAACTGCCCTGTGCGGGCCCCCTTGCGGCGTCGCATGTCGATCTGTCCGCGGATGGTCTTGAACAGGTCCGGCATCTGCTGGACCTCATCAAGGATGACGAGTTTCCCGACCTGTTCGTCCAGATACAGATCGGGCTCTGTCAGGACCCGTCGATCTGCGTCGCGTTCCAGATCAAGGTACACGGATGGGCGTTGTCCAGCTATCTCGAGCGCGAGGGTGGTCTTGCCAACCTGCCGAGGCCCCAAGAGGACAACAGCCGCTTGAGCGTCGAGGGCGGATTGAACGGTCTGAGTGGCATGGCGATGATACATACCTTGCAATTACTCCACGTCATGGAAGATTTGCAAGGTTATTGTGCTCAACCCAGCAAGCCCAGCCTCTCAGCCCGCTCCAGGAGCATCTTCACTGAGGAGGGTTGCCAGCTTGTCCGCCCGCGAGGCGTGCGCTCGCGCATCGCCTCCAGCCGGGTGCAAATCGCCTGAAGCGTGATGTCGGGGTCCGCGCCCTTCATGGCGGCGACGATGGCGGGCAGGCGGTCGTCGGTTTCGCGGCGGCCGGCGCGGTCCAGTACCGTGGGCGGCAGGAAGCCGTCCCGGACATAGGCGTTGACCGCGCGCAAAAGGCGGCTTTGCGTCCATTGGCGCTCGCGGGGCAGGGGGCCGTTGACGATGCGCAGCACGTCTTCCCAAGCCATGTCGGGGCGCAGGCGGCGGACATGGGGCACCCAGTCCTGCGCCGTCTCGTTCAGGCGTTCCATATAGCCGTCCTGCCGGGCCAGCCGCACCTTGCGCAGCGCCGCCGGATCCCGGACGCGCAGGCCCGGATTGCCGCCAACCCGGCCTTTGGTTCGTGCGCTGGCCAGTCCGGCCTTGGTGCGTTCGCGGATCAGGGCACGCTCAAACTCAGCTGCGGCACCGAGGACCTGGAGGGTGAACTTACCCTGCGGGGAGGACGTGTCGATCGGATCGGTGAGCGATCGGAAGAAGGCGTTTTTGGCCTCCAGCCGTTCGATCACCTCGAGGAGGTGGGAGAGCGACCGCGCCAGACGGTCGATGCGCACCACCACCAGCGTGTCGCCCTTGCCGATCCGCTCC
>Ga0209793_1000801_pt1 | contig 26922 bp, 24 predicted proteins | sample EBPBio122009_DNA_FD_185863 | JGI IMG/M metagenome (GOLD analysis project Ga0209793, IMG submission 185863) | Wastewater treatment Type I Accumulibacter community from EBPR Bioreactor in Madison, WI, USA - Reactor 1_2/2/2009_ DNA (SPAdes) (version 2) | ecosystem: Engineered > Bioreactor > EBPR >... | reverse complement strand
CCGGTGGCTGCTGAGCCGGCTGCTGCTGAGCCGGTGGCTGCTGCTGCTGAACCGGAGGGCGCGATTCCCGAGCCGGGGCCTGCTGAACCGGCTGCTGCTGGGTCAGCGGACGCGATTCCCGAGCCGGGGGCTGCTGAACCGGAGGCTGGGCCTGGGCCGGCGTCTGCTGCTGGGTCAGCGGACGCGATTCCCGCGCCGGTGGCTGCTGAGCCGGCTGCTGCTGAGCCGGTGGCTGCTGCTGCTGAACCGGAGGGCGCGATTCCCGAGCCGGGGCCTGCTGAACCGGCTGCTGCTGGGTCAGCGGACGCGATTCCCGAGCCGGTGGCTGGGCCTGGGCCGGTGGCTGCTGCTGAACCGGCTGCTGGGCCTGCGGACGCGATTCCCGAGCCGGCGGCTGCTGCGTCTGGACCCGGGCAGGCTGCTGAGCCAGCGGCTGTTGGGCTGGTGGCTGTTGAGCCGGTACAGGCTGTTCCTGGGTCAGCGGACGCGATTCACGGGCCGGCTGCTGGGACAACGGCGACTCGCGTCGTGCCTCCTGGCTCAACGGGCCTGGGCCACGCGGTGGGCCGGTGGGCCGGTCCATGACCGCTGCCGGGGCGGGCACGGGACCAGGAGCATCCATCTGCTCCGGCACGAACCGCATCTCACCGCCGGACATCTGCACGGCTCGCCCGCCCGCGAGCGTCGAGTTGGCCGGTCGCGATCCATCCATCAAGCGAGGCTGCGCTGCGGCAACCGTGTCGTGCATCCCGGTCTGTCCGCCGGACGGGTTCGACAGCGACGGACGGTTCCGGTACGCGCTGGCCGGGAGCTGCTGGTTGACCGTCGTACCCGGGTAGGCAACGGGGACCAGCTCGGCCGAGGGCTGGCCCTCCACGATGGCCGGCATCGGGCGGACAGCGGCGCCAGACTGGGCTGGTTCGCCGGCGACGACGCGGCCCGGCACGACCACTGGTTCTGGCGCACTGCCGAACACGTCCCACGAATCCTCCGGCTCGACGTCGATATACGGGACATCTTTGTAGGGGTCCTCGACCGGAACCCGATTCTGGGCTGGAGCCGACACCGGCGGACGCTGTGCGGCGGCCCACCCGCGATCCGCAACCGACTCGTCGAACTCGACCCGGCGACGGTGCGCTGCCTCCTGGTGCTCGTTGAACATGGTCAGGTTCGCGCGGTCCATCACCTGCGACGGCGAGTACCCGGCTCGCCGTTCACGTTTGGCCTGCTGGCGCTCCTGGTTGCCCCTCCGCAGCGCGTACGCCGCGCCCGCACCGACGACGGCCGCCGGGAACGCCACGGGGACAGCGGCAACTGCCACTGCGGCAACACCGAGCTTCGCGGTCTTGCGCAGCGGGGCCTGCTTGAACGAGTCGAGCGCCGCCGTCGTGTTCGAGCGGGCAGTCTCGATCGCCTTCCGCGGCATGAACTCGGCGCGCATGGACGCTTCCGCCCGCAGTTTGCGCAAGCCACGGACCGGTTTCCCGTCCGCACCCGTCGGCAGGTCGCGGTTCCCGCGCTTGGCATACGCGTTCGCGGCGCGCTGCCGCTTCGCCATCTCCCGGTGGTACTCCGGGGTCCCCGGGACCCGGGACCGCGCAGCCGCCTGGTCACGCGCCGCACGCCGCAGCGGTACACCGTTGGATCGGCGGGAACCCTTGCCCCCAGCAGCTGCAGCGGCGGCGCCGGCAGCGATCTGTTCCGGGGTCAACTCCGGCAGACCGGAATCACGGCGCTGCCGGTTGATCTCTTCCGGATCCAGCGGCCGGCTCGACCCGTCGCGACGCAACGGCTCGCCGTTGGGCCGGCTGGCACCACTGCGCCCGACGGCTGCTGCGGCGGCGGCTGTCGCGACCCCTGCGGCGACCTCGCCGTCGGCCGTCGGCGCGGCCTCATCCCCGGGGACCCTTCCCTCACCTTCGGCCCATCCGTCCGGATCCTCGCCAAGGCCACCGGCCCGGTCGCCCGAACGGTCGCCGACCGGCATCGCCGCGGTTTCGTCGCCGTCACCGTCGTCGCCGAGACCGCCGGTGCGACCGGGCGCCGAAGCACCTGCGGCACCGGCCCCCACGGTTTCGTCGTCCTGACGCCGCGGGCCTGCTTCGTCGTCACTGTCATCGCCAAGGCCACCGGTGCGGGCCCCGGCCGCCGCTCCGGCCGCGGTCGCGAACGGCGAGTTGTCTTCCGTCTCGTACGGGTTGCCGTTCTCGTCGAGGGCGGTGCCGTCCGGCAGTTCCGCCTCACCGCGACCGTCACGTCCGTCACGACCGGAGCGAGCCTCGTCACCCCATCCACCACGTTCGCCGGGGCTACCCGCGGACGGATCGAACCGGCTCTCGTGGTCACGCTCCATGCCACGCGCCACCGCCGCACCCGCAGCACCACCGACGGCAGCACTGCCGAGCGCGGAACGCAGGCCGCTGCCACGCAAACCGCCGACCCGGCGGTCCATCCGCCGGCCCATCAGCCAGTCCTGTGCGGCGTATCGGCCCTCGCGTCCGAGCTGGCGCCCACGCGACATCTGCCGGCGCCACATCTGGTCCATTATCGTGCCGCCGACCATGCCGCCGCCCGCCGCTGCGGCGCCGTACTTCATCGCCGCACCAGGGGTGAACGGGGACGGCATCTTCAGCGTCTTCGTCATGATGATGTGCAGCAGGACGATCGCTGCGACCGGAGCGATTCCGACCCAGATCATCGACCACGCCGACGTTCCGCTCGCCTGGGTCCCGGCGATGACGAGCGTTGCGGTGATGATCGCCACCATGGAGAGGATCAGCGTCGCTCCGAACACGAAGACGGCGATCCCGAGGTACTGCTTGGCGATCTTCCCGACCGTGTTCTCCGACCCCGGCAGGATGCCCCGCATCAACGCGAAGATCGCGAACACACCCAGCACGAGCATGAAGAGCTTCGCAATGAAGATCGCGCCACCGAGAAGAGCGAACACCACGACCCCGACGAACGCAGACACGCAGTAGATGATCACCGTCGACATGGCGGCGCCGTTGTTGTTGCCATGCAGCGTCAGGATGTAGTCCGCGACCTCCGGGTGGCCGGCGGTGTCCTTACGGACATCGGAGTCGTCGGCCGGCCAGTCGAGGATGGTGTTCTCGCCGTCCGTGTCCTGTCTGAAAGCTTTGTCGCAGTCTTCGTCCGTGCCGGTCCGCTCCCCGAGCTCTTTCCATTCCGGGCGGACCTTCCAGCCGTTGTCGTAGGTGCACGCCGCCCAGGCGATCATGGCCCGGTCGACCTGGTCGTTGTCGTCCGGGGTCCACACCAGCGCGTTCGGTTCGGTCTTCCCCGTCAGCCCGGACAGGGCGATCTGCTCCTCGACGGGGACCGCGAGGTAGTAGTCGAGCAGGTGGCAGGCGGCCTGGTCGCCCCAGGGGTTCAACTGCCCGAACTGCGCCGCGGTGAAGGCGCGCAGGCCGGAGGACTGCCACATCGAGTCGACCGAGGACTGGATGACCGCGACCGGCTCGGCGTGCACCAGAGCGAAAGCGTCCAGGTACTTCTCGCGCATGTTGGCCCGGTACACCTCGCACGATGTGCGCTGCCCCGTCGTCGTCGCGGTAGCGACCTGCTGCTGAGCAAGTTGATTCAGGGCGGCGGCAGGCTGGGCTGCGACCGTGGAAACGATGTTGTTCGCCTGGACCGACCACCATGCGGGCGATCCGGTCCCGAGCCGTCCGCCCGAGCTGCCACCGGCGCCGGAGTTCATGGCCCCGGTGACAAGCATCGCCAGGACACCGACCGTGAGGCCGAGCTTCATCCAATCGCCCAGCTGCGCGCCGAGCCGGCGGGACTGCCAGATCAGCATCGCGATCGTGAACAACGCGAGCATCGTGACCAGGCCGGAGGCGAACATCGCGTGCCCGAGGAACCCGATTGAACGGTCCACGCTCTGCACGATCGAGGACCCGATGCAGAACTGCTGTGCGTGCTCGACCATGCTGGAAGAGAACATCCACGACGCGTGACCGCCGTTCATCGCGCCGGTCATGATCCCGTCACGCTGGATCTTCGCCCCCCAGTCGCCGCCCATCGGGTTCCACGACAGCTTCGAGTGGAAGGACGTCAGGTCGCCCCATCGGTTGACCGGTAGGTAGTTCTCGGACGCCTGCTGTACCGACACCGGCGCCTCACCCGGGCAGATCCCCAGGATGTCGGGGTTCGGGTCGCCGGGGTCCTGCCCGGCGTGCGCGGGCGCGGCCAGGACGAAGAAGGCCGCCGACAGCGCCACGAGAAAGGCCGTCAGCCGGGCCAGCCGTCCAGAGAAGAAGCTCACACCCTCATGTATGCGGCAGATCGTCGGAAACCCGCCGCTGGTCTTGCGTGACCACCGGCGACTACCGGCATCAGCGGCTCGGCTGGAGTGTCGGGAGGCGCCCCCGATCCCCGGGCGCTACCCTGCCGGACATGCGCATTCCCGCCGCGATCATCCTCACCGCAGCCCTCCTCCTCACCACCGGATGCGGAGGTGAGGACGGGACGCAGACCAGCACCGGCGGGAATCCGTCGTCGACGGGACTCCCGACCGGGACCGTGTCGTTGGCGGCGGTGACCGACGAGAACGTGGAACAGGCGTGCGTCACCTTGTTCGGCGACGTCGCCGACATCGGCCGGTTCTTCAGCGAGGCCGAGTACACCTGGGAGGCGAGTGTCTCCACAGGTGATTACGTCTACATCGCGTGCCATGCGACACCGGTCGGCACCGAGGCCGATGACGCGCCGATGTCGTTCGTAGTGAGCAAAGAAGATGCGAACCAGGACGTCAAAGTCACCGTCGACGACGACGGTGTGGCGCTGCCGAATGCCGCCAAGGCGCGGGGCGCGGAACTGGTCGCGAGCGCCAAGAGCCGGATCACCCCCTGACGCTCCCGACTCCTCGGCGGCACTGGCACCCTGACTCCGGGCCCGTCCCCGCCTCGGTGCGCAGGGACGTCATCATGTGTGTGATCCCCTGATTCCCCCGGCGTCAACGCCGGATGACGTGGACCCACGTCGAGGCGAGCGGGTCGAACTCCTCGCCGCGGACATAGAACTTCCCGGTCTTCGACTTCGCGACGTCACGCATCGCGACCATCCGGTTTAGACGCAGGCCCTTGCTGGACCGCCCCCGGACAAGCCAGACCGCCGCTGCTTCGACAAGAGCGAAGACAGCCAGCGAGGGGATGCCCAGGAACGGCCAGAACAGCGATGTGATCACGACGGCCGGGGCGATACCGGCAAGCAGCGTGAAGAACGTCTGCCGGTTCATCTCGACCGTCTTGACGACCACCCGCCGCTCCGAGGCTGCACCCCGCGTCAGCGGGGTCAGCTCGAAGACGGGGATAGCCATGGATCAGCCGAGGTTGAGGACGTCGAGGACGAAGTTGATGATCGCGTCGATGATCTTGAGCCCGATCGGGAAGATCACCGTCGGAGCAGCGAACGCCGCGCCAGCCAGACCGGTCCAGAGCAGCTTGCTGTTGCCCTGACCGCCCATGCCGCCGCCACGCCGGCGCTCCCACAGCCACGACCCGATGGCGAAGACGACGAGGGCGACGCCAACGACCGTCAGCAGGGTGTCGAGCCCAGGAAGCGCGTTCGAGAACGGTGTCCAGAACTTGTCCCAGCCATCGGCCAGATTGACCTCGCCGGCAGCCGGCAGGGCCGAAGCCAGTGTGTTCATCGGGGTACTTCTCTCTTTCTCCGGACGACCGGAATCGTTGTCACTACTACCAATGCGGCAGATTCGGCTGCCACCCGGCATATGTGCGGGGCGGGGATCATGCCGGGTACGGCTCGAGCCGGCCGCCGTGCATGATCCGGTCGACCCATCGGACCCCGGGATCGGACGAGACCCGATCGAACGTCGTGTCGGGCAGGTCGTAGCCCTGGTCCAATCCGTGCCAGCGCACCAGCGGCGAGGGGTCCTGCACCGCACGGGATGCGGCGCCGGGGCGTAGGTCCAAGTCGCCGACAGCATCCAGGACGCGTTGGGCCGGGCCGGTCAGATGGCCCCACCGGTCCGGCGTCAGCTGGATGTCCTGCTCGCTGTGCGCGGACGGAGCGAACTTGCCGTCCCGGTGCCTGGGCTGGTCCTGGCTCACGACGCCCGCCGGCGGTACTTCGTCGCGATCTGCACGGCAGCCGACCACAGGTCGTTGGCGTAATTCGGGTGCTCCTCGAACATGTCCGCGATCGCGGACCGTTCCTTCGGTGACAGGTCCGGGCCGAACGGGGCGAACAGCTCGGTGACTTCGCCGCCGTCCCGGAACGCATCAACCTGGGACATCACACCACCGGAGTCCGCGAGGCCCTTCCGCAGCGCGATCGCCCTCTCCTGCGTCAGCATCGCCGGGATGGGCTGAGGCGCGCCCGCCCGTTCCGCGACCGCGACGAACGCCTGCCGGCGCGCCTCCATGTCGTCCTTCTTCGTCCCGGCCTGCTTGAGCTGGAAGGCCCGGTCGCCGGCCGACCCCGGCTCGAACGGATCGTGCCGGGCGCCCGCCTCCGGCGCGTCCACGGCGACGTCGAACTCCGTGCCGTGCTCGAACGGCTGCGTGTGGAACTTGCGGTGGTAGCCCGGAGCGGGACGATTCTTCGACGGAATTCTCAGGCGCACCTCTTCCGCGAGGTCGTCGAGTTCGGAGTCCTTCAGGCCGCGGACCAGCTCCTTCTCAGCCTGGGTCTGGGCGCGGCCGAGCAGCGCTATCGCGGTCACCTCGCGGCTGTTCAGCGGGCCGCGCAACCGCTGGGCGGCCTCTCGCCGGACCACGGTATGCACATACCCGCCCATGGACCGCACCTGCGGCTCGCCCTGCTTGCGCCTGGCTGCCGCTTCGAGGTACGCCAGGACGGCGTCGCCGGCGATGTCCTCGCGCTGATTGGCGCCGTAGGACCCCCAGTTCGCGGTCGCCCATCGCGCTGATTCCTCGGCCTTGAGGAGCAAATCCGCGGCGTCCTCGTCGGACATCGTCGGAGGCAGGGCCAGCTCATCCTGCTCACTGTGCGGCTGGGTCCCGAACTTCCCGTCCGGGCGACGTGCAGCGTCACGGGCGGCGACAGCCGTGGAGGTCAAGTTGCTCATGCGAGTGATGTGTGCGGGGGCTGTCAGGCCCACTCGGGCCGTGGTTCGTTGATCTGCTCGATGACGGTGATCTCGGACGGGTCGAACTCGGTCCGGCCCGGGCCGGGGTCGGGTAGGTCGGACGGAAGTGACGCGCCCTCGCTCATCCAGGTCTGCGCGTCCGAGGCGGTGAAGCCTTCGCGGATCCAGTCACGGGCGCCCTCCGGGGAGAACCCGGCCGCGCGGTACTCGGATGCCGTCTTCGGGTCGGCGCTCACCCGGTTCCATTGCGCGGCGTCGTCCGGGCCGAGCCAGCGGCGGCGCCATTCGGCGGCTTCGAACGGGGTGAACCCCCGGTCGTTCCACGCGATCGCCTCGTCGGCGTCGGTGCCGCGCATTCGCCATGCCGCGGCGTCTTCGTCGCTCATGCCGGATGCCGTGAACGGGTCGGCGGCCACCAGCTCGTGGTCTTGCGGGGAGTGCGCCTGGTGACCGAACCGCCCGTTCGGTTCGCGTGGCTGAATGGGTGAGCTGGTCATGCCAGTGATGTGTGCGGGAGGTCTCACGCCTCGACGTCGACAGGGGCATCGACGTCCTCGACGTATCGCAGCCGGAAGGTCTCGATGTCGGCGCGCAGCGACGCCAGGGTCGTCTCCGGGTCGACGATCGCCTCCGGGTCGACGGAGAGCATTTCGAAGATCCCGGCCATCCCGTTGTCGTCCGGCATGGCGCGGAAGGCGAACCGGGCGAGGGTGGCGACCTGGTGGCAGGTGGCCCGCGGATCGAGCCCCTCTTTGATCGAATCGTCGATCAGGTCGACGATCTGGGTGGAGCTGATCGCCCAGGCGACCGGGAGCGTCTTGTCCACGATCGCGCCGGAGACGGCGACCGACCAGTCGAGGTAGGAGTTCTCCGGCAAGTGGTCGGCCAGGTTGATCCGGGAGATCTCGGCGTCGTCGCCGCCGTCGAGCCACGCCTGGATGCGAGCGAGATGCTCCGGGTCGTTGACGTCGAGACCGGCGCTGGCGAGGACGTCGAACCAGCCGTTCTCGGGGTCGTAGATGCCGGCCAGGTCGAGGGCCAGCAGGACCCGCACGGCCCATTCGTCGTCATCCTCGAACCGGACCGAGTCATCCTCTTCCTGGATCATGACGCGCCGGGTCAGGTGTTCGGGAAGCCAGAACAGGGGCAGCCAGGCGGAGGTCGGGTTCAGCCCCTCGAAGGCACGCGGCCCTCCGCCGGGGGAGTCAGGGACGGGGACAGGGACGGCGCCGACGCGGGACATGCACAGGCTCGCCGGGGACAGGCCACTGGTCCGGACGACGTCGAGGAAGCGCTCGATGATGCCAATCGGGGCCACCGGGGCCAGGAGTGGCTCGCCGGGTTCGGTCAGCCAGTGCCGCCGGCGAGGGGCGCCCGCCTGCGGGGTGAAGGTGCTCATGCCAACACTGATGCGGCAGATGGGTTGCTGTCGCGGCGCGGCGCGGTCCCGGCGGTCAGGTCGGTGAGGGGCCCCCGATCTTGACTACACGAGGTCAATGACGTTTTCGCAGGTCAGAGCGGGTTTAGAGGGGTCTGGGAGGGTCTGGGGGCCCGATCTTGACTGCAGAATCGCGATCTTGACTACGCTGTAGTCAAGACGTTTCCGCAGGTCAGAGGCCCTTTTATCATCAATTGACTACATTGACTACAAACATATATATATATATGGGGAGAGGGGTCTTACATCACACCAAAACTGTGTGTAACGCAGTCCCTCCCTATATAACTACTGTGTGAATGTGGTCAATGCAGTCAAGAGGCCCCAAAACGGGGTCTGACCTGCAAAAACGTCTTGACTACAGCGTAGTCAAGATCGCGATTCTGCAGTCAAGATCGGGCCGTTCCCACCACGTTCTGGCCCGGACAGCGCCTCCAGGGGCTCCAGTTTGCGCACGTTCCGCGGAGAGTCGGACCTCCAATACCCGTCGGGCGCGCGCGGGCACACGCGCGCGCGTACGCGCGCCCGACGGGTATGAGCGTGGCACATCTTCCGAAACTGCACGCAAACTTCGAGCCCGCGCCGCGAGTCCGGCCCCCGCCGGCAAAGGGCTTACATGGCGAACGCACCCAAAAACAAGGGCGACCGGTTCGAGCGCAAAGCCGTCGCCCACCTGGCTGCGTGGTGCCCCGGCCTGACCGTCGACCGGCCCGAACGCCTCCTCGGCGCCGGACGCAAGGAGGACAAGGGCGACCTTCACGTCTTCCCCGACGTCGCCGTCCAGGTCAAGGCGCTCAACGACACCAACCGGGCCCTGTGGCAGGCCGTTGACGGCGCCTTCCGGCAGCAGGCGAACGCCGGCGTCGCACTGCACCTGGGCATGGTGCCGGTGATGAACGCCAAGGCGACCAGCGTCAACTGGCTGATGGCCGCAACCACCTGGCCGGCTCCGGTCCCGGATGACGCCCGGCCCGTCTTCGGTATCCCGTCGAAGGCCGTCGAGCACGTCCGCAACGACCGGGGCGGAATCCCCCGGAACCGGCGGATCGCATTGGTCCGGCGTGCCGGGACACCCGACTTCTACATCGGCACCACCGAAGCGTGGGTCGCGGCATACCGGATCCACCGCGGCCCGAGCTTCGCCGACATCCTCGACGTTCTCACCGGAGGTGTCGCGTGAGCGACTTCGTCAACCTGCACGTCCACGGCCAGCGCTCCGAACTCGACGGCCTGACCCGTACCAGCCAGCAGATCGAGGCCGCCCTCGCCGACGGCCAGCGAGCGGTCACGATCACCGACCACGGCGATTGCGGCGCCCACTTCGATGTGAACAAGTCCGCTCTCGCGGCCGGCCTGACCCCGATCCTCGGGCTCGAGGCGTACCTGTCGATCGGCCCGCGGACCGAGCGCAACGTGGTCCGGGTGCCCGCCGAAGACGACTTCGACGGCGGCGGCGACAGTGACGGCGCAACCAAGGAGAAGCGCTACGAGCATCTGACGCTGCTGGCCGCGAACCCGACCGGATGGCGAAACCTGATCGCCGGACACAATGCGTCCTGGGACGCGGCGAACTTCTTCTACAAGCCGCGCTGGGACTACGACCTGCTCGCCGCGCACTCCGCCGGCCTGATCGTCGGCTCCGGGTGCCTCGGCGGGCCGGTCGCCGGACCGCTGATCCGCGGCGACATGGACACCGCGCGGACGAACCTGGCCCGGCTCCGGGACATCTTCGGCGAAGCGAACCTGTTCGTCGAGGTGATGGACCACGACATCCCCGCGGAACGGAAGGTCATACCGGGCCTGGTCGACCTGGCCCGCGAATTCAACCTGCCCCTGGTTGCCACGAACGACTCCCACTACGCAGGCGCATGCGACGCCCCCGCCCATGACGCGTGGCTCGCGATCGGGTCATCCAAGGGCAGCAAGACGACCCTGGTGACGGACGAGAAGCGATTCCGGTTCAACGGGACCGGCTACCACCTCCGCACCGCCGCGGAGATGCACGCCCTGTTCGACACCCAGCCGGGCACGGAACGCGCCGTCTCCAACAGCCTGCTGATCGCTTCCCGGATCGAGAAGAACGTCATCCCCGCGGTCGGCTTCCGGCTGCCGCATGTGCCCGTCCCGGACGGACACACCGAGCAGAGCTGGCTGTACAAGCTGGTCAAGGACGGGCTGATCGCCCGGTACGGGCCGGTCCTGACCGAGCAGGTCAAGAACCAGGCCCGCCTCGAGATGGACACGATCGTCGGCGCCGGGTTCGCCGGCTACCTGCTGGCCGTCCACGACATCGTCTCCGAAGCCCGCCGGCGCGGCATCCGGGTCGGGCCGGGCCGCGGTTCCGGTCCGGGATCCATCTGCCTGTACGCGCTCGAGGTCACCAACGTCGAGCCGCTCGGGAACGGGTTGCTGTTCGAACGGTTCCTGAACCCGGACCGTCCGTCCATGCCGGACGTCGACATCGACTTCCAGTCGGACCGGCGCGACGAGATGTACGAATATGCGGCGCAGAAGTACGGGCCGAACTTCGTCGCCCGGATCGGTGCCCCCGGCATGTCGTGGGCGAAGAAGGCGATCCGCGACATCGGCCGGGTCACCGGACGGGACGAGCTTGCCGACACCGTCGCCCGGCTGGTCCCCAACATGGGCACTGCCGCGAACTCATCCTTCCACGTCCTGCTCGACGAGGACGAGCCGTTGGGTGCGCCGCTGCGCGCGATGATGCAAGAAGATCCCGCCGTCGCCGCGCTCGTCGCGGATGCGCAGGCGATCGAGGGCGTCACCTCGTCGTCCGGGATCCACGCGTGCGGGTTCGTCATCGGCGACCAGCCGCTGACCGACCTGGTCCCGATGCGGCAGCAGATCAAGGCTCCCGGGGCTCCCCCGGTCACCGAATGGGACGGGCGGGACATCGAGAAGTTCGGCCTGGTCAAGTTCGACTTCCTCGCGATCGACGACCTGACCGTGGTCCAGCGTGCCGTCGAGATGATCGAGGAGCTGACCGGCGAGAAGATCGACCCGGACAACGCCACCCACGACCCGTCCGACGAGCGGGCGGCACGGGCGTACGCGATGCTGGCCGCCGGCAAGACCGCCGGCGTCTTCCAGCTCTCCAGTTCCGGGATGACCGAGCTGTGCAAGGCCGTCAAGCCGACCAGCCTCGCGGACCTGTCCGCGCTGGTGGCGCTCTACCGGCCGGGCCCGATGGGCGCCGGGATGCACCACGAGTACGCGCACCGCAAGAACGGCGCCAAGGTCGACTACGGCATCTTCACGCCTGTGCCGGCGGAGCAGGCCGAGATCGCCACGGTGCTCGGGAACACGATGGGGACGTGCGTCGCGGAAGGCGAGCAGGTCTACTCCTCCACCTGGGGCGGGTATGTACCGATCGAGCAGATCAGGGCCGGGGACCTGGTCCAGAGCGTCGGCGACGACGGGCAGTACCGGCTCAGCCCCGTCAGCCACGTCCACGACAACGGCATCAAGAGCGTCGTCAAGGTCACGTTCGACTCCGGCCGCTCCATCCGTGTCACCGCCGACCACCTGCTGCTGACCCGCCAGGGGTGGACGCAGGCGGGCGACCTCAAAGCCGAGAGCCGGGTCGCCTCCCCGGTCCGGTTGCTGCGGAACGCCGACGAAGACAGCCCCGCCCAGTGGTGGCACGTCCTGTCGGTCAAACCGGATGGCGCGGCCCGTGTGTACGACCTGACCGTTCCCGGTGACCACAACTTCGTCGCCGAAGGGGTCGTGGTCCACAACTGCGTCTACCAGGAACAGCTGATGCAGCTGGCGGAGGTGGTCGCCGACTTCAGCAAGGACGAGAAGTTCCGGCTGCAGAAGGCGTTCAGCAAGAAGATCAAGCCCGAGATGGACGCCCTCTACGAGACGTTCCTCTCCGGCGGCCAGCGGTCGGTCCGCTCCGACGGCAGCGCGAAGGTGTCGTTCCGGACCGCGACCCTGGATGAGTTGTGGCGCACGTTCACCGCGTCCGCGTCCTACCTGTTCAACCGGTGCCTGACCGGCGACACGATGGTGGTCGACGGGAACGGCGCGCCGTGGACGATATCCGAACTGTTCGGGATGGCCGGGGCGGGCACGGACCTGCCGGAGACGCTGCGCGCGTTCGACCACCGGAGCAACACCTTCACGAACCAGGCGCTGCTGACCGTCCACGACAACGGGACCGCCGAGGTGTACCGGATGACGCTGGCGAACGGCCGGACCGCCCGGTGCACCGGCAACCACCGGTGGCTTTGCGTCGATCCGACCGACCGGCTCGGTGTCGACGGCGACCCGGTCCCGAGGTACCGGGAGCTGTCCGAGTTGTCCGTGGGCGACCTGATCGTCACCGACGACGGTCTCGCCCGGCTGGTGCCGATCGAGAGCATCGAACGGGACGGGTCGATGCCGACGTTCGACCTCGAGATGGCCGACGGCACCGACCACAACTTCGTCGCGAACGGGATGGTCTCGCACAACAGCCACTCGGCGGCGTACGGCCAGCTGGCGTGGATGACCGCCTGGCTGAAGGCGAACTGGCCGGGGCCGTACGGCGCGGCGCTGCTGTCGGTGGTCCCGACTGACAAGTCGAAGGCCGGCAAGCGGCAGGGCACGATCGCAGCGTTGCGCGCCGAAGGGGTCGATGTCCTCCCACCGGACGTGAACGTCGGCGCGGTGTCGACCGCGGCCTACCCGGACGGCACGGTCCGTCTCGGGCTGGGCGAGGTCAAGGGCGTGTCCGGCAACGCGCAATGGATCGTGGTGGAGCGGGACAAGAACGGCCCGTTCACCTCCCTGGCCGACCTGATGAACCGCGTGCACGTGCCGCGCGGCGAAGGGATGTCGAAACTGCCGACGTCTGCGGTGATCGCGCTGATCGAGGCGGGCGCGATGGACGGATTCGGGCCGCGGATGGGTCAGGTGATGGCGGTCCGCGCCGCGTCCGGCAGCGACGATGTCGTGATCCCGGACGCCGAATGGGGTGTCATCGAGCGCTCGGAGCGTCAGCGCCGCCTGCTCGGGGTGGTGCTCGGGCCGCCGCCGACGGCGTTGCTGGCCGACCAGCTGGACGCCTGGGTGAACCCGGCCACGGGCGCCCGGACCGGACCGATCGGCCGGGTGTCCGCGGCGTCCGGGGTGAGCGTGTCCGTGGTCGGACAGGTGGTGTCGGTCAACATCCGTAGCTACACCAAGGGCCGGTATGCCCGGGTCGTGATCGAGGATGCGACCGGCCGGATCGAGGGGATCGCCTGGAACAACGTGCTGGAACGCCTGACGGACAGCGGGCTCGAGCCGGTCGTGGGTCAGATTATCGGTGTGAGCGGGGTGACGACGGCGCCGTGGGGCAGCGACGACGAGGGCGATGTCACCCCTGAGTTGCGGATCTCGAACATCTGGACGGGCGACCTGCGGGACGGACCTCGCCGCCCGACCCCGATCTGCGCGCTCGGGAGCCTGCCGCGGGAGGTGGCTATCCCGGACGCCCCGGAACTGAAGCCTGCCGGCCCGGTGGTCACCGAGGTCGCCGATCCGGTGGTGGCCGAGCCGGCGCAGCCGGTCCTGAGCCTGGTTCCGGACCCGCCGGCGTCCGGCCAGGCTTCTGAACCTGTAGTTGAGGTTGAGGCGACGCCTGCGTCCGAAGAGGACCCATATTGGGAGTCCGTGCCCAACGACATGCCGGATGAAGATGTCTGGGCGGATCCCGAACCGGAACCGGAGCCGGGACCGGCGGTGTACACGGTCAAGATCGCTCCAGGGTTGCCGGCGTTCTCCCAGCTGCGGAACGTGCTGGACCAGATCACCCGGCACTACCCGACGTTCGACTGGGCACTGATCCTGGATGACGGCCAGTCATCCGACCCGTTCCCGCACGCCGGCGGCGGGCCGGCGCTTGTCCTGGTCGGTGCGGACGATGCCGGCGACCCGGTCGCGATGATCCGCCCCGTTCTCGCCGCGTGATGCTCGCGCCGCGAAACCGGGGGTCAGCGGCAAAGGAGTAGTGCAGGCGAAAGAGCCTGCGGCCGGGAAACGACCCGGCCTCGCACACACAGGAAGAGACGACATCTCCATGTCGAACGGCAACTACGTCCAGCTCATCGGCAACCTGACCGCCGACCCGCAGTCGCGGATCAACGAGAACAGCGGGAAGTTCCGCGCGACGTTCTCGATCGCGATCGACAAGCCCGACCGTGACGGGCAGAAGCAGGACCCGACCTACGTCGACGTGACGGTTTTCCAGGAATACCTGGCCCGCAACGTCGTGGCGTCCCTGCGCAAGGGCAACAAGGTGATGATCGTCGGTGAGCTGAACAGCTTCACCACGGAGGTCGTCGCCGAGGGCGGCGAGACCAAGAAGATCGGACGCATGTCCGTCAACGCGTGGGAGGTCGGCGCGTCCCTGCGGTTCGTCACCGCCCAGCTCACCAAGGCGATCTACGAGGGAAATGGCAACAGCGGCCAGGCCGCTTCCGCGCCCACGCAGGCCGCCCCGGCCCAGGCTCCGGCCGCAGCCGCTCCGGCTGGCGACCCGAACGACTTCTGATTTGGTGGCGCGCCCGCAAGGACGCCCGCTAATACGAAGGCACCCGGAAACCTCTGAGAGGTTTCGACCGAAGGCTCCGGCGCAGAGGTCAACCGGAACCCCCGGCGAGAAATCGCCGGGGGTTCCGGTTTGTTGCCGCATACATATGGGTGTGAACAGGTTCAGGCTGACCCGGGGCCGGTGGGACACGGTCCGCTGGTGGCTCGGGCATCGCAACTCGGTGATCGGCGCATGCATCGCCGTCTTCGTCGGGCTGTTCGCGCTGTCCGCTCAGGCCGCGCCGGACCTGATCGAGCGGCTGCAAGCCACCCCGTCGCCGACGGGAACGCTGACGACGACCCGGGTGACGATCACCCCGGAGACCGTGACGGCGACCCGGATCAACACGCTCACCAAGACCTACACCCCGAAGGCGACCTCGTCCTCGTCGAAAGCGGTGTCCACGTCCCGTCCGACGAAGGAGTACACCCCGCCGACGACCAAGCAGTACACACCCCCTCCGACCAAGCAGTACACGCCGCCTCCGGTGACGACGACGAAGCCGTACACCCCGCCGCCGACGACGAAGAAGCCCCCGGCGCAGCCGCAGACGTACCGTCAGACCGTGACGTGCTCCCGCCCGGTCACGCTGACGGTGTCCGGGTCGGGGTCGGGGTCGGTTTCGACGTCGATCACCGGTGCGGCGTCCGGGGCCGGTGGCCGGTCCGTGACGGTGTCCGGCCCGGCCGGGTCGTACACGTTGTCGGTGACCGACTCCGGCGGTGACCCGCACATGTCGTGGACGTCGTCCGGGTCGAAATGCGGGTAGAGCCGGAACGCTGGCTGGAGCTGGCCCAGGACCACCTGGACGGGCGTGGACGGATGGTCGTCGCCGTCATCTCCGGGGCGACGATCATCTGGCAGGTGATCCAGATGATCCGGGAGCGGCGCAGCCCGAAAGATCCGATCCGGGCATTCACGACGTTCCAGTCGTCCGCGGCGTCCATGCTCGCTGGCGGCCAGTGCGAGTTCACCGGAGCGTTCGGACGGCGGTGCCGGCGCCCGGGTGCGCACGCCGACCATTGGATCCCGCACACCCGCGGCGGGGCGTCCAGCGACGACAACCTGGTGTGGGCGTGCGCCCCGCACAATCTGCGCAAGTCGGCGCGGATGCCGTCCCGGTATGCGACGTGGCGGGTTGCCCGGCGCCGGCTGCGGTACTTCCCGCCGGACGTCTCCCGCAAGCCCGGGCGCCGGTTCCGGTAGGGCTTCTGCCGCATACATCAGGGTGTGAGCGAGCAGCCGAACGACAACCTCGAGATCCCGGACGACGGACCGTCCGGCCGGGAAGAGGCTGCTGCTGCCGTCACGAGCATCGCTAAGGGTGCCGCGGCAGGCGGCCTGGCCGGTGGGATCGCCGCGGCCGGGAAGTCCGCGGTCAAGTCGAAGCGGCTCCGCAGATTCGTGGCGGCCGGCCTGGTCATGACGCTCGTCCCGCTGCTGATGCTGTTTTCCGTCTTCATGAGCCCGAGCGGGATCACCGGCACCTCCGGAAACCAGCAGGTTGCATCGGTCGAGCAGGCGGTCACCGCCGGGCTGTCGGAGGAGGAGATCACGATCCTGTCGAACCCGGTGTACAACGCCGGGCTGCCATGGCACGTGGTCGCCGCCCTGTTCTTGACGCAGCGGTCCGGGACGGGCGGGGTCGGTCCGTATCAGATCACCGAGGATGCGCTGGACGACGAGTTCACCGAAGAGGATGCGGCCGACCCGAAGAAGGCCACCCGGTGGGTGTCGGAGCAACTGCGTGATCTGCTCGGTGAGCAGGACCGGTGGATGGCCTCGACGGATATCGGGATCGGCGGGAAGCTCGAGGCCGGCCAGTTGGTCTGGTTCGACGAGGACGCCTCCGAGACGCTCGTGCGGGCCCCGTTTCGCAGCGCTCTGTCCGCGATGCCGTTGGCCGGTGCGTCGACGTCGTGGGCTGACACGATCGTGGACACGGCGATCCACTGGCGGTTCGGCCTGGCGGCCGGTCCGGTGCCGTGCACGAGCACGTACTCCGGCACCCTCCCGGACAACCTGAGCTTCGAGATCACCCCGGAGCAGATGGGCAACGCCGTCATCATCGTCCAGACCGGGCAGAGCCTGGGAATCCCGGAGCGGGGCCTGGTCATCGCGTTGATGACGGCGTTGCAGGAGTCGACGTTGCGGAACCTGACGTATGGCGACCGGGACAGCCTGGGGTTGTTCCAGCAGCGGCCGAGCACCGGCTGGGGTAGCCCGGACGAGATCCTCGACCCGGTGAAGTCGTCGAAGGGGTTCTACGGGATGGCCGACCACACGTCGAACCCGGGCCTGGTCGACATCACGAACTGGCAGTCGATGCCGCTCGGGGAGGCCGCGCAGGCGGTGCAGCGCTCGGCGTTCCCGGACGCGTACGGGAAATGGGAGCCGGATGCGGCGCTCCTGGTCGCGCAGATCACCGGGAAGGTGCCGCCGCCGTCCGGCCGGACGGTGCTCGCGATGTCCGGCGGTAAGTTCGCCCCGATCGTGGCGTTCGCGCCGCGGGCCGGCTACGACATCGGCCCGGTGCAGGCGCCGACGCAGTACATGGCCGACGATCTGGGCACGAAGTTCAGCATCGAGACGATCTACGGCTGGCGCGAGTTCGACCCGTACCCGGACCACCCGTCCGGTCTGGCCGCCGACTTCATGGTGTTCGAGGACCGGGCGAACGGTGACGCGCTGGCGAAGTACGCGCAGGAGAACGCGTCCGCGTACGGGATCAAATACATGATCTGGTACCAGCGCTACTGGCAGGCCGGCTGGCCGGTGGGGCAGTGGCGTCCGATGGAAGACCGCGGCGGCGTGACCGCGAACCACATGGACCACGTCCACATCACGGTCAACCCGGAGGGTGGCACCGGCACCCCGACCGATGTCGGCTCGACGTCCTGCGGGATCGGCAAGCCGTTCCTGTCGGGTCTGCTCGCGCGCACCGACCTGTCGCAAGGCAAGGGCGGCGACCGGACCGACGAGCTGCAAGGGTTCGTGCTGCAACTCGACTGGGACCAGATCGAGAAGGAGCAGGGCGTCTACGACACCTCGCGGATCGACGCGGCGATCACGTACGCGTCGTCGCACAACATGCGCTTCCGGCTGCGGATCCGGCCGGGTATCCACGCCCCGCAGTGGGCGAAAGAGCTGTCCGCGCACGGCCGCCCGCTGCCGCGGTTCTTCGACCATGACGAGAACAAGCACTCCGACCTGCCGTACCTGTACGACCCGGACTACGTGTCGGCGTGGCAGGCGATGATGACGGCGCTCGGCGCGAAGTATGACTCGTACACCCAGGTCGGCGAGGTGAACGTCAGCGCGTTCTCGCCGATGACCGCCGAATGGATGCTGCTGTTCTCATCCGAGCGAGCCGACAACGGCAAGACGAACCTGCAGAACATGCAGGACGCTGGGTTCACCGAGGAGGATCGGGGTGCCGCGGTCCGGGCGGATGCCGCCGGGATGCTGGCGGCGTGGCCGACGACACCGATCACGGTGTGGGCGCACCCGTACTTCAGCCTGGACGGCGGTGTTTCCACGTCGGCGACGTTCGACTGGATCGACGAGATCAGCGCGCTCAGTCCGCGGTTCAGTTTCGGGCACACCGGACTGGACGAGCACACGATCGACACGAAGTCGGGCGCGTTCGCGATCTACGAGCACATCACGACGAACAACCACCCGATCACGTTGCAGACCCGTTCGATCGACGGCGGGCACGGCTCGCACGGCCTCGGGTCGCTGGAGAACATCTTCGAGTGGGCCGTCGAGTACGGCGTCATGGCGATCGAGCTGCCGAACGGGTGGCAGAGCCAGAACCCGTCGGCGGAGGCGATCAGTTCCGCTGCGACCGGGATGGCCGCGAACGCCGCCCAGTGGTCGACGGGCGGGTCTGGTGCGACGATCAACGGCGACGCGGCGCTGCCGTTGCCTGCGGGCAGCTACTTCATCTCCAGCCCGTTCGGTCCGCGGCCGTCGCCGACGCCGGGCGGGTCGACCGATCACAAGGGTGTCGACATGGCCCCGAACGATGGTGGCACTCCCCCGATCTTCGCTGCGGCGGCCGGGACGGTCTCGTTCGCCGGCGACTGCGGATGCGGGTATGGCCTGCTCGTGTCGATCAAGGTGGGCGACTCGATGGAGATGTACTACGGCCATCAGTCCCGGGTCATGGTCACGACCGGGCAGACCGTCACGGTCGGCCAGCAGATCGGGGTCGTGGGGACGACCGGGACATCCTCGGGCAACCACCTGCACTTCGAGATCCGGGTCAATGACGTCCCGCAGGATCCGGTGCCGATCATGGCCGCCGCCGGAATCACCTTGTGAGGCAAAGGAAGAGCATGGAGTTCACTCGCTGGAAGATCGCCGGTGTCGCCGCCGTGGTGGCGTTGCTCGTCGCGATATTCATCGCTCAGTACCGGCAGGCGAACGAGCCGCCACCGGTCTTGCCGACGACGACCGTCACGGTCACGCCGTCGGCGTCGAAGACCCCGCTGCCGATCCCGACGGACGGCGGGCGAGATGACATCGAGCATGCCGTCGACGAGGCGGCGCAGCAGGAGATCATCGAGGTCTCGCGCGCGTTCGCGACCGACTGGTCGACGCCGACGGAGGATGCGAAGGTGTGGGTGAAGAAGGTGCGCCGGCACGCGGTCGACTCGCTGGCGAAGAAGTTCGAGTTCATCGACATCGAGAACGTGCCGGTCACGGGGAAGGTGACGAAGGTCGAGGTGACCGACCCGTCCGAGCCGGTCGCGACGAGCGTGGTGACGTTCGAGAAGGGCCAGCGGATCCGGATCAAGACGATCTTCACGCCCGGGAAAGGCTGGAAGGTGTTCACCTTCGAGCGGGCGTGAACCCTCCCCGCGCACATCCAGGACATGGGCATCCCCTTCGACGTCTCCAAGCATCCGCGGTCCGGCAACGGCCGGTTCAGTGCGAAGACGCACTCCGAACAGGAGCAGCCGCTGACCGCCACGTCCGGCCGGGACGCCCTGCGGAGTGATCTGATCGCCGCCGGGCACGAACCCGTGTGGGTGGACGCCGCCCTGAAACAGTCGGGAGTGAACGGACAGGCGTCCGCAGACCAGGTGGCGACCGCCAAAGGGCTGCTCGCCGGCGAGCTGGTCGTCTGCATCAAGTGCCGGAGCACGATCGGTGCCGCCGAGGCCGACGAGGACACCGGCTACTGCCCGGAGTGCCTTAGCGCGGGCAGCGATGCTGCGTTCGACGATAGTCGCGGCGAGGTTGGCGAAGCGGGCCCGAGTGATGTTGTTGGCCGCGTTCGGTGAGGCGACCTACGTGAAGATCCGGCAGCGCGCACTGGGCAGCAGCTCGGGTGGTGGATCGGCGGTGGCTACCGCAACGCTGGCGCCGCTGATAGGCCAAGCTTTGGGATCACGCCCTGACCCTCGCGGGTGCTGGCGTTCAACACTTCAAAGTTGCCGGGATTTGGGCTGGGGACGGGGCAAGCCTTACGTGGCAGACACGTTCAAAGTTCGTTCAGGACCCACAACGCGCTGGGACACTGGGCATTCGCGTGAGTCCACTCGAGCAATGATCAGAACCTGTGGATGGCGCTCGGTGAGGTGACGTGAAGTAGGTGCACCTCCCGAGCAGGATCGAAGCAATCACAAGGTTCTGATCAGGGTCGGCGTTGGCGCGCCGGCTCGGGAAGGTACGCCCATGCTCAAGGTAGTCCACGATGCCGAAGAGGCAGGCGAGCCGGCCGGTGGGTCGGTGCTGGATGAGATCGTCCGCGATGGTGCCCGGCAGATGTTGGCGGCGGCGTTACAGGCCGAGGTCGCCGCGTACATCGAGGCGTTCGCCGACCAGCTCGACGAGCGCGGTCGTCGGCTGGTGGTCCGCAATGGCCATCACGAACCGCGGGAGGTGATGACGGCTGCGGGCGCGATCCCGGTGCGGGCTCCGCGGGTCAACGACAAGCGCACCGATGAGGTGACCGGCAAGCGGCAGCGGTTCTCTTCGGCGATTCTGCCGGCCTGGGCGAGGAAGTCGCCGAAGGTCGCGGAGGTGTTGCCGCTGCTGTATCTGCACGGGCTGTCCAGCGGCGACTTCGGTCCGGCGCTGGAGCAGTTCCTGGGCTCCGGCGCCGGCCTGTCAGCCTCGACGATCACCCGGCTCACCACGCAGTGGCAAGAGGAGGCGGTTGCGTTCAACAAGCGGCCGTTGAAGGGCACCGACTACGTCTACTGCTGGGTCGACGGGATCCACCTCAAGGTCCGGCTCGAGCAGGACAAGGTGTGCCTGCTGGTGATCATCGGGGTGCGTGCCGACGGCACCAAGGAGCTGGTGCCCTCGACGACGGACACCGCGAATCAACCGAGTCGTGGGCTGACCTGCTCCGTTCGTGCAAGCGCCGCGGGATGCGAGCACCGGTGCTCGCCATCGGTGACGGGGCGTTGGGGTTCTGGGCTGCGGTGCGTGAGGTGTTCCCCGAGACCCGCGAGCAGCGCTGCTGGTTCCACAAGATCGCCAACGTCCTCAACGCGCTCCCGAAGTCCGCCCAGCCGGGTGCGAAGGCCGCGCTGGCTGAGATCTGGAACGCCGAAGACAAGGAGCACGCGCACGCTGCGGCGAAGGCGTTCGCCGCCGACTACGGCCCCAAGTGGCCCAAGGCCGCGGCGAAGATCACCGACGACCTCGACGTCCTGTTGGAGTTCTACGACTACCCCGCCGAACACCGGATCCACCTGCGGACCACCAACCCGATCGAGTCGACCTTCGCCACCGTCCGACTGCGGCAGCGAGTCACCAAGGGCCCCGGCTCGAGAGCGGCCGGCGTCGCGATGGCGTTCAAGCTCATCGAGTCCGCACAAGCCAGATGGCGTGCCGTCAACGCACCCCACCTCGTCGCGCTAGTCCGAGCCGGCGCCACGTTCGAGAACGGCGTCCTCGTCGAACGACCCGACGAATCAGGAGGCGATCAGCAAGTCGCATGACACGCCGATCCACAGGTCTTGACTATTCCTCACTCCACTCGAGAGTCCTCTTGTGTGGGGCTGGGCTTCCGGATATCATCCATCCATGAAGACCTCATTGTTGAGAATTCTAGCAACAGCTGCAGTTATTGCCTGTGGGACTGCAACGCCTGTCTGGTCAGACACCGACGATCCGAACGAGGCTCCCCCCCTTGAAGGGGTGGACAACATGTACCCGACGGTCAACGCAAATTGGACTTGTGTGGATGGATCCATGTCGATTGGGGTTTTTTGTCGAACGGATGACTATTATGTATCGACGCACAATCAGGACAACGTTCGATCCAGTACCGCAACGGCAATAAATCTAACCTGGACGAACAACTACGCCGCAACTGATCTGCAGCGCTCCGTTCACTATACTCAGTACACATCAACCGATATCGTATATCAGGATGGGGTCACTCCAGGAAATGGCGACGTGATCGGCATAACGTGGTGCCGAGATGCAACGTCTACTAGAGTCTGTGGGCAGCATTACGTAAGGTTCTCCAACGACTACACTATCAATCAGTATGTGACTTGCCATGAGACGGGGCACGCCGTAGGACTAACTCATGGGCAAGAAGCCTATCCCAAAGTATCAAACTCAAGTTCCTTACTGGGTTGTATGCGGACGCCCTACTACCCTGGCACGCCCGCACTTCTTGGGCCGATGAACATCGCAAATATCAATTCGGCATATTGACACGTCGGGAGGTAGACATAAATGTTTCGCCGAAGTGCTGTAGTGCTTTTCTTGGGCGGCACCGCAATGTGTGTGTCCGTGCTCGGTGTTCGGGCCGGGGCGGATGCCACACCGACTCTGGCAACGGTGACCGAGGCGATTCCAAAAGCCCCGGCACCCGGCATCGACATGCCTGCAAAGTTCACCCAAATCCTCATGTACGACTACGCTGTCCCCCCGGCAAGCACTGTCGAGGACCTTGTAAGTTACACAGACCACCTCGTGCGCATTCACATCGAACGCGAAAGCGAGTTGCCGATGAGCGCCGCTGAGATAGCCGACGGCTATGGCATGGTCATTCGGCAAGTGACCTACTCCGTGGTTGACGACGTCTGGTCGGCCGACGGTGCTCCTGCGCTGCCCCGCCAGGGAACGCTGGGAGGCAACGGCTGGATCCAGGATGGCGATCAGCGCACCGCGTTCAAACAAGATGCCGACCCATGGTTCGTCGTCGGACACGACTACCTAGTCGCCTTCCAGTTGTGGAATCCCGCTGAGGCCGGCTTGGACGTTTCCGATAGCAATCCGCGATGGCGAGTGGTTTCCCCCGAGGCCACGGCCGCGTATGACGGCGGGGTCGTCGGTCAAGGAGAGCCCCTTCACACCTCAGCGCAACGTCCCTACCTGCGCGCGCGCCTCGCCGGCTTGACGCGGACACAGCTCCGCAATTTCTTCGCGACAACGCCGAAGCATTCACGCTCCGCCACCTTCCACGACGTGAATCAAGCGCCCCTCACTTGGCGGGACTGATGGAGCACCCTGCCCGGACGCGCCTCTTTGTGCGTGCGCCCGTTGTGATTGCGCGGGATGGGTCTCAGCGCTGAACTGGTTTGGCTAAACATGACCCCGAGCAAAAGGTGTAAACGACCTGCAACCGCTGCGGCATCTCCCTGAGCCATGGCGGGGCGCGACCAACCCTGGCGCGACCGGCCGTAGCCCGACTTACATGCTGGTGTGGCTTCGCCCGGGTCGTGACCCTTTATGTGACTGGCGCCCTGCTGGCTTGCCGATGGGATCGATCCGTCCGGCCTTCGCGTCGTAGAGGCACCCGCCCTTCGGGCATGACCTTAAACGAGCCTGACCCGAGCGCACGGGATCTTGAATCGGCCTGACTTTCGTTCCGTTCTTCAAGTAAGGATGGAACACGATGAACAGGAAGTATTCACCGGAGATGCGTGAGCGGGCGTTGCGGATGCTCGCGGAGACGCGGCCGTCGCACCCGAACATGATGAGCGCGGTCCGCCATGTGGCAGGGCTGCTGGGGATGAGCCCGGAGACGTTGCGATTGTGGCAACGCCGCTACGAGGTCGACGCAGGTGTGAAGCCCGGTCTGACGACGGATGCGGCGGCGGAGATCAAGCGGTTGCAGAAGGAGAACGCCGAACTTCGCAAGGCCAACGAGATCCTCAAGGCTGCGGCTTGATATGCAGGTGATCGGCGCGTCGGTTCCGGGCTTCCGGTGGGGGTGGGTGGAGGCTGATGGTGAGGCATCCGTCGAGGAGGTTCGGACGTCTGGGATCGGGTCGTTCATGCCGTGTTTGGTGCGCTCGGCGGGAAGCGTGCCAAGCCTGGGTGATCCGCTGCTGGATGAGTACCTACGGTTCACCGCCGCTAGGGTGCGGCCCAACACGCTCATCGCGCAGGCGTTCGACCTGAAGGTGTTCTTCGCGGTCGTGAGGAAGCCGCCGCAGCAGGTGAGCGTGACGGACGTGCTCGCCTTCATCGAGGCCCAGCGGGCCCCGTGCCGCGGTGGCAACGTGGTGCGCCTGGCCGACGGCGAGGTGGGGCTGGCCGCCTCGACGATCAAGCGGCGGCTGGCGACCCTCTCCGCGCTGTTCGACTACCTGTTCCTCCGAGGCTTCTGTGACCGCAACCCCGTGCCGCGCAGCCTCGGCGCCAGGCACGCCCGCTGCTCCGGTACGGGGCAGGGGGCACGGCGCGGGGCGCCACTGGTCCGGACCCCGCGCAGGCTTCGCCCGGGTCGTGACCCTTTATGTGACTGGCGCCCTGCTGGCTTGCCGATGGGATCGATCCGTCCGGCCTTCGCGTCGTAGAGGCACCCGCCCTTCGGGCATGACCTTAAACGAGCCTGACCCGAGCGCACGGGATCTTGAATCGGCCTGACTTTCGTTCCGTTCTTCAAGTAAGGATGGAACACGTCGAGGTGACCGACCCGTCCGAGCCGGTCGCGACGAGCGTGGTGACGTTCGAGAAGGGCCAGCGGATCCGGATCAAGACGATCTTCACGCCCGGGAAAGGCTGGAAGGTTTTCACCTTCGAACGGGCGTAAGCATCTCGGGCGTCCGGCGTCATGGTTGATGTAGCGACGGACAATCAGGAGGGGCAACGATGCCGGTCATCAAAGGCCACACGCTCGCGGCGGAAGACGCCGCGTTCGTTCCGGGTCCTGTCGGGCGGATGTCCCGGCTGCGCGGGAACAGTCGCCGGGTCCGGCGCGGCCAGCGACGTGCTGCCGTCTGCGGCGGCCCGCCGGGCGTGGCACCGGGAACACAAGGACGAGACCCTGGCCGGCGCTCCCGCGCACACTGATGACATTAGCGCCTCTTTCGCCGAGCCGAAGCACCCGCGGTCCGGCAACGGCCAGTTCACGACGAAGCCGCAGTCCGAGCAGGGTGAGGCGTTGAGCGGCACGATCGGCCGGGGCGCCCTGAAACAGGCGAAGGTCGGTGAGCAGGCGTCCCCGGAGCAGGTGGATACGGTCGGCAAGCTGCTCGCCGGTGAGCTGGTCGTGTGCATCAAATGCCGGACGACGATCCCGTCCGCCGAGGCCGACGAGGACACCGGCTCCTGCCCGGACTGCTCGAACACCTGGTACGGCGGGCGGACGTTCGCATGAGCCGCTACGAGTGGGAGTCCGGCACGATCGTGCTGCCGTCGGCCGAGTTCGCCCGGGTCCGGCAGGCTGTCCAGGCCGCCGACGACAAGGTCGAAAGGGCCGCGTTCGAGCACACGCAGACGTTCTGGAAGGGCTTGACCGCCAAGCAGCGCCGCGACCCGGCCGCGTACGAGCAGGCGAAGTATGAGTACCTGAGACGAGCATTTCCTCCCGGCCGTTGGGAAGACAACCGGCATGCCGGGGTCTGGGACCGGACCGACGAGGCGTTGTGCCTCGGGGCGCGGTACACGTACGACCGGGCGACCAACACGCGCAAACCCGAGTACACCCCGAAGCGGGTGCTGGCCTCCGACATGCGGTTCCCGACGAACAAGACGACCCATTTCCGGGCCGGCCACGGCGCATCGATCACGTTCGACCGGGACAGGCGGACCGTCACGTGGACCTTCGAAGAGAACAACCATGCGGTTGAGTACGCCCGTGACACCCCGCAGGCGGGGGCGCTGTTCGGGGCGTTGAAGCAGGTGAAGTGGACCGGCCGGAACACCGGCGGAGTGATCTGCGGCAACGACGAGTATTCCCGGGATGCGGACTATTCCGGCGGCGGCGCGAACTACGACGTCGAAGGGTTCGGACCGATCGGGGTCGCGCAGGCTCCGATGGTCACCCCGGGCTACGACACCCCGCAAGGCCGGGTGAAGGTCGAGGTCCGGGCCGGCCGGTACGGGCTCAAGGGGAAGGCGGTCAAGGTCGGAGGGCCGCAGGGCCGGGTGCCGGCCGGGGTCCGCACCGGCGGGCAGTTCGCGTCCCGGTACCACGGGGAGCAGGCGCCGCTGTAAGACGGCCTGCTGGTCGCCGCGCATATCCCGGTCATGAGCATCTCTGCAGCATCGACCACGAACCGTGAGCAGGCCCGGCGCAGCGACGGGAAGTTCGGCACGCAGACGCACGCCGAACAGGACCAGCTCGCCGAGCCGTCGGCCGCCGCCGTGCGAGGCCAGTTCGAGCAGGCGCACGGCCCGGAGGTGGTGCGCGCGTATGAGATCCGCACCGCCGACATCGAGCAGGCGCAGGCGGAGGTCGGTTCCAGGGCAGGCTCAGGGGGTCGTTGCAACACTGGCTTGTGTTATCGACTGTAGCTGGTTGGTGAAGACCTCGGCTGGGGTGCGCCATCCGAGGCTCTTGCGGGGTCTGCCGTTGAGGGTGACCGCGACGGC
>Ga0209793_1000795_pt1 | contig 27226 bp, 24 predicted proteins | sample EBPBio122009_DNA_FD_185863 | JGI IMG/M metagenome (GOLD analysis project Ga0209793, IMG submission 185863) | Wastewater treatment Type I Accumulibacter community from EBPR Bioreactor in Madison, WI, USA - Reactor 1_2/2/2009_ DNA (SPAdes) (version 2) | ecosystem: Engineered > Bioreactor > EBPR >... | reverse complement strand
GATCTTCGAGCACAAGCTGCTCTACAAGACCAAAGGCCCGGTGCCCGAGGGCTATTACACCGTGCCGATCGGCAAAGCCGAGATCCGTCGTGAGGGGCGCGACCTGACCATCGTCGCCACCTCCATCATGGTGCACAAGGCGCTCGAAGCGGCAAAGACGCTCGAGGCCGAGGGCATCGACGTCGAGGTCGTCGATCTGCGCACCGTCCGGCCGATGGACAAGGACACCGTCATTGCGAGCGTCAAGAAGACGTCGCGCCTGCTCTGCGTCTATGAAGGCGTGAAGACCCTCGGCGTCGGCGCCGAGGTCAGCGCCATGATCGCCGAGAGCGAGGCCTTCGATTTCCTCGACGCGCCGATCGTGCGCCTCGGCGGCGCCGAGACGCCGATCCCTTACAATCCGGAACTGGAAAAGGCGACCGTGCCGCAGGTGCCCGACATCCTCGCCGCCGCGCGTAGCCTCGCCACTGGGAGCCGTTAGGCCATGCCGGTCGAAGTAATCCTGCCCAAGGTCGACATGGACATGGCGACCGGGCGCATCTCGCGCTGGTATGTCGACGAAGGCGCTGCGGTCAAGAAAGGCGACCTGCTGTTCGAGATCGAGACCGACAAGGCGGCGATGGAAATCGACGCCCCCGCCTCGGGTACCATCCGCGACATAACAGGCAAGGAAGGCATCGACATCCCAGTCGGCGAAGCCGTCGCCTGGATCTATGCCGAAGGCGAAGCTGCCAAGCCGGCTCAGGACACGGCTCTCGAGGGCAAGCTGGCACCGGAAGTCACTACTATTGCGCCCGCTCCGGTTGCTGCTGTCCCGGTTGCGCCCGCAGAGCCCGCGCCAGTGACAGCCACCGCAGGCCTGAACGGTACGCGTGCCACGCCGCTTGCTCGCCGCCTCGCGGCGGAGGCTGGACTGGCACTCGACGCCATCGCAGGGTCCGGCCCCAGGGGCCGCGTCATGCGCAAGGATGTGGAAAGTGCCATGGCGACGCCAAGGCTGGAGGCGAAAGCCCCGGCGCGGCCCGACCCAATCGTTTCAAGGCCGGCGGCATCCTCCCAGCCGCTGCCGGCGCCACGGCGGCCCGCCAGCGCGGCCCCGCTGAACTTTGCCTGGCTGCGACAAGGCGAAGGGCGTCCGATCGTCCTGCTCCACGGCTTCGGCGCAGACCTCAACAGCTGGCGGCCGATGCTGGCCGCAGGTCCTGTCGACGCGCCGCTGCTGGCAATCGACCTGCCCGGACATGGCGGCTCGCCGCGCCTCACGCCGTCGGATCTCGACGCCATTGCATCGGATGTCGAGGCGACACTGGCAGCGCTCGATGTCGGCCCGCTGCTGCTGGTCGGCCACTCCTTCGGAGGTGCTGTGGCCGCAACCGTTGCGGAACGCGGCCATGCCGATGTGCGTGCCTTGGCACTCATCGCACCGGCTGGCCTCGGCCCCGAGATCAACGGCGCCTTCCTGCAGGGTTTCGTACGCGCCAAGAGTGAAGCGAGCCTGATGCCCTGGCTTCGTCAGCTGGTGGCCGACGAGCAGGTGCTGTCCAAGCCGTTCGTCAACGCCACGCTGGCGCAGGCGGCAGACAGGGAACTGCGCGCAACGCAGGCCGAGATATCGGACCGCTTCTTCGCCGACGGCACCCAGACCTTCGACATCAGGGCCGTGCTGGCAGCCTTGCGCATTCCGGTGCGTGTCATCGTCGGCGCAAACGACAGGATCATCCCGGCGAGCCAGTCGCAGGGACTTCCCGGCGAAATTGCGCTGCATGTCTTTGCCGCCACCGGCCACATGCCCCAGGTCGAGCGTCGGGAGCAGGTGCTGAAGATCTTGCTGGAAATGGCGCGGGCGTAGGGCTCACCTCCCGATTGCCCCCTCACCCTTCCCCTCTCCCCGTCCCTTTGCGGGAGAGGGTGCCGGCAGGCAGATGGTGGCGCAACCGCTACCCGATTGCCCTCAAGCCAAGCTGCCTCAGATAAACCCACGCTTCCGAAGCTCTGCCGCGACCTCGTCCCAGCTGCCGCACACCACCGCAGCACCAGCCGCCAGAAGCTCAGGGCCGTGGCCGTCATGGGTATGGCCGCCGCCGATGTAGCCAATCGCCGTCATGCCGGCCGCGACCGCGCCCTGCACGCCATAGCGGGAATCCTCGATGACTACGGAACGCCCAGGTGCAAAGCCCATCTTTTCGGCTGCGTAGAGAAAAATGTCGGGTGCCGGCTTGCCGTTCTTCACCATCGATGAGCTGAAGATCGCCGCGCCGAAATAATGCGCGAGGCCTGTCACCTCGAGGCTGTGGTTGATGCGCTCGACCGACGACGATGAAGCGACGCAGCGGGCGGCCTCGAGCTTGGACAAGAAGGCGGCGATGTCGAGCGTCGAGGCCAGCTGTTCGGTAAACAGCGCCTTGGTCTCGCCCCAGATGTCGCCGGTGGCGTGTTCGGGCAAAAGCTGGCCGGTGAGCTGGTGGATCTTGGCGATGATGTCGGCCTGCTTCATGCCGACGCAATGCGAGATCACTTCGGCCTCGATCGTGAGACCGTTCCTGGCATAGGCGCGCACATAGGCAAGGGCCGCCAGCGGCTCGCTGTCGACCAGCACGCCGTCGCAATCGAAAATCACCAGCTTATCGTTGGGCAAGTCGGTCTCCGGAAAATATCTGGCGCAGCGCCGTCGTTGGTCGAAATGCGGCTGCCGCGGCCGGGCCGCAGCGCGGTCGCGATGGTTGAAGGTCTAGTCCTGGCCGATCGCGACGCGTTGCGGCGTGGCTTGGAGCGCGCGCTGCATGGCGCTGCGCTCTTCCGGTAGATCGGGCGCGAGCCAGTTGGGTTCGGCGCCGAGGAAACGGTCGAGATAGGCCACCGCATAGCTCGGCATCTCGGCCGTGTTCTCCTTGTAGGACCACCAGGTTCTGAGGTCGTCGGCGCAGGCATCGAGGGCAGGGGTGGCGCCGAACTCCTGCTCGAACACGGCCGCGATCGCACAGACGCAGTAGTTTGTGTAGACAAAGCCCTCGGGCCAGAAGCGCACGATCTCGGGCGCGTCTTCGGTGCCTGCGACCACCGGCGTGCCGGCCGCGCTGACCGGCGCCTGGCGGATCAGTTCCTTCAGCGCCAGGCCCGCGGCGAAGACGATGAAGTCGGCGCGGTCGAGCCTGGCGTAGGATTTCTGGGCATTCACGATCTCGACCCAATCGAGGAAGATGCGCGTCAGCTTCTTCTCGTCTATGTCGAAATGGATGCCGTAGCGGGCGGTGACGGCGCGGGCACTGTTGCGGAAGGTGGCGCGGAACCAGCGCAGCTGCCTCAGCCTGTGTCCGAGGTCGGGCACAAGTGCCAGCTCGTTCTTGAAGAGAAGGTCCATGGTCGCAACGCTCCTGCCGGCTCCGGACGATACCACCGGCGGGCAAAATGCCAAATGCCGCTGTGGATGGAGGCACCGTATCGGCGTGCCTCAAGTTATACATATTGACATTCGTAAAGACAAATGTTCTTTGATCCATATGTGAGCGACCGGGTATCCGGCCGCTCTTGGAGGACTTCGGGAGGAAGGGCCTAATGGCAATCTGGCAATGGGGATTGCTGCTGCTGGGCGTTGTCTGGGCGCTGCAATCGCTCGGCGTCTGGCTGCAGATGCGGCACTATTCCGACGTCTTCAAAGGCATCACCGCGAAGTATCAGGACGGCTATGTCGGCGCCGGCAATTGCCGCGGCCGCCTGGGCAAGGGCACTATCGCGCTCGTGGTGGTGACACCCGACCTGACGGTCCAGCGGCTCTTGACCATGACCGGGCGTTCGGTCTTCGCCAAGTTCCATCGTCATGAAAACCTTGAGGGGATGACCCTCGATCAGCTCCGGTCCAATCCCGCTGTTCTGGGAGAGGGGGAAACCGGTGTGGCGGAAGCCGTGAAGAAAGCGGTCGAGCAGATCGACCGTGCACGGCTCGAGCCGAAAGGGCCCGGCCTGGCCGGACTCAAGCCTGCAAGCCAGTAGGGACGCTGCCTGCGGGGCAATCTCGTTGGGGTGAGGAATCTAAGGAGGAGAAATGTCAGTCCTATCTATGTTGGCTCAGCATGCCGACATGGCCGTCCAGAACCTGCATGTGGCGGGTTCCATGGCCACGGATGCTGCAATTCACGGCAAGCTGGCCGTCAAAGGCGCGACCCACGACATGGTCGTGCTCGCACAGGCAAGCAGCGACATCACCGTTGAGCAGTTCAAGGAAAAGCTCAACACCGTCGCCAAGGAGGAGCAGCTGGGCTGGCTCACCAGCATCGGCAAATACTTCATCGGCATCTTCCAGAAGGGCGGCGAGGTTTTCGCCGGCTTCGTCACCGGCATCATCCCGACGCTCGTCGTGCTGATGACCGCCTTCTACGCGCTGACCGAGCTGGTCGGCGAGGAGAGGGTGCACGGCATCGCCCGAGGTGCTGGCCGCATTGCGCTGACCCGCTACACGGTTCTGCCGTTGATCTCGGTGTTCTTCCTGACCAACCCGATGGCCTACACCTTCGGCTCGTTCCTGGAAGAAAAGCACAAGCCCGCCTTCTACGACGCGGCCGTGTCCTACGTGCATCCGCCGCTCGGCCTGTTCCCGCACATCAACCCGGGCGAATACTTCGTCTGGGGCGGCATTCTCGTCGCTCTGCTCGAGCTCGAGAAGAAGGGCGTTGTTCCCGGCGGCTACCACATCCAGGTCGCCATCTGGTACGCCATCGTCGGCCTCGTCGTCATCCTGCTCAAGGGCATGCTGACCGAGCGCATCACCGCCATCATGGCACGCCGTCAGGGCGTCGAGCTGTAAGGGCGGGGAGGAGCACATGGCCAAGTCTTACAAGGCAGTCAAAATCTCCCGCGGCAAGAGCGGCTGGGGCGGTCCCCTGGTCGTCCAGCCGACGGATCAGCGCAACAAGATCGTCTCCGTCACCGGCGGCGGCATCCACCCGGTCGCAGCCCGCATCGCCGAGATGACCGGCGCGGAAGCCGTAGACGGCTTCAAGTCGCCGCCGGTCGAAGGCGAGATGGCGGTCGTCGTCGTCGATTGCGGCGGCACTGCGCGCTGCGGGGTCTATCCGCGCAAGCGCATTCCCACCGTCAACCTAACCCCGGTGGGGCAGGCGGGTCCGCTCGCCCAGTTCATCACCGAGGACATCTATGTGTCGGGCGTCAAGGAAAGCGACATCACCATGGCCGACGGCTCGGAAGCAGTGACATCGGCAGGCTCGGCCTCCAACGCCAACAACGCATCGTTCGCGACGGCGGCAAAGGCAGCTCCCGTGCCGACCAATGACGGCGGGTTCATCAACTTCGTCGCCAGCATCGGCCGTGTCATGGGTCGCGTCGTCGGCATCTTCTTCAATGCCGGCCGCCGCACCATCGACCAGGTCGTCCGCAACGTGCTGCCGTTCATGGCGTTCGTGACGATGCTGATCGGCCTGATCCTCTACACCGGCATCGGCGACGTGCTTGCCCAGCCGATGGGGCCGTTGGCAAACAACATCGTCGGCCTGCTGATCATCTCCGCCATCTGCGGCCTGCCGTTCCTGTCGCCCATCCTGGGACCGGGCGCGGTCATCGCCCAGGTCATCGGCGTGGCGATCATCGGACCTCAGATCGCCAACGGCACGATTTCGCCGGCAATGGCTCTGCCGGCTCTGTTTGCCTACAACACCCAGGTGGGCTGCGACTTCGTGCCCGTCGGCCTGGCGCTCGGTGAGGCCAAGCCCAAGACCATCGAGATCGGCGTTCCCGCCGTTCTGATCAGCCGCCAGATCATGGGCCCGGTTTCGGTGCTCATCGCCTGGGTGGTCAGCCTGATCGTCTTCTAAGACATTGCCCGGCGGCACCTGTGCCGCCGGGCGCCTCACCGTCCGGCCAAGCCGGCGAAACGAATACCGCCCGGACAGCATTTCGGCCCGGGCCCAGAAAAAAGGCTTCGATCATGTCGGTTCATCTCAAGACGCACATCACGGCAATCGGACCGGAGGTGGCAGAGCTGGCCGAAGGCGGCGTGCTGATCCTGTTCGCCGACGGCGCCCCACCGGAACTGGCGGAGGTATCGGTGCTGCACAAGACCGAGGTCGGCCCCAGCGACGCGGCTCCAACAGTCGGCGAAACCATCGCCATCGGCGAGTTGCAAGGCACCATCACCGCCATGGGCGACAGCGCCTGGAACAAGGTGCGCGAGATCGGCCACGTGGTCATCAATTTCAACGGCGCCAACGCTGCCGAACGGCCGGGCGAAATCTGCGCCTCCGTTATCGAAGGCGAGGACCTCGTCGCCGCGCTGAAAACCGGCGCCGCCATCACAATCGGCCGCTGATCGCCGCGCCCGACGCGGCTATAGTGAACACAAACAAGAGACCGGACATGGAACGCTCGACGATCGTCAGAGTGCATGAAGGGCTGCACGCCCGCCCCGCCACCCGTTTCGTCAAGCTCGCCAAGAGCTTCGAAAGCGAGGTCGAGATCGTCAAGGACGGCAAGTCGGCCAGCGCCAAGAGCGCGGTCAAGCTGATGCTGCTCGCCGTCAAGGAAAACGACGAGGTGACGATCCGCACCAAGGGCGCCGACGAGATCGAGGCCGTGGAAGCGCTGATCGGCTATCTCGAAAACCCGCTTGCCGGTCTTGCCGAAGAACAGGCCCCGGCCGAGCCCGATGCCGCGGCCGCCGTGGGCGTGACGCTCAAGATCGAGCCGGCCAAGCCGGCGGCTGTCGAAGAAGAGATTTCGGGCGCGCTGAAGGGTGTAGCTGCCAGCGAAGGTTATGCTGTCGGCGCCGCTTTCGCCCACTTCCCCCCCGAGATCAAGCCGGAGCGCCGCAAGCTTTCGGTCGGCGAGATGGAAGCAGAGCTCGTCCGCTTCACCGACGCGGTCGAGGTCGTTCAGGCGCGCATGAACGCTTCCCTCGCTTCCGATGCTCTTTCGGCCAACGACCGCGGCATCATCGCCGCCCTGCGTGACATCGCAGCCGACGACGAGTTGCGCGACGAGGTGGTCACAGCCATCAACACCGGCAGCGATGCGGTGACAGCAGTTATCGGTGCCGCCACTCGGATCGCTGCCCAGTTCGGCCAGGTCGACGACCCCTATCTGAACGCCCGCGCCGACGACGTGCAGTCGGTGGGCCGCCAGATCTGCCTGGCGCTGCTCGGCCAGGCAGATGCCAGCCTCGACGACATCCCCGAGGGCGCCATCCTGATCGCCGAGGATATCGGCGCCTGGGACCTGGCGCGCGCGCCGCTCAAGCGCATCGGCGGCATCGTCTGCGGCCATGGCGGCGCTACCTCCCACATCGCCATCATCGCCCGCGCCCATGGCATCCCCGCCGTGCTCGGCATGGGCCCGCAGGTCCACGAACTCGGCAAGGCGCGCGAGATCGCACTCGACGGCCACCGCGGCCACGTCGTCGCCAACCCCGAGGGCCCGGTGCTCGCCGGCTTCCGCGCCCGCATCGATGAAGCCGCCCGTGAGCGCGAGGCGCTGAAGGCGTTTCGCGACACCACCCCGCGCCGCGCCGACGGCACGGTCATCGAAGTGGCCGCCAATATCGGCTCGCTCGAAGAGATCGACGCGGCCCGCGAAGCAGGCGCGATGGGCGTCGGCCTGTTCCGCACCGAGCTTTTGTTCATGCGCCACATGCACCTGCCGTCGGAAGACATGCAGGCCGAGACCTATGCAGCACTGGCCAAGGCGTTTGCACCCCATCCCGTCATCGTGCGCACGCTCGACATCGGCGGCGACAAGCCGATCTCGGGCATTGAATTTCCTGACGAGGAGAACCCGTTCCTCGGCTGGCGCGGCATCCGCATGTGCCTCGACCGGCCAGACATCTTCAAGCCACAGCTCAGGGCTCTCCTGCGAGCTGCCGTCCATGGCAACGTCAAGGTGATGCTGCCGATGGTCGCCGACGTCGGCGAAATACGCGCCACCCGCGCGCTGATCGAAACCTGCAAGGCCGAACTGACCGCCGAGAAGGTCGCCTTCGGCGAATTCCAGCTCGGCGTGATGATCGAGACCCCCGCGGCAGTGCTCATCGCGCCGGCACTGGCAAAGGAAGTCGCCTTCTTCTCCATCGGTACCAACGACCTGACTCAGTACATCATGGCTGCCGACAGGCTGAACCCGACTGTTGCCAAGCTCAATGACGTCACCAATGTCGCTGTCATGTCGGCGATCGAGATGACGGCACGGGCAGGAGTGGCGGCTGGCATCATGGTCGGCATGTGCGGCGAGGCAGCCGGGCGGCCGGATCTCATCCCCGAATTCCTGCGCATGGGCCTGACCGAGCTGTCGATGAGCCCGGCCTCGATCCAGCGGGCGAAGAAGAGGATCGCCGAGCTGGGGGCGTAAGCCGTTTCTCTGGGCTGATCTATCCTGTGCCGACATTGGCTTCGCGGCAGCCGCGAAGCCAATGTCGGCACAGGCAGTGCCCCTATGGCAAATGCGCCAGCAGCACCCGGAAGATGTCGGTGAGGTCGGAAACCGGATCGTCGCCATCGAGCGCACGCACGATGCGCTCGCGACGAGCCTCGACCACCAGACCGGCGGCCTCCAGCAGATCGGCGTCGCTCAATCCCGAGGGCGACAGCGTTGCAATACCGGCCGCGAGCGCCACGGGCGCCAGCGGCAACAGCGTCGGATAAGCCTCGTTGGTTTCGGCGCCGGCCGACAACGACTGGCTCAGCAGCAATTCGACCAGAACAGCTGCGGCAACCGCGGCAACCGCCTCCAGCTTGCCATCAGGAGTTGCCGCGCGCATCCCTGCCAGCAGCTCGCCATAGCGGCGGCGGATGTCGAGATGGGCCTGCGAGAAACCGGCCTCGTGGAGCAGGGGGGCCGCTTCGCTCCGCTGGCGCGACCAGGCCTTCAGCGCGGCATAAAGATCCCTGCGGAACAGGCGCTCGCCCTCTACCGCAGCCGAGCTGCCGGTGGCGAAATAGGTATCGAAGCCATGCAGCCGCGCGCCGTCGTCGGGTCGCACGATCGGCAGCAGCGACAGCGAAACGGTCTCCGCCATCGTCAAAGTATAGTCGACCACGCTTGCGGCACGACCCAACAGCCGCTCGATCTCGGCCGGTGGCGAAAACGGCTCGGTCCCGGGCGGACGGCGCGGCCCCCCGGGATTGTCGTGGCGGCTGGCGCGCACGACATGCCTGATGTCACGCAGGCGGTCCTTGATATTGACGACAACCTCTTCGGAGAGGCTTCTCAGCATGGCATGCTCCTGGGAGCGCCGAGCATCCATCAGGACGCACCACAGACGCTCCTACGCTTTCACTCTACGCACCGCCCGGAAATCGGTTCCAATATGTCAGGCGACAGGTCTGGCACTTTGGGCCAAGGCCTCTCGCCATCTGGCGACCGACTCCCCGTTTCGGCGGCGGCTGTTGGCATTGCAGCATTGTTTGGTTCGGACTGCAAACTGTTGTCGGCTGCTCGGCGCTTGACCTTGGCACCGTTCCTTGAAAAGTGATGCAAACCAAAGCGGGGGAAACGGCGTGAACAAAGGCGTCAAAGGTTCGAGCGGCAAGACGCGTGGCATTGCGACGGCTAACGAGGCCGAGAACGCGCCGACCGACAGCCGCGCCGACCGGCTGCGCGTACGCGCAGCCTGGATGTATTTCATCGAGCAGATGACCCAGAACGACATCGCCGAGGTGCTCGGCGTCGGCCGCGTCACCGTGGTCCGGATGCTGGCGGAGGCCCGCGCCCGCAACGAAGTCAAGATCGCCATCGAGGGCGATCTGTCCGACATCGTCAGGCAGGAGCGCGAGCTCGAACGCCTATTCGGCGTCCAGCGCGCCATCGTTGCCCCGCTTTCGGCCGAGGGCGCCGACCCGATCCCGGCGATCGGTGCCGCTACCGGCGACTATCTGTCAGAGGCGATGAAGTCGGGCATGTCGGTGGGCGTTGGCTGGGGTCGCACGCTGACCGGCACGCTGCCCTATATCAGCGCCAAGCCGCTTGCCGATTTCCGCGTCATCTCGCTGCTCGGCGGCGTCGGCGTCGCACGCCGCACCAACCCGGCCGAGTTCGCCTGGCGCTTCGCCCAGGCCTTCCAGGGCGACGGCTATCTCATTCCGGCGCCTGCGGTCGTCGACAGCATCGAGACCAAGCGTGCGCTGATCGAGCGCTGCGGCTTATCCGAAATTTTTGCGCTGGCCGATTCGCTCGATGCCGTGCTGGTCAGCGTCGGCGATATCGCGTCGGCCTCGACATTCTATCGCGGCGGCTTCCTGACCGAGGCAGAGCGCGAGAAGCTTATGGCCAAGGGCGCTGTGGGCGACCTCTTGTTCCACTTCTTCGACCGTGACGGCAACCTGGTCGACCATCCGATCAACGAGCTCGGCATGTCCGTCGATGTCGACCGCATCCGCCGGGCGCCGCTGCGCATCCTGACCTCTGGTGGTACCGACAAGATCGACGCACTGCTGGGGGCCATGAAGCTGGTGAGGCCGACGGTTCTGATCACCGACGAGCACAGCGCCCGACGGATGATCGCCGCACAGGACGCCTGACCTGATATCAACGGAAAAGGCCGCGGTGTCGCCACCGCGGCCTTTCCATTTCGTACCTGTCGCGCCTCAGTTGATGGCAGCGATGTTGCCGAGGCGCAGGAACAGCGTTTCGCCCGAGGAATCCTCGACGCCGTCATTGTCGGTGACGACATAGGCATCGCCCGCCTTGTCGATGGCAAAACCTTCGACCTTGTCGACGACATAGCCGTTGGTCGCGGCCTTGAGGTCGGGTACGAGGTCGCGCACCAGCGTCTTTTCGACCACCGGCAGCTCGCCGCCCAGCTTGACCGGCTTGAAGCCGTCGAGCGCCACCGAGTAGACGCGCTTGTTCTTGGCTTCCTGGCCGATCAGGTTGTCGCGCTCGATGATGAAGAGCTTGCCGTCATGGGCGGTGATTTCCGACAGGCCGACCCAGCCCTTCTCGGCGGCTTCGAGCGGATAGCGCACCGCCGACCACTCCTTGGCCTTGGGCTTGTAGGCGAGCAGCTTGACCTGGCCCTTGGGATCGTCGCCCCATTCGCGCTGCACGGCCATGACCAGCGTCAGGTCGTCGCCTTCGCCGATTGACGTGATGCCTTCGAGGCCGAAGCGGGTCTCGCCGGCGAGCAGTTCAGCCGGGAACGCCACCTCTTCCTTGATCTCGCCCTTGGCGTCGACCTTGTAGACGGCATGCGGCACCAACTTGTCGCTACGGCCTTCCGAGGCAAGCCAGAAGCCGTCCTTGCCGTCGGAGACGATGCCTTCGAGGTCGAGCTTCTGAGCCGGCGCGCCGTCACGGGTGACGACGGTCTTGGCCGTGATCAGGGCAGGGGTCTTGGTAGCATCGATGGTGTAGATCGACGGCTGCGAACGATAGACCGAGTCGGACACGGCGTAGAGCTTGCCGGCCTCCTTCGGATCGGCAGCGAGGCCCGAAAGCGCGCCCCAGCCGATCGGCGTGCCGTCATCCTTGAAGGTCGAGACGATGTGCGGATAGGCGGCAGTGCCCTCGGCGCGCTCATAGACCATGACATGCGAGCGGACGAGGCCGTCCTTGCCGAGATCGGTCTCGTTGGCGGTGACGAGCAGGTTGCGCTCAGGGATCGCCACAAGGCCTTCAGGGCCGACGCCCGAGGGCAGCAGCTGCTGGAATTCCGGCTCCTTGCCTGTGTCCTTGTAGACGCCGACGAGCGAAGCGCGCTCGGCGGCGACGAAGATCAGCTTGTCGGAACCGAAGGTCGCGACCTCGAGGCCTTCCGGCTCGATGCCCTTCTTGTTGCGGTGCTCGGGATAGTGGCCGGCTGCCGCTGCCTGGTATTCGAAGGACGGACCGGACTCGAACAGCACATCGCCCGTCCTGGAGAAGATGGTGAAGCCGCGGGCGCCGCCCTTGTAATCGCCTTCGTTGGCGACGACGAGGCGGTCGTCGTCAAGCCACTTCACGGCATCGGGCTCGCGCGGGCTGTTTTCGATCTTGCCGGAGAAGTTCAGCGCACCGTCCTTCTTGGTGTCGACCTTCTCGAGCGTCACTTCGCCGGCCGAAAAATGCGACACGATCTTGCCGGTCGCGGCATCGACGATGGCGACGTGGTTGTTTTCCTGCAGCGTGACCGCGATCTCGCCCTTGTCGTTGAAGGACACGAATTCCGGCTCCGGATCCTCGGGCGCGATCTTGGCGATGCCGGTCATGTCGACGGTCTTGATCGTGGCGCAGTCAGGCGCACCGTCCTTCAGCGAGACGATCTTGAGGAAGCCGGCGGGAAGCTGCGGCAGCTCGCCGTCGTTCAGCTCTTCGTCGCGCTCGTTCTCGATGGCGATGGCGAGGAACTTGCCGTCCTTGCTGAGCGCGACCGAATCAGGCTGGCCGCCGAGATCGCAGCTGGCGTCGATCTTCTTGGAAGCGAGGTCGATGACCGTCAGGTTGCCCGACGGCTCCTGCTTGCTCTTCGACGTGTTGACGCCGGCAAGTACCTTGGCGCCGGCGATGACCACCGAGGTCGGCTCGCCTTCGATCTTGACGATGCCGGCAGCCTTCGGCGCCTTGGGATCGGTGATGTCGACGAAACCGACCGCGCCCAGCGGGCTGTCGGAATAGACGAGCGTCATGCCGTCCTCGGAAGCAGCGATGATTTCCGACGACGTGGCCGTCGCCTGATCGACATCGGCGGGCAGGTTCTGGGCCACGGGGAAGGTGGCGATGCGGTTGAAAACCTCGGCGGCGTGGGCGGGGAGCGCTGCCGACACACCGAGCGCGGTGGTCAAGAGCAGCAGCTTGCGGGACATGTTGCCTGACATGGTGAAACCTCTTTGCCTGAACGGAATTGCGCACCCCGTTTGCGGCAGCGAGATTTCAGCGCGATGACATCGGGATGATGGTTTTGTGACAGCAACAACATTGGATCAGGCAACACCATGGGCACGAAGCCTTTGGCGCCGATCAAACAGCAAGTTGCGCTACTTCAGGCCCAGTTCAACGCCTCTCATTGGCTTGGGCGTGCCCAACGCATCCTTTAGCCAGCATTCTTTCTTTTTCGGGATGTAGGCGAAAGCCCTGCAGACACTATCGTCAATGCAGGACAAGAAGCACTCCAGATAGCTGGTCTGCCTTATCCTTTTGTAGTCGCCGCCCGGAACGTCGACACCGGAGAACGAGGTAAAGCGCGACATGATGATGTCAGCCGCCTTTGAAGAAGAGTAGGCCGCCAGCGCGTCACTGTTGCGAATAAGCGCGACGACATTGTCCTTCAGGAAACAGAAGCGGTGCTTGGCATTGTAGGTGATCGCCTTGCATTGCGCGTCGCCCTCGCAGGCAGACTTGCAAGCCCGATATGAAACGTCCTTGAGCGTTGCATAGTCGAAACCGATAGCGTCGTAGCCGCTGGCCTCGAGAAGCGATCCCCTAGGCAGGGCGGCACGGCGATTTGTGTCTGGCTGGACGCGCTCAGCCGAAGCCGATTCCTGCCGCGACCCGTAGCAAAGAATCTGGTGGGCCGATGGTGAGATCTTGTCGGCGATATCCGCGGTCGCCAGGGTCGAGGTATCGCTGCTCGGAGCCCCGGATTGTCCGGCGATGCCCTGTGATTGCAGGAAAAGCTCCGCGACTGAAGCCCTGATTGCGAAATTGACGTTCTGCGCGGTGATGCCAATCTCGTCAGCGGCCTTCTTCGAGAAGGTCGCGGTTGTGATGCCCAACAGATATCCGGCTCGGTCGACCACAGGGCCACCCGAATTGCCAGGCTGAATAGGCGTGGAAATCTGGATGTAGCGCGTATCGTTGCGCAGCCCGGCCAACGCGTTGACGTTGCCTGTCGTGATCTTGATAGAATCGGACAAAAGCCCAGCCAGCGGAAATCCGATAGCCACGATGTCTTCGCCTAGCCGTATCGGCGCGTTGCGAAAAACCAGCGGCGTCATCGGCTGCCTGGCATCAACCTTGATCAGAGCGAGGTCATTGGTCGAGTCGATACGCGGATCGCCGGCAATACCCTTCCCGGCAACTTCAATGCGGTCACAAGACTCCACCACATGAGCGTTGGTGAGCAGCCAGCCATCATCGGTCACGGCAAATCCGGTGCCAGACGAAATTGCGTCTTCGGCTCGCGCAGCATTTACGGCAGAAATGACGAGAGCCGCAAAAACAACAGCTCGCATGAGCAATTTCATGACTTCCCCCAAACCCGGAGCAGTTAGTCTGAGGAAGGGCCAGTTTTCAATCCTCCATGGCACAGATCGCCTTGTGCCATTCCGCCTCCGATCTTGAGAACCATTTGGATGATCTGCCCAAAGCAACTCTGGGCCGCTGCGCCAAAGTCCCCCCGTTAAATCGGCCACTTCGTTAGACGGATGCGGGTGTAAGGCAAGCTGGACGGGTCGCTGGTGAGCGTGCCGGGCGAGGCCGGAGCACTCTCGACAAGGCGTTTCCTGTCTGGACATTGGTGTACACTGCGACTAGTTTCCTCGGCTGATCGGGGAGGTCCGGAAATCGCGCGCAAGCTCGCTTGCCTCGGCCGCACTTGCCCACGACCTGCCTGAGCGGGGCGCAAGCCTCGCACTGGCCGGGCGAGACTAGGGTACGGCCGACACCGGGAAACATGAACGAATGACCAGCCGATATTCCGCGTTTTCGCTGTTCAAGGAAGGCTTGGCCGGCCAGAAGGGCTGGGTGCCGGCCTGGCGGTCGCCCGAGCCGAAGGGGAGTTACGATGCCATCATCATCGGCGGCGGCGGACACGGCCTGGCTACGGCTTATTATCTGGCCCGCACGCATGGCATCACCAATGTCGCGGTGCTTGAAAAGGGCTGGATCGGCGGCGGCAATACCGGCCGCAACACGACCGTGGTGCGCTCCAACTATTATTACCCTGAGAGCGTGGCGCTCTACGGGCTGGCGCACAAGCTCTACGAGGGCCTGTCCAAGGAGCTGAACTACAACGTCATGCTGTCGCAGCGCGGCATGGTCACGCTGTGCCACAGCATGAACGAGCTGGAGATCGCGGCACGTACCGTCAACGCCATGCAGATCAACGGCACCGACGCCGAACTCTACACGCCGGAGGATGTCAGGCGCGTCGCGCCGATCTACAATTTCGAGCCCGATGCGCGCTTTCCCGTCTTCGGCGGCGTCTGGCAGGGCAGGGCAGGCACGGCGCGCCACGATGCGGTGGCCTGGGGCTATGCACGCGGGGCAAGTCGCCTTGGCGTCGACATCATCCAGAACTGCGAGGTCACCGACTTCATCGTCGAGGGCGGACGCTGCCGCGGGGTGCAGACGACGCGCGGCACCATGCGCGCCGAGCGCATCGGCATGGCGGTGGCAGGCCATTCCTCGGTGCTTTCGGCCAAGGCCGGCTTCCGCCTGCCGATCAACTCCTATGCGCTGCAGGCCTGTGTGTCCGAGCCGGTCAAGCCGATCCTCGACACGGTGGTGCTGTCGCCCGGTCCTGGCGTCTATGTCAGCCAGTCGGACAAGGGCGAGATGGTGATCGGCGGGGCGCTCGACCGCATCCCGTCCTACGGCCAGCGCGGCAATTTGCCGACGCTCGAAGGGGTGATCGCCGGGCTGCTCGAAATGTTCCCGGCTTTTGGCCAGCTCAAGCTGATGCGGCAATGGGCGGGCATCGTCGACGTGGTGCCTGATTCCTCGCCCATCATCGGCGAGTCGCCGCTGCCCGGCCTGTTCCTCAACTGCGGCTGGGGAACCGGTGGCTTCAAGGCCATTCCGGCCGGCGGCACGCTTCTGGCGCATCTGCTGGCCACCGGCCGGCATCACGACATCAGCCGGCCATTCGATCTCGACCGCTTCGTCACCGGGCGCCTGCTCGACGAAGCCGCCGGTTCCGGCATCGCACATTAGTTTTGACGCGATTTCCGGTCGGACAAGCGCTTAACGTTTTTCGCTGGAATTGCTCGAGGACCCGACACATGCAGCTCTTCAATTGTCCTTTCTGCGGTCCACGCGACGAGACCGAGTTTCACTTCGGCGGCGAGGCCGGCAATCTCAGGCCGGACGGCGACGTGCCGGCGGAACGCTGGGCCGACTATCTCTACATGCGCCACAACCCCAAGGGACCGGTTCGCGAGGTCTGGGTCCACGGGAACTGCGGCGAGTTCTTCGTCATGGAGCGTGACAGCGTCAGCCACACCGTATCAGGCTCGACCACGCTCGGTGGGGAGCACGCCTGATGGTCGCGTCACGCCTTTCCTCCGGCGGCAGCGCCATCGACCGGTCGCATCCGATCAGCTTCAGCTTCGACGGGCGGACCGTGCAGGGCTTCGAGGGCGACACCATCGCCTCGGCGCTGCTCGCAGCCGACGTGGCGGTCGTCGGCCGCAGCTTCAAGTACCATCGTCCGCGCGGCATCTGGGGCGCCGGTGTCGAAGAGCCGAATGCACTGGTAGATGTCTCCGGCAGCGTGCGGGCGACGCCCAATACCCGCGCCACCACCGAGCCTGCGCGTGAAGGACTGGCAGCCAGAAGCGTCAACGCCACGCCCGATGCAGCCGCCGACCGCAACGCCTTCATCGATCGCTTCTCGCGCTTCATTCCGGCAGCCTTCTACTACAAGACCTTCATGTGGCCGGACTGGCACCTGTTCGAGCCACGTATCCGCGCCATGGCCGGGTTGGGCGCCGTCGACGCCAGTTGGACGTCGCCAGGCGCCGCCGATCAGGTCAACCGGCATTGCGATGTGCTGGTGGTGGGTGCGGGCCCCGCTGGCCTCGCTGCGGCCAGGCACGCCGCACAGGCAGGCAAAAAGGTGATGCTGGTCGACGACCAGATCAACCCGGGCGGATCGCTGCAGCATCGCGTCGGTGAGATCGACGGGAGGCCGGCCGCAGAATGGGTCGCGGCGACGGTGGCCGAGTTGAAGGCCGGCGGTCATCTCGTGCTTACATCGACAACAGCCTTCGGCATTTACGACCACCATCTCGTCGGCCTCAACCAGCGCCATCATGACGGCCGGCCCGATACGCTGTGGCGGGTCAGGCCGCGCCACATCGTGCTGGCCACCGGCGCCATCGAACGGCCGCTGCCCTTCGCCAACAACGACCTGCCCGGCATCATGTCGGCAGACGCAGCGCTTTCTTACCTGCGCCGCCATGCCGTGCTCGTCGGCCGGCGCATCATCGTCGCCACCAACAACGACAGTGCCTATGAAGTGGCTTGGGCACTGGCTGCCGCCGGCGCGGAGGTCACTCTCGTTGACATCCGCAAGGACGGCCAGCCGGCAGCGCCCGCCGGCGTGAAGCTGCTTTCAGGACGCAGCGTGGTCGCGGCACGCGGAAAAATGCGGGTCGAGGGCGTACTGCTCGATGACGGCACGACGCTTGGAGCCGACTGCGTTGCCATTTCAGGTGGCTGGACGCCGTCTGTCCACCTGTTCTGCCAGGGCAGGGGCAGGCTCGCCTGGCATGAGGCGCGCGCCGCCTTCCTGCCGGGCGACCCAGTCGAGGGCATTGCTGTCGCCGGAGCACTGGCCGGCGCGGTTTCGCTGTCTGATGTCTTTGACAGTGCGGCGAAGGCCGCCGGTGCCGATCAGGCTGCACCGCACAGTAGCGGATTTGAAGCGACGGGCGGCATCCAGCCGGCCTGGCCGATGCCGGGCCAGAAGGGGCGCGTCTGGATCGACTACCAGAACGACGTCACGGCCAAGGACGTCGAGCTCGCAGCGCGGGAGAACTTCATCTCGGTCGAGCATCTCAAGCGCTACACCACGCTGGGCATGGCGACCGACCAAGGCAAGACCTCGAACCTCGCGGGCCTGGCGCTAATGGCCGGCATCACCGGTCGCAGCGTGCCGGAGGTCGGCACCACAACCTATCGGCCGCCGTTCACGCCGGTGCCGCTGGCGAGCTTCGCCGGTCTTACAGGGGGCGAACTGATGTCGCCCGTCCGCCGGTTGCCGCTGGAAAACATCCATCGCTCGATGGGCGCTACGTTCCAGGAATATGGCGGTTGGCTGCGGCCGGCGCACTACGGCGCAAAAGGCGTCGCCGCCGAGCAGGCGATCCAGGACGAGGCGCTGCGCGCCCGCAGGTCCGTCGCACTTTTCGACGGTTCGACGCTGGGCAAGATTGAAGTGATCGGCCCTCAGGCGGCCGAATTCGTCGACTTCATCTACTACAACACCATGTCGACGCTGAAGCCGGGGCGCTGCCGCTACGGCTTCATGCTGTCGGAGAACGGCGTCGTGTTCGACGATGGTATTCTGGTGCGGCTCGACGAGCACCGCTTCATCGTGTCCTGCTCGTCGTCGCATGTCGCCTCTGTCCATGCCCGGCTGGAAGAATGGCGGCAGGACCGTTTCGGCCGCGACGCAGTTTACATCCACAACGCCACCTCGGACTGGGCGACGCTGACCGTTTCGGGTCCGCGGGCGAAAACGCTCGTGACCGCACTCGACCTTGGCGTGGACCTAGACGATGCGGCGCTGCCGCATATGGCAATCGCCGAGGGACGGTTCGAAGGCGAGGTCGTGCGCGTGGCCCGCGTCAGCTTCACCGGCGACCGCAGCTACGAGATTTCGATCCGTGCTGATCGATCCGAAGCGCTTTGGACGCGGATGCAGCAGGCCGGCAAGGCGCTCGACGCGGTGACCATCGGACTTGAGGCGTTGATGATCCTGCGCGCCGAGAAGGGCTACATCGTCATCGGCAAGGACACCGACGGCACCACCATGCCACACGACCTCGGCGTCGACGGGCCGCGGCAGAAGCGCCGCAACGAATTTGTCGGACGGCGATCGCTGTTCACCGAGGTGGCGACACAAGGCCGGCGCCAGCAACTGGTCGGACTTGCCATGGCCGATGGCGAACAGCCATTGCCGACCGGGGCACATGGCATCGTCCGCGAAGGCGGCAAGGTCAGGAGCCAGGGCTTCGTGACGTCGAGCTATTTCAGTCCGGCGCTCGGACGCGCCATCGCGCTCGCGCTGATCGAGGACGGTTCGACCCGCCACGGCGAGACCATCGAACTGCAGCATCTGGGCATGCTCAGGCGCGCCACCATTGCGGCCCCTTGCGCTTTCGATCCATCAGGAGACCGGCTCAATGCGTAATCTCGCCGAGAAATGGACTGTGGTGCCGGATTGGGCAGAGGCGACGATCGAGGCGCCGGGTTTGAAAGCCAGGGCAGTCATCGGCCTGAACCAGTATCTGGTGAGCGGCAATCTCGACGCATGGAGCGCGGTATCGGGGCTGCCCGCGAAAGGCATCGGCGCGCTGGGTGAAGCCAGGGGCGACGCCTATGCGGTGCAGGTGGCGCGCGACCGGCTTCTGGTCGTCTCTGCAACAGCATCCGGCATCGAAGCTGGCTGGCATGCCGATGGCTTCGCAGTGACGCCAGTCAATGCCGGCCACCACCTGTTCGAAGTGGAAGGTCCAGCGCAGATGGAGCTGGTGGCGCGAGCGACCACGCTCGACCCCGCCGCACCGAGCGCTTCGGCGGCGCTGTCTTTTGCCGGCGCAAATGCCGTGGTCTATCGCCACGGCGGCAAGCTTCGCATCCACGTTGACCGCGCGCTTGCGACCTATCTGTGGACCTGGATGCAGACAGCGGCAGCCAACATCGCGGCGTAGACACGCCTGGTCGACCAGAAACTCAGGGCACTGAACATACCTGTCGCCCGACACCACTCCGGCGCGGCAGGCCAAGCGCCGGAGGAATGTCGCATAATCTATCTTACGGAATTTTCGTTCCAGTTTCAGTTTAGACTAAGCAATACATGCCTAAACTGATTTGCCCCCATCCGTCAATACCTTTTGTTGATCTTGCACAGGGTGCCGACTGTGTTACTAGTAACGGCAGCCGCGTTGAATCAATGGAGGGGACACATGCTTTACACTCATGAGCGTGCGGAGCTTGAACGGATCAAGAAGATTGAGCAGAAGAAAGCCAACGCCGAACGCCAACGGGATTTCAAAGACCGTATGGCGCAGCAGGGCTTTACGCAGGTAACCGGATGGGTCCACGAGGACCAGCGAGCGGACGTGATCGTCCTGTTACACTTCCTTCAGTCCAACCCTGATTACATGGTTGGGCCGGCCCGCAACACCAAGACGGGCCGGCTACACAAGCTACGCTAGCCGCACCAAGGGACAAACCTTTTGGTTCCAAAGCCGCTGCCTACACGGGGGCGGCTTTTTTTCGGGTCCGGCCTTTCTTTGCACTTGAATAGGTCGCGCGATTTTTTGTGATCGACGGTTTTTTGAACCGGCTCCCGAGTGAGTGCTTTTGTGGCCTGTAGACCTGAGATATTGAGCCGCGAGACGCGGGGTTTGACATTAGAAGGTGCGGCTAAGAACCCAGCCGCTACGCGCCTGTCGTGCTCCGCACGCGCTACCGCCATCCTTTGAGCCGTCACAAGCCGCCGAACGGCTCCAGCGTCTCTGTAGGCTGGCTTTGGAGGGGAAGGGGAGGCGGCACCAGCAAGTGCTGATAGCGCAGGCCTTCCGAGACTGTCGGGCAGGCGGTTGCCTCTCGATAGTCGAGATGCAGCAAGACTTCCGCCTTTCGTGCTTCCGCTCCTTTTTCCAGCGCTTCCGCTTTTCTTTCCCATTCCCTTTGTCCTTCGTCTGATTTGCGCTTTTCCCAAGCGCCGGGGTCCATAAATTCTTCGACCAGCTTCGAATGTGGCATAAATCGCCCTGGGTGAGCTTCCGCCCACTGATCAACGAAGGACTGGCAAAACAGCTTGGCTGCGGCCGATCCGGGCCGCAGCATGAAGGGCACGCGCTCACCGTTGGGCCGGTTCACGCCGGGAAACTCGTACTTGAGGTCTTTCGGCGGAATACCCGCCTCGACATGCAGTCGTGCCTTGTGATGCAGCCAGTCCGCGCCGAGCAGCGGGACTTTGGACATTCTGCACAACGCCTGTTTTTCTTCGCCGCCGATGTCCTTGTTGAGGTACTTGCAGACGTACCGGACGGCAGCGGCGGTATCTTCTGGCCGAACGCCGAGGCGTTCCCACGTAGACCAGCCAAGCGGCCAATGCTCTTGCATGTGGCGCTTTTGATCGTCGCGGGTGGAATTGACGTGCGGAGGCACCGGGCCGTCCGGCACGTTCAGAGTTTTGCCGCGCTTGAGTTTCGCGCGGACGAGCGCATTGTGCTGGATACGCTTCGCGATCTCATCAGCATTATCCCGCCAGAAGATGAGGACATGCCAGTGTGCACGGCCTTTGGCCGAGCCGTACTCCCCGACGCAGAAATAGCGCGGGATGTAGCCGGAAGCGCGGAAGCGCTTCATTAGCTTCTGGATGTCCGAGTATGTGAGCAGCCGCGCCCGGATATGATCTTCCGAACCATTCTCATCGCGACCATAGGTCAGCGAGAGGAAATAAGCGTCGGCTGCAACTATACTTTCCGCAATGCAACGGCCCGTCCAGTCGTCAACAGAGCGTCCGATGCATTGCGAGCAATAACGACAGCCAATCATCGTTCCGTCATCGAGCATTGATGGACATTTGCACATGATGAATGATTGCCTGTCAGTAATTGCACATGGGGACAAGAAGGTGAGTGCGGCGACGGAAAGATTTTTTTGATACTAGACGATCCAAAAATCTTTCCGCGCCTCCGAACTCACAGTTCAGTGAGTTCGGAATAACGAGGAATACGGCACTGTTTCCAGTCCGTGAGTTCCCAGTGGGCGGGGTCATAGAACTTCCAGTCCCCGCCCCATGTGACGTTGAGGCGCGCCGCCCTGGCGTACTCTTTGCCGATATGGCCGATGACGGTCCATTGTCGTTCCGTCAGGTCCCAGTGGAACCGACAGTGCACGATATCGACCGCGCAGCCCCAATTGTGGGGGCTTTCGCCGGGCATGGCCTTGGTTCGCTTGCGCTCGAATAGCGCTAGCTGTTCGTCGGGCGTTCGCCAGACGCAATGCGCGTACATGGGCACGCCGATTGACGCCATGCGCTTTATCAGGCCCGCCTTAAACTCAAGGATGCGCGGATGCGCCTCCAGTTCGTTGGCGCGGTACTGCATTTGGCTGAAGGCCACCGACTTCAAGAAGTCGGGATGCGCCATACCGGCTATCGCTTGGCTATAACCAGTGTCTGCGACGGGCTTTGGAGGGGGAGGCGGGAATACCCGCTTTGCCCTTTTCGGGTCTGGTAAGACGGACTGCCTTGCGGCAGTCCGTTCCACCAGAGCGCGAATTTTATCGCGCATGCTCATTGGGCTTTTTCCTCGCCCGAAGACGATTTGTCACCGCCTCCACCGCCGTTTGCTGTTGCATCCGCTCCCGTTGGAAGGGCCGGCGCAGCGGCTTTGACTTTGCCGCCGTCTGCGACAGGTTCTTGATGTTGCGCAGGCGCGCCGCCATGTACTCCAGACTGTCTTCCATTCATCGCTCCGATTTCGGCCCGAATTGCTGCCAACTCCTCCGCATGGGCCTTGTCGCGACGAAGCTGGTTCTGCGAGGCTTGGAACATGACGTATTCCAATGCCTCGTTGCGCGGCTGGCGTTCATAGATGGTCGAGAACGTCTCGCCGTCGCCTTCGACCCACATTTCCTCGGCTTCCGAGGTCCAGTAGAGGATTTCGCACTCATCCGGCCTGACCGGCATCAGCTCGAAGTCGCCGCCGAAGGTAAATTCGACGGTTTCCAGACCGGCCGGAATGAACGCAAAAAAGCGTTCGAACGCTTCCGGTTCGCCCTCTACCGCTTCCGCCCCCAGAACATATTCATCCATGTTCATGATCGGCACGCGGTGGAACCGAATGTACCAATTGCAGCCGAACTCCGAATTGACGTCGAGGCGAAGCCGACGCGGCCTGCGCTTGTCATAGTCCGGAGCCACGAAGGCGAGAGACTTGCCGTCGAGTACGCGCCAATCGTTCAGGTTACCAAGCTTGATGGTCATTTCACTGTTTCCTTGTTTGAAAGGCCCGCTAGTGACCAACGGCCACTAGCCGGGCAGGGGACGAGGGTCAGGCGGGCTTGGCGCGCGTCTGATCGACTTCCGCCATCACCTTGGCGTAGTCGTCGGACGCTTCGATAAGCCCCGCGCCGAACTGCGTGTTGCCGTTGATCAGCAAGTCGCCCTGGATGACGACTTCAGCGATGTCCGACACAGTGTCGACAAACGGCTTGGTGTGCATCGTGGTAGCCAGATAGAACTCAGGCCCAAGCGTTGGGTTGAGGGCTTCCGCAGCCCAGAAGCGCTGCCGATCCTCATCAAACGGGGCATTCGCCACCGGCCGGAAGAACTTCCCGCCAATGTGCGGGATTTTGTTATTCCACCGCGCATTCATCGGCTCATAGCCGAAACGCCCGGTTGGGTTCGAATGATCAAGGTCGATACGATCGTTCGTAACGATATCCACCTTGTCGGGGTCCATGTAGTCCCGGATGAAATCGGGCCTATTGAGCTTGTTGTTGTCGAGATGCAACCACGGGTTTTTCTGCCGCTCGAACAACTGCTCCGGCGTGATTTCCGCGATGATCATGAATACGCCGCCCGTATTGAGGGTCGGCACGCGGATATTGAGGTCGACGAACGTCGCACCGTTTGCGACATGTTCGGTCAGGTTCGCCGCGTCCGTAGCGTAACGCTTGGAAAAGCCGAAGATCGTTGACGCTTCGGCGACCAGCATCGGTTCTTTCAGATACTGTTCGGGGATGTCGATGCCGTCCATCATCATGTTGACGGCCCATTCCTCCGTATAGCCAGCGTACCGTTCGCGTATCCTCGCGAACTCCCGCGTTTTCGTGGCGAGGTCCAAGTTCGCTAGCGACAGTGAAATGCCGTTGTTCTGCAACTCCGCGAACACGTCAGGAAAGCCCGTGCCCGTCTTTTCCTTCATGACGAACGTGGCATTCGCCAGATTGTCCCTGACGTGCCAGCCCTGCTTGGTCGCATCGGCCGTGGCTCCGCTTTCGCGGAAATTGTTAATCGGCACTGACGCGCTGCCACCCTGAATGCCGAGACCCTTCACCGGCAGCTTACCGTCCGCGACGGTCAGATTGACAATACCGTCCACCTTGGCGCTGTCGTAGTCCGGCACGATGTGCGCGAACATTTCATGGTTCCAGAAGGCAGGAGCCAAGTTCTGCTGCAGGCGCGTCCGTTTTGCCGCCGACTCATAGAGCGCCTTCGAACGGTTGCGCAGGCGGAAATTGTGAATTTCGTTGTAGGCCTCCGGGAACATCGTGTTCACCGACGAGCCAACCTTCGAATGCATGCCGAGATAGACCAACAAGTCCGAGAACTTGTACGCCGATGCCGTCATCATTTCGTAGAACGGCACAACCGCCTGTGACGGATACGGCGCCTGTCCTTCCCAAGACCGATTGAGCACGTCGATGCTGCCATTGAAGCGCTCGAACGCGAGGTTCGGCACGATATAGGCCTTCACGTCGACGCGGACGGCATTCATCAGCACGTCCGCTGTTTCCATGAGTTCGAAGGAGCAGCGAAGCGGACCCGACACGATCCGATCCATGCGATGCAGGGCACAGGCGAAAATCGGCACAACCTTGCCAGCCGGCAAGGACGTGATGCCACGTGCAGTTTCGATACGATTTGTCCTGGGGATTTCCACCGGGACAGTCGAGGTTCTGTTGACGTTCATTTCCGGCTTCCTTTCTTGAAGCGTTTCAGTATTTTGACGAGCAACGCCCGACGCCGCGCACACGCGCCGCAGGGCTTTTTTGAGGGGGATTTGGACTTGTCACCCATCGTCAGCTTTGCGCTCAACCTTGCGGCCTTGCTGTTCATTGGAGCGGTCACCGTCGCTGTGTTCATCGCCGGTTTTTCGCTCTACTAGCGCCACTGAATCCGGAAGGTCGGCCACCACGACTTTTGGTCGTCTGGCAGCTTCTTGACCGACACTGGGTTTTCCATGCCCTTCTTCATTTTGTCGAAGAAGTTACCCGGAGTGGTCGGCATCCCCGCCAACTCGCCGGGTTTGGCCGTGGCGAACGGCGGAACGAACATTTGTTCCCCATCCGGCAAATCCGCGTTCGGTAGCCAGACCATTTGCCCGCCCCCAGTCGGGCTGTTGTCCCGCCATTGCGTGTAAAGGTCTGGCACCGGCTTGCTCACGTTCCGCGCACCGGTTGACACCGGGACGCCGCCGATAGACGCCCGCAAGCGAGACGCAGTATCGGCCTGTATGTTCTTGAGCGTGGCTTGCTTGATCTCGTATTCAAGCTTGGCCGTCTGGTCGCGCATCGGATCAATCTGCGCGACAGCGTTGCCGAGGCCAGTAAACGCGTCAGCGATGAACTGGCTCGACGCAAGGGCAGGGTGATGTGTCGTTGTGAACCCCGCACCACCGCCAGCGCGAAGAGCGGTAAGGGGATTAAACCCCGCCGCTTCCGCGTTTTCGCGCATCTTCACGTAGTCGATTTCGGAAGTCGTCTTCTCTTTTTTCTTGCCGAAGATCGACGACAGGAGACCGCCACCGGCCGATATGAGTGCACCGACAATTGCGGGCGCGACCATCAGTCGTCGCCCCGTCGAAGGCCGAGAACATTCTCGTATCGGCCTGCCTCATTGATGAAGCGGGTAATGTCGCGCCCACGGTTCACGTGGTACAGCACCAGCTCCGCGCTGACCGCAACCAATGCGACCAGCGCATTGACCAGTTGCGCGACAAGATCACTATCGAGCCCGCGCATCACGAGCCACGCCGCGAACATCGTCCCGAGCCGCTCCAAGAGCGGGCGGGCGAGGTTGCGGAAGAACATTTCCTTCATGCTTCGCTTCCTTTCCTTTTCAGGCGGAAACGAAAATCCCGGCAACTCACCCGAATTTTTCTAGCGGGTTTGTCGCATAATCTATCTTATGGAACCAGCCTTCATGCCGCTGCTGCTGCCCGTAGCTTGCTCGGCAGTACCTTGTAGTGGTCGCGGAAACTTTTGGAGAAATGCGACGACGAGACGAAGCCGCATGCAACCGCTATGTCCATGATCGGCATCGCTGTCAGCTCGATTAGCTGGCGCGCCTTGGCCAGCCGCAGGCCGAGATAATGCTGCCACGGGGTCGTGGCGAGATGACGCTCGAACAGGCGCTCGATCTGGCGGCGTGACAGCGACACTCGCACAGAGATATCTTCGAGCGACAGCGGCTCCTCGAGGTGCTTCTCCATCAGCTGGATGATGCGCAAAAGCTTCTTACCGGTGCTGCCGTAGCGCAGGCCGGGCGGTACCGACTGGCACGCTGCGCCGTCACGCCAACGGTCGGCGGTGACGTGCTGGCAGATGCTGCGCGCCAGTTCGGTGCCGCAGCGCTCCTGCACGATGTCGATGGCGAGGTCGAAGGCTGCCAGCTCACCGGCGCAGGTGATGATCTGGCCGTCGCGCACGAACAGCGCGTCGTCGATTGCCAAGTCGTAGAATGTCTCGGACAAGGCCGCCATCTTGCCCCAGTGGATCGTGCAGCGGGCCTCGCCCAGCAGGCCGGCGTCGGCCAGCAGCCAGGTCGCGGTGCCCAGTGCATAGACCGGCAGCTGCGCCCTGACGATGCGGCGCAGGCTGGCCCGCAATTCATGCGAACCGTGATGCTCCACACCTTCACCGGCGCAGATGGCGACCGCCGCCTTTGGTTCGGACGGCAAGGCCTTCACCGCCTCGGCGAAGCTGCCTGATACCTCGACCGATATGCCGCTGGTGCTTGCCACCGAATGGCCGTCGAGACTGACGAGCTTCCAACTGAAAAGTTCCGTGCCGGCCAGTGCATTGGCGAGCCGCAGCGGCTCGACCAGCGACGATAGGCAGAGCTGGGAAAACCCCTGCAGCAGCAATATCGAAAATTCGGCCGGCGCCGGCGCCGCTTGCTGCCGTGGAGCCTGACGCTGTGTCGTTTCGGCGCCGGGCCAATGGGTCCCGACGTTGAAGACCGTATGCTTACTCGGTGCGTTCATGTGGCTCTCCCGATGCCTGCGGCGATGGCGGGAGTCCGGCACCACGGCAAAAGCAGCTGACCACAAATTGGCGCAAAACAACACAAAATGCAACATGGCAATTTGCGACAGAGACCGCCTGAACCAGTCCGCGCTCAGCCCCCAACGGTCGCTGCAGGTGTGGTCATGCTCAACAGCCAGTCACGGAAAGCCATCACTTTCGGTGTCCTCGCCTTCTGCGGCGTGGCCAGGAACCAGTAGGAGCCAGCCCCCTGCAGCCGCTGCTCGAACGGCGCCACCAGAAGGCCGCTGGCGAGCTCGCGTTCGACCAATGCCGAACGACCAAGCAGCACGCCCTTGCCTTCGATCGCGGCGCG
>Ga0209793_1000794_pt1 | contig 27295 bp, 30 predicted proteins | sample EBPBio122009_DNA_FD_185863 | JGI IMG/M metagenome (GOLD analysis project Ga0209793, IMG submission 185863) | Wastewater treatment Type I Accumulibacter community from EBPR Bioreactor in Madison, WI, USA - Reactor 1_2/2/2009_ DNA (SPAdes) (version 2) | ecosystem: Engineered > Bioreactor > EBPR >... | reverse complement strand
CCTTCGGGCTGGGGTATGGGCGCTGCGCGCCCTTTCCCCACCGGGCGGCCCGGCAAGCCGGGCCGGCTCAGTTCGGGGGTCGGCGCTGCGCGCCTCTCGTGGTGGTCGAGTGAGAGGGGTGCGGCCGAGGGGGCCGGGCGTTGCCCGGCACCCCCGCCCTGCCCGGTCAGCGGGTGAGCTGGATGCCGAGGTCGACCACTCGGGACAGCAGGGCAGCGAGGCGGTAGTGCGGGTCGATGCCGAGCGCCCGGTCGAGGGCGAAGCGGGCGAGGGTGCCGTCTCCGCGCCACCATGCGTAGCTGGCGACCACGGTCAGGACAGGGACCGCGTGGGTGTCGGGAAGGCTGGCCGCAGTCTGGACGAGCCGGTCGAGGGTGAGTGCGGGGTGCTGGTCGGGATCGAGGCTCAGGTTGTCCCGGATCGCCTGCACGGTGTGCTGGTCGAGCAGGTCAGAGGGCATCGTGCCGGGGCACAGGTGGCACAGCAGCGCGTCCCGGAACTCGGTGGTGCCGTTGCGGGTCAGGGACACGGCCGCGAGGGCGAGGACGTGAGCGGGCAGGTCCGTGACGGCGGTGCCAGGCGTGACGATCCGGCTCCACGCGAGCGCGGCTGCCTGCACGTCCTCGGCCTGCTCGGGGGTGATGCGCTCGCACTCGGCACCGACCGCTCCAGCGTTTGCGCCGGGCGTCAGCCGCTTCCCCAGGTCGGCGCGCGAGGACGCGGGTGCGGAGCCGGTGGCGGCGCTCATCTCCAGCCCCACAGGGTGCTCGGGGGCGGGCAGTGGGTTGCCTCCCGAGGGGCAGCAGGTGCAGTCCAGGTGACGCCATCCGGTGGGCGTGACGAGGACCGGGGCGGGCACGTCGAGGCCGCTCGCAACGAGCGCGGAGGCGAACGCTTCCACCGCTTCGACCGCTTGCCCCGTTACCGTTTCGTAACCGATGACGAGAACGGCAGTCGGACGCTGGCGCAGCATCGGGGGGATGGTGGCGGCCAGCATGTCCTCGATCTGGTCGATGGGCGGGGTGTCGATCCGCTCCACCATGCCGACCCGGCGGTCGTGCAGGGCGATGCCGAGCACCGAGTCGGTGGGCTGGTAACCGAGCATGTGCGGGAGGGCGGAGAGCAGGGACTCGGGGCCGGTGATGCGGATCGTGGGGGTGCTGGACATGGGTCGTCTCCTGTCGGAGTCGGGAGCCGATGGTCAGTCGGCTCGGGTGGTTGGTGTCTTCGACGCTACCGCCGACCACCGACGACCCACCCCCTCCCAGACCCCCAGCTGCACCCACCCCGGCACCCCATGCCGGCTGCCACGGTGGGTGCACACCGAGGGCCCTCTCCCCCGCCGGCGGCGGGCGGGAGGGCCCTCGGGGGTTTGGATGGGGTTTCTATCCGGCGAGGCGGACCGGCATGAGGACGTGCCGGTAGGTGGTGTCGTCGGCGTCGGTGAGGACCATCGGCCGGCCAGGGTCGGTCAGGTGGAGGGTGACCTGATCGGCAGTCAGGGTGGCGATCGCGTCGAGGAGGAAGGCGGCGTTGGCGCCGGTGGTCCAGGCCTCGGACTGGCCGGCGATGTCGGCCGGCAGGGCGGGGGCGGTGACCTTGGCGCGGTCGCCGTTGGTGGCGGGCGCGATCGTGAGTGCGGTGGGGTTCACCGTGATCGTCACCGGGTTGTTCTTGGCTGCCTTGACGGCCGCCGACAGCGAGGCGGCGCGGGTGGCTGCTTGGAGGAGCTGGGCTCGCGCGAGGGTGACGGTGCGGGTCGGGGCCTGCTCCAGGATCGAGGAGACCTTGGGGTACTCGCCGTCGATGGTGCGGATCCGGCCTGTGGTGCTGTCGTCGGCCAGGGTCAGCCAGGTGACGCCGGCGATGACGTCGACGCCCAAGCGCACCTGCGCGCTGGTGAGCCGTGGGAGCAGCTTGGCCAGGACGGCAGCGGGGATGAGGACCTTCTCGGTGGTGGTCCCGTTGACGGGGATCGTGCCGCAGGCCAGTCGGTAGCGGTCCGTGGCGGTCAGGGTCAGGGAGCCCTTGTCCAGGACGGTGTTGATGCCGGTGAGGATCGGCAGGGTGTCCCCACGGTCGGCCGCGACGGTGACTCGCTCGACCAGGGCACTCAGTGCCTCTCGGTCGACGACGTGGGTCGGAGCGGTGGTCGGCGGCAGGTCGGGGAAGGCGTCGACGGTGACGGTGGCGTCCAGGGGAAGGCTGTAGCCGGCGACGTGCACGACCGGGGTGTGGTCAGGGGTGTCGATCGTGACGTCGAGACGGTCGACGATGGACTTGGTGCTGCCCTTGACCGCAGCGGAGAGGACCTTGGTCAGGCTGGAGTGGTCCAACAGCATCCGGCCCGGGGCGGCACCGGTGGCGGGCAGGATCACGGTGACCGCGGTCTCGAAGTCGAAGGTGGTCAGCTCGACCTCGGTGGGGCGCACGGTCGCCAGGACGCGGCTGAAGACGGGCATCGGCTTGCGGCCGGCGGTGGGGAACGCGAGGGTCTTCAGCGCGTCGACGAGATCGCGGTAGCCGGCGGTGAAGGTGCCGGCGCTCGGGATCTTCTCGTCGGTCATCTGGCGGCGAGTGGCGGTGGTGGTCATGGTCGTCTCCTGTCGGAGTCAGGGGGCCAAGTGGTCAGCTCGGCCCGGGTGGTTGGTGTCTTCGACGCTACCGCCGACCACCGACAAACCAACCCCCAGCTGCACCCACCCCGGCACCCCATGCCGGCTGCCACGGTGGGTGCACACACCGGCCAGTGCCGGTGCACAGATGGGCGGGCGGGGTCGGTCGGTGTGCCCTGATTCACCGGCCCCAGGTGTGGCACTGGATCGTGGCGTGGATTGTGAGCCGGCGCTCCAACAGATCGTGGGTTCGTGCCTGAATCCCTGCGCGAATCGCGGCTAGATCGACGGTGCCGACGCCGAGATGTGCGGCGAGAGCCGGCAGCAGTTCGGGACGTTCCTGCTCGACCCGGCCCAGGCGTTGCCAGGTCAACTCAAGCTCCCGATCCACCTCGCCCTTGGCGAAGTAGTGCGAGGCCGAGCGCGCGCCCAAGATCGCCTTGGCGATATCGTGCCGGACCGCGCGGACGAGAGCGGCCTCGCCCGCGGCGAGGGTCGGGGTGGGGGTGGGTTCCGTTGTCATTGCGGCCTCCTGGGCCTTCTCTCGGGTGGTCAGCCCGTCACTCTTGGTTGGTGTCTTCGACGCTACCGGCCACCACCGACAACCCCCTCGCTGCACCGAAGAGGGGCCCTTCCCGCCAGGGCAGCGGGCGGAGGGCCCCTCTTGGGGGTGCCTCAGAAGTCCTCGTCTGGAGCGCAGCGCCAGCAGATCAGGTCGGCGGGCGGGGTTGCACCCGCCGAGCTGGTCCCCACAGCGGGGGCAGAAGCCGATGTCGAGGTCGTCCTCGGGCATGGTGGTCACCTCCTCTCCGGTCTGGGCTGTGGGGTTAGGCGGCGGACGGGGTCTGCCAGTCCAGGCCGAGGGTGGCCGTGATCTGGTCCAGGATCGCGGCCGGGTCGGGGAGAGTGCTGATGAGAGTGGCGAGCTCGCCATCGGTCAGGACGGCCTGAGCGGTGGCGTCACAGTCGACCTCGTGCATGCCTTTACCGGGCTGGTAGCGGCACAGGGTCCCTAGCCACTCGTACTTTGGATCTTCCGTGACGGTGAAGGCGACGTCCTGGCCCTCGTCGGTCAGGGCGGTGAGGACGGCCTCGGCGGCGTCGCGGCACTCGCCGACGGAGCGCTCTTCGATGTCGACCCAGAGCGTCTGGTCGGGGCGGGTGTGGTCCAGCAGCCGGGTGACGTCCTCGTCGGTCCAGGGGTCGTCGGTGAACGCGGTAGCAGCCATCCGGATGGCTTCCGGGTCGAGGTCTGCCGGTAGCGCCAGGCGGTAGTAGGTGCGGTCTCCCATGTCGGTCGTCTCCTGTCGGAGTCAGGGGGCCAAGTGGTCAGCTCGGCCCGGGTGGTTGGTGTCTTCGACGCTACCGGCCACCACCGACAAGAGAGCCGGCCTACCCCGGTTGGTCCGCCTCCCCCAGGCACCCCATGCCGGCAGGCTCAGGGTCATCCTCGTCCTGGGGGGTCGGGTAGTGCTGCTCGAGGTGGGCGGCGACGAGCTGGTCGAGCTCCTGCTCGCTGCCGGCGCTCAGGGTGCTGGTCTCGCCGGTGACTGGGTCGGTGATGTCGGCGACGTGGCGGGTGGTCATGGTCAGTTTCCTTTCTGGTCGGGCCAGGGGCCCTCGGTGATCTTGTTGAACGCGCGCGTGGCCTTGTCGACGGCCTTGTGCATGACGGTGGGGTTCCCGCGAGACCAGCCGGCGATGTAGCCGGGGCTGAAGGCGTCGACCTGGTCCCGGGTCATTCCCCTCGAGCGATTCACCAGGTAGGCGGTCATCTCGGCCTCAGTCTCCATCTGACCGCGGTGGCGCTGGTATTCGCTGTAGTCCTGGTCGACGTGCCCGCAGTGGACGTGACCGAGCTCATGGGCGATCGTCGAGGCCTTCTGCGCCTCGTTGAGGCGGGAGTCGACGACGATCCGCTTGGACTTGGGGTCGGTGTACCCGAGGGTCCCCTCACCGGTCTCAGGGCGGCAGCCGGGGATCTCGGTCTCTTCGTAGGAGTAGCCAGCTTGGCCGACGCGGTCGCGCAGGCCGTCGAGGGTTCCGGGGGACGCCTTGCCGGGGGCGGGGCGGGCCGGCGAGGAGGGCAGAGGGTCGCCGTGGGTGTCGGAGACGTTGAAGACGGGCACTCCCTTGAAGCCGACTACCCGGTGCGTCTCGCTCTCGTCGTCCTCGTCGACGATCTTGCGGGTGATCGGGGCGAGGATCCAGACCGCCTTGGCCCCCTTGGAGACCTTCCGGTTCCACTTCTCCCACTGGCGGAAGCCCATCATGTGCAGGTCGTCGAGGGACTCACCGCGCTGCAGCATCTGCACTGCGGCCAGGATGCGGTTGTTGGCGCTCCACCTGCTCAGTCCGTTACTGGCCATGGCGTTGAGCCAGCGGTGCAGCTGGCCGGACTCGACGATGGCCTTCACCGAGGACTCGAGGTCGGAGACCATCGCCTTGACGCGGTCATCCCCCTTCAGGCCGGCGTAGTCGCCGGCGGGCAGACCATCCGGAGTGGGGCACTGATGGTCCTGGGAACGGAACTGGCCACAGCCCGGGCACCGATCAGTGCTGGGGCTCGCCGTGTCCTCGGCCTCGGTGCTCGCTGGAGAGGAGATCGTGGAGGAAGTCTCTGCCGGCGGGGAGGGTCGTTGTGCCAGGTCAGCCCGTGCTGCCTCAAGCTCAGCCCGAGCCTCGGAGCGTTCCTTGATCGCGGCCTGCAAGTCGCAGTCCTCGCCACGACGGTGCTTCAGGGTGCTGACACCAGCGGCGACCCGCGCTGCCTTGTAGCGCGTCTCAGCGGCCGCCAGACGCGCTGCGGCGGCCGTGGGCGGCCCTGGTGTGCCCGTCGGTGGTGACGGGCGCTCAGAAGCGTCCTGGGTTGGGCGGGACGCTGTCGGCGCGACATGGGACTGCGCAGGATCGGCGTCGCTGGTCGTGGGGCCCGGCGGGGAGCTGTCTTCGTCTGCTGTAGCCGTCCCAGCCCGACGTTTGCGCCAGTGGCCGGCCACCTGGACACCGGTCGCGGTGGTGTAGTCGTGAACCCAGATGTCTGAGTCGGTCTCGACGGTCGTCGTCATGGTGGAGCACCTCCTTCTGCCGGCGCGCCGCATCGAGGCGTTCGCCGGCACTTGGGAAGGTGCAGTTGGGTGTCCCCGGTGACTATCGGCCTTGAGGATCGCTCTTTCCCTCGAGGTACTCCGCCTGCAGGATCCATCGCTCGGCGGAGAGCAGGCAGTGGTCGCGGTGCTCGCCGGGAGGCAGGCAGTCGGCCTCTTCCTGGTCGATCTGGGCTGAGCGGCGGGCACCGTCGGCGCCCTCGCCCACGTAGGGCTCGCGCAGCTGCACCGGTGGGGTGCTCATGGGGTCGGCCGTCTTGTAGAGGGCGAACGCTGCTGGGTGCGGCGGGCGGCGAGGATCTCGTCCCGGCGCATCATCCAGACCGTCGGAAGGATGACCCCGGCGCCGAGGGCTTTACGGGCGCGGCCGTTGAGATCGACGACTGCCAGGACGACGTCGTCGGGGTAGTCGGCCGCGGCCGCGGTGGTGGTGAGGTGCTCCACGAGCGTGGTGACGGCGCTGGCTTCGCCGATGTTCATCGCGGCTGGTCCTCTCCGTTGTCCTCGAGGAGGTAGTCAGCGAGGTGGCCGGTGGCGCACTCGTCGCAGATGAGCCCGACGTGCTGGGCGCGACGGGTGCCGGCCCGGGCCCCGAGGTAGGGGTGGGCGGTGGCGGGGGGCTCGTGGTCGACGTGCTCGCACTGGCACATGACCAAGGTGCAGGAGGCCGTGTGGACCCCGAAGCAGCTGATCTCGTCGGCGACCGGGCAGCGGCACTCGGGGCAGCGGGCGGTCACGGTGGCCGGAGCGGTGACGATGCCGCAGTCGGCGCATTCCTCGCCCAACCCACCGGTGCGGGTGCGGGCGTGGTCGCAGCCGTCCTCGCGCCATCTGGCGGTGAGCTCGACCTCGGCGACGCGGTTGCGGCCGGTGGAGTCGGTGAAGGTGATCAGGAAGGCTCCCTCGCCGGTGAGCGCGGCTTGGGGGTCGAACGCGGGGTGAGGGGCGGCGCTGGCGGTGATCCCGTCGACGTCGTCGACGTCGTCGAGCAGGAGCCGGATGTCCTCGACGACATCGTGCAGGGACATCGCGGTAACGGGGTATGGGGGTGTGGCGGGCGCCGCGGCCACCTCCGGCCGGGGCGGAGTGGTGGTGCCGGGTCGGACCTGAAGCTGCTGCTGTTCGTCGAGAACGGCCTCGAGGCTGCGGCACTCGCAGGTCAGCGGGCCCTGGTCGTAGCCGGCCCACTCGATGACGTCGGCTGCGGTGACGAGGGTGAGGCGGTAGCCGCCGATGGTGACGCCGGTGTATTCGGCCGTCATGCCCGCGCAGGCCTTGCACACGAATCGGTCGTAGGCCTCGTAGATCTTGTCGGCGGCCAGGACGGGGGTGGGGTTGTTCATGGTCGGATCTCCCGTGGTCGGGACCAGCTGGTCAGGCCGGTGGTTTGGTTGGTGTCTTCGACGCTACTGGCCACCACCGACAGCGGCCCGGCGAGTGTGGGTCCGTCAGGCAGCGGATGCCTGGGCGAGTGCGTCTAGGTCGGGGTTGCACCAGCTCTCGTGGGGGTGGTCGAGGAGTCGTTGCATGACCTGGTCGAGGAGCTGGTCGTGGGTGGCGAGCAGCTCGGTGGCGCGTCGGCGGGCGGTGGCCAGGAGTTCGTCGCTGGTGAGCTCGCCGCGGTGGTCGTTGGGAGTGCGGCCGGTGGAGATGATTGCGGCGGCGGCCACGAGGGCTTGGACCAGGTCGGCTTGGGCTCCGTCGTCGTGGTGGCCGTGGGCCAGGTCGGCCTGGTTGCCGGCCATGCAGATCACCAGGTGCACCCAGTTGCGTTCCGTGGGGTCGGTGATCTCCTCGAGGGAGAAGGAGCACTGTCCGCCGCGGTCTGCGACGGGTTGGATGTCCAGGGCGAGGATCTTCCCGCCCAGGGCCCACCCGGCGACGGCGTGGGCTGCCTCGTGTCGAGCGCGGCGGCGGAGCACCTCCGGCGGGGTCAGGTGGCTGGTCATCCTGGCCAGGGGGGCGGGCAGGGTGACGGTGGTCCGTGTCCGGTACCGGCAGCGGTGAATGTCGGAGATGAGCATGCTCAGGACCCAGAGCGTGCCGAAGAAGAGGAACAGTGCGCGACCTCCGCCAGGCTCGGCGGCGACGGCGGTGAACCATTTCCACATGTGGCTGGCGAAGGTCACCCAGAGGATCAGCAGCAGCAGGCTGGGCCAGGTGCTGCGCAAACCCTCGAGCAAGAACCGGCCCGTGGTGCGCGCGCGCTCGAGGGCGGGCAGCGTGATGTCTGCCGGTGCGGTAGCGGGGGTGGGTGCGGTCATGCCTGTGGAAGGTGCCGGACGCCCGGCCCTGTGACGGTCTAGACGGGACGATTGAACGGCGCCGGGAGCTGCTGCAGCAGGCTCCCGCACCACTGCGCGAGGGAGTCGACGTCATGGATGCCAAGGTGGGAGCACAGCAGCAGGACTCCGGCGAGCGAGAGCAGTGGGGCGATCAGGGCACGCTCGAGGGGCCCGTTGACCCCGAACAGGCCGACGCTGAGTCTGCGCCGGTGACCGAGGATCCAGAGGATCGGGATCGGGACGCCTTCGTCGGTGAGCCAGTCGCCGGCGATGTGGATCAGCACCCCGGCGGCCAGGACCAGGGGCAGGAGCCGGATCTGGTGGGCGCCGGCAGCGACCAGGATCCAGGCGATGATCGCGGAGACGAGCAGGTTGGCTGCTGCGCCGATGCGGCCGACGCCGGCCAGGGCGAGCCCACGCAGCGCCAGGCCGATGGTCACCGCCAGGACCGCTCCGGTGGTGACCGGGTGGAGCGAGGCCAGGAGCGCGGCGCTGGCGAAGGCGAGCGGCGCCAGGACGACGTCGTGGGTTCCTTGACGGTGGCCTTGGGCGATCGCGCCGACGAGGGTGCCCAGAGTGCGCGTGATCGGGCCCCACATGCGGGCGGCGGTGGATCCGGTGGTGTCCAGGTCGGGCAGCAGGCTGGCGCCACCCAGGGCGAGCACCCAGGCGGTCTGGGCGGCCGCACCGGTGACGGGTGTGATCGGCAGGGTGGCGACCCCGGTGAGCAGGCCGCAGCTGACGTGGTTGTAGCCCATCATGCGGGCCTCCCGGCGATGCCGTGGAGGACTTCGAGGGTGGCCAGGCAGTCGCCCAGTGCGTGGTGTGGTCCGCCGAGGGCGACCCAGCCGCGGCCTTCCACCACGGAGCGGGCACGCATCAGGCACACCCAGTTCTGGGGATCGGCCAGGTGGGCGGGGTCCACGCCGACGTCCCGGAGGCCGGCGGCCAGGACCTGTCGGTCGTAGGGCGCGTTGTAGGCCAGCAGCTGACGACCTCGGGTGGTCGCCAGCAGCTGGGCTGCGATCGCGTCGAGGGTGGGCGAATCCTGGAGGACCTGGTCGCAGATGCCGTGCACCGCGGTGGCGGCCGGACTGACCGTAGTGCTGGGTCGCACGAGGGTGCTGAGCAGGACTTGGCCGGTCAGGTCGATGACGCTGACCTGGACGACCTGGCCGAACAGGTCGGTGGTCTCGGTGTCCAGGATGACGGCGTCTTTGAGGCGGAGACGGGAGCGTGCCCAGCTGCGCATCTGGACGGCGCGGATCTTGCGGCGGAGTCGTCGGGTGATCTTCACACCCAGGGAAGGTTCCTGAGCGGGTCGGCGGTGACGCGAAATGCTCATGGCGGTTCCGTTCTCCTTCTCTCGTCGACGTCGGGGCGACGACGACGGCCGGCTGGTCGGGCCGGCGGCGGGTTGGTGCTGCTGACAGTGCCACCTGACACCGACAACCCCTGCGGTTGGCGTCATCAGGCACCTGGCTGGCGCACCTTCCCGGGTCGAAGGAGCACCACCGCAGCGTCGTCCTAGCACTGCCACACCCGGCACCCCTTGCCGGGTGTGGCAGTGGCGTTGTGGGGGTTCGTGAGGCCGGGTTGTCGATGGTGGCGGCTAGTGTCGAAGACACCAACCAAGTGCTCGGGCTGACCACCCGAGGGAGATTCGACCCGAGAGGGAGTCTGTGATGGAGATCGTTGCCAACCCTTACGCCGCCACTGATGACGGGTGCGGTGTGACCGCGTCCTCGATCGAGACGTGGAAGGGCACGAGGGCGATGTTCGGCCGGTTCGTGGAGGTCCGGCTGGGAGGGCCGCAGGAGGCTCAGGGGTGGCCTTACGGGCGTTCGTCGGCGGGGGTGGCGGTGTACCCGCTGATGACGCTGACGGACGGTGCTGGGCGGGTTCTGGCGCTCAACGGGGTCACGTGCGGTTTCGAGGGGACCGGGCCGCGTGGGGCTACGCAGATTCTCGCGGCGGAGGGCTTCTTCGATGAGGCGGAGGCGCTGCGGGTGGCGACGACGTTCCGGGAGGTGCGGCTGCGCCGGTGAGCGGCGAAGGGACGGGAGGGGTCGGTGCATCCGCACCGGCCCCTCTCGCTGCTCCACCGGGGGCGAGCTCGACTGGCACGGCCGAGCCCTGGGCCGGGCACCCCATGCCGCCCGGCCCAGGGTCGCGCTGGCGGGCTGGGGGCTGGGGGTTTCAGGTGAGTAGTGCGTCGAGCAGGTTGCGGTGGGTGAGGGTGGCCGGGTCGGGGTCGGGGCCGCGTAGGACGGCGGGGGTGGCGGTGTCGGTGACGACGGTCAGGTGGGCGCGGTGGCGGGAGAGCATGACGCAGGCGCGGCCGAGGGCGGTGCCGAAGGCGGTGGGGTCGCGGTATCCGGCGAGGGGGTGCAGGACGACGGCGGCGGGGCGCTCCATGCCTTGGAGTTGGTTGGCGGTGCCCACGAGGACGTCGGGCAGGTCTGCGAGCAGGGCGCGCACGGCGGCGGCTTGGCTGACGTGGGCGGCGACGACGGCGAGGTCGGCGGGGGTGACCGGGCGGGTGCCGTCGCTGGTGGTCAAGGTGGTGTCAAGCAGTGCACGGGTCAGGTCGGCGCAGGTGCCGGTCAGGGCGGGGTCGCCGGGGCCGGCGGTGGCGGTGACGGGGTGGGCGGCGACTTCGGGCAGCGGGGTTCCGTCCGGGCCGCTCAGGTGCTCGGGTGGACGGCGGCTGGTGAAGGGCAGGGTCGGGTAGAAGGTGGGTTGAATCAGGCTGGTGGTGGCCGGGCCGAGTCGCCATGTGTGGCGCAACGTGACCACGGAGACGGCATCGCCGTGCGCGGCGATGAGGGCAGCGGGGGCAGGCAGGTGAGGGCCGGTCGGGGAGCCGTCCCAGCGTCGGGTCTGGCCGGTGACCACGGGGTCGATCTGTCCGGGGTCGCCCACGCAGACGATCTGCGGTGCGAATGCGCCGAGCGCGCCCACGTCGGCGTAGGTGGCCTGCCATGCCTCATCGACCACGAGCACGTCGGCGGCGAGCACGTTGGGATCGGCGTAGGTCCATCGGGCGGTGGTGGCGATGAGCACTCCCCCACCGGAGTTGGGGAAGCGGACCGACCGGCCGGTGACGACGGTGGCGGTGCCGCCGCTGAGGTCGGGGGTGGGGTGTTTGCCGGGCCAGATCAGTCGGGCGGGGCAGTCGAGAGCACCGAGGCGGCGGGCGATTTCGACGGCTTGGTCGCGGGTCTGTGCGGCGATGCCCACGCGCAGGTCGGCGCGACCGGCGAGGGTGGCCGCGAGCAGCGCGACTAGGCGGGTCTTTCCGGCACCGGGTGGGCTGGGCACGACGACGGCTGGGTCACCGGACCATGCCGAGTGCAGGACGCCTGCGGTGGTGGGGTCGTCCATGATCGCGGCGGCGGGGTGTCGCGGTGGGGTGACCGAGGTCGGGTCGCCGGGTGCCAGTGGCACGGTGACCGTGGGGGTCGGGGTGGTCGGGCGCGGGATGGTTCGCATGGGTGAATGTCCTTCTCGTTCAACGATGGTCAGCCGTTGTATGGGTTGGTGGGAGCCACTGTAGGCGGGAGCACCGACACCGGGTGCGGGGTGCCGGTCAGTCGGGTTCGGCTCCGGCCACGAGGACGTCCAGCGGGACCGGGCGGCGGGTGGCGGTCGGGGTGCGGCCGGTGGTCAGCCATGAGCGACGGGCGCTGTAGAGGGCGCGGTAGGTCTTGCGTCCAGCGCGCTGCCGATGCGGGTTCGGTGGGGCGGTGGTCAGGGTCACCGGGTCGCCGTCGCCGGGGGCCGCTCCGGTGGTGCCGCTCAGGGTGAGGATCAGGTGCCCGGCATGCACGGTCGCGGAGGTCACGGAGGCGGTGAAGGGGGCCGCGCTGATGGCTGGGCCACCGACCCAGCCTGTGAGCGCGTTGCCGGGTCGCAGCCGGGAGTCCAACCGGGTGCAGGTGACCTCGACCCTTTTCAGCTTGTCTCCCAGCGGCTTGGCGGTCCCGGAGACCACGTGCCCGGTGTGCACGGCGCGACGGCGGCAGATCGGGTCAGTCAGCAGGGCGGCGGCGTACAGGTCGGCGGCGTCGCAGCGAGAGCGCAGGCCGAGGGCGGCTCGGCTGGTGCTGTCGGGGCGTCGCCAGTCCAGACCGTCGCTGTGCTCGCTCTGGGCTGACCCGTAAGACCACACGTCGTCCTCGGCCAGCACGTCCAGCCAAGGCAGCGGCGGGCCAGCGGTGAGCAGTGCGTACAGGTCGAGCAGGCCGGTCACCGAGTCGTCGGGGATGCCGAGCCATGAGCGCCACGGGCCGGGATGGTGCTCGGCGGCGGGGTCGGTGCCGAGGGTCCAGCGGGTGCGGCAGGCGCTCAAGGTGTCCACGACGGCGCGACCGGCCGGATAGTCGGCGCGGTCGCGCCACCACGCGATGTGCGCAGCGACGGTGTCGGCGTGACTGTCCGGGGCGGCAGTCAGCGCGAGACGATAGAGGCTGCCCAAGGTGGCCGGGTCGTCGGTGACAAGGGTGGCCGGGGACGAGGCGGCGAGGGTGACCCCGAGCGCGCCGAGCAGGTCCAGCGCGGCGTGTCCGGTGGCGGTGGCTGGTCGCTGGCCGGGTGCGGCGGCGGTGACCGTGATCTGGTCCCCGCGACGGCGAGCCCGCACGGCAACCGGGTGCAGGACGCCGGCCACAGGCGCGTGCATCAGGCGCGGCACGGCGTGGCCGCTGGTCGCGGCGCGCAGCCGCTGGCCCAGGTCAAACCACTCGGCAGTCATGACTGGCTCACCGCTCCCGTGATCGGCTCGGTCAGCGGGGCGGCGGCGTTCCAACCGTCGCGGACGGCGGCTGCAGCCGGGACCGAGGCCGGCAGGACGCCGGTGGCGACGACGAGCAGGTCATCGACGTTCAGCTCGGTGCCGACGAGCAGCCTCTCGGCGTGCTCACGCAGCGCAGGGTCGAGTGTGGTCATGGCATGAATGCCCTTCTCGTTCAACGATGGTCAGCCGTTGTATGGGTTGGTGAGAGTCACTGTAGGCGGGAGCACCGACACCGGGTCGGCGCTCCCGCCCAGCGTCACGCGGCCGGGGGGATGTGGACCGTAGTGGCCCACTCGGGGGTGCCGTGCGGGGCGCGTTGGCTGATCACCGCGCAGACCAGCCGGGCGCGGGTCGGAGTGTCCGGCCATGGGGTGTCCCCGTCAGTCAGGACGATCACGACGTGCGGGGCCGGGGCCGAGGCCTCGGCAGCGGCGATGCCGATACGCATGTCGGTGCCCCCTCCCCCGGTCAGGTTGACCGACGTGGCCGACCGGACCCGCTGGGCGGTGGTGGCGGCGGCATCGCAGGACAGCAGCCGCACATGCTCACGGGCAACCCCGGAGGATCGCAGCACCCCGTGAACCTCGCTCATCGCGGCGTCAAGGTCGCCTTGGCTCATCGACCCGGACGTGTCCACCACGACCGAGACGATCACCGAAGGGGCGCGCATAGCGGGCTTGAGGATGCCGGGCAGGCGACGCCGGGAGGGCCGACTGTAGGTGTAGTCCACCCGGCCTGCCCGCTCGGCCACGGCCCGGCGGACGGCAGCGCGCAACACCCGGTCCCACGGCACGGTCGGAGGCGCGAGCACCGACGCAGCCCACCGGGTCAGCCCACCGGGCACGCTCCCCCGCCCCTTGGCCTGCTCAGCCGCTTGCACGTCGTGGGCGACCCGGCGACGGACAAAGTCACCCTCGGCGGGGCTGACCGGCTCAGCGGACCCATCGGGCAGACCGACCCCGGAGGGAAGTTCACCGGGCACCGGGGGGCATCCGGACCCGGACCCGCACCCGGCCGAGTCGTCGTCGGGCAAGCCGCCACCGGAGGGGTCGCCCTCGGGCGGGACCAGCGCGGCATAGTACGTCTCCGCGAGGTCACCGTCCGAGCAGCCCAGCGCGGCCGGGGTGACGCACCCCTCGGGCAACGGGACACCGGCCGCGATCAGATCGTCGTTGATCTCGGCGTCCCCGGCCAGATTCCACGCGAGCTGATGCCTGGGCGTGGGCAGGTTGGCGGCGCGGCCCGCATGGTCGCGCAGCAGGTGCCCGACCTCGTGCAGCAGCACGGCAGCCACGGTCGCGCTGTCCCAACGGCCCTCGCCCACCAGCAGGTCGGGGTCCATGTAGAGCCGCCACGACCCATCGACGGCGAAGGTTCCCAAGCCGGGAGCGGCGACCGGCGCGGCGGCGAACAGTGCGTGCATGAAGTAAGGGGCGCGCTCGGCCGCGACGAGACGCCCGAGCCGGAACGCCTCCCACTCATCGCCGGTCAGCGCCCGCGTCGGGCCGCTCATGCCGCACCAGCCGCGCTCAGGCCAGCCGCAGCCAGCACCGGGGCGAAGCGGTCCCGCACGGCGGCGGGGACGCGGGCCGAGGACGGGCGGCACGCGGCCAGCGGGCGGGCGGCGGCGGCGGACACGTCCGGTGCCCCGGCCTCGGCGGCAGCCAGCAGCGGCCCCCACGCCTTGCGCCACGCTTCGACGGTTCCGGCGCTGGCTGCCCACCCGACCACCGAGGACAGCACCGCCCACACCCGGTCGGGGCGGTCGGTCCAGTCCACCAGCGCCGGGTCCTCCACCACGGCGGCGGGATCGGGAAGATCGGCCTGCTCGCACCACGTCAGGAACTCGACCCCCACCCCCTCCCCGACCAGCCCGAAGGTGATGCCCTGCCGGGCAGCGGCATCGTCGTCGCGCACGTTCGCCAACGCACCGGCCAGCATCGCCCACGTGCGCCGTGAGGGCCACGGCTTGCCGGTGGCCTCGGCGGTGCGCGGGAAGGCGTGCAGATGCTCGGGCTTGTGCCGGATGAACCCGGTCACCAGTGCCTTGACCGCCTCGATCCGGGTCGGATCGGCGGTGATCGCACGGGAGGCCGGGGGCGCGGCCCACCCGACCGTCATCCCGTCCAACCACTCATCGAGCGAGGGCCGGAACTCGACGTGACAGAAGCGGTTAGCCAGCGGAGGCGAAATCTCCCACCCGTCAGCGGCCCGGTCGGGCGGATTGGCACCAGCCACCACCCGCACCCCCACCGGCAGGGTCAGGTCACCGACGGTCCGGTCCAGCGCCAGAGCCAGCATCGCGGCCTGAACAGCCGGTGGGCAGGTCGTCAACTCATCCAAGAACAGATAGCCCGCTCCCTCGGTCGAGAGCCGACGAGCGAACGCGGGCGGGGACAGGATCACCCCGTCATCGGTGACCAGCGGCAGGCCGGCCACATCGGCCGGTTCGCGGATCGAACCGAGCACCGTCTCGCACGGCACCCCCTCGGCGGCGGCGATCCCGCGCACGAGGCTGGACTTGCCCATGCCCGGGTCGGAGAGCAATAGGACCGGCACGGCGGCACGGCCGCAGGCGTCGATCACGGTGACGGTGGTGGCGAGGTCGCTCATCAGGCGCACCCCTTTCGGGTCGTCCGGATGGTCAGTCCGGTTGTTGGTTGGTGCTTCCCACCCTGCCACCGCCCACCGACAACCGTTGCCCCGCAACGAGGTTCACCACCCCGGGACCGGCACCCCATGCCGCCGGTCCCGGGGTCCTTGGCCCTGGGCGTTGTCAGTGGTGGCGGCTAGTGTCGGAGATACCAACCAAGAGCGGCGGACTGACCATCTGTCGCACCGAGACCCCAAGGAGGGGACGAGATGAGCAACCTGTTTCGCGCTGTGACAATCGACGTCGAGGGCAACGCCGAGGCGGTCCGGTGGGACACCACCACCGGCACGCTCACGCACCTGCAGCAGGCCGTGGACGGCCTGGTGGACCTGGTCGCGCTGCACGAGCACGTGACCATGTGGGTCAACGACGAGGGCAGCGTCAAGGGGATGCCGATGAACATCGTGGCAACCTCGATCGCGCGCGGGTTCGGCTTCACCCATCAGGCCTACTTCGGGCCGGTCGTCTTCACCGGCGGCGGTGACGAGGAGGGCGAGACCCTCGGCCTGAGCGAGCAGCACGCCGAGGCACTGGTGAACCTCGCCCGGCTCGCCCAGCTGCAGCTGGCCTGAGACACCGGAGAGGGCCGGACGACTCGTCGTCCGGCCCTCTCCCCCACCCCAGCCACGCCCAGTGGCTACCCCATGCCGGCTGTTACGGGTGCTGGTCGTTAGGCCGCGGGGCCGGGCATCTGCTGGGGCAGCGGGGCCGGCCAGCGGGTCGGGTCCTCCCCCTTGCCGGGGATCCCCCACTCGCGGGCCAGGACGGAGCCGGTCTGCTTCATGAAGAACGCGACGCTGGCGGTGCGGCACTCCTGCGCCAGGTCCAGTGCCCACTGGGGGTCCATGCGGCGGGCTCCGGAACCGGACTCGCCGCCGACGATCACCCAGTGCAGCTGCGGGGTCAGCAGCGTCCACGAGGAGAGGGTGACCGGGGCCAGGAGAGGCTCCATCGACAGGAACCGGATCCGGGCGGGGGTGGCCAGCAGGATCGGGATCCGGATGTCGGCCCACTTCTGGGTCTCGACAGAGACGCCCATCCATGCGTTGGGCAGCGGCCACGACAGGGCGGTGGCGTGCTCGGCCGGCAGCGGCAGCGAACGGTTGTGGGTCAGGGACAGCATGTGATGCCAGACCTGCCACCTGAAGTCGGGTGAGGTGAGCAGGGCGCGCATCCTGGCCGGTCGCTTGGTCAGGATCTGGAAGGTGTGCGTGGGAGCCAATGCCATGACCGCGAAGACCTGGGCGATCATCGCGTCGGGGATCTGGGCGTGGAAGAGGTCGCTCATCGAGTTGACGAAGATCATCCGGGGCCGGCGCCAGCGCAGCGGCTGGTCCAGGCGCTCGGGGCGCAGGGTGACCTCGAAGCCGCGGGGGTAGGCGGGGGTGCCGGCGAAGCGGTGGGCCACCGAGCGGGCGTAGCAGTGGTCGCAGCCTTCGGAGACCTCGGTGCAGCCGGTGACGGGGTTCCAGGTGGCCTCGGTCCAGGAGATGGCGGTGCGGTCACCCATGGTTCACTCCGGTGCTCTCGTTGACCAGGGCCAGCCAGACGTCGGCGTGGCAGACCAGGTGGGGGGCGCACCAGCAGGCCAGGTTGCGTCCTCGCAGCGCCGCAACGGCCTCCTCGACGAGGGCGGGGTTGCGGCGCAGGTAGGCGGTGAAGTGTTCGACGGCGGCCTGGTTAGCCGCGGGGGTGCGGGCCGCGGGCCGGAACGGGTTGGCCCAGCGGGTGGGTGCAGCCACCGACACGGTGTTGGGCGGCAGTGCGAACCCGGCCGACCGGGACAGCCTCACCCGGGTCGGGTGCCCGGGCGCAGGCCGGTGGATGGGCAGGGCCAGGGCGGCCTCGAAGTCGCGCGGATTCTCTCGCAGCAGCTGGAGGTCGAAGATGACGCCGGCGCGCTTGGCACGTGTCAGGTGGCCTCCCTCGCCGTAAGTGATCGGCACAGCCCCCAGCTCGAGCGCGCGCAGCCGCTTGCCGGCGGTGATGTCGAAGTGCTCGAGGGGGCTGCCGGGCTTCTGGAGCCAGGACCGGTGCAGGCCGAGGCCTGCGGCGAAGTCGAGGAGCTCGCAGGTGGTGTCGGCCATGAGGTGAGACCAGCGGCCGCGGACGGTGTGGTCGCCGTTGCGGACGGCGGCGTCTTTCAGCATGTCGTCGACGTAGACGGTCATCAGGTCTTCTCTCGGGTCAGGCGGCGCGCGGGAGGCTGATTGGTTCTGCGGCGGTGCGCTGGGCAGCCCTGGTGTCCGCGGCGGCGGCCAGCGCGCGCAGGTGGCTGGCGTGGGCGGGGTGTCCTTGCAGGTCCAGCACGATCGCCGAGGAGCGGCAGGCGATCGCGAACCTGAGCAGGTGCCAGGCGGTATGCCCGCGCAGGGGTGGTGGTGTACCCAGGGTGGTCATGAGGCGCGCACCAGCAGGATCGGGTCGTCGTCGACGACACGGGCGCGCATGGCGATGACCAGGTCGTCGAGCTGGTCGGTGATCGAGGGCGGGGCGGGCAGCTCGCTCTGGGATCGGATCTCGGCGCGGTCGTCCTCGGTGGTTCCTCCCCAGACGCCGTAGACGTCGTGCGCCAGGGCCCAGTCGCGGCACTCGTCGACGAAGGGGCAGGCCGAGCACAGGGCCAGGGCCGGGCTCGGGTCGGCGCCGATGGTGCCGGAGAAGGCGGAGGCCGCGGCCGGCGTGGGGTTCTGGCAGGCCTGGGTTCCGTCGAAGTGCGGGTAGTCGTACATGGTTTTCTCCTTGGGGTCAGGCCGACCGGGTCAGGTCGGCGGTGATCTCGGACAGTGGGGGCATGGGGGCGCGGTGCCGGCGCGGGGGTGGGGTGATGCCGTCGAGCTGGGCGTGTAGCTCGGCGATGCGCTGGGCGTTGCCGGCGGTGACCTGGTCGGTCTTGAGCTGGATGCTGTTGCCGAGGCCGGCTTCGCGGGCGATCCAGCTCTTGGGCCAGCCGCGCTCCACCAGGTCGTTGATGCGTTCCCAGGTGGGGGCGGCGGGGATGAGGGTGCCGGGCGCGTGGGACTGGCGGACGTCGTTCATGGTGATGGCCAGGACTATGCGCTCGGTGTCTGGCTGGATCCGGGTCCGCTGGCCCTCGAGGATGTCGACGATGGTCTTGACGTTGAGGTCGGCGGCTCGGGCCAGTCCCTTCTGACTGGCGCCTTGACCGGTCAGGATCCGCAGGTGGCCGCGGGCTCGGGCTGCGCTGATCAGGTCGGTGGACGGACCGCCGACGCGGGCCCGCTGGTCACGGCTGGCCTGGGCGACCCGGTTGGCGTCGGTGCAGGGTTGGCAGCGGCAGCCCTTGACGTAGCCGGTGCGGGTGCCGTGTCGGGCGTCGCCGATGTCGATACTGATGCGGGGGGTGGGCTGGATCTCCCACAGCCAGCCGGGGACCGCTTCCAAGGCGGCGGCCCGAGCCGGGTCGAGGTTGTCGTAGCGGTGGTCGTGGCGCTGCCGTCGGCACCACACGTACAGCGGGTACTCGATGCCCTCGAAGGGCTCGGTGTGGTTCTCCGGCATCCGGCAGCGGCCTTCGCGGGCGGCGTACTGGTGCAGCACCTCCAGGCCGATCTGCCACTGGGTCTGACGGGTCTCCCAGCGCAGGGTGCCCGGGGAGCCGGCGCTGGGGGTGGTGACCTCGAGCTCGTCCAGGAGCGCCTGGCTCAGGGTGCCCAGGACCTTGGCGCGGCGGATCTGGTTGAGCCAGCGGCCGATGGGCAGGTCGTCGTCGACGTAGTCGGCCGGTGGGTTGGCCTCTCCCTTCCAGGCGACGTACTCGACTAGCAGGTCCAGGCAGGCGGCGTCGACGTCGGAGAGGGCGTGGTAGGTCCAGCCGGGCAGTTCCTTGAGGTAGTTGCGGCGGGCGGTGTCCAGGTCGCCCCGGCGTGCCAGGACGCGCTGGTGGGCGCACCAGCGGCCGATGGTGGTGGCTCTGTTGCGTCCGGAGACGGTCTGCAGCGGGCGGGTCATCGTCTCGGGGTTCTCGACGTCGAGACGGCCCCCGGGCGCGATGGTGGAGTAGACCTCTCCCCACTGCTCGACCCAGGTGCGCATCTCCGCGTCCCAGGTCCAACCGGGCAGGGAGCGCAGTGCGGCGGCCCGATCGGGCAGCAGCATCCCTCGGCGGTAGGCCTTGCGCTGGTACTCGCACCAGGTGGCCAGGCGCTTGTTCTTGGCCGGGGGGTTGGCGGTGCCGTGCTCGATCGCGAAGGCCTCGAGCTCGGCGAAGCGCTCGTCCCAGGCGTTGGAGGTGTTCTGGACCAGGCGGGCGATCAGGGCGGGCAGGTCGGTGGTCGAGGGCAGGTCGAAGGTGACCAGGCTGGTGTTGCGGGAGCCGTCCTCGCGGCCGCGGCGGGACTGGGGGCGGGTGTAGCTGTCGAGCTCGGCGGACAGGCGGGCGTCGAGGGTGCGCAGGCCGCGCAGGATCCGCCAGACGGCCGAGAACGAGCTGGTGGACAAGGTGGTGTCCTCGTCCAGGTCCGCGGAGTAGCAGACCGGGATCAGGACCTTGCCGGTCCTTTTGCCGGGAGCCAGGCGAAGAGCTCGGCCGACGGACTGGATGATCCCGACGTCGCTGGCCTTGGGGTCGGCGAACAGGATGCCGTCGACGGCCGGGACGTCGACTCCTTCGGCGAGGCAGCGGGCGCTGGAGACCACGACGAGGGTGGACGGGTCGGGGTGCTCGAGGGCCGCCAGGGCGCGGGAGCGGTGCAGGGCCGGGTCGGCGCCGGCGACGGCGATCGCGCGGACCCGGCGCCCGTCGGGCAGGTCGGTTCCGTCGATGGCCTCGGCGAAGGCTCTCGCCTTGGCGACGCGGCCGTGGAAGGTGAGGACTCGCGAGAGGCCGGTGGCGGCGGCTCTCAGCGCCGCGACCGGGTCCGGTGCGGTCTGGCCCGGGGTCTCGTAGATGAGGACCTCGTAGTCGCTGAGCAGCTTGCGCTCGATGGCCTCGGCGAAGTCGAGGCGGTAGACGACCGGACCGAACAGGGTGGTGTCGGACATGGACAGCGGTGCCGACCAGTCGTCCCATCCGGGTTGGGGAGGGGCGGGGACGGCGTTGACCTGGGTGGCGGTCATGAACACGCGCGCGGCAGTGGGCAGCTCGGAGCCCAGGACGACCCGGAAGTCGGCGCGGGGGTGGCCGGCGAGGTTGTGTGCCTCGTCGGCGATCGTCAGGTCGAACTGGATGCCGGCGGTCCGGGCGGCCGCCGCGGCGACTGGGGCGGAGTGGTAGGTGGAGAAGACCACCAGTGGCCGGTCGGGGCGGCGCTCGGTCAGGACGTGGGCCGCGGAGTGCATGGAGGTCGTGACCTGAGCCCGGTGCCGGGCCCAGAAGGGGGTGGGGATGTCCTCGCCGTCGCTGGCGGCTCGTTCCTCGGCGCCAGCGGCGGTGGAGGGGTCGGAGCAGAGGATCAGCGCCTCGAACAGCCAGCCGTTGGCCGAGCGCCACTCGGTCAGGGTCTGGGCGATCAGTGCCAGGGAGGGGACGACGACCAGCGTTGTCGCGCACCGGCGCTGCTCGGCCAGCCAGCGACCCACGAGCGTCTTGCCGGTGCCGCAGGCCATGAGCACGTTGACTCGGTCGGTGGTGTGCAGGTGTGCCTGGATGGCGGCGATCGCCTCCAGCTGGTGGGACCGGGGGGTGGGGGTCACTGCTCGCTCCGGGTGGTCAGGGCGCGCCTGCCGGCGCGCAGGCGGTGGGTGGCCGAGGACAGGGCGGGGCCGGTGAGCAGGCGCAGGATCTCCGAGAGCAGGACCAAGGTGGCCGGGCCGGCCCAGAAGAAGAGCGGGGAGAAGGCCAGTGCCCCGATGCCGATGACCGCAATGACGAACCAGGTGAACTTGCCGGTGTAGGTCCCGGGCCGGCGGTGGGTGTAGCGGATCCACAGGGCTAGCGGGAGGCAGGCGGCTAGGGCGGCAGGTCCGGCGTTGAGGATGCTGTCGAGCAGGCCGAAGCGGGCGATGGTCGCGATCAGGGCGGGGACGGCAGCGACGGCGGGGAAGCCGAAGATCAGGTACCCGGCCCAGACGTTGGCCTGCCGCCAGCGTCCACGAGGAGGCCGGGGAGTCACGGTGGTGGTCATCGGGGTCAGCTCCCAGGGTTTCGGGTGGAGTGGTCCAGGGCCGCGACGAAGGCGGCTCGCTGGGTGGGCAGGGACTGGGTGGCTCCGTGCACGCCTCCCCCGCACGGGCAGTCCCACAGCCAGCAGCGTTCTGCGGCCCGGTAGACGTGCATGTGGTGGGCGGTGCGGGCCCGGCGTGGTGACCGCGATGATGGAGTCCGGTGGGTGGCGGGAGTCTGGATGCTCATGCCGCCACCCACCGGTTGCTGGTGATCCGGCCGATCAGCTCGGTGCGGCCGGCGCGGGTCAGGGCTATCTCGATGCTGTTGCGGCAGGCGCCGACCCGGTGTTCCAGCTCTGCCCAGGTGGCGCCCAGGGCGGCGAGCTCGGCGACGTCGTCGACGTAGATGCGCTGCCAGGACTTGGCGGGTCGGCGGGCGTGGACCGGGGCGGGCAGGTTGGGGTCGTCGATTGTGTCGTCGTCCCAGGCCAGTGGTGGCAGCCAGCCGGCCTTCTCGGCGCGCAGCCTGGTGCGGGTGATCGCGGTCTGGGCGTGTGGACCGTCTGCCTCCGGTGAGCTGGTCCAGTGGGCGTCGTAGAAGTCGCGGACCTCGCGGGCCAGCTTCGCGGTGACGGTCTCGCGAGTGAGGCAGCGGTGCAGGGCTGAGGTGCCCGTTGCGCGCTGGATCTGGCTGAGGGACCAGCCCAGGACCATCAGCGCCTGAAGTCGCCGCTGGGTGCCGGCAGATGTGGTCAGCGCGGAGTCGGCCAGAGCATCCAGGGTGGGGCGAACCGCAAGGATCGCCGCGGCGACACGGGGGGTCACGCCGCGGCGGTAACTGCTAGGACGGGTGACCTGTTCGACGGTCATCCGACCGACGTCGGCGAGCTGGGCGATCTGCCGGGAGCCAACTCCCTGCGTCGACAGCCAAGCGATGTGAGCGGCGACCTGCTCGAGCGGGACGAGTTCTTCGAGCTGACCGTATGCACGCAACCGGGCCCTGCGGCGGCCGTACTCGCGGGAGGCCTTGGTGCATGCCGCGCAACGGCAGCCGTGGTTGACGTAGGTGTCGAGGACGCCGTGGGGTGCCATCTCGGTGCCGCCTTCCAGCCGGGTGCTGATACCCGAAGGAAGGTGCGCGGTGAAGGAGCGCTGTGACGGGGGCGATGTTGTCCCAACAATCCGCGGGGTCGGGCGTCGGGGACCAACCCAACGTTGCTCCCGACCGCCGCGGATTCCGGCCTGGGCCGCGGGTTCCATCCCGCGGTAGGTCCCAGACAGGGGGGCCGGACGAGTCCGGCCGGGCCCAGTGTAGATGGGTCCGGGGACGGTGCCCGGCTGCTTGTGGGTCACGACTGGCTCCGGTGCTCGACGAACTCCGGGGCGGGGTCGCGCAGCTGCTGCTGCAGCCACGGCTGGCAGGAGGGCCAGAGCAGTGCCAGGGCGGGCATGTTCAGTCCGCTGACGGCCTCCCACACCAGGTTGGCGTCCTCCTGGCCGTCGAAGGAGAGGACGAAGACGCCGCTGCGGGCGGGCAGATCGGCCGGCAGCGCGGCCGCGGCGTCGCAGCGGATCACCACCAGCGGCGCGTCGTCCCAGTGCTCGCGTGCCTGGTCGGGGGCGACCCAGGTCAGGCCTGGGACAGCGGGAGGGGTGGAGTGGGTCAGGGCCACGCCGATGCTGGTGCCCGAGCGCAGCTGAGGGCGGGTCCAGAACCAGGGCGCGTCCGCGTAGCCGGGCAGGCGGTGGGTGGCGGCGGTGATCAGGGCAGCCATGAGCCGTGCGGTCGGGCTGCTCGACCAGGTCGGGCTGTCCTTGCAGGCAGCCTGAGCGCTGTGCGCGGCCTTGATCACCTCGACCGGGTCGATGGTCTCGACCCGGGTGTGGGTGTAGGGCCCGGCCGGGGCTCGGTCGACCAGCCGGGTGCGGCCGTGGTCGGAGAGCCACCGCACTGAGGCGGTGTTCTCGGCGCGCAGCATCCGGCCGGCCTCGGTGCTCGAGGCGACGATGACGTGGCGCTCGAGCGCCGACTGGGCGAAGGCCGCCGCCGTCGGGGATGCCAGCAGTCGCCAGTCTGCGGCGGCGGTGATGAGCAGGTCGATGTGGTCGTCGGTCAGGACGGGGGTCGGGCTGGTCGTTGCCATCAGGATCGCTCCCTCGGGTCGAGCTGGTCAGGCTCGTTGGTTGGTTGCCCCCAACCTGACACGGCTTGCTGCGACCCGTCCACCCGGTGTGGGTCGCCATCACCTCTCAAAGCCGGTTTACGGTTCGCAGCAAGCGACCAGAGGAGACCTGCGATGAACCGCCACGCACGCCGGCCCATCACCTTCACCGCCACCGCGACCCAGTGGGGGCGGGTGGAGTTCGACGTCGACCAGGTCGGTGCGTTCACGGTGGCGTTCGGGGCCAACGGGTATCCCCACGACTGCGACACCGAGCGGCTTGAGGTCGTCTACGGGCGATGGACCGATGACCAGCTCTTCGGTCGTGTCCGCGAGCTGGACGGGGCACCGGTCATCAACGGGATCCGCCTGGCCGGCGGGTCGGTCTTCGCCCCTGACCAGGCGCTGGCGCACCTGCGGGAGACCGAGAACGACTGGTGTGGCTGGTTGACCGTCTTCCGCCGCAATGCCAGCTGGAGTGAGCAGGTCCCGTGGAAGACCAAGGAACGAGCGGCCTACATCGTGGCCCGCCTGGTCGAGGCGTTCCTCGAGCGTGCCGACGTCGACGAGCTCCTGGCCGCGCACCGGGCTCATCACGCGCCGGCGAGGATCGCACGTCACGAGGACAACCTGCGCCGGGTCGAAGCCGAGCTGACCGAGTGGCGGAGCCGGCGTGACCTCGAGCGGCAGCAGCTGGACCGCCAGCTCGCCTTCGCTCGCGCCGACGAGCAGCGCCAGGACAGTATCGACTCGCCGCGGTGGAGGGACTACTCCACCGCGGCGACCCGCGACGGTGAGATGTTCCTGATCTCGACGGTCGGGGCCCGGCGGCCCGCGTGAGTGGCTCAGCTGGCGAGCTTCTTCATCGGATGGCGGTGGATCCAGTGGGCCGGTTTCTCGGTCCCCTTCACCCACGCGGATCCGGCGGCGATCCCGGTGTATTCGTCGGCTTCAGCCCAGGCTCGGCACTCGGCCACGATCGGGCAGCCGGCACAGATCTTCACCAGCGGCTCAGCCGCTGCCCAGGCCTTGGACTGGGAGCCGGCGGCCGAGTGCAGCTGCTCCTGGCGGTTCCACTTCTTGCCCTGGCCGGCGCAAGCGGCCGCGACCAGCCGCACCGAGGCCGCCTGCGCTAGGGCTTCCTTGCGGCGGACGCTCACGCCAGCTCCTCGCGGCGGCGGGCGATCGCGCGGCGGGCCGAGCTGACCGCTGTGACCACGACGGCGAGGATCACCGCGGCGAGGATCGCTAGCCGCGGTACGTCCAGCCCTGCGCCGGCAGCGCCGGGGATCTGAAGGAGTGGGTCGGCCTTCGCGGCCACCAAGACCTGGTGCTCAACCAGCCAGGTGGCTCCCTTGAGCCAGAACGTGCCGGCAGAAGCGGCCACGATCCCCAGCAGCGCCAGACCGACATGGATCAGCAGGACCTCCTCCTCTGGAGTGTCGGCCAGGCCGTTGCCTCGGTAGGGGGTGTTGCTCATGCGTCCTCCTCGGGTCGGCGCACCTCGACGTAGTTGTCGTCGGGCAGTGAGATGGATCCGGACTCGTCGCCGTCGCCTCGCCAGGAGACGGCGATCATGCCCGGGGCGGCGAGGTCTTCCTCGGGTGGCTCGTCGACGACGACCCACTCCCCTGCGCCGTCCTCGACCTGGATGAGGTCGCCGACGACCAGGTCGCGGGCCGCGCAGCTGACCGGGGGCGTGTAGCCGACGTACTCGTCAAGCTCCCACGTCGAGCCGCTGTGCTGCTGCTCGTCCTCGGCCGCGTCCTGCTCGAGCGCGTCGACCAGGCGCAGGTGCGGGCGTGCGCAGGGTCCGGGATGGTCGGTGGTGCTGATCCCCAGGGAGGCCATGGTTGAGGAGAGCTCGCGGCCGTCGGCTGCGCCTTCGCTCTGGGCGCCGGAGAGCGGGTCGAGGTCGGGTCGGTTCTCGGCCAGGTCCCAGACGGCTCGGGCGTAGTCACGGAACGTCGGTGGGGTCGGCTCGCCGCCGTCGAGGTCGACCAGCGGCTCGGGGGGCACGATGACCAGCCGGGGCCAGCGCGCTTCGGCTGGGCGGATCGCCTCGAGCAGTTGGCGTTCCTCGGAGCCCTCCTCGGCGTTGATGTCGGGGAAGCGGTAGCACTGCACCTCGACGGGCTTGCCGTCCTCGTGGGTGGCGGTGGCTCGGCCGGTGCGGGCCCGCGGAAGGCTGACCCCGACAGCGGGGTTCTCCCACATCATCATGGCGCCCTGGGGGCTCAGCCGGCCCATGGAGATTCGGAAGCCGAAGTTGTCCCTCATCTCGCCGCCGAGGAACTCGGCGTCGGGCCGCTGGGTGGACAGCACCAGGTGGATCCGGGCGGTGCGTGCCTTGCGGGCCAGAGAGGCCACCTCGGCCAAGGTCGGGGGCTTGGTGGGGTCGCCCTTGACCTTGATCTGGGCGTACCACTCGAAGAGGTTGGAGCGGAACTCGGCGAACTCGTCGAGGAAGACCACCAACGGCTCGAAGTCGTTGACGGTCGCCTTCCCCTCCTCGATCAGCTGGTATCGGTACTCCATGAGTTCCCAGACCCGGCGGATCAGCGCCACCTGCTGGGGAATGCTGCCGGCGACGATCTGCACGTTGGGCCAAGTGCGGAAGTCCAGGAACTCCACTCGCTTGGCGTCCAGCACCCAGACCGGCCACCCGTACTGGGTGATCTGGCCCAGCAGCGCGTGGGCGGTCGAGGTCTTGCCGGTGCCGGTACCGCCGGTGAGCATCGCCTGCGGGACCCGGGCCGGGTACCACAGGATCTCTCGGCCGTCCTCGTCGATGGCGCACGGGATCTTGACCTGGCGGTAGTTGCGCAGCAGGTCCTCGGTGTCTTCAGGTGCTCGTGGCGGCAGCCAGACGCTCGAGGGCAGTGAGGGGCGGACCTCGAAGCGGACCTCGTCCCCCTCCAGGTCCCAGACCGCGCGCCACCGTCCTGGCATCATCGTCGAGATCACCCGCTCGATCCGGTTGCGGTACCCGGAGGCGGCCAGCTTCGCGCCGGCCTGGTGGGTGACCGTGAGGGAGCGCAGCTCCTCACCGTCCAGCTCGACGCCGGTGACCTTCGCGGTCGGGCCGATCAGCTCGGTGATGGCCCGCTCGGCGCGCACCTGGGAGTAGGGCGGTTCCTTGCCCTCGGCCTGCTCCTTGGTCACCAAGGTGAGCCAGAGCGTGCATCGGCGGGGCTCGTGCCTGGCGACCTCGTAGCGGGCCAGCAGTCGGGAGTCCAGGACCGCGAGGATCTCGCTCTTCCACATCGGGTCGCTGTCGGGCGCGCCAGGTGCGTAGTGGATCCGCACCTTCGCCGGCAGGCCGGGCCACCGGTTGGTCCACTTGGTCATCTTCACGATGCGCCTGTCCAGGTGGCGCACACCCAGCAACGGGGCCAGCGCCTCGAGCACCTTGTCCTCGAGCTCGCGGCGCAACTTGGCGCGTTGGCCGGTCACCGCTAGGGCTGCTCCCCCGCCGACACCGAGCAGCAACGACGGAACATCCAGCCCCGGGTACCCGACCAGCGGCGCGGCTCCGAAACCAGCGACGCCCGCGGCGGTGAGCAGGGCCGCATCTCGTAGGTGCGTGGTCGGCCGCGACGGGACCTT
>Ga0209793_1000792_pt1 | contig 27340 bp, 25 predicted proteins | sample EBPBio122009_DNA_FD_185863 | JGI IMG/M metagenome (GOLD analysis project Ga0209793, IMG submission 185863) | Wastewater treatment Type I Accumulibacter community from EBPR Bioreactor in Madison, WI, USA - Reactor 1_2/2/2009_ DNA (SPAdes) (version 2) | ecosystem: Engineered > Bioreactor > EBPR >... | reverse complement strand
ACCGAAATCAATAACCAGCCACGAAGGTATCTTGCTTGGCTCACTCTTGCCTCGGTGCGCTAAGAGCACCTACCGGCTGAAAAATACCGGTCAGTGCCGCTCATCGAGACACAACTCGGGCGCCGAAGATCCTGGTGAAACCACCCCCGGCAGCTGCCACGCGGCGAAAGCCGGCGCCTCAGCGATCAACACATGCGCGCCATCGGCAACACCGGCTCCATCGACACCACCAGCAGCACGGGCAGCATCAAACGCAACACCGCCGTGATTCACGAGCGGCACGAAATCCGCTGAGCTCAGCACCCCCACAAGCGCTTCAGACACAATCTCGCATCGCCCAGCATCGCCGAACGCCACAATCAACACCGATTCTTCTGCACTCTCGCGAACAAAGGCGAGTGCTGTGTCATCGGCGTACAACCAGCGCAATCCGCCCTCGCGCAATGCCGCATGCTCGCCGCGCATACCAATGAGTTCTCGATAGAGGCCGATGCGCTCAGCGACCTCGGGCCGCTCAACCTCTCCCCATGGCAGCGGCGTGCGACTCGCCTCTCCGTCTGCTCCAAACAGACCGAATTCGTCGCCTGCGAACAGTGTTGGAATACCAGGAAGTGTCATCGAAAGCCCCACTGCAACAGGCACGGTGCCAGGCCGTGCGTGCGTCGCGAACCGCGCGGTATCGTGGGTGTCGAGTGGTTGCATTCCGCCGAGCCGCACCCGCCAGGGCACCCCTGCCGCGAACCGCACAATGGATTCGCGAAACTGCCGCGCAGTGTACTGCGGCATCTGCGTGAGCGGCTGACCGAAGAACCATGGAGCGACCCGACCAGAGACTACCGCAGCAGAACCAGCGTCGCTACCACCCGATCCTCTGTTCAAATCTTCAGGCGCAGTCGCACCAGGTCGGCTAAGCCAAGCCCAGAGTGGTCGCGCGAAGATCGCATGGCTCATGATTCCATGCCAGCCGTCGCCCTGCAGATCGACTGTGGCATCGTTCGTCGACTCCGCGAGCAGCAGCGCTTCGGGATTGATGTCGTGCATGGTGTCTCGAATAAGACCGCGCACTTCGTCGTTGATGTCGATATCGCCGAGCCTGCCCGTCATGTTCGCGACGTCAATGCGCCAACCGTCGAGCGAATACGGTGGTTCTAGCCAGCGCCGCACGATCGAGTCTTGCCCAGTCACAAATCGATGACGCAATTCTTCTGACGACCAATTGAACTTGGGCAGAGACGGGTGGCCGTACCAGCTTTCATATTCGGTGTGCGCGTCATCCTTGAAGTAGTAGAACGATCCCTCAGCGACCTTCGGGCGACCGTATGCCGCACGAAACCAGGCATGCCCATCGCCCGAGTGGTTCGTCGTGAGGTCGCCGATCACTCGCATGCCACGTTCGTGGGCGGCACGAACGAGTCGAATCAGCGCCTCGTTGCCGCCGAGCAGCGGGTCGATCGTGTCGAAGCTCGCCGCGTCGTAGCGGTGGTTGGAGGCAGCAGGGAAGATCGGGGTGAGGTAGAGCAAGGTGACACCGAGCTCAGAGAGGTGATCGAGTCGCTCTACGACGCCATCAAGATCGCCCCCGTAGAACTGTTGCGAGCGCCCGGGCATGACGTTGTCGACAGGATCACCCCACTGTGCTGGCAGCGCCCATTCTGGCGTCTTGCGGGTGTCGGCCGCGTTTGATCGCGCAAAACGGTCAGGAAACACCTGATACATCACAGCGTCCGTCATCCACGATGGCGGCGCGGGGCTCGTGAGCAGGGCGAAGTCGTCAGCATCGCGTGGTTCATCAGCATGGCAGCCGGCCTGGTTCACCCATTCGACGAAACCACAGGGTCTCTCGATCATCCAGCGGTAGCTGCAGCGCGGGTTGCGAACGATGATCTCGGCTTCCCACCAATCCCATCCATCGACTGTGCCGATGCGTGTGGCGGCAGTCCACTCAAGATCGCGATCCCGAACCGTTCGCACCCACACCGCGAGCGGGGCAGCTTCGGCAACGACACCAACGCTGTCATCGTTACCAGTAAACTCAACCGCGGTTGGCACACGCAACCTGAGCCGAACTGGGTCATTAAGATTCAGTGATTCAGTGCCGACGTGCAGCGCAGAACCATCGTGGTGAGGCTGAGTGCCGAGAATGTTCTGCATGACCACCACGACCCTTTACTTCACGCTGCCGGAGATCATACCGCCGACGAGATACCGCTGTGACATGAGAAAAAACACCATCACCGGTAGCGCTGCGAGCAGTGCGCCGGCTGAAAACACCCCCCAGTTCTGAGACTGAAACCCAGATACGAGTTGGAAAAGGCCAATAGCTACCGTCTGCGTCGACGGCTCGGTGAGCACCACGCTCGCGATCGCAAACTCACCGATAACGCTAATGAAAGTGAGTAGCCCGACGACCACCAGAATGGGGGCGATGAGTGGGAGCATGATCGTGAAAAAGATGCGCGCATGACCAGCCCCATCGATGCGTGCAGCCTCGTCAATCGCCCTTGGTACGGTGTTGAAGAAGCCATACATGAGAAAAGTATTCACTCCGAGCGCGCCACCGAGATAGACCATGATGAGCCCGGCATGTGTGCCGAGGCCGATGGCAGGGAAGACGTCACCGATCTGAATCATGAGCAGAAAAATCGCTGTAATCGCGAGTAGCTGTGGAAACATTTGCACCACGAGCAGGGTCGCGAGACTTACACGACGCCCTCTGAATCTCATGCGCGAGAAAGCATACGCGCCCAGTGCGCAGAGTATGACCACGAGCACGCTCGTGACCACGGCGATGATGAGTGAGTTCAGATACCAGGTACCGTAGGGCACGCTCGCATCGGTGAACAGGCGTTCATAGTTCTTGAACGAGATCGCAGAGAAGAGCTGGTTCGAGCCGGTGAGCGTGCCGATCGGGTTGAACGAGGCCGAGACGATATACAGCAGTGGGAAGAGCGCGAAGACGATGGCCACCCATGCGACGATGTGCCGCCAGCCGGTGTCGGTGAACCAGCGGCCGAAGCTCCGGCGGCGACGCTGCCGCACCGGCTTATCGCCCAGAAGCAGAGCCCTAGTGTGCAGCTCTTCGGTGCGATCTACTCGGCTGAAGCCGCCGGTACGTCCCGGGCCACCGATGCCGTCAGAGCCGATGTGCATGGGGTGGGGTTCTATTGGCTGCGACATGTCAGTTCAGATCCTCCAGGGCTTTCGTGCGGCGGAAGCTCGCGACGGCGACGATAGTGACGATGATGAAGATCAGAATCGACAACGCAGAGGCGAGGCCGAGGTCGCGGCCGCCTCCGCTGCCGAATGCGACCTTGTAGACCATGGTGATCATGATGTCTGTCGCGCCGACATCGAGCGTGGTGTCTGAGAAACGAGGGTTGCCTCTCGTCAGCATGTAGATCACACCAAAGTTGTTGAAGTTAAAGGCGAAAGTGGCGATCAGCAGCGGTGCAACCGCAACGAGCAGCAGCGGTAGTTTGATGGAACGGAATATACGCCAGCCGCTCGCGCCGTCAACCGTACCCGCCTCGACGATATCTTCTGGAAGAGATTGCAGCGCACCGGTGCAGACAAGGAACATGTACCCGTAGCCCAGCCACATGTTGACGAGCAACACACTGATTCTGGCGAGCATCGGGTCAGAAAGCCAAGGGATCTCAGCCCCGCCGAGAAGCACCTCGTTGATGAAACCAAACTGCTCGTTGAGCATACCTGCCCAGACGAGGCCAGTGAGGTACGCGGGAAAAGCATACGGCAGCACTACGAGCACACGATAGATTTTCTTACCACGCAGCGTTGGGTGGTTCAGCACAAGCGCAAGCAGCAGACCGAGCGCAAAGACGAGCAGTGTCGACCCGAGCGCGAAGACGAAGGTCCAGACAGTCACACGCAGCAGCGGATCGCGGATCTGCGCGTCGGTGAAAACGTAAGCAAAGTTATCGCCGCCGATCACAACGCGCCAGCCGGGCGTGAGCGCCTTCCCATCCTCAGACCTGAATGCGCCCCGCCCGTCATCGGTGTAGACGGTGCCCGTTGCCGTGTCGGTAAAGCTATCGGCCGCCTCGTCGTAGGCGAGGCTCGAAATGAAGACGTAGGCGTTCTGGCCGTCTGAGGTGCGAAGAGTGCCCTCGTTGACATCGTTCGATACCGGTACCTGGAGGGCAAGTACCTCGTCTTGCGCGCTAATTATCTGGCTGAGGTTCAGCTGTTGCCAGCTCGACGGGCTCGCGTTCACCTCTTCAAGCGGCTGCTCAGCTGTGCCAAAGGCGAGGTCGCCACCGGGTTCCATGACGAGCAGGCCGAGTTCGTTGCCATTACTCAACACTTGCACAGTGTAGGCGGGAGAATCTGGCACACGGTCTTGCGAGGTACGAATGATCTGTTCGATCGCGTCAGATTTCGTGCTGTTGTGCGCGTCACCGGCATTCGTGAAGGCGATGTATCCCGTGTAGATGATTACGAAGACCTGAAAGATCAAGAGAAAGAACAGCCCCGGTGTGAGATATTTTGCGGGGAGCAGGCCTGGCTTGAGGTAGATCAGGTTGACCAGGGCGACGAGCACCACGAATACTGCAAGCGCGATCCACTGTTCTTTGCCGATGAGCACGTACACTGCAACGACCGCGACGGCATCGATGATACCGAGCAACAGCACCTTGATGAGCAGAGCGACGATGCCGCCGGGTGTCGAGAAGTCAAACATTTTGCCGGCACGGTGCTTAGGTCGCATCTGACGCTCACTCGGGTTCTGTTCTGTGTTCACACCGGGCATCAAACGGGACTCCCTCGTTGCTGATTCTTGAATGAAGCTTATGGCTTCGATGGGATGGGTGGGCGGCAACGATCACACGCTGCGGCCAGCGATTGAACAATCCGAGGATCGCCCGCAGCAGTGGTGGGAGGAGCGCTCTCGCGCTCCTCCCACCAGCAGCGTTAGCCGGCGAGCTTGGCCGCGATGTTCTCAGCCATCGTTGCCCAGATCGCGGCAGGGTCGCCACCTTCACCCTTGATGATCTGCAGCTCGGCATTGCCCCAGTCGCTCCAGACGGCACCCATCTCAGGGATCGCCGGCATTGGAACACCGTTCTGGCCAATCTCACCGAACGCTGCCACATCAGGGTCACTCGCTGAGGCTGCCTCGTATGCCGAGGTAAGGGCGGGCGGGCGGCCGCCTACCTCGTAGAGCGCGAGCTGAGCCTCATCAGTGCTCAGGTAGTTGACGATGAAGTTCGTCGCAGCGAGCGCGTTCGTCGACTTGCTCGAGAGGAAGAACGCGTTGACGCCGATAAAGGGGCGCGCATCTTCGCCGCCGGCACTCGGCAGTGGATCGATCGCGTACTTGATCCCGGCTTCCTTAATCGCGGGAATATTCCACGGGCCGGTCAGGTAATACGGCGACTTGCCTGCGATGAAGAACTCGCGAGCGCGATCTCCATCGATGTTTGCGTTGAGCACACCCGCGCCTGCGGCGCCCTGGGTAGCGAGCCACTGCGCGAAGGCAGTCCCACTCTCATCGCCGATCACGAGTTTCGATGAGTCGTATGATCCGTCTGCGTTCTGCTCAAAGACCTGGCCGCCGAAAGAGGTCTGCAGGGGGTACAGGTGGTAAGGGTCGCCCTGCTCGGGCGAGAGACCGACGAGAAACTTGTATTCCGTACCTGCCGTGGTACCCGCCGCGATCACTTCGTCGTAGCTGCTCTTTGCTTCGGGTACGAGCTCGGTGTTGCGAACCAGGCCGACGTTCTCGATCGAATATGGCATACCGTAAGTCTTGCCATCGTAGGTGACGGCTTGTACCGCTGCCGTTGCGAGCTTGTCAGTTACATCGCCGAGTTCAATGGGTGCAACAACACCTGCCGAGACGTAGGCACCAAGCTTGTCGTGTGGGCTGACGATAATGTCGGGGCCCTTGCCGGTCGGCACCTGGCTAATAAAGTCTTGGTCGACATTAGCGAAGTCTTTGGTCACAATCTTCACAGGAACGCCAGTGTCCTTCGTGAACGATTCTGCCACGGCGTCGAGAGCTGGCTTACGCTCGATGTCAACCCAGATGGTGATCGGGGTCGAGTTCTCGGCGTCACCGCCACCTTCTGACGAATTGCCGCCGCTCGAGCACGCGCTCAGCGCGAGCGCGCCGGCGAGCACGGCTCCCAATGCGATCGTTGTTTTGGTCTTCACCCTCATCGGTGTGCCTCTCTGAGAATCGGAGTGCGACCGGTCCGTATGGCCCCGTCGCCACTAGCCTGCTTTATGCAAGCGCTTACACAATGACATCTTCTTGACTAGCGCGCAAGTGGCATTATCGAGCGCTATCAACATGAAACATGAAAATTCTGTCTGCAAGCGCTTGCGCAAAGTGGGGGTCAATGCTTTACAGTTGCCAATCATGAGTAACGAATGGTGGCGCAGCGCTGTGATCTACCAGATCTACCCGAGGTCGTTCGCTGACCTGAACGGCGACGGAATCGGCGATCTCCCCGGAATCACTTCCCGACTTGAAGCGCTTGGCGAACTTGGCATTAACGCCGTCTGGTTAAGCCCCTTCATGGCCTCACCCCAGAAAGACGCCGGCTACGACGTGGCAGACTACTGCAGTGTCGACCCCATCTTCGGCACCCTCGCAGACTTCGACCGCCTCCTCGCCACGGCGCACGGGCTCGGCATTCGAGTCATCATTGATATGGTGCCAAACCACTCCTCCGACCAGCACGTCTGGTTCCAACAAGCACTTTCGAGCGCCCCAGGCAGCGCAGAACGAGGCCGTTACCTCTTCCGTGACGGTACAGGCAAACACGGCGAACTACCGCCGAACAACTGGTATTCAGTGTTCGGCGGCCCGGCATGGACCCGCATCACCGAGGTCGACGGTAGTCCGGGCCAGTGGTACCTGCACCTCTTCGACTCCTCGCAGCCCGACTTCGATTGGACTAACTCTGATGTGCGCGCCGAGTTCGAGCGGACTCTTGCGTTCTGGCTCGACCGCGGCGTCGATGGCTTCCGAGTCGATGTGGCGCACGGTCTCGTCAAAGCTGAGGGTCTACCTGACTGGGCTCCACCCATCGACGCAGGCAGCATGGGCGGTGGCGGCGCGGCTCCCTCAGAACCCGCACCCTACTGGGCGCAAGACGGCGTACACGAGATCTACCGCGACTGGCGTGCCCTGCTCGATAGTTACCCTGGCGAGCGAATTCTCGCCGCTGAGGCATGGGTCGACCCGCTCGAGCGCACCGCGCTCTGGGTACGCCCAGATGAGATGCACCAGGCCTTCAACTTCGCGTACCTTGAGTCGAAATGGAATGCGGAGCAGCTGCGCGACGTCATCGACACCTCACTCGCCACCTTCGGCGCGGTCGGCGCCCCCGCAACCTGGGTGCTCTCAAACCACGATGTGGTGCGGCACGCGACCCGTCTTGTGCTCACCGAGGAGAACCTGCAGGGCCACGGCATCGGCCCAAAGTCGACGGGTATCGGCGATCCAGCGCTCGGTTTGCGCCGCGCACGGGCAGCAACCGCCCTCATGCTCGCGCTGCCCGGCGGAGCTTACCTCTATCAGGGCGAAGAGCTTGGCCTGCCAGAGGTAATTCAGATTCCAGATGAGGCTAGGCAAGACCCGACCTGGGCCCGAACCGGCGGCGAGCGCTATGGCCGTGACGGCTGCCGCGTGCCGATTCCTTGGGAAGCCGCATCTCCGGCCTACGGTTTTAACCAAAGCGGTGAGAGCTGGCTCCCCCAACCGGCCGAGTGGGCTGGCCTCGCACGCGATGCGCAGCGCGCAGATCCGAGCTCGACGCTACACCTCTACGCTGCCCTACTCAAGGCGCGACGCGAGTATGGCCTCGGCACCGGTGTGCTCACTTGGGGGGCAGAATCGCCTGATCTGCTCGACTTCACAAACGGGGCGGTGCGGGTCATTGCGAACTTCGGCTGCGAAGCCGCCGCTCTTCCCGCCAGCACGGTCATCGCTTCAAGTATTCCGCTCGTGGTTGACGAGCAGGGCGGCGTTCTTCTGCCCGCCGATGCGACCGTCTGGCTCGCCGTCTAGCAGCAACTAAGTAGGCTTATACAGTGGCATCAGTTGGCATCTCCGAGGTAGCTCGGCTAGCGGGAGTTTCCACAGCGACCGTCTCGCGCGCACTCTCGGGCCGCGGCGCAGTCTCGGCTGCCACGAAGCAACGGGTCGAAATCGCCGCAGCCGAACTCGACTACGTGGTTTCGTCAAACGCCTCGAGCCTCGCAAGCGGGCGCACTCGCAATATCGGCGTGTTGTTGCCAGTGCTCGACCGCTGGTATTTCACCTCGGTGCTCAGCGGGGCGCAGCGGGCCCTGCTACACGCCGGTTACGACCTCACCCTCTACTCACTCGACGGGTCGGGCAGCGAGCGCACCCAGGTCTTCGAGCACTTCTTACTGCGGCAACGCGTCGACGCGGTGATCGCCGTCTCGCTCGAACTCTCCCCGCAAGAAGTTTCTCGCCTGCACGAGTTGCGCAAGCCTGTGGTCGGCATCGGCGGCCCGATCCCTGGTGTGCCCACCGTGTCGATCGATGATATCGCCATCGCGACCCTCGCAACCGAGCACTTGCTCGCCCTCGGTCATACCCGCATCGGGCATATCGGCGGCGCACCCGAATTCGACGCTGATTTCCATCTACCCAGGCAACGCCAGCAGGGCTACGAAGAGGCGCTGCGCGCCGCAGATCTCGCACCCGATCCGCGCATCATTCGTAATGCTGATTTTACGACCGAGGGCGGGTATCGCGCGGCGAAACAGCTGCTCGGGCTGCCTGCCCGCGAACGACCGACGGCAATCTTTGCGGCCTCAGATGAGATGGCGATCGGCGCGATGCTCGCGGCTCGCGATCTGGGGCTCGAGGTGCCAGGTGAACTCTCCGTCGTCGGCGTCGACGATCACGATCTCGCTGAGTTCTTTGGGCTCACCACGGTGGCCCAGTTTCCGCGCGAGCAGGGCGCGCATGCGGTATCAATGTTGCTCGAAGAGCTCGAATCAGGGGCGCCTCAACTCGATTCGCTCATGCAGTTCGAGCTGCGGGTCAGATCGTCAACTATCCGGCCTCGCCCATAAGTTTGCACTATTGCCCAGCCCTACCTTTCGCGTATTCCCATAGCTAGTTGCTCAGGCTTCAAAACGGGTTCATCTTGCCCTGTTTCGTCGACCATCGCAACACGCAAACGCCGCTGTTCAGCGCTGAGATCAGTGATGTTCATGATGCCTCCCTCGCCAATACCGATGTGCTGCGCGTGTAAGCATCTGAAGATGACCGGGCCAACGATGACCGCACTCATCGACTTCTTCAACAGCAGAAGCCTTTCCCTAGTACTGGGTTTCAACCCCCGGATTCTAAACGGAAGCGCAACACCTCGTAGGTCGGGTGTCTCCAGTCGAAAGACAAGGCCCCAAGATCAGCACGGTTTCTCAACACCTGGATCGGGCAGAAGAGTATGCCGCCACATCGTGACCACGCAGAGTGACTCTGGAATCAGACTTCTCACTCAAGCTGCATACGAATCAGTTGAGCGAATGCCGGTGCCGAAACACCGGTGCCTACGAGGGCAGTTCGAAGGCCAGGCATCGTGCGCAAGTGCTCTAGTTGCCGCACCGCATCCCGTCGCGAACCTTTCGACTCACCCTCGTTGAGCTGCCACCCTCCGATCTCATCGCGCGGATATTGCTCTGCGATAAGCAACAGGTTGTAAAGGTCAATGAGGTCTTTCGTTGCGTGACGACTGCGCGTCGCCAAAGCTTTCACAACGATGGCAAGTTCAACCGTGGGCGTTCGTACCTGCATCCAGATAGTGCTCCCGTCAGACAGCAGCACCTCGAGCCGGTGCAAGATCGGCGGTGCAGCGAGCGCGAGGGAAAGACCTGGTGCAGAGTCGAACCCTCGGCCGCCCAGCCTTGTGGAGGCAAAGCGACCCGTGTGCGACGGCACGAGCACGTCGATGACTCTGTCCTCGCGCACATAGCGATTGCCGCTTTCGGCAGTGTATCCGGCAGCCTCAAGCCGGTTGTGCAGAGCACCCGACTGGGCGATCTCCACAGAGATCGCAGCATCGGCGTCAGCAGTACGCCGGGTCACGAACCCCTCGTCGGGGAAGGCTTCCGCAAGCAGCATCACCATGAGGCCGCCGATAATCCGAGTGTCTTCGAGGTCTTCGGTGAGGCGCGCAACATCGTCGAGCGCGAGAAATGCCTGATCGTCTGCGCGCGAGGCTGAGAACGTGCTGTAGTTGCGTTCGATCATGAGCGGATACCTAGAGCTTTGCTGCGCAGGTGGGCAATCTCTTCCTCGGCATCGTTGCCGCCGATGTCTCGCAAATCCCAGGCGATGAGGAGTGGGTCCGCAACGCCCGGCGCACCCCAGGCCTTCGCGGTCTCGAAGATCGTCTGATCGGCGGGCATCACCAGGTCGACCGTGGCCTCATCCGCCGTAGCGGGAGAAAACCCCAGCTCTTCCAAGTCGACAGGCGTAGACGTGTACGCCACAGCGCGCACCGGAGTTCGCCACGGTGCGATGATATCGCTTCCGGCATCTGCAGACAGAAGCGTGCACTGGCGCAGTAAGTCGCACTGCCGAACAAACGGTTCCCGTGAGTACCAGTGCGTGCGCACGCCTCCCGCGCCGGGATACTCCGACAAGAACGCATCCCAGAGTTCTCCAGGATCAGTCGCTGACCATCCGGCCTCGGACCGGGTCGCCGCCGTGAGCTTCGCAAGCGCACCGGATACCGCGCCCTGCGTCAGCCCCACCTCTGCGGCAAGTTGGATCTGCGAACGCGGCGAGGTCGTGCGAGCGAGGGCACGCATGAGCGCGTATCGCCCCCAGGGGATCCGCCCCCGGGCCGCTCGCTTTTCTCGGGGAACATCCACCGCCTCGTCACCGAGGATCACAGTGCCGTCGTGTGCGATCAACCATGCTTGCGGTTCATTCGCGACCAGTTCGCGCACCCGCGCCGTCGCGCGAGGCACCACAAACAGCACGACCTCGCCCTGCGGGGCTTCCTGAGCCTGCGCAATCTGTTGGTGCGTGAGACCCGTCTTCTGCCGAACGAGTTTTGCACGCACCTGCTCAGTACCGCGGGTGAGGTCGAGTTCAGATGCGCTGCGCGCACGCACGGTGAAACCATCGCGAACCAGAGCGTCCACCTCGTTCAACGTCGACATTGCCGTACACCTCCTCGCAGTATTAGTAAATCAGCGATTCTTCATTTTAGCTAATATGCACGCTCTCGGTATCCGCGACCGCACACCGCCGCCTGCTCGCTTCACGTAGCTAAAGCACCGCAGCCAAAGTCATTACTCGCCCCCCGACGACCCAACGAACGAACCTCGGGGGCGCGCCCTCACAACCGCAGCCCGCGCTGTTCCTGTGCACGGCGCGGAGTGGCACCCGCGTCACGGGGCTGACCGAGCTTGGCGAGAGCACGGAGCGCAGCCTCGGCTCGGGCGTGGTCGATCTTCTGCGCGGTCGACTCGGGCGGTGCGCCAAGTACAGTGTCGGCTGTTACTTGGTAGCGGTCGCGGTAGGCAGCGACCGCTCGGGATGACCGACGGCACGTGGCAGCCGCACGCGGATCCACCGGCGCGTTACCCAAACCTGAAACCCACCGCGCACTAGCCACCACGGCTTCATCGAGCACCGCGTCGGCACGGGCCTCGATCAGTTCGCGACGCTCGGTGAGAGCTTGGCGCATCTCGTCGCTCATCTCACCTGCGGCTTCGGGAATGAGCCCCGCGATCAACCGAGGCGCAGCTCCCCCGCGCCGCGAACGCGCACCCAACGAAGCCGCAGCACCCGACGAACCAGACCTCGACGATCGCGCCGTCGCCACGGCGACCCGATGCCGCAGCACCGCCGCCACATCGTCGACGTCATCAATGGCGCGTGCCCGCACCAGCCGCGGCAGCAACGCATCAACGTCATAGTGGTTCTCTTCGGCCCGGCGAAGTTCCGCGGTGAGCGGGCCGAAGGCATCCGATTCGACTGCCGCCGCGGCATCCGCCTCGCTCAGCCCCGATGAGCGCAACAGCGCCGCCCACCTGTCGCGCCCGGCCACGGCGGCCGCGACAATCGTCTCGTACTCAGCCGCCAGTAACGCCATCACCGTCACCAGGATGCGGCTCACCATGGGTAGCATCAGGCTTATCGACCGCGACGTAAGCGACGTTGGCATCACGCCCCCGCGTCATTGCCACGTAGAGGGTCTCCCTGGTCATGTTCGAGTCGACGAGCACGTGGGCAGTATCCGTAGTGAGGCCCTGCGCGCGGAAGGATGTCACGGCATAACCGAGTTCGACGGCGCTGGCGCTTGAAGCCATTGCGGTTGATGGAAGAGACGCTATCATGGTTGCCAGCCACAAGGTGCCAGCGAGTGAAGTTTCATCGAGGATCACCAACTGCCCGGCGGTGAACCCTACCTCGGTGGTGAGATGAGGCTGCCACCACTGCACGGTGTTCTCGGTCGGGTTTGCGCGCGAATTTTTCGATCGTCGCCAGCGGCACCACCGGTACGGGGTCGCGCGCAAATAAGGCCCGAACCCGCTACCTCTCGCGGATCCGGGCCGTTGACCAGGCTTTTCAGCCGGGGCTTCTGAAGAAAACTTCTAGAAGTCCCAATATTAGTCACCACCCGCGTGATTCCGCGGATTATCGGTAGTTATGGAGTTGTCGTGCCCCCAGCGTGCCACTGTGAAATGGGCTTCGTGTCCACGTCGCAATTGCGGTCACTGGCACACTTTCAAGGGTAGTCGCAGGCTGCGCGGGTGGCAATGGAAACTACGCGGCAGCGGTGGGTTTTGGCCAGGCCGCAACGCCGCTGCAGCTGGTCAGCCGACATCGACGATGGCCATCATGCCAGCATCTTCATGATCAAGGATGTGGCAGTGGTATACGGTGCGCCCCGGGTGACGAGCGAAGTCGATGAGCACCCGCACTCGACCTTGGGCAGGAACATTGACGACGTCACGCCAAACCTGTTCGCTGACCGGTTGCCCGTCCGTCTCGATCACCTGCATCGGCCATACGTGTAAATGGAAGGGGTGATCCATGGGTGTGGGGTTCGTGATGAGCCACTCTTCCACGGCTCCCGCAGCAACGCGTTGGTCAACTCGGTCGATGTCGAAAGTACGACCGTCGAATCCGAGATCCATCATGCTCCCGCCACCGCGCATCATCGACCCCATTCCCATGGTGAAGGCAATCTCCCGCCGCCGCGCAACAGGCTGCTCGCGTAGATCCCGAAGAACCGGCGAGCGAACTGGCACCGTATCTGGCGTAGAAGTCTCTTGCCCGGAGACAGTGAGCGTGGCAATGGCCTCAGCTCCGGAGAGGTTTCGACCTCCCATCATTCCCATTCCCATTCCCATTCCACCACGGTCGTAGCCCAGTGTCTGAAACTCACCACTACCGGCGCTCATGCTCACGAGAAGGTCGGCGCGATTACCGGGAGCCAGGAGCACGTCCCGCACTTCCCGGGGAGCCTGTTCTTGACCCCCGTCGATCCCCAGCAATTCCAGGCGCTGCCCGGGCAAGGCCAAACGTAGGTAACGGGAAGTGCACGCATTGATCACTCGCCAGCGTTCCCGCTCCCCAGGTCGTGCCGACATGTGTGGGCGGTGCTGCCCGTTGACCAATAGGAGGTCACCTTCACGGCCCATCATCACGTCCATGCCCGAGGCGGTCGCGATCTGTCCTCCAGCGGTGAGTGAAATGTCGGAGACGACGAGCACCCGCTCTCGACTGACCGGCATTTTTTCATCCTCGACAATAAGTGCACCGTACAAGCCGCCGAATAGCTGGTCAGCGACTGAGCCATGCCGATGAGGGTGATACCAGCACACACCAGACGGGTGATCCTCTGGCAAGGTAAATCGGTAACCAAAACTCTGCCCAGGGTCTATAGAGAGGAAGGGGTTGTCACTATTCCCCGAGGGAGAAACCTGTAGCCCGTGGGTATGCAGGTTGGTTGGGGTGTCCAGTTCGTTACGCAACTGCACCTCGATGGTGTCCCCCGGTCGCACCCACCAGGTTCTCCCCGGCAATGTGCCCCCGTAGGTCAAGGCTTGTACCTGTCGTCCGGCGATGGTCACCTCTCGACGAGCGGCGACAAGATCCACCTGCAGCAAGCCACCGCTGCTGCGTAACACCTCTGGCTCAACCAGCAGATCACCATCAGCCACGCGCCCACCCCAGGGAAGACCTGTCTGAGAGAGACCGATCCCTCCAATAGCGACACCGAGCCCTCCCACAGCCCCGAGCTGGAGCGCCTGTCGACGGGTGATCGGTTTCATGCGTCAGGTGCTCCGTCGAGTCGTTGACGTCGCTCGTCGTACTCACTGGTGTCAATTTCTCCACGGGCATAGCGCTCATCAAGCAACTCGCGAGCCCCATTGGTCCCGATGCGATGAGGTGTCTGTCGAGGCCCACGTGCCGCGAAGGCTCGAACAAGAACCACGATCAGTATGACAATTCCCACCACGAGCAGGACGAGGAAGACCCAGCTCCAGCCCATACCCCACCAGCCCATGTGGTCCCCATTCGGCCCCATTTCCCTCACCTCCGGGGTGCTGTCTCCAAGACGGCGCGGCAACTGTTGAGATGATCTCGGCGAAACAGTAATTGTTCCAACAGTCATCGAGTCATTGGACTCAATTCTAGTCGAGACCCGGTTCACCGACCATGTGTAACTGCTGCGGGTGAATCAAGTACTGTGAAACTGACCGTGCGTCAGCCTCTGTTCGAGTTCTCGTATCGACACAGTGGCGCCCCCACGTCGAACGAATTCTCAGGTGGTACTCCAGGGAAGTATCGCCTCGACATGATTGAATAGCACGTAGGAGTCGAGTTGCGAAGTACCTGTCGGAGAGGTGATGGAATGCCAGTTCTACGTGACCTCCCCTCGGCTCTGTTCGATCTGAAGCCTCGCCGGTTCATCGTCGCCACCTTCGCGATCGGCGCTTTGCTTCTGTGCGCTTTCCTCATGCACTCTTTCGGGCTTGGTCAGAACCATGAGAGCTTGCCGACCGCGGCATCCACGGTGCACGTCGAGGCTGACGCTGGAAGCCATTCAACACTGGTCGCCGCCAGTCACGGCACCCAAGCGTCAATAGCCCAATCTGACGGCGCCTCGGGTCTTAGCGGCGCGTGCGGTGCGGGCTGCGGCGGATCTGACGCGATACAGATTGCCTGCATACTCGCGTTTCTGAGCACCGTTGTATTCTTCATTTTCTTCCTCCCCCGCCTTTTGTCAACGAATCAAAGGCTTCGTGAGCGTGCGATAGACATGGTCGTGAGCGTGCGGGCTGGTCCTCGCCCGATGACGCCGTCGCCACAGGAACTTTCCATTAGCCGGACTTGATCGGCCTTCTGAGGTTGCGCCACGTGCGCGCCGCCTCAATTCGCCGACCCCAAAATTCTCCGACCCTTTGGAAAGACTCATGAAACTCCGAACACTTTTCGTTATCCCTGGCATCCTCGCAGCTGGTCTGGTCCTGGCCGGGTGCTCGACTGGCCCTGTCGAGTCAACATCGCCGCAGTCCACAACTGCACCATCCGTGACTGAAGACTCCAACTCCGCTGACGTGATGTTCGCGCAGATGATGGTGCCTCACCACGTACAGGCCGTGGAGATGTCCGACGTGATCCTCGCGAAGGATGGGATCGACCCTCGCGTCATCACCCTCGCCGAAGAGATCAAGGCGGCTCAACAGCCTGAAATCGACGCACTCAATGGCATGCTCAAATCGTGGGGCATGCCCCAGGCCTCGACGGACGGCATGGCCATGGATCACGGCGGCAGCATGGACGGCATGATGACCGAAGAAGACATGGCCGCACTCGACGCTGCGACAGGGACAGAAGCAAGCCGACTGTTCCTTGAGCAGATGATCGTTCACCACGAGGGCGCGGTCGAGATGGCGCAAATCGAGGTTGACTCGGGGACGAACCCGGATGCGGTGGCGATGGCACAGGCCATTATCGACACTCAGAATATCGAGATCAAGACAATGCGCGAGATCCTCCAGAGCCTTTAGCTCACCGTTCGGTGTGGGCGATGTTGCTTCCAGCAATGCCCGCACCGAACCCATACCCCTACTTTGACTTCCGCTGTGCTCCTCGTGGTGAACCCGCGAGGAGCACAGCGGACCGCCACTGAAAGACTATGAAATGAAACGACCAACCGTCCTCGCCACAGCTGCCGCCGCAATCCTTGCCCTCGTGCTGGTCGGCTGTTCCGCACCTGACACGAACCCGGGCTCAGCTGGGGCAGATCTGCTCGCCGAGTACGGCCTCGCCGACATGTCGGCCCCGGAGATCATCGACAGCCTCGACCGAATGAACGTGAGTGATCGCCCATCAGACTTGATCGCATCCGTCCGCCCCGACGCACTCGTTCTCACAGACAATGTCCAAGAAGTGGTCTTGGACATGCCAGATGACGTCACATATTTGTCGATAGCGCCATACATTGAGCAGACCCATGAGTGCTTCTTCCACAGCCTCACGACCTGCCGCGGCGAGCTGTCGGGGCAGGACATCGAAGTACGCATCGTTGACGACGCAACCGGCGATGTGATCGTCACAGAGTCCACGGCGACGTTCGATAACGGGTTCGCTGGATTCTGGGTTCCTCGTGACCTACAGGGAACGATCGAAGTGACATACAACGGCCGATCTGGCACCACCCCGTTTTCCACCGCCGACGAGAAAGCAACCTGCATCACAACGCTCCAGCTCACTTGAAACGACGTGCCTCCGAATCCTTAGTGACGACGCCCATCTCGCACCCACCGGGCCGACGTCCCCATCGCGACGTAGCCAGCAATAGACGGGATCTGCAATGAAGCAACAACCAAACCACGACCATCACGGCCACCACCCGTCTGATGACCACGACCACGGTCGGCCGGACACACCGATCGAGCACGCCATTCACGGTGATCGGGGCGTTCAACACTCGAATGGACACGCAAACCTCGGCATGCACGCCGAGCACGCCGTCGCGGGCAGCCGGGATCCCCATGGAGATCACGATGCTCACTCGGGTCATGGAAACGGCTCAGAGGGACATGATGCCCATGCTGACCATGATCCGGGTGCACATGCGGGGCACAGCGTGTCGATGTTCCGTAACCGGTTCTGGGTGACTCTCGTTCTTTCAATTCCAGTGGTCGCGTTCAGCCACATGATCGGGATGATCTTCGGCTACGATCTGCCCGAGACCGGCTGGACGACATGGATTGCCCCTGTTCTGGGCACGGTCATTTTCTTCTACGGCGGTATGCCGTTTCTGAAGGGCGCGTTGCGGGAGATTACGCTCCGACAGCCGGGGATGATGCTGCTCATCGCGATGGCAATCACGGTCGCGTTCCTCGCGTCGTGGATCACGTCGCTTGGTGCCGATCTCGATCTTGATTTCTGGTGGGAGCTCGCCCTGCTGGTGGTCATCATGCTGCTGGGTCACTGGCTTGAAATGCGCGCACTCGGTGGGGCATCAAGTGCCCTCGATGCGCTAGCGGCATTGCTGCCCGATACCGCCGAGTTGGTCCATGAAGACGGGGCCGTGGAACAGGTCCCGAGTGCCGATGTCAGCGCCGGTGACCTCGTGCTCGTGCGTGCGGGAGGACGCGTTCCGGCCGACGGCACTGTCGAATCCGGATTCGCGGACATGGATGAGTCCATGGTTACGGGCGAGTCGGCGTCCGTTTCCCGAGCCGTTGGCGATACCGTCACCGCGGGCACCGTTGCCACTGACTCAGCAATCCAAGTGCGCGTGACCGCGGTAGGCGAGAACACAGCACTGGCTGGCATCCGTCGACTCGTGGCGGACGCGCAAGCATCCTCGACTCGGGCCCAAGCCCTCGCCGATCGCGCAGCGGCTCTGCTGTTCTACTTCGCCGTCGCGGCCGCCGTGATCACCGTAGTGGTATGGCTCATCGTCGGCAGCCCTGCCGACGCCATTACCCGCGCGGTGACGGTGCTGATCATCGCCTGCCCGCACGCACTCGGGCTCGCGATTCCTTTGGTGATCTCGATCGCGACAGAGCGGGCTGCCCGCGCTGGCGTTTTGGTGAAGGACCGGTTGGCGCTGGAACGGATGCGCAGCATCGACGTGGTGATGTTTGACAAGACCGGCACTCTCACGGAGGGACGCCACGCCGTTGCAGCAGCCACAGCCGTTCCGGGCACCGACCCTCAGCGCGTGTTTCGGCTGGCTGCCGCGGCGGAATCACCGAGTGAGCACCCTGTTGCTCGCGCGATCGTCGCATGGGCAAACGAACACAGCGACGGGTTGCCGATTCCACCGATCTCCGAGTTCCGCTCCGAGCCGGGTGTCGGAGTTTCAGGAACCGTCGATGGCGCCGAGGTTCGCGTTGGTGGGCCCCGGCTCCTCGCCGCACTCAACCTGTCCGTGCCCGAACGCATCCAGGCCGAGGTCACCGATTGGGAATCGACCGGGTCGAGCGTCCTGTTCGCGGTCATCAACGGCCGCGTCGAGGGGGCATTCTGGCTTGAGGACGTCATTCGCCCCGAATCGCGTGCCTCCATTGATGAACTGCACCGTCGTGGCATCCGGGTTGGCATGATCACTGGTGACGCACAACAGGTTGCGGACGCGGTCGCAACCGATCTCGGTATCGACGAAGTGTTCGCAGGAGTTCTCCCCGGGGACAAGTCCGCCAAGGTCGCTGAACTGCAGGAGCGTGGCTTCAAGGTTGCGATGGTTGGCGACGGGGTGAACGATGCCCCTGCTCTTGCTCGCGCAGACGTGGGTGTTGCAATCGGCGCGGGTACCGACGTCGCGATCGAGTCGGCGGGCGTCGTTCTGGTGTCGAGCGACCCGCGTGCCGTGCTGAGCGCGATCGAGCTTTCACACGCCTCCTACAAGAAGATGGCGCAAAACCTCGTTTGGGCGACCGCGTACAACGCCATCTCGGTACCGCTGGCCGCTGGTGTGCTCGCTCCCATCGGCTTCAACCTGCCACCGGCCGCCGCCGCAGTGTTGATGTCGCTGTCCACGATCATCGTTGCCCTGAACGCCCAGCTACTCCGCCGCCACGAGCTGAACCCGGAGATACTGGCACCAGTGCATACTGCCTAGCTGTACCAAACCGCTGACCGATCAAGGTGGCCCAGCAACTCCACCCAGGTCGAGCCTGTGCTCGCAATGGTCTTGCTACCGGCCGAAGGGACAACGACGCTTCCGATTCGTCAAGTCTCACAAACGGAGGCCGCGCGTTTCCCGCACCCGTTCCCGTTCGTGCTCTTGAGTTCGAGGGGCACGAGCAGCTCTTATGACTCGGAGAGCGGCTTCCGCACGAGCGTAATCGACCTTCTGCGTTGTGGAATCGGGCGAGGCTCCGAATATCGCGGCACTCGTGATCTGATATCGGTCGCGGTAGGAAGCGATCACGGACGCTGCACGATACCAGGCGGCGGCGCACTGCGGGTCTGCGGGCTCGGCACCGAGAGCTGCAATCCATGGCGCCGAGTCAGCGACCGCGGTGTTAAGAACTACATCGACTCGCTCCTCGATGAGGTCACGCCGTTCATCGAGCGCCTGCCGCATGTCGTCAGCAACCACGCCCATCGCTTCGGGTACAAGACCGGCAATCAGCCTCGGTGCCCTGCGAGCACGCCCCGCTCCGGCAGGACGAGCGGTAGCTGCAGTGAGTCTGTGCCGGAGTACTGCGGCGATGTCGTCTGCGTCGCCGAAACCTCGTGCGCGGACGACACGCGGGAGCAAGTCTGCTACGTCGTGATGGTTGGCCTCGGCTCGGCGCAGCTCAGTGGTGAGCGGGCCGAATGCATCCGAATCGATGACTTCGTCAGCTTGTTCTGCATTGAGACCGGATGCTCGCACCAGAGATGCCCACCGGTCACGTTGCGCCGCTGCTGCGATCGTTTCGTACTCGGCAGCAAGCTGGGCAATCGTTCCCCAGGATTCCTGCTCGACTGCAATCGTTTCATGCGCGGAAAGCTCCGCTCCGACGTGCTGCAGCACCCCGGCGAGAACGCTGCTGCCGGTGGCTTCATCGTTCTCACCAGGATGTGGACCATCATGGGAAGCATCGGGCTTATCGACGGCAACATAGGCGATGTTGGTGTCACGGCCCCGAGTCATCGCCACGTAGAGATTCTCCCTAGTCATTGTTGAGTCGACGAGCACGTGGGCCGTATCGGTGGTGAGGCCTTGCGCGCGGAAGGATGTCACGGCGTAGCCGAGTTCAACGTGCTCTGCGACGTAGTCGGCTGGTAGAAGAACGCTCGTCCCCCAGGAGCTTCCAGCCCGTCGGACAAGCATCGATCCATCGCGTCGAACATCGACGACGTTCCAGCGATCTCCGTTGCGCACCCAACCTCGCCCTGCCAGTAAGCGGCGGTCGTTGCGGCGCGTGATGACGATGTCGCCGGGTGCCGCATGCGTCCCATCGTGCAGCTCCGATTCGCGCGACCCGCGGACGGTGCCGTCGAGGATCAGATCGGTGCGCGCTCGGTTGTTGAGGGGCTCCTGCCGGGTGCGACCGCGTACACAGTCACCGGCACCCGGCACCGGACCGGCGTCTGGGAAGGGCAGGGCGTTACCGATGCGCGCCCGGTGTCGTTCACGATCTTCGCCGCCTGCCCGGACGACGAGGACTGCCGGCTGCTGCGGCTCTCCGCTCTCGACACCCCGCTCCGATAGCGAGGACGGCTCGGTGATGGTGAAGAAGCTGCTCGTCCTGTTCTTGGTGCTGTTCTGCGTCGGACCGTCGACCGCGCTGGTCGGCATGGGAGCGTTCATGGGCCCGTCAGGGTTCTGCCTCACGGATTCCCTGACGGTCGGCCCGATCCCGGACAAGCTCGCCGCGACCACTGCCGATGGCACCTCGGTTACGCTCGAGAAGCGGCAGCTCACCCACGCGGCGACGATCATCACCACCGGGGCGAGCATCCCCGGCGTCGGCCAGGCGGGTGTGCGCATCGCGCTCATGGCGGCGCTCACCGAGTCCCGGCTGCGGATGCTCGCCAACACCGGCGCCTACCCCGAATCCGGGAACTACCCGAACGACGGCGACGCCTCCGATCACGACAGCCTGGGGTTGTTCCAGATGCGGCCGGCCGCGGGCTGGGGTACGGTCGCTGAGCTTATGAACCCGACCTATCAGGCGAAGGCGTTCTACGGTGGTGAGCAGAGCCCGAACTTCCCCTCGCCGCGGGGCCTGCTCGACATTCCCGGCTGGCAGCAGATGGACCCAGGCTCCGCCGCGCAAGCCGTCGAAGTGTCGGCGTTCCCGGATCGGTACCGGAACTGGCAGCCCGTCGCCGAAGCGATCCTCACCGCCCTCACCAAGCCCGCCCCCAGCGGCGGCGGGAACCGTGGCGGGGCGGTGCCGGAGACCAGCCGCGTCGTGTTCCCGCTTCCCGAGGGCTCGTACACGAACACGGATAGCTTCGGCTGGCGCACCGACCCCTTCACCGGCGAGCGGCAGTTTCACTCCGGCTCCGACCTCGCCGCCGCCGACGGCACCCCGATCTACGCGGTCGCCGACGGCCGCGTGACCGTCGCGGAGTTCAGCTCCGGATGGGACGGCCTCATCGTCATCGAACACACCGTCCAAGGCGCCCGGGTCGCGTCCTATTACGCGCACATGTGGCAGGACGGCATCTACGTCACCAGCGGGGAGACCGTCGCGGCCGGGCAGCACATCGGCGATGTCGGCTCCTCCGGCCGCTCGACCGGCCCGCACCTGCACGTCGAGATCCGCCCCGGCGGGCAGGCCCAGCCCCCGGTGAACGCAGTCGAGTGGCTGGCGCAGCACGGCGCGGTCCCGAGTGACGGCACGACGGGCGCGCCCGGGTGTCGCGCGAACCTTGGAGGTGCCCGGTGAACGTGTTTCCCGACTTCGGCGCCGTCGGCGCATCCGGGGAGTTCGCGTCGGTGATCGGCGCGCTCCTCACCTACGTCCTCATCGGCGCCGTGCTCACCCTCCTCGTCTCTGCAACCATCTGGGCCATCGCCTCCCACACCGGGAACCCCTACACGGCGCAGAAAGCCCGCGTCGGCGTGTTCGTCGCCCTCGGCACCGCAGCCCTCGCCGGCGCCGGCATCGCCTGGGCGAACTTTCTCCTCACCATCGGCGACCGCATCTAAGGGCTCGGCCACCGGGCCTGCTGAGTGCACCTGCTTGTCGGACGGATCGCGTCCGCTTCACCGACCGGCAGGAGTGCCCAACCATGATCGATATCGACCCGAACAGCAACGGGCTTCCGGGGATCGCGCAACTGCGCGACATCGTCGGCGCGGTGATGACCGTCGGCCTCATCCTCAGCGTGCTGGCGCTCATCGTGTCCGCGATCGTCTGGGGCTTCGGCGCGAATAGCAGCAACCCGCACCTCGCGTCGAGGGGAAAGACGGGCGTGCTCGTGTCGTGCGGTGCGGCGGTGCTCGCTGGTGCGGCCGTCACGCTCATCAACTTCTTCTGGACCGTCGGCCAGGCCGTCAACTAGCCGGGTGGTGGTTCAGGGTGAGTATCTGCGACATCCCCGGCGTCTCCACCGTCTGCACCGCGATCGGCGAGGGCCCCGCCGGCCTCTTCTTCGGGTGGATCGCCTCCGCGATGGGGCTCGCCGTGTCCACCCTGTTCCAGGGCATGTGGGACGTGTTCTCCACCACCACCTCGGTCGACGTCACCAGCGACGGATACGTGAAGGTCTACAACATCCTGTTCGGCATCGCCGTGTTCGTGACGCTCCTGTTCTTCTGCTTCCAGCTCATCACCGGCCTCGCCCGCCGCGACCCGTCCGCACTCACCCGCGCCGCGCTCGGGGTCGCGAAATCGGTGCTCGGCTCGTTCGTGCTCATCACCTGCACCGCCCTGCTGCTCGAAATCACCGATCAGCTCTGCGTCGGCATCATCCAGGCCACCGGGCAGACGATCGAGAGCATGGACGACCGGCTCGCGCTCCTCATCACCGCGGTCACCATCACCTCGGTTGCTGGGGGTGCGGGGGCGCTGCTGACGATCTTTCTCGCGGGCCTCATGATCGCCGCGATCTTCATCCTCTGGTTCAGCCTCCTCATCCGGAAGGCCTTGCTGCTGGTCGCGATCGTGTTCGGCCCGGTCGCGCTCGCCGGCCTCACCTGGGAAGCGTCCCGCGGCTGGTTCGGGAAGTGGGCGACGTTCGTGGTCGCGCTGATCGCGTCGAAGCTCGTGATCGTGGTGATCTTCCTCATCGCCACCACCCAGGTCGCCGCACCCATCAGCCTCGACCTGAAATCCCTGTCCGAACCCATCGCCGGGATCGTGCTGCTGTTCGTCGCCGCGTTCGCCCCGTACCTGGCGTACAAGTTCCTGAGCTTCGTGGGCTTCGACATGTATCAGGCGTCCTCGATGGAGCAGGAGGCGAAGAACGCCCTCAACCGGCCCGTCCCGCTCCCGTCGAAGCCGAACGGCCCCGCCCCGAAGCAAGTGCTCAACGGCGCAGACACCGGCAAGGGCGCCGGAACGCCGAAGCCCACACCCACCCCAGCACCAGCGGCGGCGCCTGCCGCGGCCGGCACCGCAGCCCCGGCTGCCACCGGAGGCACGGCCGCACCGGCCGCCCCGGCTGCGGCTGCTGCGCCGCCGGTCGCGGCGGCCGTCGCCGCAGGAGTCGTCGTGAAAGAGACCGCGACCGCGGGCCCGAAGATCGGCGAGGCCATCGGTGACGCAGCGGACGGGCACGCGGGTAGTGCGTCCGAGCCGGCGGCTCCGCCGCCTGGGCCGCCGGTGCAGCAGCCGCCCGCGGTGCTCCCGCCGCCCTCGCCGCCAAGGACCGATCCGCCCGCCCCGACCGGGAAGCAGTAACCCATGAGCGCGAACACCTCCGAAGCGTCGCTCGAGCTGCGTCCGGTGCAGTTCTCTCGCCTCACCAAGCGCGGCCTGCTCCTCGGCCTCTCCCTGCCACAGCTTCTCGTCCTCGCGACCGCGCTCGGCATCATCGTCACCGGCCTCTACACGGGCGGCGGACAGGGCCTTGCCTGGTCGTCGCCGGCGTGGGCATCCCTGGTGGTGATCGCGTGGGTGCCCGTCGGCGGGCGGAAGCTGATCGAGTGGGCGCCGATCGTCACCCGCTGGCTCCTCCGCACCCGCGCGAAGCAAACCCAGTATCGGCGCAGGGTGGTGAAGCCGCGCCCGGCGGGCACGCTCGCGCTCCCCGGCGACCTCGCCGCGCTCCGGGAATGGGTGGACCCCGAGACGGGGGCGGCGATGATCCACGACCCGCACGCCCAGACCCTCACCGTCGTGTGCGGGGTGGCGCATCCCGCGTTCGTGCTTCTCGACCCCGGCGAGCAGCAGCGCCGTGTCACCGGCTGGGGTCGCGTCCTTGCGGCCGCGTGCCGGTCCGGGAGGATCGCCCGCATCCAGGTGCAAGAGCGCACCCTGCCCGATTCCGGGTCGGGGCTGACCGAGTGGTGGCGCGAACACGGCCACGACGACGGCTCCTGGGCGGCGAACACCTACCGGGAGCTCATCGAACGGGCGGGCCCCGCCGGGGAACGCCACGCCACCACCGTGTCGCTCTCCCTTGACATGCGAGCCGCTACCCGGCAGATCCGTTCCGCGGGCGGCGGCATGAAGGGAGCGGCGGTGGTGCTCGGGCAGGAGATGCAGTCGTTCCAGACCGCGCTGCGCTCCGCCGAGCTGCAGATGACGGGATGGCTCACCCCGGGTGATGTCGCCCTGATCCTCCGCACCGCCTATGACCCCGCCGCCGGCCCCGCCTTGGAACGTCACGGCGCGCTCGGCCGGGAGCTCGCGACCGCGGGCCCGGTTGCGGTGAACGAGGCCTGGGACCGGCTGCGCTCCGACAGCGCGCACCACGCGGTGCTGTGGATCAGCGAATGGCCGAGGGCGCAGACCTTCCCCGGGTTCCTCGCCCCGCTCGTGCTGACCGGCGGGGTGCTGCGCTCCTTGTCGCTGCACTATCTGCCGGTGCGGGCGGATCAGGCCGCCAGGGATTTGCGGCGGAAGAAGACCGAGATGGTCGCCGACGCCGCCCAGCGCCGGAAGATCGGCCAGGTCGAAGACACCCAGGCCACCGCCGAATACGGCGACGTGCTGCAACAAGAATCTGAGCTGACCGCGGGGCACGGGGTGCTCCGCGTCGTCGGCCTCGTCTCCGTCTCCGCACCCACCAATGGGGAACTGGATGCCGCGGTATCGCAGATCGAGCAGGCCGCGATCCAGGCGTCCTGCGAAACCCGCCGCCTGGTCGGCCAGCAGGCGCAGGCCTTCACCGCGGCCGCGCTCCCGCTCTGCCGCCCCATCTGAACCAGCGGCGAACCTTCGCGCACCTGGCATACGAATCATCTTCACGATTGGAGCATCGGACATGCTGACCTTCACCGATCCCGTCGCTGACGCGGAGGAAGCCTATGAGGCGATGCGGGCGCTCGCGCACGCCAGCCGCACCTTCGAGCAGCCGGAGGACATGTACGGGGTGCTCGGCGATCTCCTCGGCAGCGTCCGATCCCTCGAACAAGTCCTCACCCAGATCGCCACCGCCCACGAGAGCTCGCGCGACCGCGCCGCCGACGACGCCGGAGACCGCGCCACGGGCGTCCGCGATGCACTCACGACCGCCGGGGAGCTGCGGCAGGCGGCGGCGCTCATCGGTGAGGCGGAACGACGCCTCGATGCGGCATCCGCGGCGGCGGGCCGGATCGCCTGGCACCCCGCCGCAGAAATGCCGGAAGTCGGGCATCTGATCAACGTGGTCTTCCTGCAAGGCGGCGAAGCCGACCGGCTCCTCGACCTCATCGACCAGGGCGGCGCCGATGCCGTGATCCAGGAACTCGCGGGCTACGACTACGGTGACGAGACCGTGGATGCCGCGCTCGAGAACGGGTACGTCTACGACACGCCGCCGCAAGGCCTCCTCGACTGCACTGCCCAGTTGGACGCCTACACGCTGGTCTACAACCAGGATCACCGGCACCTCGCCCTCTACCGGCACATGGACGTCCTCCCGTCCCCGGTGCTGCTCGGCCTCGAAGACCCCCGCCACGCCGCCACCACTACCGAATCGCCGTCGTCTGCGATCGCCGCCCCGTCTGGGGTGCGGGCGGGGCCGATCCTCGCGCGCGAGGCCGCGCGGGAGCAGTCGCGGCGAGACCGCCTCGGCACCCCGGCCATCCGCCGCGAGCAGCCCGGCAGGCAGACGGGGCGGGGGCTCGGCCGATGAGCGACGACACCGATCCGGGACGTCTGCATACCTCGGTGCTCGTCGGGCCCGAAGGAGAGCTCCGCCGGCACCGGAAAGCCCGCGCCCAGGCCGCCGCCCGCATCCACGCCGAAGCCCGCGCCGAAACTGTGGCGAAGTTGCGGGCGGAGGCGGCAGCAGCACGCGAAGCCCGCCGTGCCACTCGCTACCTGCCTCGTGCCGGAGAGGAGGGACCGGCGGCGTTGTGCACGCCGGGCCGGTTCCGGCTCCCGCGCCACCAGGACACCTCGGCCACGCTGTCGGGGCATTACCCGTTCCTCGCCGAAGGCGGGCTCGGCTCCGCCGGCACCTTCATCGGACAAGACCTCTACTCCGGCGGATCTTTCGTGTACGACCCGTGGGAGCTGTACCGGCAAGGCGTCATCACCGCCCCGAACCTGATCCTCGCCGGGATCGTCGGAAGCGGGAAGTCGTCGCTTGCGAAAGCGCTCTACACGAGGGCGCTCCCGTTCGGGCGGCGCGTCTACGTTCCCGGCGACCCGAAAGGCGAGCACACCCCCGTCGCCCGCGCCGTCGGGGGCCGCGCGATCGTCCTCGGCCCCTCGCTCCCGACCCGTTTGAACCCGCTCGATGAGGGATACCGGGCCGCGGGCATCCCGGACGCCGACTGGGCTACACAGGTCGCAGCCCGCCGCCGGGATCTCATCGGCGCCCTCGCGGAGACCGTGCTCGACCGGCGGCTCTCTCCGGTCGAGCACACCGCGATCGATATCGCTCTCGCAGACGCCGTCAGATCAGCGGAGGTGCCGATCCTACCGATGGTCGTCGACCGCATCCTCTCGCCCTCATCGGCGGACGATCCCGACGGCCGGCTCGCAGAAGACGGGCGGATGCTCGGGCACGCGCTCCGACGGCTGGTCGCCGGGGATCTCAGCGGCTTGTTCGATGGGCCGTCGACGGAGAAGTTCGACCCGACGCTGCCGATGCTCTCCCTCGACCTGTCCCGCGTCTCGGAGAACAGCGCCCTGCTCGCCGTGCTCATGACCTGCTCTGCGGCGTGGATGGAATCAGCGCTCCAAGACCCGTCCGGCGGTCAGCGCTTCGTCGTCTACGACGAAGCCTGGCGCCTCATGT
>Ga0209793_1000791_pt1 | contig 27365 bp, 26 predicted proteins | sample EBPBio122009_DNA_FD_185863 | JGI IMG/M metagenome (GOLD analysis project Ga0209793, IMG submission 185863) | Wastewater treatment Type I Accumulibacter community from EBPR Bioreactor in Madison, WI, USA - Reactor 1_2/2/2009_ DNA (SPAdes) (version 2) | ecosystem: Engineered > Bioreactor > EBPR >... | reverse complement strand
TCAACCCTGACAGCTTCCCGACAGGCGCTAGCCTGCTATCCGCCCCGCCCCCTTGTATTGTCGGCAACGCTTTCCCTTTCCGCGCCCGATCAATCGGCCCGAAGTGCCGATCCTCGTAGTACCGGATGTGCCGCGCCCGGATTGGATACTGCCCTTCCGGCAGAACCAACACCTCATCCAGTGGAAACCGCAGCACCTCGTTCGCCGAAATCAACGGCCGCTCCTCGGACCGCCTGCTGACATTGGCGCTGTCCTCCAAGGCTCGAACCCGCGACTGGCTCTCAGTAACGGCGGTGATGGTGGACCGCCCCAAAGCATTCGACAGCACCTCAGCGGTCCGGTCATCCTGCGGCGTCATGTAGATCTGCACGCCAGCCCCACCCTGCAGGGACCGCCGCCCGGTTTCGCCATAGATGTCATCGAGACCGGGAATGGTCTGGGAGATGATGAAGAAGCGGCCGCCGAAACTGCGGACAGTCTTGATAGAAGAGAGAACAAGGGGCTGACGACCGAGCTGGTCAAACTCGTCCATCAGGAACATGACGGCATGGGGCTCATCCGGTCCCGGCTCGCGTCGCTGGAGGGAGGCGATGGCATCGGCAAAGAGCAGACGAACGAGAGGGGCTAGAGTTTTCAGGTGCTCGGGCTGGACGACGATGTAGAGACTTTGGGGATCGCGCCGGAAGGTAGAGAAGTCGAAGTCGCTTGCCGAGGTCACCCGGTCGACTGCGGGGTCGTTCCAAAGTTCGAGACCGGATCCCTGGATGACGGACACATAGGCCCCGAGGGTTTTTTCCGGGACGTCGGCCATTTCGAGGAAGGTGCGGGAGACGATCGGGATGTTCGTCGTCTCGGCAATGGCGGTGTAGCTCTTCTTCTTGTCGCCGCCCCCGGCCATGATCTCGCCAGCAAAGCCCAGGGTCGGGCGGCGCTGCTCGATGGCGTAAAGGCAGGAGGCGATGAATAGGCGCTTGCCGGCATTGAAGAAGCTCTGCGCGCTTTCCCCTTCCGGGATGAGGAATAGGTCGGCCATCGAGTTCAGCGCGGTATACTGACGCTCTGCGGAGGGAAGGGCGGCGATCCTGGCGAGCGGGTTGAAGCGGTGCGACCCACGATCTTCGTCGAAGGGCGAGAAGTACCAGATGCTGTTCTTCAGCCCGTGCTTACGATGGATCGAGGTCTTCGCGAAGTTCTCGCCCTTCACGTCGAGGATGATCGCCGAGCCTGAGAAGTGGAGGAGGTTCGGGATGACGAAGCCGACGCCCTTCCCGCGGCCGGTCGGCGCGATCATCATCGCATGCGGGAAGCGGTCGGGCGGCGCCATCACAAACGGTGCGTCAGATTTCGGGAGGCCGAGCTTGCCAAAGATGAAACCATTCTGATCGAGGTTCCCGACCATGTGGTTGCGCTTCAACTCGCGGCGCGACTGGAAATGCGCGTCGTCATACTGGTTGAGCCGCCCGCGATGCACTCCGGCAAGTCCGACAAGTGTCAATGCGACGGTCACTGCGCCCGTGATGATCAGCGCGCCCTGCAGGACCGAAGGCCGCGCGGCGAGGTCGGTCCATGCATAGCGAAGGAACCAGGGGCCCATCGGGCTCAGGGTATCGAGGCTCTCCCGGAAGGCGGTGATCACGTAGATCGTTGCCAGCATGCCACCGATATAGAGGCCGGTCAGGAGGCCAAGGAGCAGCGCCAGCGGATACCGCCAGGCGGTGTCGAGGTTCGAAAGCATGGGTCTGTCCTCAGAGTTCGTGGCCGGTGTCGCGTTCGACCGCGCGGTCGCGCTGCCCCAGTTCGGCGGCGCGATGCTGCGCCCGTGCCAGGTCTGCCCAGGGTCCGACCTCACCCGATTGACCGAGGTCACCTTCGTTCTTCAACTCATGCGCAACGGCGGCCCGGAGCGCTGGATCTCGGACCTGCTCGTTGAGCGGGGTGAGATCACCGGACCGAACACGGTCGAGATCCTCGGGTTTCAGAGTGTCGTGCAGGCGATCAACGATGGCTTCCAGCGCGGGCACTTCAGAGAGCTTCATATGACGATCTGCGGTCAACAACTGGTCGCGCGCGACGGCCTCAGTCAGTTCCGGCGCAAGGTTGAAAGCCGCGACTTCTGCGCGAACCTCCTGGCCGAGCGCACGCTCCGTTTCCATCCAGAACACCTTTTGCATCGTGTTCGGCTGCTCAGTGATCCAACTCGCCCGCTGACCTTCGCTGCGCTCGGCCAAACTGAAGCGGGCGACCATTTCCTCGACGGACGTGCCGGCTATGCGAAGCTCGTCTTCCCGGATCGAGAAGAGTGCCGTCAGCCGTTCGCCAATCTCATCGCGAACATGGGCGAGGGTCGCGCGTAGTCCCTCATCAAGGGAAACCCCCTCGGTTTGGCCCTGCTCTAGCCGCGCCAGCGAGGCGAGGGTCGGGTCGTGGTAGGGATCGGTGTTCCGGTCGGCGACTTGCGCATGCTCTGCCAAGAGGATGCTGTCGGGGGCGAGTTTCAGCGAGGCGCGTGCCTGTTCGGCAAAGCTCCGTTCAAGATCGACCCGCTCGGCCGAGGGTTCCATGGCACGGATTGCCTCCCAGGCCTCCGTGGCCGAAGCGATCATCTCGCTGCGCGCAGCCTCAACCCGCGCGGCGGGATCTCCCTCGGAGTGAAGCGAGTGGTCGGGCATGAGAGGAACTCCTTGTCTGAGTGCGGCGGCAGAGGCGCCAAGCGCCCGGGCCAGCCGGGAAAGGTAAGAAGAGGCGTTCGCCTCAGTGCCGGTTTCAGCGGCGAGACCGGCGAGCTCGCCGAGGGTTTCATATTCGCGGGCAAAGCCCTGTAGCGCTGCAAGCCGTCGGCTCCGCTCCCCGTCGGACAGAGGCGGCGGCGGAGGGGGTGTGGCCTTCCCACCCTCTCGCGAGGCACGCAACTCGGATTGGCGCGGTGGGTTCTCGATGATGCCACGCGACAGGCGCGATGAGGCGAGGATGTTCAGCCCATGCGACTGGCTGATCTCGGCGTGAAGCTCGCGCATCACATCGAAGTTCAGCGCTGCATGACGACAGATCGACAGGAAGCGACCTTCCTCGATGCCATGCTTGTCGACCACGAAATGCGCGTGCAGATGGTCGGTGTCCTTGTGCAGCGCCGCGACATAGCGCCAGACATCCCCATACTCACCAGACCCGAACACGGCCTGCCCCCATTCCCGAGCGATGAGCTCGGCGCGCTCGGCGTCCACCCCTCGCGGGAAGCTCAGGACGATGTGATCGGCATGTCCCCGGCGCGGCGCGCCGGTCCAGGTTGAAGACCAGATGTCCGCCGTCCGATCCGTTCGCGCAGGATCAAAGTCGCGCTCATAGCCCGCCAGATTACACCAGGTGCTCTGCACCCCCTCTTCGCGGGCGACATAGTCGAGCAGGCGCTTCAGCTCCTGCGGCGTGCGGGCACTGCCACCTGCGATGCGTTTGACGACCGACTGCCAGCCGCGTGGTCCTCCAGCGTTTCGCAGAAGCGCCCGGGTCTGACGTTCCTTGCGCGTGCCGAGACGGGACGCGGCACCCTCGCCACCGCCTCGCCCACGACGACGGTCGTCGAGAACATGACCCAGAACCAGATCCTCAACGGAAGGCGACCGGGTCATTTCGGCGCCTCGTTAGACGCGTCAGCGGCATGAGAAAATGCAGAGGCTTGATCACCAAGTCCCTGCTTGGCCCTCAGCGCCGAGAGGAGGTGGACAACCTCTTCCACAAGGTCATCGACCCGCGCTCCGACCTTGCGCACCAGGGCGGCATCGCGGGCGTTCCAGGTCAGACGACCGACCGCCCCCAGACGGGCAATCTGGTTGAGGTTGTTGCCGACGGCGGACAACTCCCGCCTGGCTGCAGCGATGGCATCCAGCTCGTCTGCCTGGATGGCCAGACGATCGCTTGCCTGTCTGACCAGATGCCGGACTGCCTCGGAGACCGTCAGACCGCTTGCCTCGGCAACCGCCTGAAAGGCTGCATGCTCGTCTTCCGTGATGCGGATGTTGAGCTTCACCGAAAGCCGCCGCACCTCTTTCCGATCAAGGCTGCCCTTGATCCGTGACAGCGCCTGGCGGGAACGGCCCATAGACCTCGCCACGGCCGCGACGCTCTCGCCAGCGAGGAGCCGCGCCGTGATGGCGGTAGTCTCTGCAGAGGTCAGGCGTGAGCGTGGCATTGCATCATTACATGTGTTTTGCAGTCATTGCGCATCATGTACCACACAACACCGTTCCTGCCAACCGTCCTCACCGGCCGGTTTCCGCTCCTCCGAAGAGGAGCCCGCCTGCGGAAACCGGACAGCCGGTGAGGACTCAATATGGCGTCAGGGGTCGGCGGCTGGACCGCCGACTGGATCCCTGCGCCCCGGCCGCCAGGCCTCCGTTTCACTCGAGACCAAACGGGTGGAGCGCCTGGAAAGCTTGGGCTTTCCAGAAGTGTACGGTTCCTCCACGAGGGATTGTTGGGACGGGCACGACAGTCTGATGGAAGGGCTGCCAGGGAGGGGAAGAGGGGCGGGGGAAGGGGTCTCCGGATGCTCCGAGGCCTGCCCATGACGGAAAATGGCAGACTATGAATGGCTTTGGGCATGAAGCCACAAGCTGGATCGGCGCAGCGTCAACTCGTCACTGGGCAAACTAGCAAGCAGGCCGACAGGAAAGCAGACAGATTGTCCGGCATGCAGCCGGTTGGCGGGTCACATTCGGGATCGTCCCCTGACGGAGGCCTGATGTCACCTTGCCTTCGGATCAGCCGTGCGGACAGGTTCCCACGTCGGTATGCGGCCTGTCATCTATGCAAGCATGCAGACATGCAAACCGTCATACGGGCCGGAAGGCAGATAGCCACGATTACGGGCAGGCCTCAGGGCTGCTCGGGCGCCGCGCCGCAGCATTACGGCTGCGGGAATCCTTAAGAAACATGAAGGCTTCGGCGGTGTGTTACAACTTCCAGCACATGCGATTTGACGTTTCTGCAACCTTATGCCTAAACGGCGCACCGGATGCCGGTCAGATTAGTGACGCCTTTACAAAGGCTTCGCGCGGTCTTGCCCTGCTTGCGGTGCATCGCCGTCCGCAGCGTCATGAAAGAGCGCCGGGCGTCGGTGCCAGGGGTAGTGAGTACCGTTTGTGGAGGCGTCATTTCATGCAAGTTATTACCATCGTGCAGACCAAGGGCGGCTCGGGCAAGACCACGACCACCATGCTTCTCGCATCTGCAGCACTGAACCTTGGGCGCCGCGTCACCCTGATCGATGGCGACGTCAACGCCCAACTCGGCCGTTGGCGCGACAGCTTCGAACTGGCCACCTGGGAAGGTGCGCAGAAGCCCGACTGGCCGGAGAGCCTGGCGATCCTCTCGCCACCCGAGAGCGTCGAAGGGCTTCTGTCGCTCCTTGAGGTCGAGGAAGAACGTGGCGTCGATCTGGTCGTGATCGACACCCGGCCGGGCACCCATACTGACACCGAGGACTTCTGTCTGATCTCAGATCTGGTGCTGATCCCCGCGCGCCCTGTCTATGCCGAATGGGAAATGACCCATCGCGCCGTCCTCTGGATGGACGACCTCCGGGCTTCGATTGCCGAAGGTGAGCGCTTCCCGTCGGTCCGGGTCCTGGTCATGGATGCCGGTCCGAAGATCATCGACGCCGCGACCCGGGAAGGGGGAATGGCGCAACTACCCAAACGCGACCAGGACGTGCTGCAAGAGATCCTGCGTCTCGATCATCTCGACGTGATCGTCCCGCATTCGCGGATCCTCGAACAACTGGGCTACCACGGCCCCCTTGGACCGGCGGCCCGCGCCAACGCCAAAGCACCCGGCGGTCGGCTGCTGGCGGACGCCATCACCCGCCAGCTCGAAGTTGCGGAACTTGTCCTGACCGGGATCGACGAGGTGATCCCTGCATGAGCCGTTTCCGCCTTCCTGCACGTGTCGCACCATCCCCGGCGGCGGAAGAACCTGGTTTGCAGAACTCGGCGGCACGGTTGCGGTCGTCGCGCGAAGTTCAATCGCGCATTCTTGCCGAACGGCGCGCGCCGGAGATGGGAGGGACTGACGAGAGCGTCGGGGCCTATCTCTCAGACATGCCAGCGAAGCACCTGGGGAAACCCGAGTTTGCCGGAAAGAGGCAAGGGGAGAGGGATCAATCGCATTCCTGCACTTCGTCGCCCGACGGTCCTGCAACTGAGCTGGCAAAGCCCCGGAAAGAGAAGCTGGTGGTCCTGTTTCGACTTCCACTGGCGACCGAGAGGCGTCTGGAGCAGATCCCGGGTGCGGGCGAAGTGAGCCCGGCCTACATGTTACGCGCCTTCGCCAAGGAAGCCCGCGCGGAACTACGGCGGCTCTTGGCGGAAGAAGAGATCATGCCGCATGCAGATGAGGCGAGGCGCATCTTCGCCATGGCGGCAACAGACCTGGCGGTCGGCGAAGCGATGACCGTCTACGCCCAAGGCTCTGCGATCCGGGCCATGCATGCAGCCCTTGGTGATCCCTGGCAGATCGAGCCTCGGGCGACGATCGTTGGTGCCTTCCTCGCCGCGATAGCGTCGCGGCTCATCGAGGCGCGACGCGTCAGATAGACCCGGACCATGCAACAGAATTCGATGAACTGCCTGAGGTCACTCGCAGGCAAGCTCGGGCAGCGGCGCTGTCTCGAAGGTCAGGCTGTCTTCACTCGTGACCAGGGCGAACTCAACACCCGCCCGAAAGGTCGCAACCATCTTCGCCCAGTCCGCCGGATCAACCGAGGCCTGTGCGGCAAGGCCATTCTTGACCGGCAGGCGGGCCTGTTCACCGGACTTGGCAAGAACAACGACCATGTCTGGCGCCGCATCCTTGTCGAAGCGGACCAAAAGCGCACCGTTGGGCGTCGGCCCGAAAACGCGATCCGGATCGCAGACAAGGCGCACCTCACCCGCCTCTGTGGTGAGCGCGTAGGTCGGCATGCCACGCTCGACACCGACCGTCCAAGCGTCAAGCGCGTGGACAGGAACAGACATCGCCGCAAGCGCGGAAACAACCAGTACGGGGGACAGAACATGCATCGACAGGAACGCCTTTCGTGGTTCGCGTGGCGACAGCAAAGCACCACTTATGATATCGATAGATATGTTCTGACGGGCCTCATGTCCATGACTGCAGCGCGACAACGGTTCATTGGGGGCAGGAATGGATGACGTCGCCCAAATCAGGATCAAGCAGTCGGTCATCGATCGTAGGCTGTGGCGGATCGACCGCAGGAACCGGGAGCTTGTCGCAGAGCGCCATCGCACCGCAAGCGGCCGGTTCAGGACAGTGTGGCTGGTCCCGGAAGAAACCCTGCGCGGCGTTCTGTGGGTGGAGGTTGTCGAGGTAGAACCTGGCGATCCGTCGCTATGACCCATCAGCTTTCTAAATCGGACCACCCGGATCGATTCAGAAAAGAAATTGGACTTGGAAAGCGGCAGGGCGGAGTCTGTGCGGGGGAGGACCGCCATGGCTCTGGCACATCTGCACCGCATCGACCCTGAGGCCAACATGGCGCGGTTCTACTGCATCGATGTCGCGGCGACGCTGTTCGGGGACGTGTCCGTCCTGCGGACCTGGGGCCGAATCGGAACGCAAGGACGGACGAGCACCGAAACCTGTGGCTCCTTTGAAGAAGCACAGCGCGCGGCATCTCGAACCCTTCGTCAGAAGATGCAGCGGGGATATCGAGTGGCCTAGACTTTCGGCAGCCTCCGCTCCGCTCGATCCGCCCGACGGCTGCGTGCGCATGATCGTGACTTGATAACTGTTATCAAGACTGCCATCTTTGGCTCTAAGACTGGAGGACGAAATGATCAGTGCAGACCTTGGAACACAACTCGAAACCTTCGTCGCCAAACTGGTCGAGACGGGGCGCTACAACTCAAAGAGCGAAGTGCTACGTGAAGGCATCCGCCTGATCCAGGAACGCGAAACGCGCCTCTCGGTCCTTGATCAGGCCCTTGCGCGTGGGCTTGCCGATGCAGAGGCCGGTCGCGTCAAACCCATGTCTGAAGTCGTCGCTCGGCTGGAAGCCAAGTATCAGGCGATGAGCCCTGCGACGGAATGATCGTCGAACTCACGGCCGCGGCCGAGGCTGACTTGGAAGTGATCGGCGACTACATCGCGCGCGACAACCCTGTTCGCGCGGCAAGCTTTGTCCGCGAACTTTACCACAGTTGTCTCGACATCGCTGAAATGCCGGAAGCTTGGCCAGTCGTTCCCCGCTACGAACATCACGGAGTCCGCCGCCGGGTGCACGGCCGTTATCTGATCTTCTATCGGATCGAGGAGACGAAGATCACGATCCTGCACATCCTGAACGGAGCGATGGACGTCGAAGCGATCCTGTTCCCTGAGGGGTGAGTGGGAAGCCAACGAGTCCCTATCAGACCTTGCGCTGAAGCTTGCCTTTCAGCTCTGCTCCGGCCTCGATGCCGATCCGTTCATGGACGACATCGGCTTGCACGACCGCACTCGGCGCGAGCTGAACGTGTCGCGTCGAGATCGTGCCGGACTCCGCCCCAAGTACGGCGAGATCGTGGGCGACGACGGAACCTTCAACGCGACCCGAGCCAGCAACGTTGATCTCCGGCGCCCGCAGTGAGCCAATGACGTTGCCTTGGACCTGGATCGGTCCACGGGAGTTGGCATCGCCTTCGATGACAAGGTCCTGAGCAAGAACGCTGCGGTGGGCGTTTGAGCTGGCCGGGTCCGGCCAGCTGTCAATGATGCCATGTGGGGTATCCATCTTGGTGCCGCCTCAGCTCAACTTAGTGCTGCACGACTGGACCAGAAGCGAAACGAAAGGGCAACACGCGGCGCTGTGATCGGCGAAGAAGTCCACCTGAGACTGGGTCTGTGTGGTAGCCGGGGAGGGCCGGGGACGCTCGACCGTGCAATTCGTGTTGCAAGACCGCTTAATGACCTTGCGCTCAACGTCTGATCCCTTTGCGGGCCTCGATGCCTCCGATCTGCTGCCGATCTGGGTCTCGATCAGGTGACGCCAACGGTAGCCGAGGCGACAAACCCCGTCGTTAGATCGCCGGTCAACGCCATCGTCTGTGCCGAAATCTGTTCGGCGGTGTTATCGCCAAAGACATTGTCCCGTGCGATCGACACGGTGGCCAGGTTCGCCACGCTCGCGGCATAGCGCGGATCAGCGGCATAGACCGCCGCTACGGTGTCCTCGGGTAGCGCGAACTGCGAAATGAGCAGGCTTTTGTCCCCTGACACTGCCGCGTCGATATTGGCAAAGACCTCGAAATGCACATGCGGCCAGCGCCCGTCATAGCAGGCCGGCACAATGGAAGTGAAGCTGACCTCGCCATTGGCATCCGTCACGCCCACGCCGCGCAAATAGTTGCTGTCGTCGGTCGCATAGATGGAATAGCGGCCCGCAGCGTCGCAGTGCCAGACATAGATCGCGCGGCCTGCCAAGGGTGCGCAGGCGGCGTTTACATCGACCAGCCTGATCCGGATGTCCATCGGCACGCCATCTGCGACCGGGGTCATGCCGGCGAAACTCGTGCGGATGTCCTGGCGAACCACGCCGCTTTCGGTCAGCACGTTGACGGTCTGGCCATCCTTGGCATTGGTGCCATCGCCGGGAAAGGGTCCGGAGGTCTCAGTGGGATCAGCAACACAGGTTGACCCGTCCGGCCCAGTGCCGATCACTGTCGCTTGCGCTCCGCTGAAGGGGCCGCCACGCAGCGCGTAGTAGCCCAAGGCCCCAGCGGCCAGAGCGCCCAGCCCAACGACCACGCCGCGTCGCCGCGACATCACCATCAGGTCGTACTGCAGCCCCCGATCATGCAGGTCATCGTGGTCGGCTTTGGCGTCAGTCATCGCGATCTCCGTGGTGCGTCTTTGGTGTTTGAATGATAACCTACGTGGCAGCGATTCTGTCGGCCAATTCGTCGCCTCGACGCCGTCCGGGGGGCGGTCACACCGTTGAAGGCCGCCCGGCCCACAAGTCTTGTCGAGGAATGGTTCACCGGCGGCATCATGGCCGACACACGAATTCTAGGCCTTCAAAGCCGCAGGTCCTCTGGAATCCGGGCCGAAAGTAGTCAGCCCCTGCCCATTCCTTGTAGACCGAAGCGCCCACGCTGAAGTCTGGGCCCCGCACCCAGGCTGCCGGATCGGTATGGTCGCCGTTTTCGGCCAAGACAGTCGTCGCGGGGAATGGCAGAAGGGTCCGGCCCTCGCCTGCGGCGCCAGCCTCGTCGCTTTCGGAGGCCACCAGACTGTCGGGGGCGATGCCGCTTTCGACCCAGTCCATCAGCGGGGTCATCACGTCGATCGAGGTCAGCCCTGAGCCCCCACCGCAATGGGCCATGCCGGGGATGAGGTAAAGGCGGAGCATCTCGTCGGTTGCCTCGGCCCCGATCGTGTCGCGCACGGCCTGGACATAGCCGATGGCATTCAGGGGAGAAATGTGCGGATCGGCCAGCCCGTGCCAGACGATGAGCTTGCCACCGGCGGCGTTGAAGGGTGCTAGGTCGGGGTTGGTAGCATCAAAGATCGCGTGCATCTGGCGCATGTCTTCCAGCGTGCGGCCCGAGAAGACGAGATCGTCGATGGTCCAGTTCGGGTCGTAAGGCGTTGTGAAGGCCAGCGACTGTGCCACGCCCTTGACGACGCTGGGGCTGAGGACAAAGCCTTTGCCGCCGCCCATCGCCGGCTGGTCCATCGCCGGCTGGTCCGTTGCGGGCTCTGCCGCTGCATCTGTCGACGCCGCGGTGTCGGGCTGCTGCATTCCGCCGGGCGGTCCGCTAGTGGGCACAAAGACGCCTGCCCATTCCAACTCGGACCCCCGCAGCAGTGGGCCGACGACCAGCTTGGTGTCGCCATCATGCGCGCCGCGGTAGATCTCGGCGGCTGCTTCGGCGGCGCGGGGGGATAAGCAGTTCTCGGTCGCTCCTTCGGCGCAGATCAGCGTCGTCGGGTCGAAGGTGCAGGCGACCGGCTGGCCGATCAGCCCATCCTTGACCCCGTCAGCGGCGTCGCAGGCGGCCACCGCTCCGGCATGGAGCACGGGCAGGTCGGTCTCGCTGAGCGCGGGGGTGTCGCTTTCGGGATCAACGGTGATGACATTCCAGCCGTGATGAAACGTGTTCTGCACCAGAAAATTCAGCGCCGCAGCCCCGGCGGCGATGCCGTCGAAGTCGTCCGGATAGCGCTGCGCCTCCATCAGAGCTTCGCGTCCGCCGTCCGAGCATCCGGAGAAATAGGAATAGGCCGGGGCCTGGCCGTAGTAGGCGGCGATCAGTTGCTTGGCGATCAGCGCGGTCACGTGAACGCCGCGATAGCCGAAATCGACCCGCAACTGCATGTCCGACGCGCCCCAGCTGCCGTCCTGGCCATCATGCCCCATGTCGGTTGAGGCCATCGCCATCTCGCCATTCTGTTCAGGCACGCAGTCGCGCTGCGGGCTTTCGATCCCCAGCCGCCCGCAAAGCCCGCCGCAGCCGGTCTGCAGATAGCGCTGGGTCCAGCCCTGAACCGGCATCTGCACGATGAACTGGACACGGGGCGAGATCGTACCCTGGACCACGCACATCTGATGGCCATTCACGGCGGCTTCGGCGGCGAAGGTGATGACGGTCGGCGCTTCGGGCAGACCGATGCTGGCCTGCATTAGGGCCGCGCAGTCGGTGACGGGTGCAACGGCTGGCAGGTCCTGCCGCGCAAGGACAGGCGCTGCCAGTCCCGATGACAACGCAAAGGCAGAGGTCAGGACAAGGAGAAAGCGGTACGTCATGGCATGGTTCCCTGTTGGCTGATGGTGGTGAAGAGGACCGAGAAGACACGGGCTTCGGCGTCGATCGCGACGATGTCGGCGGCAAACTCGTCGGGTGGTGCGCGGCGGGTCGCCATCGTCAGACTTTCACCCTGAAGATCCATTCGCGGATCGGCTCGATGGAGTAAGCGACCCGCCAGGTGTTGCGATGCCCCGAGGCCCCGGCGGTGCTCTCGCCCTCTGGAATGACTGTACCTTTTGCGAAGGACACGTAGTTGATCCGGCTACCCTCGGCATCGATGTCATCGAAGGCGAACCGAAACTGCTCTGCACTCCAGGTCCCGTCCCAGATGGCTCGCGACACGACGGCACCCGCATCCTCCAACGCCTCGGTCACGGCGTTCTGGCCGGGGAAGGCCCCGGGATCGTCCTGGCTTGTCACGATGAACAGCCGGTTGCCGACCATCGGTGCTACCAGTTCCGGGCCCCACTGGCACGCGACGAGGAAACTGGCGGCGAAGAAATCCGGGTACTTTATGTTCATCGCAATCGACAGCATCCCGCCTCCCGACTGGCCGGTGGTGTACAGGCGCCCCGTGTCGATCCTGAACTCTTTGGCCAGCGCCTTGATCAGGTTGATGGTCGTGTCCAGCATTGCCGACGTATTGTTATCGTCATCGGCGATGATCTCGGCATATTGCGGAGCGAGGACGAAGCACGGGCGCTTTGCCTGGTCCTCGGGGCTGGCCCAGCTTATGGCACCCAGACCCTGCTTCAGGGTGAACAACGGATCGGTGCTGGTGGCACCGGCATCATGCATGAAGTTCACAAGCGGGTAGGATCTGGACGGATCGTAGTCCTTCGGCACGAAGAGGTTGTAGGGCAGGGTTTTGCCGGTCTGCGTGTCATTCCAGACCCGCTGCTCAAATTCGTCGAGGATCAGGTTCGTGACTGCCCCAGTTTCAATCGTCGCTGCGGCAAGGGTGTCGCCGTTCGCGGCCGCGACTTTGGCCACACGGACGCTGGCTTGTGGTGTGGCCCAGGTCGTGTCGCTGATGTTGTGGTCCCCGGCCTTCCACTGCGGCTTACCGCCTTGCGGAGCAGTGGAAGCAGGCTCGGACCGCTCGGGGGTAACTGCAAGCACGGCGCTCGCGTCCGCATCGGAAAGTTCGACGATCACGACCGTCCCGCTGTCGGCGCGGCTGGCAGGATCGGCCGAAGTTGCAGGATAGACATCAGTCACAGTTCGGCCGTCGACCACGAAATCCTTCGCCGAAAGGTCGCTTGCCGAGACGATACCCGAATAGGCAATTGCGACAGCCACGAACCGCAGGCCGTCCCCGTAGACCCGGGTCATTGCAGTTGCGCTTTGCACCCGGAGATCGTTGGCGAAAGACGGAGACGTGATCGTCAGGAGCGAGCCGACGGAAGCGAGACCAAGAATGAAATTGCGGCGAGTGGACATTGGCGTATCCTTTGTGACTGAAGACTTGGCTTTGAGCACCGGTAAGGATGTTCTCGGTTGTGGCCACTTGATGCGGTCTAGCGCATCTCGAACAGCTCCTGATGAAAGTCGCTGGCGGCAAGGCCTGCGGCGGCAAAGTCCCGCCTCAGCGCCGCGCCGAACCCAGTCGGGCCGCAGAACCAGAGGCTGGCGGACTTCCAGTCGGGGATCGCGGCCTTGATCGCAGCAGCATCAAGCCGCCCGTCGCGCGGCGAGATCATGATGTGCAGGGTAACACCCGCAGCAGCCGCATCAGCCCGCATCTTGGCAAGCGCCGTTTCCGACACGTCGGTCGTGGCATGGAAAAGATCGATGACCTTGTCGCCGGGTTTCGCTGCCAGGTCGCGCATCCGGGCGACGAAGGGGGTGATGCCGATCCCGGCGCCGACCCAGATCTGGCGGGTCTTGGCGTCATCGAAGGTGAAGTTGCCGTAGGGCCCTTCGACCGTTGCCACCTGGCCGGTCGCAAAATGCTTCTTGAGCCGTGCCGTGTGGTCGCCAAGCTCCTTGGCGATGAATCCGATCCGGCGGTCCTGCGGGTTCCATGCTGTGGCGATGGTGAAGGGGTGTGCGCCTTCGCGGCGGTCGGTGGTGACAAAGGCGAACTGCCCCGGCCGGTGCCCGCCCCAGCCATCGGCCACCTTGATGTCGGCCTCCAGCACGCGAAGCTCGGGGTAGTAGGTGCTGGAGATCACGCTGCCGGTCGTCTTGCGGGTCAGGCCCGCGTAGTGGCCCAGCGAGTAGAGCCCGCAAGCGACCCCGATGGCGATCAGCGCCGCCGTTGCCCAGGCGATGGGGGTCGTCCAGTAGGCAGCCTGCATCAGCACGATGGAATGGAAGGCGAGCACGCCGAAGACCAGCATGGTCAGGATGTGCGTCTTGGCGAAGATGCGGTAGGGGATCAGCTTTATGAGGGCGATCGCGACAAGGGCGATCAGCGCGAAAAGCGCGGGTTGGCCCACCCCGTGTGCTGACCCGGTGAGGCCCTGCAGCCAGCTTTGCGTGGTGGTCGCCGCGTCGCTGGCTACTGCAGCCGCCGGGCCATGCCCGTCACCCGTCGCGGTCAGCCAATGCAGGATGCCGACGCCAAGCCCGCCGATACCTAGCCATTTGTGCAGCCGGTACATCTTGTCGAGGCCGTCAAGGCTCGGCTCCAGCCAGCGCGGCCGGGCCGAGAGCAACATCGAAAAGCTCATCATGCCGATCGACAGGATGCCCGTCAGTTGGGTGAACGCGACGCCCAAGGCGTGCTGGTCGGCAAGGTCGATGCTGCCCCCGACGCTTGCGGCGAAAAGGGCGATCAGGCCGAGGTTGAGGCCTGCGAACGCGATCCATATCCTGCGCATGTCTGTCTCCTGGCAAAAGCGTGTCGGCCGATCATGCGGCCAGTTGGCCCGACGCGTCACCCTCAAAATCGGTCCTTTCGGGCGGGGATTGCTCCCCGCCCGCAGGGTCAGTTTCAGCCGCGGTCGCCGCGGCCCGCATCATCCTGGCTCAGCGCGCCATCGGCGTTCTGGTCCATCTTCTCGACGATCGTCCCGAAACGGGCGTCCATCTCGGCCTTGGTCACGACCCCGTCGCCGTCGGCGTCCAGGTCCTGGAACGCGTCGACCATCTGAGGCCGCACGAACTCGGCATAGATCGTCTGGAACTCGTCAACGCTCAGCGAGCCGTCCTTCGAGGTATCGGCCGCGGTCACCTGCGCGGTGCGGAAGGTGTCGATCTCGGCCTGCGTGATCGCGCCGTTGCCGTCGGTGTCGATCTTGGCGATCAGGTTGGCGAACATCTCGCCGCCGCGCCCGCCGCCAAAGCCAAAGCCGCCGGGGCCGCCGTGGCCGCGGTGTCCGTGGCCGTCGCCGCGCCCGCCGTCAAAGTCGGCCTGCACGACCTGGGCATCGCCGGCCGCAGGGGCAGGATCGGTCGTCAGGTTCTGTGCGGTCGCAACAACGGCGCCAGTCCCAAGCAGACCCAGCACAAGGGCGGTGATCGGCAGAAGTTTCGAGGTACTCATCGTGTCGTCCTTTCATCAGTGTCATCCGGGGCGTCATGCTGTCCGGTGACAGCGATCTGGGGTGTGATGCATGGGAATGTGTGTCAGCGCGATGCCGGTTTTGTCGCGAAATGTCCCATCCGCCCGGCCTGATACATCTTGCGACAATTCTTGCCCGGCGGTCGGGTTCATGTGACTGGAAATGCGGCAGTCGGACGCCTTACCCTTGGACAGGGACGGGGATCGTCCGCAAATCGGGTTGCACATGTCCACTGAAATCGAGCCGCATATCCTCATCGTCGATGACGCCCGCGACATCCGCGAGCCATTGGGCCAGTACCTGCGCAAACAGGGGTTCCGCGCGCGTCTGGCTGCAAATGCCGGCGAGGCGCGCAAGGCCGTGGGGGAGGCGGCGATCAACCTCGTGGTGCTGGACGTGATGATGCCGGGCGAAGATGGCCTCAGCCTCTGCCGCTGGCTGGTGGCCAGGGGCGGGCCACCGGTGATCTTGCTGACGGCGATGGCCGATGAGACCGACCGCATCGTGGGACTGGAGCTTGGGGCGGATGATTACCTGGTCAAACCGTTCAACCCGCGCGAGCTTCTGGCGCGCATCCGGGCCGTCCTGCGCCGTGTTCCGGCCGCCGCGCCCGCGATCACCAACGGTCGCCGCCGCTTTGCTACTTGGGTGCATGACCCCGGAACACAGCGCCTGCTGCGCGATGACGGGCAGGAAGTGTTGCTGACAACGGCGGAGAACCGGCTGCTCATCATCTTCCTCGATCACCCGCGCAGTGTTCTGACACGCGCGCGCCTGCTGGATCTGACGGCGGGGCGCGATTCCAAACCCTATGACCGCGCCATCGACAACCAGATCAGCCGGTTGCGGCGCAAGCTGGAGGCCGATGCCGCAAGCCCCGCCTTGCTGGTGACGGAGTGGGGCGGCGGATACCGGCTTGCCGCCGATGTCGAAGATGAAGCGGCGGCAGATCAGCCATGACGTGGCTTCGCAAGTTCCTCGTCCCAGATGGGCTGGCGGGGCGCTTTGCGCTGTTGCTGGCCTGCGCCCTCATCGCGGCGAACGTCGTGGCGCTGATCCTTCTGTCTGCTGAGCGGCAAAGGCTGGACCGCGCCTCAGAAGCAGAGCGCGAGGTGGCGCGGATCATCGCCTTGGTCCCCGCGCTGGAAGCCGTCGATCCCGCCTCGCGCCGACCGATCGCGCGGGATGCGTCGACGCGATTTGCCGAAGTGACGGTCGAGGCGGAACCGCTGACGGACAAGACACAGACCGACGCCCGCTCAATAGCCCTTGCAAGCCAGTTGTCAGCGGCCCTTGGTAGTCGCGAGGTTCGGGTTGCGATCTTTGCCAGACCGGACGACCGGGAACGCCGCGATGACGCGTCAGGCGCCGAAACGCGCAAGCTGCCAAGGGGCGACCGAGAGGTGATCGCGATCTCGGTGGCGCTGCGACAGGCAGGGGCAGAGGCAGCGCCGCCGGCCTGGCTTAACGTGATGACGGGCGACGCTGCGCATGGCGGTGACCCGATCCAGGAAGAGGTGTTCCTGATCATCCTGGGGTTGTCGCTGGTCGCAGTTCTAGGCGTCGGCGTCCTGTTCGTGCGGCATCTGACGCGCCCTCTTGCCCGGCTGGCCACCGCCGCCCGCGCCGCGGGTCATGGTGACCGCACCGTGCGTGTTCCCGAAGAAGGTGCCCGCGAAATGCGTGAGGCGGCGGCGGCGTTCAACGGTATGCAGGCCCAGATCGCGCAGTTCGATGCCGAAAGGATGCGCACGCTTGCGGCCGTGGGGCACGATCTGCGCACCCCGATCACCAGCCTGCGCATCCGCGTGGAAATGCTGGAAGAGCAAGACCTCCGAGACCCCATGATCCGCACGCTGGACGAGATGGCGGTGATGGCCGATGGGCTTGTCGCCTATGCGCGCGACAGCCGTGAGGCCGAGCCAGTGCAGGCCATCCACCTTCCGGCTTTGCTGGCACGACTCTGTGCCGATCGCGGCGTACCGTTCCAGGCTGACGCCGACGTGCAAGTGCAGGCGCGTCCGGTCGCCCTTGGCCGCGCGGTCGGCAACCTGATCGACAACGCCCTGCGCTATGGCAAGACCGCCACCGTCGCGTTAGCGGCGAAGCGAAGCGAAGCGATCATTACGGTCGACGATCAAGGCCCTGGTATCCCGCCCGAGCGGCTGGAAAGCATGTTCGAGCCCTTTGTCCGAGGCGAGGGCAGCCGCAGCAGCGACACCGGCGGCGCGGGTCTTGGCCTGTCGATCGCGAGGACGCTAATCGTTGCCCACGGCGGGTCGCTGATCCTTGAAAACCGGAAACCGAGAGGCCTTCGTGCCACGATCAGGCTGCCACTGAAATGGTCAGTTTGAGATCAACAAAGCGGCTCGGAAACTGTTTTCCCGCCGCCAGTACGGCAGACTCGGGTCGCAGCTCCGGTGTGAAGGCCGTACGAATGCGGCGGAGCCGTCGAATGTCCGCTTCTGGGCAACGGCTGGAGACTGGCGAATGACAGAAGAGGGCCGAATGCGTTTGCACCTTGGCGATGGACCGACCTCGTGCTCACCCAAGGATCAAGCTGCTTCCGACTTCGAGATTCTTCCTGCAACCAAGCAGGAGTGTGTCTCTATACGACGAACCTCGCGCTCGCCCATCAGCACCCATCCCTATACCGCCGGCTCCTCGTGCCAGAAGGACAGGGCGACATTCTAACTTTGCTCAGGTGCGACAGTTCTACTTTGCGCCTACAGAAGTACGTCGCATAATTTCGATTATGTAATACTCTTCAGAAGAACTGGCGAAATTCTAGGCTTGGACTTACTTCTCAGTTCCCAGGTTGAAGGAACGCTTCACGACCTAGCGCACTCTCATCCACGTCTTAGCGATTGGATCGTGTCCAACACCCGCACAATTTTTTCTGCGCCTTCCGGCGTGTTGTCCCAAAGGCTGCGTAGGCTCGCCTCCAGCCGTCGCCAAGCTACTCCTTCCTCACTCGCGTCAAGTGGAGCCGTCTCCATTTGTATGCCAATCGCCTTGCAGATTTGCACGACACTATTGCTGATTGTTTTGAATTCCCCTCGGCAGATCCGTCCCACTTGGCTCGGATGCACGCGCGTAAGACTACCAATCTCGGTGTCAGACAACAAACTCGCGGCTCGCGCAGTCGCGATCCGCTTCCGTAGAGCTGATATCTCTTCTTCGGTTGCCTTCATGCAATTTTGCATATACATGTGCGTGTGAATTTGCAAGAAGGCGAAGCCATGGCGAATGAGATCAACTTCTACCGGGCCAGCGAAAAGCCATATGGCGCCTTCAGCAACCTCTTTCGCCGCGAAATCGAATTTGAAGGCGAACGCTTCCCGACTAGTGAGCATGCGTACCAGGCTGGCAAGCCACGCAAGACGGCAGTCAGAGAGTGGCTGATGCAAGCACCATCACCATCTTTACTCGCCATGGCAGCGCATGGCTTGTACTACTGGGACGTAGTCCCAGGCTGGTCGAAGACCAAATTCGATCGGATGCGCCGCGTGCTACGCGCAAAGTTTGAGCAGCACGCGGATTTAAAGGAGTTGCTGCTCTCGACACAAAATGCACGCCTCGTCGAGAGCGCAACAGTCGACAACGAGGTGAACCGGCTCTGGGGTGAGGTGAATGGCGTCGGCAAAAACATGCTCGGCGTCATGCTTATGGATTTGCGGTCAGAACTCCAAGCAGAGGCCGCAAAAGAGGCACCCAAACAGACTGCGCCCTAACCACCCTCTCAAAGATGACTGCCATCGTCACTGAGAAGGGAACGCAGATACTCTATATCGCGGTGCTGGAAGACCCCGCGGGCTCCAGCAAAAGCGCAATTCTCAGCAGCGAGTCTCTGACCGGCGCTTATCCCACCCCTTATGTGGTCTAGCGTCAAACTTATTTGCGCTGAAATGGACTGTGTCAAAAGCCAGTCAATGAGTCCGACACTGACCATGTCGCCGGAACCGCATGTGTCGAGGACTCGCTTCGCAGGAATTGCAGCGCTCCACAACCGTTCGCGTCCATGACGCACTTCGAGGCCATCCTCACCATGCGTAACAATCGCAATAGCAGTGCTGGCCGCGACAGGCTCGTCAAGCATCGGGCCCAACCTATCAGATGAATACTTTAGAATAGAAGTTAGCGCCAAAGCCTCACTAAACAGCGACTCATCATAGATTGAGGGCTCAAAATATATGATCGCACCCGAAGAATGGGCGCATTCCATCGCCTCAAGAATCGTCGGCGACAGTCGGTCTGCGTAGAAGACAGTGCAACGCACCAACGCGTCCTTGGCCAACCGAACCTCGTCTCGTCCGATCGGTTCATAGCGAGGGTATTCTTCGAGTGTCTCATCGCAAACAAAACTGAAACTATGCCGTCCAGACGAAGTATCGAGCTCCTGTCGCAGCACTGGTGAGCGCCGCCCGTAATGACGACAAATGTATTGTGTGTTTGCACCAGCGACACGAAACTCATCTACCAAACGAGAACCAATCTCATCGAATCCGAGCGACAATACCGGCGCGACTTTACGATGTAGCATCGCGAGAGAAACCAGCACATTACCGCACGAGCCGCCAAGGGCTTCCGATGCGAACTGTCCATCTGCGTAAAGCCGATCAAGCACCGTAAAGCCGGTGCCAACGACATCGATCATTTCTCGCGGCTGGTTCTTCATCTTCCCCGTTTGCATTCATTTCGCCAAACTGTCGAGTCCGAGCGCGCCCATATCCATTCGAACGATCCCGTGGACATCGCTACGCAGTGCTCGTAAAATTCGCAGCAGTGCGTCCGGCCCAGTAATTTCGTCTCCGAATAGCGTCCAACACCCTTCACGCCGGCCACACACGGTTCCTACGCTTATCCCCATTTTGTGCGAAAGCAGTTCATGATCGTTCCCAGACCGGCTACCGCTGTCGCCAACGCAGAGCACCGAAGAACCTCCGTCAATCTCCTCCCGCACACGTTCGACAACGCTTCGCTTTGAAGTCTTAACCGAAAAGAAATCTACACTGTGGCCCGAAAGAGCAAAACGAACACTGCCAGTTTCGATAGGTGGGCAACCTTGCAACGCTGCGAAAAAGGCCTCGCGTTCAGCAAGATCCTCGAGCTTGATCGAGATCTGCACGTTGCTGAAGCGCCCCCTGAAAGCACCCAGAAATAAGTCACTTCGTCCCTGGAGCCAGGAAAAAGCTGCCGCAAGTGCTTCATCGACGCCCGGGGGAAATTCCTCGATGTCGACGGTCAGAGGGCGAACATACGCTCCGTTGTAGTAGCCAACTATCACTCTCGGATGCAGCGCTTCAGGAAGAACCCTGCGCAGAGCACTCCCACCCGAACCACCACGGCCGGTAGCTATTCCCAACCTGACACCCAGCGAATCCAGCCTTACGAGTTCTTCCACAAGCTCCTTGCGCGGCAGATCGTATCGTTCAGCATCAGTTATGATTGTGCCATCATAGTCGAGGACTAGCCCTGAAATCTTTGCCATCGACAATGTCTGACGCCGCTCTGCAGCGGTCGACGCGATCGACAGAACCGCCAAGTCAAGGTTATCTCCTTCCAACAAGGCGGACCGCTTGTGTCGGGTGGCAGAGTCTAGCCCCCGGGTGATCTCAAGTAGCCCATCGTCATCATAGAGCATGCGGCCAAACTCTCCGATACCCGGTTTGCCAGGATCAATTCCAACTGACCGGCCCATCGCTTCAACGACCGACAAGCCTTGGACGATCCCAACTGCGTTGTGAAACCGACCAGCATCACCGAAGTCGAACGATGCGACGCGCACGTCCGGGAAGATTGCAGCAGCCTGTTGCCATAACGGCCGGGTTTCGTGGCCAGTCAAGGCAAGGACGAAGGTCTCATCTGAACGATGATGCAACCAAGTATGGCGACCATGTGCGAAATTTCGAACATCGGTGAGTTGAACTGGGGCAATTGCGGCTTCCCATGCCGATGTCTCGATGAGTTCCGCGATGGCCCGTAGGCTTGGATCTGCGATGACCAAGAGGAGGTCTCTTCGCCCGAGGTCCACGAAACGGGACGTCATAGCTTCCCGGGCAGCGGGCGACAGAATAGTCTTGAGATCGCGAAGTAGCCGTGGCACCAGGCCGCTTCCAATTGGGTCGGTGCTTGCAAGGTCCGAGGCTAGGAGCAACGCGATCACTGAGCCAACGAGAGAATGGGTCGCGAGAAACCCGTCTCTGGTATCGGCAACGGGGATCGCAAATACATGCGATCCGGGTCGCGATCGCGCTACTTCCGCAGCTGCCCCATCGATATTGCGAGTAACGACACGCAGAGCGGCAGCCCTGGCTAGCGCGGAAACAACGCTCGCGACGCTGTCGGCATTTTCTGCGCTGGCACTGAAAAGCCAGACGTCGTACCCATCTAAAACTCGGTTCGATAAGACGAACTCCAAAGGCGTGACGACTTCAGTGGTCTGGCCAAAGAGAGTTTCCCGGCAGCGGGCAAAAAAGTGCGCCGAAATCGCAGAGCCACCCGATCCAATCGCTATTGTCGGTCGAGACTGGCCAACGCGAAGAACACTTGCCAATAGCTTCAGATCAGCCTGTGCGACGAGTTCGACGGTACGCATCAAGGTGTCCAGCTTCTCCGCAAATTTCGTCACGGGGTAACCCGTCCAACAAATGAGGTTTCCGTCGCTACCTGTTCCATAGGCGCAATCTCTTGATATGCTTGCCCGGAGAGAAGAAGGTGAACAACGAGATCCGGTTGGGCAGCGATGAGCGGTTTGTTGGGATCGAAATCATATCGAATAGTTTCGATATAATGCACTGGGAGGTCGTGCTCAATGGCAGCCATTAGCGCGCCAGCAGCCATGACCCGGCTGCCGATCGGCGACAAAACAATGGAGGGCGCGAATATTTGATCGACTGTTTCGTCGTACCGCGCTTTTAACGTGGAGAGTGTGCGATAACAGTCCAGCGGATCATGCTCGGAAATGTAGACCAAATCGCGTGGGTCAACTTGCCATTCGTCAACAAGTTGGGGGCCGTATTCTGCAATCAAAGTATCCGCTCGTCGCGGATCGCGAGCAGGGAACGGCACGACAGGACAAATTTTGTATGTCTCACCCAAAGATCGACCGATGTCATTCAATGCAGCCGAGCGGCCCTTGGCTAGCTGAGGAATCCATATCCGAGCGACGTCGAGAGTACTATCGGTTTGATCAGCGCCGGCAAAGCCGCGCACAGCCATTGGGCGGTCACCGGGTTCACTGGCAATCTCGTCGTCAAGTTCCGGGTTTGAAGCGATCATGACGTGGAAAGCGATGCCTTCTTTTTCGCAGTGTTCCAGAAGCAGCTTTGCGGCGGGAAATCCGATGCCTATCGAGAGTGCCGTCATATCAAGGATGACGTCCGTTGTACCATCGGGGATGTGATAGCCCGCGATAAGCGACGCGATTCGGGTTCCTGCGACGGGCGCATTGTCACTGCCGAAAATCTCAACTGAGCGAACTTCACTCGACGGCACTGTGGCCCGCAAAGCATTCGCATTCCCTTCAGCGGCGGCGACTAGGTTGGCGTCGGGAGTGCCGCGCTCTTCACGGATGAATAATCCGTGCAGCCTATTGCCAAGCGTGTTGGCAAGCAGTGTAGCAATCTGCCGCGAACGCGGATCAAAACCCGCCGCAGCCACTATCAGGCAGCTCCGCTGTTGATTGCCAAAATAGTCTTTGATGAAGTTGGTGACTTGGTCGTCGAAATGAGCAATGCACCTTTGCCAATGCGGTCGCGCCACCTCAGCCTCCAATTTTTCTGAGATAGTCGAGGTCCCTTTCGAGAAAACCACCTCGACGCAGGGTAAGACCATGCGCTAGGCAAACGATGCCGCTCAGCTCAATCAAGCACCAACTCTTACCTCCTTGGCCATAGTCGCGGGTGACTTCAATTGCTCCATATGCAACGGCATATTTCAGAATCAAGGAAAGCTCGTCAGAGGTAGCCAAAAGTTGGCCGATGTCCTTTTCGAGAACTCCGATAGCATTTGCACCGGCGCCGAGCCGAGCGTTCGGCGTGAGCGAAACTTCGCGACACTCTCGCCCGATGTAATCTACGATAGCTCGTACATAGCGCGCAAAGGGAAACGCCCAGCCGTCGATTACCTCAAGTGCCTTGTTTCGAAGAACTTCGTGCTGGACTGACGACGGCAATGCAAGCTTACGCCCACGAATTGCTTGCGTTTCCATTCGCGCGACCAGTGCACCCGCGAGTTGCAGAAATAGCTCGGCATTCTCGTTGCTCGCGTCACAAATTGCATCGAAACCGTAATGCAGCGCACGGCCCGAATAGTCATTGAGATGGAGCCTTGCTCCCTCTGCTACACTAGCGTCCGCCTTAAGCGGTGTCTTAGGGTCCGGATCGAATTCTTCGAACATAGAAGCCTGTTGGCTGCTAACACGGTTTGCGTAACGAGCCATGAGAATTCGTGTCATTGCCAATCCGACCTCTGGCTCCCGGTCGCCAGACTGCGCCCCGGCAAAGTACGCGGATACAGTCGCCTCGATACTACCGCGCCGGGCTGGTGTAACTTCGAATCGCTTCTGATCTCGATCTACTTGCGCAGCGAGCTCTCGCAACTTTGCCTCGGTTAGACGAGGAGGCTCGTCTGGGACGAGGCGGCGAAACTGGGTAACGCTACGGTTTCTAAAGGCCTGTACTCTTGGCAAATAGCGATCGGCCATATCAGCTGCCATTTCACGGAAGCGTTTCCGTTCCTTAGAGCGGCTTTCTCCACCTTGCATGAAGACGTCGATGAAGTCGCGGTCCGGCTTCAAGTTATGCGTCGAAATGCTCTTTGCCGATCGAAATACTGCACTGGGGCTTAGCGCGTCGAGCCGCATCATTAACCAACGTCCGAACTTGATCTCGCGGCGCGCCAACGCTGCAAACATCTGCTCAAACTGGTCTGGGTGCAGTGAGTGAACATCGTCAAGCATGGCGACTGGCTTGACTACAAGGCGCTCACCCATCCAGTCAATCTCGATCTCCTGGATGCACTCGAACGGTTGATACGGATCAGTCGCATCGCGCGGCAAATCCTCGATCTTGGGCGGAAGGAGGCTGGCTCCAATGGAATAGATCGCTCGCTGAACTTGGAGGGCGCGATCGCGGATTCCAGCAGCTGTCAAACCACCTATTTGCTCAAGCTGGGCCTCTGACGCGTCACGTGCAATAAAGCGAATATCTTCAAGTTTGCGGTGGCCACCGTTGGTTAACCCACGGAGCAGGGCTAGCATAGTCCGGGCTTGGATGAGCCAAAGTGCCAGTTTAGTTTTGATCGCATCGTCATAGGGAAGCTCCCAAAAGTCTCGATATTCGGACTCCATAGGGACGCGAACCGCGGCAACGCAGGGTCGCCCATTTTCGAGAAATCCTGCGCCCGCAAGCGCTTGGGCCAGGTCTTTGTTGGTCTCGCTGGTTAGATCACGGAGAATCGCTTCAACGAGCCGAAACTCAGCAAGCATTGCGAGCATCGTCTTACCGCTTCCTGGCGCGCCGAGAATGCGTATTGGCAATTCAAACAAGTCAGCCTTGCGCGGATGGTGAGTGAGGAAGGCCGTAAGAGGGGCCGGACTGACAATCTCAAGGAAAGTCGTATCATCGCGGATGAACTCTGTTGCACGGCGAAGAAAGGGGTTGGCCATGGTTCAACCGTGCCTGTCGCGACGACGGAAAAGTGGCCGCATAGCCGGCCCATGCTCTCCTCCGGTCGTCTCCGCCCAAAGCAATGGAACACTGTTGTTCGGTGTGTTGTGCTCAAGGACTAGGGGCAATGCACAGTTTGCGTAACCAAGTTTCAGATCGGTTTGCTCTGCTTCCCCCGCATGTTCGATTAGCCTTAGGTATAAGCCGTGGTCGTAGTACTTTTCACACAATGCGATCATTGGGTCATCCTTACCTGGCGTTAACTTGAGCCCGGCGGGCAGCAAAGTGCCCTCGCTTATAGAGATCGAGCCATAGGTGCGGTCCTTCCAATCTTGGTTAGCTTGCTCAGTGCGTTCAAGCAGTGCCTGCCTCGCTTGGGCTGTTGAAACATAGTGATGGATATGCAGGGCATACTTTTCAGCAACCGGGAAATTATCCTTAAGCTCATCGCGTGCGTTGCACATCATCTCATTAAATTTTTGCAACTTACCCTTCCACTTACCATCCTTAAAGCGGATGAAGGTCGTGCCAGAAGCTGTAAAGTCGTCGATAAGGTAGACATGTTCAAATTTTACATCTGCGGCGTTTCGCTCTTTGATCTTCTTTTCTAGATCCTTCCATTTTTCATGGCCGATGTTCATCATCGGAACAACTTGCTCTTGCGAGATACGGCCTGCGTTTGCGCGCCGAAGAATGTCTATCCGACTACCATCGCTCAATCCGACAAAGAGCGTACGGCGCAAGATTCGATCAAAAGCTTCTCGCCCTGCCGTGTTCCCCCAAATTTCGTGCGGCCCAAGACCGACTGAGTCGGCAGCCAGTCGCCTGAAGAGGGGCGTCACGCTCTCGGGAAAGAAAGCTTCGATCGTGCGCTGCATCTCGGCAGCAGAAATGTAGACGAGCCTATACTTTACGAAATCATAAGCTGTTTGTCTGTCTGAGGGATCGAACTGCTTAAGCCATGTCGCGAGATTCTCAATAAATCGCGATCCAGCACGGAAATCGCTATAGCCGTCGTACTTTACGGAAGCCATGAGCTGCAGCCAATTATACTCCGCAGTTGCAACACCATCATCGGACCAGTTCATGATGTTGGCGATTAACTTTAAGCCTAGAAGATTCATTCTCATGCCCGACTCGGACCCGACACTTCGGGCTACTTTAGATGCACAAGATGACTGGAACGACGGGCCTAATCAACCGCCGTTCTGCATAGGTAAGGCAGCGCTCACGCACTGCCCGTCGCCATGCGGTAGACCGGGATGCCCATCTTGCGGGCCTTGTCGGCCAGGTTGTCCTGGATGCCAGTGCCCGGGAAGACCACCACGCCGATCGGCATGCAGTCCAGCATCTGGTCGTTGCGCTTGAAGGGTGCGGCCTTGGCATGTTTGGTCCAGTCCGGCTTGAAGGCGACCTGCGGCACCTTACGGTTGGAGGCCCAGGTGGCTGCGATGCGCTCGGCGCCCTTGGGTGATCCACCGTGCAACAGCACCATGTCGGGGTGCTTGGCGTGGATCTGATCGAGACGGTCCCAGATCAGCCGATGATCGGTGGTGTCGCCGCCCGAGAAGGCAACCTTTGGTCCCGGAGGCACCAGGCTCTCGGTCTCCGCGCGTTTCTTGGCGGCGATAAAGTCGCGGCTGTCGATCATCGCGGCGGTCAGGTGGCGATGGCTGGTGCGCGAGCCCGAACGCGGTGACCAATGGGTCCCGGTGGCCTTGAGGAAGAGGTCGGCAGCGGTCTCGCGGAAGAGTTCCATGCTCTCACGCCGGTCGATCAGGCCCTGGCCGATGTCGATCAGGGTTTCAAGCTGGACGGATTTCACCTCGGAGCCGTCCTGTTCGCGCTGAAGGCGCTTCTGCGCTTGCTCGTTATCGTCGAGTTTCGTCTCGATCCGCTCTGCGGCGCGGTGAAAGGTGTTGACGGTCGACCAGAGGATCTCGTCGAGGTCGAAATCGAGGCTGGTGTCGGCCATGGTGGAGATCAGAGCGTCGAAGATGTCGGCGACCGCGGTCTGGATGACATGGTCTTCGGGCGTGATCCGGGGATCGGCCTCGCCCGCTGCGGGACGGTAGCCATAGAGCTGCAAGTCCTGGATCATGGTGTCGGTCGGCGAGGAGGTGTGATCGGGTTCGAATTCGTCATGGGCGTACATGGGATGCTCCATCGTTTGGACCGCGACCGTTGCGGCCTTCATGGCGACGAAAAGCCGACAAGCGGTCCGGTCTGGCAGCCCGAGCCTTTTGCGAGGGCCTTGATGGCCAAGCCCGGCTATTTTGATGATGTGGACACCCCCACCCCAAACGTCGAATCTGGTTTCAACGGTTCCCTGGAAGAAGGAGTGGTTGGATATGTCCGGAATGATCATTGGCCTCGATCTCGCGAAGAGCGTTTTCCAGGTT
>Ga0209793_1000790_pt1 | contig 27378 bp, 18 predicted proteins | sample EBPBio122009_DNA_FD_185863 | JGI IMG/M metagenome (GOLD analysis project Ga0209793, IMG submission 185863) | Wastewater treatment Type I Accumulibacter community from EBPR Bioreactor in Madison, WI, USA - Reactor 1_2/2/2009_ DNA (SPAdes) (version 2) | ecosystem: Engineered > Bioreactor > EBPR >... | reverse complement strand
TCGTCGTGCGATAACGGGCGCGGGATGGCTTGCTCATGCGGCCCGTCTAACCGCATGGATTCGCAATGTGAATCCTAGACGGCCAGAGTTCTGCAACAACGCCATGGACCATCGAGATACCGTGACCGGCTTCCTTGATTTCTCGGGTCTTCTGCTGAAGGAATAGAAACAGATACCGCTTGTTGAGGTCGGCCTCACTGACAAGGGGCAGCTTCCAGATATGGTAGTGAAAGATCGAACGTGGGCCGTCCCAAATAAATGGCCCAAAGGACGCTGACCATGCATAGATCAGGTCTCCAGCCTCGCAGTATTTGTCGTCGTCCAGTTCAAGATCAGAATAATACCAATGGTTTGACGTGAAGAGATTGCCGACGCGCAGCACAGGGGTGCCTGAAGAAAGAAGCTCCTGTTGTTTGTAGGCTCGCCCGTTCAAGACGCGGACAAGCTGCCCGAGAGCAGCGAATGTCCAACCTTCTGGGGCGTCGAATGGTAGTTCTTCCAAAGCGTTGGCTGCGGATGTGTCACGTTGTTTGCCGCGCCGGGCCGGTTGGTGCGTCGCACTGCCAGCAATCCGCTTCAGCAACTCCGCCGCCGGTTCGTCGCTCGGATCTTGCTCCATCAGCTTCCCACGCACGGCCAGATCCAGCACAAAGCGGCGCAGGCGGGGGATGGCGTCCTCGGCCTCGGCCACGCGGTCATAGAGCGCCAGCAGGCGGTCGGCGGTAAAGGTACCGTCCTTCATCGGGCCAGCGCCTCGGTCAGGATCGCCTTCAACTGATCGCGCAAGGTGGCCACCTGCGCCTCGGCTGCATCCAGATCGGCCAGCAGGGTTTCGGGGTCGCCGTGATCCTCGGCCACGGCATGGGGGTTCTTGACGTCTAGGTTATAGCCGCGGGCCTTGATTTCAGCGGCCGAGACCTTCCACGCCTGCGGGCCTTCCTCGCGCCCCTGCCGCGCAGCCCCGCCCCACCAAGCGGCGCAATCGGCCAGATGCTCCAGCCGGATCGGCTTGGTCATCGAATAGGCCTTCTGCCCCTCGGGCACGCGGTGTTCCCAATACCAGATGTCCTGCGTGGGCTGGCCCTTTTCAAAGAACAAGAGGTTAGTGCCGATGGAGGCATAGGGTTTGAAGACCGAGTTCGGCAGCCGCACGATGGTGTGCAGGTTGCACTCCTCCATCAGGTGTTCTTTCAGCCGGGTCTTGATGCCTTCGCCGAAGAGGGAGCCGTCGGGCAGCACCACGGCGGCGCGGCCACCCGGTTTCAGCAGGCGGATGATCAGGGCAAGGAACAGATCGGCGGTTTCGCGGGTGCGGAAGGTGGGGAAATTGCCTTCGATCCCGTCCTCTTCCTTGCCGCCGAAGGGCGGGTTGGTCAGGACGATGTCGACGCGTTCATCCTTGGTCCAGCTGACCAGCGGGCGGGCAAGGGTGTTGTCGTGGCGGACAAAGTTCGGCTCCTCCACCCCGTTCAGCAGCATGTTGGTGACGCAGAGCATGTGGGGCAGCGGTTTTTTCTCCACGGCGCGGAGGGAGGCCTGCATCAACGCCTCATGCTCGGGCCGCTTGACGTAGGCGTCGCGCATGTGGCGCATGGCGCAGGTCAGGAAGCCACCGGTGCCGCAGGCGGGGTCGAACAGAATTTCGCCGGGCTTGGGGTCGATCTGCTGGACCATGAAGGCGGTGACGGCGCGGGGGGTGTAGTATTCGCCCGCGTTTCCGGCGTTCTGCAGGTCGTTCAGGATCTGTTCGTAGATGTCGCCGAAGTGCTGGCGTTCGGTCAGGTTGTTGAAATCCACCTCGTTGATCTTGTTGATCATCTGCCGCATCAGCTGGCCGGATTTCATGTAGTTGTAGGCGTCCTCAAACACGTCGCGGACGACCTTGGCCCGGGGGCCTGCGGCGGTGGGCAGGGATTTGAGACGCGGGAAGAGGGTAAGGTTGACGAAGTCGAGGAGCGCCTCGCCCGTGATGCCTTCGGGGTCCGCCGCCCAGGCGCGCCACTGCAGATCGGCAGGGATGGGCGAGGTGTAGGCGTCTTTGGTGAGTTCCAGTTCCTGATCCTGATCGTCGATGATCTTGAGGAAGAACATCCAGCACAACTGGCTGATGCGCTGGGCGTCACCGTCGACGCCGGTGTCCTTGCGCATGATGTCCTGGATGGATTTGACGAGGGTGCGGACGGACATTCTTCAGGCGCTTTCTTCGTAAATGGCAGATTGCAGGTCGCGGACGGCCTGTTCGAACCCGGGTTTTCCCCCAAAGGCGCGGATGAGCTCAACCACGCTTCCCATCCCGCTGAAGGGGGCGATTTTCAGCACGCCGGGGTCATCGAGGTTCATCACCCCTTCATCCGCATACTTGGCCAGAAGCGCTTCCAGAACGGCACGCGCCTGGGGGCCGAACTTGGTGAAGACATCGCGCTTCTTGACGTTCTCGGCCCGTTCCTGCCGGGTCAACGGTTTGGCGTCAAAGGCAATGTGGCAGATCAAGTCGAAGGGATCGAGATCACGGCCAAGCTCGGCCGCGATCATATCCAGCGGCAGGCCCTCGGCTTCCAGTTCCTCGACCACCGCCTCTTTGCGCTGTTCGCTGTTCCAGCGCTTCAGAAAGGCGTCGAGGCTGGAAAACTGCTTCTGCAAAGCCTTGCGTGTGTAGTCGCGCAAGGACTCCGTGACCAGCTTGCCGCTTTCATCAAGGTATTCGACCCGTTCAGCAACGATCTGGGCCCCTACCTCGTCCACATAGACCTTGCGGATAGGATTGCCCGTCGGCCCAGCGCCAGCCATCGGATCGACCGGATCGATCAGAACAGTCTCGTCAGTACCGGGTTCGGACGACAGGGGTTCACCATCATCACCCGTCTGAGGCGCGTCGTCCGGCGGGGTAATCGGATCATCCGGGCCGGGCTGATAGATTTGCACAGGCTCGCCATCGAACTCCGGGTCAGCGAAATGGCTGGTCGAACCGCGGAAATCCATCACGGTGAAGTAAAGCTTCTGGGTGTCTTCATGCACCCGGGTGCCGCGGCCGACAATCTGCTTGAACTCGGTCATCGAGCCGACCTCGCGGTCAAGGACGATCAGGCGGCAGGTCTGGGCATCGACGCCGGTCGACAAAAGGCGCGAGGTTGTGACGATGACAGGATAGGCAGCCTCGGGGTCAATGAAGTTGCCGAGCTGATCGAGGCCTTCCTTGTCGTTCCCCGTTATCCGCATGACGTAGCGATGGTTCTGGGCCACGAGGTCGGCGTTTTCGTTGATCAGCGCCTGGCGCATGCGGGCGGCGTGCTCCTGATCGACGCAGAAGACAATCGTCTTCGCCATCCGGTCGCCGCTCTGCTTCAGGAAGTCGGTGACCTTCTGCTGCCCGGCAATCCGGTAGATCAGGACGAAGCCCTTGCGGCCAGATTCGTAGACGCAGAGCCCGAAGCCGGGGGTATCCTCGTCGAAGAGGACGTACTTTCGACTGCCGATTTCGGCAGCCTTTACAACGCGTTCAGAGAGTTTTGCCTTCATGTGACGCTCCTTTCACCCGCAGTCAGCGACGACCCGCGGCGCGGAGCAATGTCTCATTCGGGGTCAACCGGCGCAGAGGCGGAAACCGGCGGAAAGGTCCGGGGAATTACGCCGGTCAAAGCGGCGCTGGGCGGGGCGGGGGCTATTCGGGGCGAAGCCGTCCCCAGAAGCCTCTGATCTTCTTGCGGATTGTCGAAGGATCAGGTGCATCCCCGTTGACCGACCGGTCGAGGAACCATTCGACCATGTCGTCGATCAGCTCCTTCTGCTTCTCAGGAAGGCCCTTGTCATGCATCCGGCAGATGATCTCGCAATAGAACCCGTCCCAGTCGTAGCGGGTTTGTGCCCCGGGGCCCGACACGACCCGGCGCACGAGACCATTCTCGTCTTCAAACCGCTCCACCTCCGCGGTCGCGACTAGGACATCGGCCGCCATGATCTTCACGCCGTCTGGCGGGGAGACGATCGCCAGCATCTTGCTGCAACTGGGAGGGCGAGCCCGCCGGATGAACACGTGCCGTTCGGCATCGCCATAGGACCGGAACAGTGGACGCGCATGCCCAGCGCGAATGGCCGCGTAATCGGCCTCTTCTCCGCCTTCGAATTCGGCATGTGGCAGCGCCACGATCAGTTCGATCCGGCTGTTCATAGCCCATTCGATGATCTAGAGCGGCGCGACTTCCCAGCGCACCGACAGATCGCCAACAGAATAGAAATCCCTGGGCGGAAACCCCATCACCTGCCTCCCGTCACCGCCCTCCTTTTCTCCAGCCCCTGAACGCATAGGGGCCGTGCACCTCGCCCTTCCGGGCGCGGCGACGTTTCGGCGAATCTGTTGTGAACTGCTCTCCTTCAGATTGTCATAAACCTGTCGCCAATCAAGCCGGTTGCAGCACGCGTCTTGCGGGTTGAACCACGGTTGAACGGGAGCGGCGTAATTCCCTTTTCCTTTCCGCCGGTTTCCGCCTCTTCGCCGGTACCTGCCCCGTGCTTGCCTCTCCTGGCCGATGACCAGCCCCGATCCCTGGGGTGGCGGCACGAGGAGAAACCCATGGATACCAATCCCTTGAAGGACGCAAGCGCCGATCCGGCGCTGCTGGATGGCTGGCTTGATCGGGCGGAATTGGCCCGGCAACTGGCCCTGTCGGTCGACACGTTGCAGCGCTGGGAGACCCGGCGCGTGGGGCCGCCATGCGTGCGGGTTGGCCGCAAGGTGCTCTACCGGAAGGAGGCCGTCCGCGACTGGCTGAAGGAGCAGGAAGCCCGCAAGACCGGCCAGCACAAGGCCGTGGCCGGGCGGCGCTGAGATGGGGGCGCCGATGACCAAACTCACCCCTGAAGGCCGGTTTCCGGTGACGGCCCTGATCGCCGAGGCCCAGCGCGAACTTGATCTGCGGCGCCAGTTCTACTGGGCGCGGGTTCGGGCCGGAAAGATGCGCCAGGACGACGCGCATCTGCGGATCGCGCTGATGGAGGCGATCGTGAAGCGGCTGACGGTGACGGCAAGCTCATGAGCCATCGTGCCACCAACTGGGCGATCCAGCAGCGCGGGTTGGCGCCTGCGACCAAGCTCGTCCTCTGGCATCTCTGCGACCGGCATAACCCGGATTACGGGTGCTTCCCGTCGCAGGACCAGTTGGCGGCCGATGCCGAAATCTCCCGCGCCAGCCTCAATACCCACCTCGACAAGCTGGAACAGGCCGGGCTGATCCGCCGCGAACGGCGCCTCGACGATGACACGAAGCGCCAGCGGACGACCCGGTACTTCCTCGGCTTCGAGGAGGAATTCACCCCAAACCCATGTCCAGATTCTGGACATGGGTCGACCCCGGAGCCGTGTCCAGATTTGGCGCAAAGCCGTGTCCAGAATCTGGACACTAACCCTGTAAGTAAAGAACCAGTAATTACTACCGCGCGTGACGCGGGCGCGACGCGCGAGGGCCGGGTCGAGGTTTCGGCTGACGACGAGGGCCCCGATCTGGACGCAGCAGAGGCCGCCTGTCTGGCCGCCTGCGGCGAGGGGATGACCCAAACCGCCAGGGCGGCGATCACTGGCACCACGGCCACGATCGGCGCTTGGCTGAAGGCAGGCTACGACCTCGAGTTGGACGTCCTGCCGGTGATCGCCGAACGCACGGCCAAGCCCCGAGGCAGTCCGATCCGGACGTGGGATTACTTCAGCCAGGCGATCGCGGCGCGTCATGCCAAGCGGTTCGCCCAGGCGGCAAGGTCGAAAGATGCTGGGGAAGCTGGCGCTGGCCCTGCCGTTGCGCCCGAAGACCGACTGGCGCGCCTGGCCGCCTGGCTGAACTCAGGCGCCTACGTGCCGCCCAGCGCCGTCACAAACACCCAGCGCGATGCCCTGCTGCGGGCGAGCCTTGTCACCGAGGCCACCCTGCGTGCCCACCAAATCTACTGATCCGCCCCCTGCCCGGAAGGAGCCCCCATCGCAAGCGCGCCTGGCTGGATCTGGGTATCCGATCTGAACTCGGCCGTGGCGCTGCCCCCGGCGGTGCGCCCCGCCCCCTCGATCGCGGCTGGTCCGGTGAGAAATCCTTCCCCGCTGTCCCCGGCATGGGCACCGCCGATCCTGCGCCGATCCACAAGGACATCGACCACTATCGTCACAAGGAAGGCAAGCGCGCCCGCAAGGAGGCCGCCCATGGCTAAAGGCCCCGCCCGCACCTTCGGCCAAGACCTGATGCGCGGCGAGCATGTGGTCGGCGCGGGGCAACCTGCCCCGCAGAATGGCGGCGTGCTGATGCCCTCGCACACCTCGGGCGACCCGTCCTTCTACGCCAAGAAGCGCGCCAAGGAGGCCGAGCTTGGCCGGGAACTGACCACCGAGGAATTCCTGGCCGATCACTACGCCGCCTCGGACGCGCCGACCGCCTCGGGCACATCGATCTTCGATCCCGTCCTCTGCGAGATCGCCTATCGCTGGTTCTGCCCGCCGGGAGGCACGGTCCTCGACCCCTTCGCAGGCGGTTCTGTCCGCGGCATCGTCGCGGCCCGCCTTGGGCGACCCTATGTCGGGATCGAACTCCGCGCTGAACAGGTGGCGGCAAACCAGGCGCAGGTCGAACTGGCGGGCGATCCCGCCCCGCGCTGGATCGCCGGGGATTCCCGCGATCTGGAAAGGCTGGCCGCTGGCATCGAGGCCGATCTGGTGTTCAGCTGCCCGCCTTACTGGAACCTCGAACGCTATTCCGATGACCCCTCGGACCTCTCCACCATGGCCCTGGCCGACTTCCTGAAGGCCCAGGGCGAAATCATCGCCCAGGCCGTCGCCCGCCTGCGGCCGAACCGCTTCGCTGTCTGGGTGATCGGCGACGTCCGCGATGCCGACGGTTTCTTCGTCAACCTGCCGGGCTTGACGGTGGAAGCGTTCGAGGCCGCCGGTGCCCGGTTCTACAACGACGCGATCCTCGTCACCGCCGTCGGCTCCCTGCCGATCCGGGTCGGCCGCCAGTTCACCGCCGCCCGCAAGCTCGGCCGAACCCACCAGAATGTTCTGGTGTTCTGCAAGGGTGATCCCCGCAAGGCGACCGAGGCCTGCGGGCCGGTGGAGTTTGGCGAGATCGAGGGGCCGGACAGCGACGACGAAACCGATCCGGAGGACGACCAATGACTGCCCCGACCCTCGAGATGCACCACGGCATTGCCGTTGTCCGTGATGATCTTTTCCCCGGCGGCACCAAGGCCCGCTTCATCGCCCAGGTCTTCGATGGAGTGCAGGAGGCGGTCTATGCCAGCCCGCCGGAAGGCGGCGCACAGACCGCGATCGCAACGGTCGCCCGACGCCTCGGCAAGCGCGCGACGATCTTCGTCGCCGCCCGCACCCGGCCGCATCCCCGCACGCTTGAGGCCGCCCGCCTCGGCGCCAAGGTCGTGCCGATCAGCCCGGGCTATCTGTCGGTCGTGCAATCCCGCGCCCGCGAATACTGCCGCAACACCGGCGCCAGCCTGATCCCCTTCGGCGCCGAAATCCCCGGCGCGGTCGAGGCGATCGCCGCCGCCGCCCGCCTGGCCGGTTTCGATCCCGAAGAGGTCTGGTGCGCCGCCGGTTCCAGCGTCCTCGCCCGCGGCCTCGCCGCCGCCTGGCCGAAAGCCCGCCGCCACGTCGTCCAGATCGGCCGCGACCTCACCCCGCGCGAGGTAGGCGGCGCCACGATCCACGTCCATCCCCGTAAGTTCAGCGACCGCGCTGCGCTGGCCGCGCCCTTCCCGGCCGATCCACACTATGACGCGAAGGCTTGGGAGTTGTGCCTAGCCAAGCGCGGGCCGGGACGTGTGCTGTTTTGGAACGTGGCCGCGGAAGTTTCTTGGCGTTAGGGCAGTTGCCGTAGCATTACCCATGACGTAGGCTCAAACACAAGCAAAGCGACACACCTTTTCATGGGCGAAAGAAATGCGACCAACCCACATTCAGATCGCAAAGACCTCTGGTAACGTGTACGCGCAACAGGTCCACGGTCGACTTGCCACAAGCAAGGTAAGCCACCTAATCGGGAAACTCAGGCCAGCAAGCACAAATACCATCGACCTAGCACCAGGAGTTGGGTACGATGATGACTTAGAGGAGATAATTCGGTTTCTGGTCTCGAAGGGAATTCCCCGATCTGACATCCAAGTGGTCTGGCCGGGCCCTACACCGGAAAAGGTAATTGCGAACAAGGTCAAGGGCGAACTCTCTCAGTTGAGGCTTCGTATAGGCTCAGACGTGGCCGAACGCGACCAACAGCTAACCAGCTATTTTATCTCGACCGCAACTGCTCGCTATGTCGCAAGTGACGAGCGGCACATCATTGTCGGACCCAAAGGCGCGGGAAAGACGGCAATCTTGAACTCTATGCAGCAGAGGAACAAGTATTCCATTACAATCACCCCGGAACACTATGCGACCGACCTGCTAAACGCCGTTGAAAGCGCAAACCTCTCTCACGAGTTGAACATCTATATCTCCACCTGGAGATATAGTCTTCTCGTTGAAATCATGCAGAATATAGTTGCAAATCACAAACACAGTCCACAGGTGAAGAGAATAAGGTCATACCTTCAGGTCAACGGCCTTCTTTCAGACCAATCAGAGACCATCTTTGAGCGATTTCTATCTTATCTAAAGAGGTTCACGAAAGTTACTGGCGGCATGGTTGGCGGTGAGCTTTCTGTTGAACTATCAGAAGAGAACGACCCACAAGGGCTGTTCAGAATGCCAGAACTGCTCGAACTGATCCCAAGCATAAGGGCTGCCCTCAGGAATAACCCCCTTCACATCTACATAGACGAGCTAGATCAGAGCTGGGACAACTCATCACGCTCAAACAACTTCCTTATCGCGCTTTTTACTGCAGCACTTCAAATTCGCGGATACTCAGACAGCCTCCATATCTTTATCTTCCTGCGATCAGAGATTTTTTCTCTCCTAAAATCCAACATGGCCCAGCTTGACAAGTTCAGATCGGACATTATTGAGATTAGATGGACGTCTCCTGATTTGAAATTTCTGATCGCTGCGCGACTTAAGCACAGCTTGGGAATTACGGAAGATATTCCCCACAAGATGATCCTAGATGAGATATTCCAAGACACGCGAAATGAGTTGCACTGTAACCCCTTCGACTACTTGATTTCTCGAACGACCTATCGACCGAGGGAAGTTATTCAGATTTGCACACTTGCGATTGAAGCTGCAGAGCGAAACGAAGCTCACCGAGTTTCGTCGCAATACATCCTGCAAGCTGAAGAGCAGTTTTCCGCTTGGAAACTTGAACATATAATCTCTGAGAATCTGTACATTCTTCCAAGACTTGACGAACTACTGGAAAGGATGCGCGGCCTTACTCGTACCTGCCCAAACTCGACCCTCAGTGATATTTGTATGAGATTTGTGCTGAGTGCTCAAAGCGCAAATGACTGCCCTGAATGGATCAAGAAAATCGGCTCCGAAGAAGATATTTTGGAGTTGTTATACAAGTGCGAGATAATCGGTGTTGAAGCTGCATCCCCTACTCGCGATCGTGAGCAGGGGATCTGGAATGGGTTTGATTTCCATTACATGCGGCCGGGAGCCAAGACCCATCTTTCGAGTACATTCATGGTTCACCCTGCCTTATGGCGTGCTCTCGAGATCGTTGGCAGCTAGGACCCTCTTCTGAAGCGCGCTTCGATCGCCAGTACCGCGAGATCGCGATACCGGGCCAGCGCCTTGGGGCTGGACGAAACGGGATTGATGTGGATCGCCCGAAGGCCGGTGGCATCCGCCTTTCCGGCCAACTCCACCAGTGCGGCCAGCTTGGCGCGGAAGCGGGCATGGGTCGGAGCCGAGAAATCGGGCGGCGGCGGCAGTTCGCCCTGCCGGGCCTTGGCTTCGATGTCGGCATCCCGGCGGCGACGTGTGGCGTTGGGCGCGGCAGGGGTGTCTTCGACGATCGGCTCGGCGATAGCGGCTGATTGCGGGTCAGCAATCGTGGCCGGTTCGTGGGCTTGGTCCGGTGCGGCCGGTGGCGCTGCCGCCACTTCGCAGGCGTCGATCTCCGCCACCAGCCGCCCTGCGGCGGTCTCCAAGCCTGGGGCGGTCAGGATCGCTTTGACCGCCTTGGGCGCACGATCCGCGCCGATCTTTGCGGCCAGCAGCCGCTCGAACTGTTCGGCGGCGGCGGCCACGCTGGCGCTGCGCCCCAAGGGGGCCTCGCTCAGGCGCTGGGCGAGGCGGTTGATCTGGACAGCGGAGAGGTTGGTGAACATCGGGGCCTCCTTCAGGCGTTCTTGATGTGGGCGGCGCGGCCTTCGGCGGTGACCGCGTAGATCATCGTGCGGCTGTCGCCGAAGGAGGCGGCAAAGGCCTCGGCCTGATCGATCCGGTCGAACCGGGCGCGGATGCGGGTCGCGGGTTTGGACCCGCGGCAGGCGACGAAATGGTCGGCGGCGGCGAGGCAATTGGCCTCGTGGCCGGTGATGGCGTGGGTCTTGGCGGGCATCGGAAACCTCCGTTTCAAGGTGTCGCAGGCATTGCCGAGACCGCCCGAAGAGCAAGTCCAAATCACTGACTTAATTGGAGAATATCACAAGATGGGGCTGTCGCGGCGCGCCTATGCCGCCCTGCGCGGGGTGCATGAAAGCGCTGTGCGCAAGGCCATCGCCACAGGGCGGATCACGACCGAAGCTGACGGCAAGATCAACGCGGCAAAGGCTGATGCGATGTGGGATGCCCAATGAGACTTCCTCGCGAAGCTCAACACACGAACGCCGTGGTTCCGAAAGACGCTAGAAATACGGGCAACCGAGAGTTAACATTGGCTGCACAAGCATAAAAAGTTGGAACGCGAACGACCAAACCCTTTGCCAGAAAGTTAGGCCATGCCTGCGTTTGTGCTGTACGGCGAGTTTCTCTGGCCACCCGTCGCAAGACTTGAAGGGTCCGATCAACAGGCGGAAGCTGAAACAAGGCGAGGTGCGATCGAGGTCCACCTCCGCGATAGAAATGCTGGCCTTCCCGCCTCCATTGCCATCAGGTGGCGACCGCTGCTGTCTGGAACTGGCGACGTCAAGCTCGTCGGGGAAGACACGATAGAATGGCCCGAGTTGGAACTCTTCAGCCTCTCGGCCGACGACGCGCTCGCGATGTTCCGTGGTCTGGGCGAAGAGCAAGAGCTCTCTTTTCTGATCGACAGTGACGGAGACGGAAAACACAATCTCAAGACCGGCTCGCACCCCTGGCTCAGTTTCCGCGGCGGCTTTCTTCTGGACATGAATTACGAAGGGGTGCCGCGGCGCTGGCCACTGGTCCGCCGGTGCAGCTACGCCAAGTCGAAGCAGGAGCCCGAGGTTGTCGTGCATTCGACATTCGGTGTCGGTCTGGACAAGCCAGCGGGCGAACCGCTCGTCCCCTATTTCCGGTTCAATCTGCACCTGCCGCTTCCGCTTGCGCGGACGACGCACAAGGACCGGCCGAATGCACGGGCCTTTCCCTTTGCCGCCAAGTTCACTGCGAAGGAGACGACCGCAAAGACCATGAAGGTGTCGACCCTTGTCGGCGGCTGGGTCGGATTTTCCGATGCAGAGGACAACGTCCCGGGCGTTTCCTTCGTGTTCGAAAATATCAAAAACCTGCCGGATCCTCGCCTTGGCAGTTTCGGCTTTGCCGCGGTTGCCAACGACAAAGGCAAAGGCGGTTTTGCCGGTTACGCCGGAAATCCCGAAGTCACACTTGCCAACTATTGGCCTGACCAAGACTCGGCGGTTCAGAGCGACCTGCTTGGTCGTTTCGGCTTTGCCGTGTCTAGCGACCCGATCGAGCTGAAACCCCCGAAGGCTCCGGCGGATCTCAGCCTCCGGTTCAGGCCCAAACCCGAGCCCGGGGGCGCGGGATACATCTACCGCACCGGATTAACCCCCGGGCCGCCCACCAAGGACACGAATTCACAGCTTTTCGGCGGAGCTGGCCAGAAATGGCAGTTCCGACTGGAAGAGGAGACGGGCGGCACCGTCGCGATCGAGAACAAAAGCCGCCTCGCCGTCGATGCCGAACTGTCCTGGCAAATTGACGATCAGCACATCTGGTCCAGGGACAGGGCACGCGACTGGTCGCCGCGCCTGCGCCTTTTCCTCCACTACGAAGCATGGTGGCGGGGTCTGGACCCTCCGACCCAGACCCTTTCTCAGGCGATGCTGAGCAACGGAAAAGCCAGTCTTGCCGCTGCCAGAAGCGGCCTTTTCGCGGTCGAAGGCGCCGAACCGCGTTCCTTCTTGCCAACGCTCAAACAGGAAGCACTGCCCAATAGCACCTATCTCGCCGTCAGGCCCGCCTTCTACAGCCCATGGCTGCCGCTGGATGTCGACGCTGACGGACAGATCGGCTGGGAAACCCCGGCACGTCGCGTCCGGCTGCGGATGACGCTTGCCGACAAGGAAGACCTGATCCCGGCCGAACTTCCCAAGGACAACGCCGAGAACGAGTTGAACCTCATCGCATCGGAGATGACGTTCTTCGACACAGCCGGCGTCGAGGCGCGACTGACCCTGAAGACCGACAGCGACTGGATCCCCGAAACGGTCGAGGATATCGCCCAGGGCGAGCCGTACTTCGCCTCCTACAAAATCAGGAAGGTTGACGTCCGCCTGCCCAAGGATGCGACGTCCTGGAGTGGCCGCCTTGGTGGCTTGCAGTTCGAAGGGGTTGGAAGAGTTCTTGAAAAAGCTGGCGCCTACTTGCGGCTTGGTGGCCCGGGGGCGCCCAACCAGTCTGCATTCGGCGCCCCGAAGGTTTCGGACCCCGGCTTCCTGATCGCCGCACAGCTGCACCTTCCGCTCCGCGCCTTTGCCTTGTCGGATGTCGGCGCCCCGGTCGCGAAGGGCGATCGCAGCGGACGTCGCGGTCCTGTCGTCATACCCGAAACTCCCGAGAAAACCGAAACGCCCGAGGAACCCAAAACGCCTGAGGCACCGGCGCCGACCGACAGTAAAGGCCAATATGACCTTTGGGTGACGGAGTCCGTCGCGCCCACGGCGGACAGGCTCCTCAAGGCGCAGGTATTCGTGCAGACCCCGTCCACCGGCGAACAGACCTACACCATCCTGAACGAGACCCCGCTTTCCATCTTCAGGTTCACGCGCATTCCGATCGACGCCCGCGGCGATGCGTCCAGCGTCGAGGTCGGGGTCTATTCCAGCGATGACCGCGTGTTCCGGTATCGTTCGGTCTCCGATACCTACCGCTACGTGCTGCCCCCCCAGTCCATCGGCGAAAGCGCCGACAAGCCCGGCCGGCTGGAAATCCACGACAGCACGGAGGTTGCCCCCTACGCCTCGGCCGGAAATCCCCCGCTACGCCAGCGCGCCGTGCAGTTCCGCCTGACGCCGCCCGCCGAGATGTGGATCCGGCCAAGCGACGTCGAGCGCGGCTATTTCCTGCCCGAGGCCATGACGTACGAGCTGTTCCGGCAGGCCGGCGGGCTTGGCTTCGGGGCCGCGCTTGCCTTCCTGCGGGCCGAGTTCCTCTACGGACTGCCCGTCGGCATCTCCACGCGCGCCGAAACCGGCACGGCCAGACTGGCCCGGGTGGCCGAGATCGAGGCCCTTGTCGGCCAGGTGATGGGTCCGCTTGGCCCGCAGCCGGGGGACGACAGCCTTGGCCAAAGCCTTGGCCGGCGCTGGCAGGAGATATCCGATGCCGTCGCGCGGCGCCCCGAACGGCTCGACATATGGGAACCCGGCGCCAGCGATCGCGCGGCCTTCTCGCCGGCCCGCTTCTCCGAAGGGGCGTCCTTCGCCCTGCGCAGGACCGCGCTCATCCGCAAACCCGTCCTCGCGCCCGGCGAGGTCGAGGCGCCCGGTCCCTCCGACCTTTCGCTGCGCTTCCATCCCCAGGGCCTCGCCGGGGGCGCCCTCTGGCCTGTCGAGCAGCTTGGCCTCCTCGAGGCGCTCCAGGCAAACCCGTCGTCGGATGGCGGAGAGATCGAAGGCATCGCGCTGTCGCCGTTCGGGGGCGATGCCGCGCAGAAGGTCCGGCTGCTGAACGGGCTCGTCACGATCGAAAGCCTTACGGTCAACGGCCGCGTGCAAAGGCACAAGGTCAAGGTCCTGGGACGCATCCGTGCCTTCTGGCACCGGGCGCAGCATGTCGTCGTCTATGAACGGACCACCAGCCCCTCGGCACAGTTCTCGCCCAGGGAAGAAGGTCCCCCCAAACGCACCCGGTCGCGCCGGCCGATCCTGCGCAAGGTCAGCGAATACATCGAGCTGCTGCAGCCAGAGCGGAGCTACCCCGACAGTCCCGCCGCGCAGGTCCAGAGCGCGGGCTTCCTGCGCAAGGTCCGGTTCAACACCACCCTGATCCCGGTCGACAGCGCCTGGGCGCAGGAGGTGCCCTCCTCCGCCGGCAAGCCCGGCGCATGGACAGTGCCGCTCTGGAACCGTCACGCCGCGCGCGAACGCCCGCAGGTCTATTCCATGCCCGACATCGCCTTCGTCACGGCGGGTGACGGAGAGGAGGCAGAGCCCGAGACGATCCAGCAATGTCTTGACCCCGACATCTTCGAATTCTTCGCCGATTTCAGTGAAACCACCGACCAGACCGACCTCTGGCCATCAAGGATCGTCATCGACTATCCGGAGGTCCTGCCAGGCAGTGCCCTGATCGAAGCCATCGACGGACGCGGTCAGGTCGAAGATCCGGCGCGTCGCCGTCGTGGCGTGTCGCGCATCCTTCCCGGACTGCGCGGCTTCACCTGGCGGTTGGCCCCGGCCGCGCAGAAGACGATGATCAACGCCGGACGTTCCGACCAGCCGGTCTACGTCGGCCTTGAAAGCGTGACCTTCATGCGCGGCGGCTCGCGGCCCCTAGACAAAGACGAGTCAGCGGCCTTCGTAGGAATCTTGAAGGCAGCAAAGAACGCCGAGTACGTGGCGATGTGGCCGGAGGACGCAACCCAGGTTCCGGCCTTCGCGCAGGACTTTGCCACAAGCATGGACAAGCTTGTTGCCGACCTTAAGTCCAAGCAATCGCCGCAGACGATCAAGGATGCGCTGGAGGCACTGAGGGGAAAAGTCGAAGAGACCATGGCCGCGCCGAAGGGCGAGATCGGCAAGGTTGCCGATGCCCTGAAGTCCAACAGTAACGCGGCACAGATTGCCAAACTCGTGGCCGGGGAAGCCATTCCCTGCGATGCGCTGAAGACAAAGGCCGTCGTCACGATCCGGGCAAAGCGGATGCTGATCGGCACCGCCATCGCCGACTGGGTCGCCGAGGCGAATGATGTGGCCGCTTGGCTTGAGCTGACAGGACAGATCTGGGACAAGACCTACCTGATCAAAAGGATCGTCGAAAAGGCGACGATGGAGATCAGACCCCTCTTCTCCGAGGCGACCCAGGACATCGCCCGCCTGCGCGAAGGGGTCGAGAAGGCCCGTGCCTCGGTCGGCACCTTTGGCGAGGATGCGGCCGCCGTGGTGGCGCGGGCGCGCACCCGCGTGCACGAGGTCCGGCAGGCCTACGACGGCGCCAAGCCCTGGTCGCCCCAGCGCCTCGCAAGCCTGACCGGCGACATCGACGCCGCCATCCTTGGCCTTGCCGAAGACATCGGTGTGGCCGTCGACGAAGCACACCAACGCCTTGCCGTCGATCTTGGAGCCGCTGGCCAGACCGTCGCGGGACATGTCGCCGCTGCGCTGCAAGGCGTTGAAACGGTGGCGAAAGACGCCTTCGCCAAGACGTCTGCCGCCCGGGAAGCCTTCAAGTTGAAGGCGGAAGATATCGGTAAACAGCTCGACACGCTCCTGTCCCCCGACGGCATGAAGGGAGCGTTGCCGGAGGCAAAAAAGAAAATCGCCGAAGTTCGGACGAAAGTCGGCAATCTCAATGATCCGCAGCAGAAGAAGACAGTCGAAGACGCCCTCAACGCGGCGGATGTTTTGCTTCTGAAGGCAAGCGGGACGGTGCAGACGGCCCGCTCAGAGCTTGAGGCCGCAACGGCAAGTATCGACCTTGAGAAGGTTGATGCAGTCATCAGCCTCGCATCGGACGCACTGAAGGACGCCATAGTCGATGCAGGCAAAGCGGCCGACACGGTGATCGAGGCGGTCAAGGACCTTGCGGGTGACATCGCCAACGGGATCAAGGCCGATGTTGACGCACTTGCCAAGGACTTGCAGGACTATGCCGCGCAGGTCGTCGCCTGGCTGGCGGGCAGTCTCTCGGCCTACGGAAAATTCGCCGATCCCCTGGTGGACAAGATCATCCAGGAGCTTGACGGCGCCCTGACGGCTGTTAACGGCGCCTTGACGGCGGCGATTGATGCCGTCGATGCCGCAGGCAGCACGGCGACGGCAACTGTCGAAACGATCGAAGGCTTTTTCGAACCCGACAAGATGGCCGGATTCGTGGCCGAAGGGGTGCTCAAGCCCGTGGTCACCAGACGGCTCCAGCCGTTCCCGGACAAGATCAACACCGCCGGGCTGCAAGAGGTGCGCAAGCAGCTCGAAAATCTTTCGGCCGAAGTCACACAGGCGCTTGCCACGGCCGAGGCCACGATCCTCGACGGTCTGGGGGACCTTACGGACGCCTGCGAGAAAGTATTCAACACGGTCAAGTCCGCAACCGAGACACTGGAGAAACTTGCCGCAAACGCGGAGAACTGGCTGCAGGAGCAGATCGACAACACCAAGTACCATGACGCCGTCGAGGCGCTGAACGCCGTAGTGACCAACGCCACCGAACTTGCCAATCAGGCAGAGGCCCTGGCCGACCAGTTCGACCAGTCGCGCGACTCCGTCCGCGTCCTTTACAACGATCTCGCCGCCAAGGTTCAGGAAGCAAAGGGCTACGGCGACCGCGTGCTCGACCTTGCGGCCAATATCGGCAAGGGCGGCCTCTCCGCCTCGCCGTCGAATATCCTGAAACTCTATTCCGCCGTCTCGTCGCCGCCCGAGATCGCCGCGCTCAAGGCCAACCTCGACAAGATGCGCGCCGAGTTCGACGAACTGGACCGCCTGATCAAGACCACCAGGGCCAGCGCGCTTTTCGGCAAGCTGGGCGACGCGCTCAAGGGCATGGACATCTCGCTGCCCTTCGACGGCATCACCGACCGGCTGATGCCACCTGATCTGTCGAACCTCGACATCGGCAAGGTGTTCGCAGGCTTCGGCGGCGCCAAGCTCAAGCACCTGCTCCGGGGCGTGAAACTGCCGAAAGGTGTGCAGGATTCCGTCCGCCTGACCCATGGTTTCGACAAGAAGGCCGCCCGCGCCTGGGTCCAGATCGACATCGACGCCCGGATGCCCGGCCGCAAGGCGCTCTTCTCCTTCGGCCCCTTCAAGTCGGATTTCCTAAACGCCCGCCTCGTCGGCCAGGTCCGGTTCGAGGTCTCGAAGGACACGCCCGACATCAGCGAAACCGGATACGGCCGGATCGAGACGACGATCGACATGGGCGTCTCCGGCCAGTCGATCGTCAAGTTCGAGAACTTCGCCCTCGCCTTCTCGCGCGAAGCCGGGCTCGACGTCCAGTTCGACCCCAAGGGAATCCGCCTCAACCCCCAGTTCCGGATGATCCAGGAGTTCATGGAGACGATCTTCCCCGACGAGGTCGGCGGGATCGAGATCCTGAAGGAGGACAACATCCCGGTCGGCCTGCAGCACGTCTTCATGACACCCCCGCTCGGGGCGAACGCCATCACCTCGGGCGTAAGCAACATCGCCATCGGCAATACCTTCGCGCTGCGGGCCTATCCGGACTTCGTGCTTTCGGACACTTTCAACCTGGCCTCGGAAGAACGGCCCTTCATCTTTTCGATCTTCGTCCTCGGCTGCACCGGCTACATGTCGGCATCGGTCATCTACCAGCCGATCGACAACAAGCTGGCTGTGGACGTCACGGCCGCGGTCGGCGGTTCGGCCCAGCTTGCCATCGATGCCGGGCCGTTCAGCGGGGCGGTCTACATCACCCTCTCCGGCGTCTTGACCTATAGCAAGAAGGAAGGCGCCTCCGGCGGGGCGCTGACCATCGGCATGACGCTTGTCATCGCCGGATCGGTCCGCGTCATGGGCATGATCACCGTCCTGATCTCTGTCGTGCTGCGGATCAGCTATCAGGACAATGGCCGGATCGACGCCAGCGGCACCTTGTCGGTGACCATCCGCATCTCGCGCTTCTTCAAGATCCGCGCCCGGGCAGGCGTCAAGTACAAGCTCAAGGATGGCAAGTCCCAGACCACGATCAGCAGTTCGGTCTCGGCGGATGGTGAAGCCGTCGACAAGGCCAACAAAGCCACGAAGGCCCTGAAGTCGCTAGAAAAGCTGAAGAATGTCACCGCGGGGGGAATGGCATGATCACGCGGCACATCCATTGCACCGTCGAACCGGAGCCCGCCAGCTTTCACGACCACAGGACCTTCTCGGTCAATCTGGGCATCGAAGCCGAAGGGACGGCGACGCCGGGCGGCAACGACGAGACTGAGGCAAAGACATGGTTCGAACAGGCACTCGACTTCTTCGGCACCCTGTCGTTCCGGCTGCTGCGCTGGAACGCCAGCACCAGCAGCTGGGTGGACGCGGGGGAGCGCTTCAGAGTCCCCGAGCCGGTCGAACCGGACGCAGTGACGGGTGTCATCAAATGGCTTGACCAGTCCAAAGCAAGCTGGCTGTCGCCGCAGGCCCCCAGCGGTGAGACCGTCGATGCCGAGACAGCCCCCGCGACCTACCGCCTTCGCGCCGCGCAATCCTGGAGCGCGCCCATCGGCCACCGCCATGGCCTGACCCACCTCGTCAGGCTGCCCGCCGACACACTTCAAGAACCCCATGTGATCCTTCCATGGCCGACAGATGCGGGTGCGGTGCCATCACTTCCGGGTCCTCCCCCCGTCTTCAAGGCCGGACTGCCAGAGTTGGCAGAGGATCCGCTAAGCTTCGAACTCGATCTTCCGATCAATGAAACGGCGCTTCGTGTCACATTCCACACGCGGGCGATCGACACCAACGTTTCGGCCCCGACAAGCGATGACGTCTCGCCCGACGGATACCTGACAGTCGACAAGAAAGCCGAGATCGTCTGGCGGATGGTCGACTGGCTTCAGACCCGCAGCGGCAGCGTCTTCGCCCTCTCGACCGCACTGCTCGACCTCGCAAGGCAGGATTCCGCCGGGTCCTCGACGACCGGTGCAGCACAAACCTTTGCGGACATCCTCCGGAAGACGCCGAAGGCCGCAAGCGACCCCGAGAAGGCGGCCGTCGTCTGGTTCTGCGCCACGCATCTCTGCGCGGCCCTCGATCCCCTGATCCTCGGGCTGCACGGACCCCTTGTTTCAGCCGACACAGCCTCGCCGGGCGTCCTGATCGCGCCGCTCGTGAACGATCTGGTCGACCGGTTGATGGCGGGCCTGCAGCCCCGGCCGGACCCGGATACCATCACGGAAGTGATTGATCTGGTCCGTTCGCGCCTGAAGCCTGTCCCGCCGGACCCCACCGTCGCGGGCCTGTTCGGTTGGCTGAAGACCGCCTATCCGGCGCAGGCCGACACGCCCATCCTTGCCCTGCTGAAGTTCCCCGACGACCCAGCCAAGGCCTTCGACACGGTTTTCCCGGACACGTCCGCCGAGACGATCGGCGAGACGATCGGCGAGACGATCCTGCGAGAGCTGAACCAGATCGAGCAGATGCTGCAGGACGAAGGCGGTGCCGAGGAGGTACTGCTGCGGCTGCTGGGGGACAAGTTCCCCGGTGATCTGAAGGACATGCTGGAGTTTGCCCTGAAGCTCGTTCCGGCTTCCGACGAAGCCATTGCGAAAGACAAGGCTGTCGACGAAGCCTGGAAAGCCTATCTCGATCTCGTCAAGGGCCCTTTCAACGCGGCCGAAGCGGCGCGCAGGGCACTCTCCAACGAATTCGCGCGTACCGCGATGGAGGCAGCAAGGCCAACTGGCTCCCCGGTGGAGGATACGCCGACCAGACTGTCGAGGGTCCTGCAGGACGCGGATTTCTTTCAACAGCGCCTGCAGGACCAGCCGCAGGGCGTGTTTTCCGGAATGATCCAGGTCCTGCCGCGCCTGCCCCCGGCCCAATCCGCCGTTCTCATCTCCGCGCTCCGGACCGAGCTGCAGCAGGCATGGACCGCGCCGGTCGGGCAGATCAAGGCCCTCCATGCCAGCCTTTCCAACCCACTCACGGAACCCTTCACCCCCGACCTTGCGCCCGCCCCCTTGCCGATCCAGATCGCGGCCAGCCTCTCGGCCGAGGATGCGCTGAACTTCGCCACCGATTACAACGGCATCGGTGTCTGCATCCGCCGGATCGACGATCCCAAGGCTGGCATAGACGTCGGCTGGGCCCATGCCCACCTCGCCAGGCTCGACGTGCCGGGTGACGTGCCGGGCGTCCCCGCCTTCTCCGTGCCCCATGCCATTGCGACCAGCTATCCCGCCGTCAGCGACGGCAGCGGCCCGATGTTCCTGAACTACGAAGGCCGGCCCTTCACTCTTCCCGTCGTCGAGACCGCGAAGAAAGGCGCCGGCCCGCTCTACACCGCCGACCTTCCCGATGGCCTCGACGGCTTCGCGCGCATCCCGGAACTCGCCTACGGGCGGAACTTCGAAACCTTCGCCTTCGTCACCACCAACGCCGGAACCCTGCCCAAGGCGCTGCAGCTCTCAGAGGGGCAACCCTGGCTGCCGAACCCTACGGTCACGCGGCCGGTCGAGGACTTCATCAGCCAGTCCAGCTGCCAGAGGCGAACCGCGATCGGCCGGGCCGAGATCATCGAGTCCCAAACCCCCGGCAAGGCCCGGCGCCTGGGGGCCGGGTTTCCCGGTGTCCACCCGCTCGCCCTCGACTACCCCCGGCCGCAGGGGGCCAGGGAACCCGACGCCCCACTGCTGCTCCTGGCCCCGGACGGCACGAAATGGCAGGCGGCCTTGCAGGGAGAGGTCCCGTTCCGCCTGACCGCCCCGCGCGTGACCTACCGGGACTTCGCCCGCTGGTTCGCCAACCCCGACCTCTTCACTTCGGCCTTCGGCACGGATGACGACGGAAGAATGGCCGGCGCGAGCCTTCTCGACATCCTGTGGCTGATCGAGCAGCTGCGCGACATCGACCCAAGGATCGGGCCCCTGGTCGACCGGATGCCCGATCCGGCGGTCGCGAGCCTGCGGCTTGACCTGCAGCAGACCGACAGCCTGGTCGACGGTCCGCTGCAGCCCATCCCCCAAGAGTGGAACGTGAAGGACCTTCTGCGCACGTTTGCACGGAGCAAGGCGACGGCAATCGGTGAGATCAGACAGAAGATCGGCACTGTCACGAATGACACCGGGCCGGTCGTCGATGCCATCCTCACCGGCCTGCTTCGCCCGCTGGACATGCATTTCTCCGTCGATCTTCGGGTCTCGGCGGGCAAATGGGGCCTGAACCCTCCGACCGGCGAAGAGCAGGCCTTCGTCGCGAAAGTGCCCCCGGGCAACGTTGCCCGCCTTTCGGTCGACGCAAGGGTGCCTGCCCACCTCCTCAAGGACGTAAACTCTCACCCCTCCGCCATTCACCACGGGATGACGCGCTTCGCCAGACCCGAGACCGAGGACGATCACTACCGGTTCCCTTCGGCCGCGATGCAGATCGAAACCATGCTGGATGGCCTTCAGTCCTTGGAGACAGTCGATCAGTCCACGAAGACAGCAGATCAGTCCGACAAGACTGTGAAGGAAACGCTGGTCGACACCATGATCGCCCTGCGCCCTGCGATCGGCGCGCGCAGCTACCGGATCGAGACGCGGGCAGACGTTACAACGGACCACAGGCAGCCCTGGCGCCTGATCGGCGAGATCGACGTGGCCACGCAGCGCTGGCGCCCGTCCGGCCGGCCGCTCTACCACCGGATCAGGCCCAAAGACTCCTGGAAAAAGGCCCACGACCTGACCAATCGCCCGGATGCCACCGCCGCCCTTCCACTTGTCAAGAACGACACTGTCATCGCCTTCGAGACGGATGCCTTCCTTGGCCGCAGCCCGTCCGACTTCCTGCTGTCCCCGCCGCAAAGGATTGCCCCGCTGGGCGGCGGCACAGTGCTCCTCGAACAGCCCTGGACCGATGCCTCGGCCACCTGCTTCCGCCACAGGTTCATTCTGCGCAGCAGATATGCCGGTGCCTTGAAGACGGCGAACGCCCGCGAGGTGAAGGGCTGGAAGACCGACGACGAAAAGCCGCAAGCCAACGAATGGTCCCATCGCGTGGCCATGCGTGCCGAACTCCCGGCACTCGAACTGACCCGACCGCAGTTGAGCGCGCTCATCCCCCTGACCACCGCGCCTTCCGATGCCGACCCTGTCCCGCCCGTGATGGCCGTGCTTCAGGAACGCCCCTTCGACCGCGGCGGTCTGGCGGATCTCGTCCTTGCCGAGATCAGGACCGGCTTCGGCTTCGGCTTTCAGGGCACGGGCAACACCCTTTCCCTCGTCGACTCCCGCAAGGAGATCGGCCCCGATCCCAGGATCACCTATCTGCCCGTCCCCTCTGATCAGGCGACCGGGCTGGCCCTGTCCGTCGAAGGGGTTGCCGGCCTGACCTTCGATCCCGAAGGCGCCTCGGCCCCGGCCTTCCCGAACGCGATGATGCTTCTGTCCCCCGTGTCGATGCGCAAGGACGCACCGGACCTGACCGAACATCACCTCGGCGTCCAGCTGTGGCGCACGCTGGACCCGGGCTGGGTCTTCCCCGCGACCACGGAAAACGGGGGCAGCCTGTCGCCTTCGGAAACCTGGTGGATCGAGGTCGATGGCAATCAGGAAGGCGTCATCCTGGGCGTTTCGGCGCCGCCAGGCAATCCTTCAGGCACCGGTGCCGACCAAACCCGGTCGGTCCTCGTGGTCGCGGCCGGAGAGGGCGGGGACCTCAGACGCCTCCTGCTGAACCCGCAGATCGTCGACCCCGTCGGTGCAAAAGCGGGGGCCACGGCGGCCGACCCGATTCCCGTCGCCTCCTGGAATCCCTCGCTGCTGACGGGGCCGCTCGTGATCCTGCACCGTCCCGCTGCGGCCGGCAGGTGCCTGACGTCGGTCCTGGGCCGGATGCAGTCTGCGGTCCGGGGGATCGGCGAAGGGACTTCGACCGTGGTGCTCGCCAGCTTCGAATGGAGCGTGAATGCCGGTGAAATGCTGGTCCCGGGGCAAGATACGAGCGAGGGACTGGAGGTTGACCCGCCGGTCCGGACCTCGGCCAGCGGCGCCACCGCGCTGGCGTGGACACGGACATCAAGGGATGCCGACAAGGTCGATATCCTGGTAGAAAATGACGGCAGCCATGGCGTCGAGAGGATCGCGATTGCCGATGTGGCCGGCCTCCTTTCCGGGACTGCGCTCTCCTTCCGCAGGACCGGGCACCCCGATGCGCCAAGCCCGATCGTGCCCTCGCTTCTCACCTCCAGCTTCCCACTCCACGTCCAGCGCCACCTCGCCGTCCTCCTGACAAGCCAGTTTGCCGGCTCCGGCCGCCCGGTCGAGACATTCCACAATGCCGCAGTCCTCTTCGGCCCGAGCGTCGGACTGCAGGACACCGACGTGGCCAAGGTGCGCCGCAATCCCCTGGCCCGCATCATCGAATTCGAGACGCCTGCCGTGATTCTTTGCGCAGGCAGGACGGACACGATCCCCGAAACCTACCGCACCGCCTATCTGGACCTGTTATCCCATCGACCCGAAGCGCCGGGCAAGGATTGGCAGCTCCGGTTCCTTCTCCGCTTCAACACCCCGCAGCCGCTTGCGGCCGAGGGCCATTCCCTGACACTGAAAGCTTCTTCTCCGAAAGGTGATCGTGTGGGCAAGCTTGACCTCTCGCTTGCCCTCGCCGCGAACGGGGCGGCTGCCAAGGTCCGAGCGGTCGAGATAACGGTGACGATGGTGCAAGGCAGCATAGGGCCTCCCGTTACACGCTTCCTCGGAGACGACGGGGCGGTCACCCTGCCGGTCTTGAATGCTCAGGACATGGCCGATGCGAGCAATGACGACGGTCTGAACGTTTCCTTGTCCCTCACTGGCGATCCAGACGTCTGGGCGGATCTCTCGGCCCTCTGGTCGTGGCGCGGGCCGAAAGGGGGGGCTTTCGATTTCGACTGGCTCTTCGGCCCGCCCAGCGATCCCTCGGCCAACCCCGAACGCGAAATCGGCCCCGCCGCCCTTGCCACACTGCGCGAGGCGCAGGCGCGGATCATCTCGACTTCCCCCCCGATCCCGGTGAACCGCACCCCATGAGGCCGCAAACGAGAGGAGATCCCCTGTGACCGACGCCCAGAACGAACCGACCGGCCATGAGGCCGGCACCGCCTCGGCCTTAGAAAGCCTTTCGGCCACCGGACCGAAGACGAAGTACATCAAGTCCACCACGGACGGGCTTCTGAAGGTCAAGGGCAGCTTTCCGGGCGGCCAGACAGAGCTGAGCCTCCCCTCCGGCCTGCGCGTCGTGCTAAAGGAGACGAAGGGCGGGCGCGACTACGGCACGATCGACGAAGGTGTACTTAAGGGCTCCGCCTTCAATGTCACCACGGGCTACCTGGTCGATACCTACGCGCGCGTCTCCGGCCTAAAGGTCAAGGCAAGACCCCGCAAGAGCGGCGCGAGCCTCTTGAAGGACGAGATCGCCCTCGAAGTCACGATCAGCTGGGTCGAGGGCACGACGGCAAAGACAATCGGCCCGATCAACGCCATCACCAGCGCAACGGACCTCTTGGAGGCGGGCAAGAACAGGATCAGGATCGCCGACTTCGGCCACGACAAAGGAGCAGGCTACCCACCCCACGGAATGGTCTGGTTCCGGGTCGCCACCACGAAGGTGGGTGAATACTATATCCACGGCGGGGAAGTGACCAAAGGCTGCCTGACGATCGATCCCCAGCGCTGGACCGACGTCTACACTGTCCTCCACAAGGCCCGCGCCCCCGGCGACCAGTATGCAGGAGAGCTCGACATGTCGTACTCGGATACCGACTTGGTATCTTGAATACATGTGATAAAAAGGGCGGATCGGTGGTTCTTTCGCTTTTCACGCCATTCTATCACCAGTGAGTCCGCCGCGCGCCGAACACCATAAGAGCAGGGATTTCTTGGGCCGTACGAACGCCGTTACTTGCAACAAGTTGTCGACTTCTTGACAGTAAAGATGCAACTTCGGTCAATCTACCGTGTCGTAGCAAAGCCACACGTTGAAGCGATGTTGAAATTCGCAGGTGCGAGACTACAAAAGATCAGACAACCGCTCGTCACGAGCGGGATGGAGTTCATCTTTGTTCTCCGGTCCTCTTTGGGACCCCTCCCAGATTTTGCCGACGTGAAAGTCGTCTTAGCATCCCATATGGTGGATGCTTGGAACTTGATTTCGAGTCGGAACACGACGGTCCATCCGAAGTATGCCAATCGCAGAGTCAAATCTCTCCAGTCAGGCAGTTCCACGTGTCTAAGGATTTCGAGAGAGGAATTTTCTTGCATTGATCTTTACTGGGTAGTGGCTAACGCTCAGACTTCCCCCGCCGCATCCCGACCGGAGGTTTGCCAATGAGTATCCTTGGTGCATTTGGGCTTGGTCTTGTAGCCGGATGGCTGACTTGTTCACCGCTGATGGACGCGGGTCGGTCGCGCCGCCTCGATTGGGTGTTCAAGTTGTCAATCTATGCGGTAGCGCTGGGCGGAAGTTCTGCTGGGCTATCCTTTTTTTACGCAGGCATCAGCGGACTGATTTTGGCAGTTCTGGGCGTGGGTGTTGGCCTACTGCTACGCCTGCTTTTTGAGTTGTGGGCAATAAGGCAACGTGGTCAAGCTTAGGAGAGGATTGCACTGTGGACGCGAGCAGTTTTGGGGCTTTGGGATTTGGTCTGATCCTTGGCTGGTATACCTATTACATAAATCGTTATCGCAAGTCAGATGTTCAGTTTAGCGACATAACCACATTGGTGGCCGCAATTGGTGGCGCTGCAGTACTCGCCTTGTTTCCGGCCGGGTCGGCGCTCTTTGGCTGGTATGGCATCGGCTTAGCCTGTGGCTTCTTCGCCTATTTTGTGACCCTACTGATACTAGTTTGGATGTCAGAGAACTTTGATGCGGACTGGTTCCTTGATGGTCGGCGCAAAGATCCTGCAGATGGTGTGTCGATACCGGGCGACGCGAAAAAGAACATCGCCCCGATGGCGCTTAAGCCTGACGGGCCGTCTAGCGGCGGCTTTCATGGCACCAATCCAGGGACTGTTCAGAACTTTTACGTTGGTCGAGGTGAGGATGCGGTACTGCACATGCCTCGGGCAATGGCAGCTCCTTCATCAACCCTCGATGAGGCCACATGCCAGGCAGTTGTCTTTGCCGAGACTGCCACGCTCGAGGTCGACGCGGACGGGCTGGATGGCCTTATCGAAGCGCGCCGATTCATCGCTGCCGTAGCCTACAAGCGTAACGGCGACGGAGTGGCAAAGCCAAGGTATCCGTCGCAAGACGAACTGAAGCAGCCTTTCATTAAGAAAGCATGGGACCGCTGCGGCGTTGCTGCCAAAGACGGCAAGATGGACGATGTCGGCAAGTGCAAACACTTCGTAATTTGGTACTCGGACGACGGCGGTAAGACGCCATCGAAGCTCCCAAAAGAGATTCATGACAAATGGCCGTACCAGCAAACTGATAAGATCACAAAAAGCTGGGGGCCTTACAAAGCGAACGACCTTGGCAAAGACAACATCTATGTGATCCAGTACTGCGGTGTTCCATGAGCGGCCTTCGCTACTGCGCAACTCCGAACGTTCGGCCGGGCGGTCGCCATGTGGCTGGCGTGTCCGAACGTGCGGCACTGCTGAACGAAGCATTCTGGAGCACGGGCGCATCGATCACAGTGAGTTTCACCGAGGGGGAAGCGGCGCTCCATCGCCGCGTCGCTGATATTGCCGATGAATGGCCCCGAATGTTGATTTCCACTGAGAAGTGACCCGGGTAGGCGCGTAATTTCCATTGAGATTTGACCCATGTGACCCTCCCCCAAGCGAAGAGCGAGGGGGCCAAAGGAGTGATCGACATGGGACTACTGAACGTTATCCGAAGGCTACGCTTGCGACAGGGTTTGCCGATCCGGGAGATCGAGCGGCGCACGGGTTTGTCGCGCAATACCATCAAGAAGTATCTGAAGGCCGATACGATCGAGCCCAAGTTCGCGACACCGGAACGGTCGAGCAAGCTTGACCCTTTTGCCGAGAAGCTGACGAGCTGGCTGAAGACGAATGCAAAGAAGGGACGCAAAGAACGGCAGACGCTGAAGAAGATGCATGCCGATCTTGTCGCTCTTGGCTTCACCGGTTCCTACAACCGTGTTGCAGCCTTTGCGCGACAGTGGAAAGCAGATCGGCAGCGCGCGGAACAAACG
>Ga0209793_1000789_pt1 | contig 27401 bp, 22 predicted proteins | sample EBPBio122009_DNA_FD_185863 | JGI IMG/M metagenome (GOLD analysis project Ga0209793, IMG submission 185863) | Wastewater treatment Type I Accumulibacter community from EBPR Bioreactor in Madison, WI, USA - Reactor 1_2/2/2009_ DNA (SPAdes) (version 2) | ecosystem: Engineered > Bioreactor > EBPR >... | reverse complement strand
CGAGTACATCGAAGGCTTCTACAATCCGATCCGTCGACACAGCCACCTTGGTGGCGTCAGCCCCATTGAGTTCGAAGCGGCACATCGGCCTCGTCGCTCAGGTGTCCACTAAATCCTGGTAACTCCAGAACGGTGCTCGGAACGCTGCCCCTGACGAGCCGAACTGGAGGATGGGCTGGATGCACTCCATGCAGGGGCATCGCTGGACGACGCAATCGGCTAACTACATACGCTTACGTGCTGCCCCGACTTCCCAAGGGTGATCCACCCGATGTAGTTTCGCCGACATGGGGTGTCCCACCGGGGTGGTGGACGCAAGGACTTTGGCCTGCAATGGGCTGGAATGGAGCGAGCGGTGGCGAATTGGATGGATCCTGGTTCCTCGCAAACGGCGATCAGAAGATTTCTTGGAAGGTCCACTGGTTGGTCAACCGGCGCAGGCATCCTGAGCGCCTTGCTTCTGTCGACCACAGGTGCCGTGAGTGCACAGACCATGGACTTGCGTTACGAGAACACGGTCCAAGCAGCGCAGGTCATCAAGGCGTTGTCTGGGGAGATCTTCGGCGAAATCGTCAATGACTACAGCGGGGCCACTTCATTCACGCATATCGACGTAAGTGTGCCGGGTAACGATGGCTTGCCCGTCCGTTTGGGGCGGTCGTTCGCTGTAGAGGACAAATATGGTTTGAACAGCCTTGGTGGCTTCGGCGACTGGGATGTGGATGTCCCCTACATAACAGGCACCTTCAGCTCCTTGGCTGGCTGGACGGTGGACACAGGCTCCTCGCCCAATCGCTATAAACGCTGCTCACTGCCTCGGGTGCCTCATATCTCGAACGCCAACTTCACCGTTGACGAAATTTGGAGCGGCTATCAGCTCAACATTCCCGGAGGCGATAACGGTCAGTTGATAGCCGCCAGCTACTCTGACGCTTATCCCGAGCCGACGGACGGTCTCACCTACCCCTGGATCACCAAAGGCCAGAGTCGCCTGCGCTGCTTAGCACAAACCAAAAATGGTTACACGGGAGAGGCGTTTGCGCTCATCACCTCCTCTGGCTTGACCTACTACTTTGATTGGGGTGTGGAAGTTGCTATTCGGGGAATAGGAAAAGATTCCTCGCGGACTATCGCGCGCAAACGAGTCTATCTGCTGGCAAGTCGCATTGAAGATCGATTTGGTAGCTGGGTCAATTACGCCTACTCTGGTTCGAAGCTGACATCCATCAGCAGTAGTGACGGCAGGCAGATCAGTCTCACGTACTCGGGAAACAACGTCGCCACTGTTTCGTCGTCTGCAGGCGTATGGACGTATCAGTACGATGGCGGAGCGAACCTCATCAAAGTCACGCAGCCCGATGCCTCCAGCTGGTCGTTCGGCTATACAGGTTCGCTGAAACTTGGCCCGCCCCCCACTGTGCCGCCCATAGACACCTGGGGGCCACCTACGTGCGACGAGCAGTTCCCGGCTGAAAGGGCCTATGAGTACCGGGTTACCCATCCAAGCGGCGCGATGGGTACGTTCAAGTTCGAGAATCGAAGGTTCTATAGGGCTCACGTGCGTTGGATGTGTAACAGCACTCCGCCGCCAGAGAAGTACGAATGGCTTGTCGTGCCCAATTACTTCGATTCGTACGCCATCATGTCAAAGACAATCACTGGGCCTGGCATTGCGGCTCAGGTTTACAGCTACGACTATGGCGTCGCCTATGAGTCACTGGGGTTCTGCGCCTCTTCTCCCTACTCGGAGACGAACTGCGTCTTCTACTGTCCGCCCTCAACGATTGGTTGGTGTTCATCTGTGGATGGGCGTTGGGTAACCATTTCGAGACCGGACGGCAGCAAGATCAGACGCTTTTTGGGTGTGCGCTACGGGGTGGACGAAGGACGTCTTATCGAGGAGCAGATACTTGATGCAGGTGGAGCGATTCTGAGCCGCACCACCCACGAGTATGTGAAGGACGAAGACGTCGCGACGATGCCGTTTGGCGCGGTTATCGGGTCAAGACTGACGCCCGATCCCGCCGCATCGAAGATGAGACCTCAGAAGTCGAGAGTCATCATTCAGGACGGTACCGCGTTCAGGTGGGTCGTCGACGAGTTTGATGCCATGGCTCGGCCAGTTCGAATCACCAAGAGCAGCGGAGTTGCGCCGTGAACAATAGCGGAGGCGGGGCATGTCTGGCTCGCTTTCGTAAAGCGGTCAACGTGGCGGCATTTATCTTTATCTCTTGCGCCAACTTTTCCTCGCTGAGGAATCTGGTCTGCAATGGGCTGGAATGGAGCGAAGTCGCGTGATCAAGAGTTCGATCTTCTCGTCATCCAATGCATTCATCCGGAATGCGCGGTGCTTTCGATCATTGGCAGGGTTGATCATGTGCGCTGTCACAGGACTCGCCGTGGCGCAAACCCCAAAGTACGGCGTGCATGAAAAGGCAATCGAGCGTGTTAGTGAGGCGCGGGATGTGGCGCCGCTTAAGGTCGATGGGCTGTTTGGCGACGGCTTGAGCATGTACAACGGAAGCGTTGACGTTGCAGTTGCCGATGTTTCCGTGCCAGGAAACTCGGGTCTCCCCGTCGAATTGCGCCGGCGCTTCAATGTGGTCGATCGCCGCGAGACTGCTGCGATCTCCTGGTTCGACCACTTCGGTGGCTTTGCCGAATGGGATCTGGATGTTCCCCATCTGTCCGGGACCTTCGCGGCATCAACGGGATGGCAGGTGAGTGGCTCGTCTCCCAATCAGAGATGCAGCACGACCAGTACGCCACCCGCTCAGACCTACTTTCCTGCCTATCACTACTGGAACGGCTATCGGTTGAATACCCCTGGACAGGGCGAGCGTCCCCTGCTGGCAAGAATGGCGGGTTCGGCAATCCCTACGCCGAGCGACGGAGATGCTTATCCCTGGATAACCAAGGATTTCTGGACCATAAAGTGCAAGCCATCCACCAAGAATGGCTACGCCGGCGAAGCATTCATTGCGGTTTCCCCGAACGGAACCCGCTACCACCTGGACCATGTCATCACGAGGTCGACCAGTTCATCCAAGAACTATGCGGGCAACTCCGAGGTCAGCATCGCTCGTGTGTCGGTGTACTTCGTGGCTACCAGGATAGAGGACCGCTTCGGCAACTGGGTCGACTACGCGTGGTCCGGAGGCAAGTTGCAGAGCATCACCGCAAACGACGGGCGCCAGATCACGGTGTCCTATGACACCTCAGGCAGGATTGTGTCGGCCGTCGCGCCCTCGGGCACTTGGAATTACGGTTATCTCAATGGACGGCTGAGGACCGTGACTCGGCCGGATGCCAGTCAATGGACTTATCAGGCAGAGGGGAAACTGAACCTCGCTGGCGCCGATCCGCTCCCGTCGGATGACCCGATCAACAACTGTCCCGAGAATTTCGACGGTGTGGCCGGCGCATTCATCTACACGATCACGCATCCGTCGGGGGCGTCCGCTCGGTTCGAGTTTCAGGGCGTGCGTCATCATCGTAGCAACACGCCGAAATACTGCGTAAAGCCGAACAACCAGTATGAGTATCTTCAGATTCCCAACTACTCGGACAATTTCACGCTGACAAAGAAAACCATCAGTGGCCCTGGCCTGGCGCCGATGGTGTGGAAATACACGTACGGTTTGGGGGCGGCAGACAGTTACATGACTGACTGCTCCTTGGGCATCGACGAGCTTTGCCCGCCGACCAAACAACAGACTGTTACGGGCCCCGATGGCGTCTGGGAGCGTTATGAGTACGGCATCATGTACGGCCTCAATGAAGGCCAACTCCTTAAAAAGGAAACCGGCACCGGGCCAAGCGACATCCTTCAGACGGAAACGTACAGCTACATTCCGGAGTCGGCGTCGTCATCGCAGAACTTTCCCAATGCGGTCGGTACGGATCCCAGGTCTTTCTCGGACACTTTATCCAGCTCCAAGCTACGCCCGCTGATTACCAAGACGATTCAGCTGCAGGGGATTGGCTTCAACTGGCAAGTGGATCTGTGCGGGACGACCCTCTGCTTCGATGCCTTTGCGCGGCCTGTGCGCATAGTCAGAGGCAGCGCACCCTCTCCATGACGTGTTGCACATTGCAGATCTCTGTACTGGCATGAAATGGTCTCAAATGGATAGGAGCTATATATGAAGCAGCGGACGAGTGCGAAAGTGATGCGGATGACGGGAGTGTTTCTGATGCTGCCATTGGTAGCATTAGCACAGAGCTACACACGAACCGAGACCATCCAGTACCACGATAATACGACGTCATGGGTTTTGGGTCAGACAGCCAAGGTCACTTGCGTGGCACCAGCCGAGTGCACGCCGGCATCTGCCGCGGCAGGCATCGTCATGTCCGAGACGACCTACGACACGTTGGCCCTTCCGACGATCAGCAGATCGTATGGGCGAGTAGTGCAGACTCTGACCTACAACGCCGATGGCACGGTTGCCACGGTCAAGGATGGCAACAACAACACCATCACGCTGTCCAACTGGTATCGGGGCATTCCCCGGTCGATCGCCTATCCGGACACCACCACACAGTCGGCCACGGTCAGTGGAGCGGGCTGGGTCACATCCGTCACGGACCAGAATGGCTATGTGACCGGTTATGGCTATGACACGATGGGACGATTGGCGAGTGTGGTCTATCCTACCGGCGACACGACGGCATGGAACACGACCACGCAGGTGTTCCAACAGATTGCAGCAGCCGAGTACGGCATTCCGGCCGGTCATTGGAGGCAGACGGTTACGACGGGCAATGCCGTCAAGATCAACTACTACGACGGGCTGTGGCGCCCATTAGTCACGCGTGAGTACGATGCAGCCAACGAAACGGCGACCAAGCGCTTTCAGCGGTTCACCTACGACCACGCAGGCCGGACGACCTTTGCGTCTTATCCCGGCATCACCGATGCGCTTACGACGGGCACTTGGACGGCTTACGACTCGCTGGGGCGTCCCACGTCTACCAGCCAAGACAGCGAGTTGTCTCCAAGCCTGCTGACGACCACGATCCAGTATTTGACGGGCTTCCAGCAGCAGGTGACCAACCCCCGTGGCTTCTCGACATTGACGGAGTACCAGGCATTCGATACGCCCTCGACTGACAGTCCCAATGAAATCACTCAATTGGCTGGTGCCGATACATCGGTGACCGAGATACATCGAGATATCTTCGGCAAGCCGCAGCGAATTCGTAAGCGCAACGCCAGCGGAAGTCTCTTCATAGACCGTAATTACGTCTATCACGCCAATCAGCTGCTGTGTAAGGTCGTGGAGCCTGAAACGGGCGCCACGGTCATGGGATACGACGGTGCGGGGAACTTGACGCACAGTGCGACTGGTTTGACCGGTTATGGCGATCTCAATTATTGCAATCAGGCGGAAGCGTGGGCGAGCGGACGTGCTGTCGTCAGGACCTACAACAGTATGAGCCGGCTCACGTCGCTGACTTTCCCAGATGGTCGGGGAAACCAGGCGTGGACGTACGAGCTTGATGGTTTGCCGAAAACGATCACCACCAACAACGTGAGTGGTAGCGATCAGGTGATAAACCGCTATTTCTACAACAAACGAAGGCTGATGCGAGTTGAACAGAGCGAGCAGCCCGGCTGGTACAACTGGCAGCTCGAGACCGTTTTCGACGGTAACGCCAGTGTCGCTCAGCAGCGCTATCCGACCGGCTTGGAGATCAGCTTCGCCCCAAATGCCTTGGGTCAGGCCACCGAGGCTCGTGACCAGTCCACCTATGCCTATGCATCAGGGGCGAGCTATTACCCGAATGGTGCACTGAAGCAGTTCACCTACGGAAACAGCATCGTACATTCGATGTCGCAGAACGCCCGGCAGCTTCCGGCACGCGTGACCGATAGCTCCAGTGTGCTCGATTACGACTATGGATATGACGCCAACGGCAATATCGGTCATATCTATGACTACATCCCTGATCTGACCCCGGGTGCTACGCCCAAGCATCGATGGATGTACTACGACGGACTCGACCGGCTCACCTCGACGGGCTCGGCGATGTTCGGTGGCGATCATTGGCATCGCTTCACTTACGACGCGCTCGACAACATGAAGTCGTGGAAACTGGCTGGCGTCAAGGACTATGCAGAGTATGTCTATGATCCGCAGAACCGCCTGGGAAACATCAAGAACAGTGGTGGAGCCACGGTCGTGGGCTTGGGCTACGACGCCCAGGGCAATCTGCAGAACAAGAACGGGCAGATGTACTCCTTTGATTTCGGTAACCGTCTGCGTGAAGTGACGGGTAAGGAGTATTTCCGCTATGACGGGCAAGGACGTCGCGTCCTGGCATGGAGCCCGACGACAGGCAGCGTGCTGTCCCAATACAGTCTGGCGGGGCAGGTGCTGTATCAGCAGGATGATCGACGGGCTATCGCCAGCGAGAATATCTACTTTGCTGGCAGCCTCATTGCGCTGCGTGAGCGTGCCTACTCGGGTTCGACCTACAACGTGAAGTACCAGCATACGGACGCACTCGGAAGCCCTGTTGCAGTGACCAATGCGGCTGGTGCGGTCATCGAGCGGAACGACTACGAGCCTTACGGCACCATCATCGGAAAGCCCAATTACCAGGGCTTTGGCTTTACGGGGCATTTGCAGGACAGCGAGACTGGCCTGACCTACATGCAGCAGCGGTACTACGATCCGACAGTGGGGCGGTTCCTGTCGGTGGATCCGGTAACGGCGTATAGCAATCCGGTGGGGATGTTCAATCGGTATCGGTACGCGAACAACAACCCTTACAAGTTCACTGATCCTGATGGGAGGTTTCCAACCTGTGATCAAAGTGCGTGTTACGTAGATTGCTCTAGCACGCTTACTTGCGTGGCGAGCTACCTATATGTTGGGTCCGTAGCGATCGGTCGCTTGGCTGAGAATGCCGTTCTGAGTGTTTTGCCGATAGCACAGCAGTCTGAGTCGAAGGAACCTGTGCCTGAAAACGGAGGCAATGAACCTAATTTCACGGACAGTGAAGGAAATAAACCTTCGTTCACGGGTGAGCCTGGATCAACAGTGAGGGGCGGCACAGGTAGCCGTACTTATGGTGAGGATGGGTATCCGAAAACTGACCGTGACACACCTCACCCGGATGAGAAAGGAACAGGCAGTAGAGATCATGTACACGATTGGGGGCGGCCTGCAGGTGGTGGCGCTCCGACATCTGAAGATCGTGGGCCGTCACGTGACCCGAAGCCCGGTGATCCGCCCGAACCACGAGGTCCTAACATTCCTCCTCCCGAAAAGACTCGATGAGATGATCCTATGACAGGTAACAGTGACCTCCATGCGGACGACATAGGCCAAGTGGTTGGCGTCAGTCACCATGACGGAAGTATCGAAGGTATAAATTTTGGAAAAGACTCCGTTGATATAAATATTTCCAGTAGCTATGGGGAGAAAAATACTGTTTGTCTTGTTGGAGTTCGCTACTTCATTGCAAACGGGCTTAGGGAGGGGAACGTCGTTGATAGGATGTATTTATGGGATGCGGAGAAAGCGCCGGATTCAATCATGAAGAGGGTGATGCAAGCGCTATCCATTGATTTGCCAAATGTAATGCAGGAGCGTGCTAGTAAGAATTCGAAAATATTTCTTATGGAATGCTCATATGGTGCGGAAATATTTTCTGTTCTGCATCATGGCATTCAACTAAAAGGACCGGGTTCAGTTAGCGATGAACCATGAAGCACAAGGCTCGCATTGCGGGCCCTGTCGTTTCTGAAGTTCATAGTCCGGCTTGAGCCGCAAACCCCGCCCCCCCCCACACCCCGGCTTCCCAACGGCTTACCACCCCATCCCCAACACCCCCGCATTGACCCCGGCCCACCCCAGCCCCTAAAATTCGCGGCTCCGCCGGAATAGCTCAGTTGGTAGAGCGGCGCATTCGTAATGCGTAGGTCGTAGGTTCGATTCCTATTTCCGGCACCAGTCGTGACAAAGCCCCGCTTCGGCGGGGCTTTGTTTTTCCGGGTCTCGCCCGCGGAGACGGCGGGCCGATACAGTAGCCGCTCGCCTTCACGACAGGTTCCCCGTGGCCAAGACCTCCGCCAAGTCCCGCACCGCCTATGTCTGCACCGAATGCGGGGCGGACCACAGCAAATGGCAGGGGCAGTGCGCCGACTGCGGGGCGTGGAATTCGCTCAGCGAGATCGTCCTGGAAACCGCTGCCGGCGCGCCCGCCGCCGCCCGCCGCTCCGGCTGGGCCGGCAAGGCCGAGGCGCCGAAGATCACTGCGTTGAAGGACGTGCGCCACAGCGAAGAGGCGCGCGTGACCACCGGTATCGGCGAGTTCGATCGCGTGCTGGGCGGTGGCCTGGTGGAAGGCGCCGTGGTGCTGGTGGGTGGCGACCCCGGCATCGGCAAGTCCACCCTGCTGCTGCAGGCCCTGGCCCGCATGTCGGCCAGCCTGCCGGCCCTGTACGTCACCGGCGAAGAGTCGCTGGCCCAGGTCGCCGGCCGCGCCGTGCGCCTGGACCTACCGCTGGACAATCTGCAGGCGCTGGCCGAGACCGGCATCGAAAGCATCCTGCAGCACGCCTCGGTGGCGCGGCCAAAGCTGATCGTCGCCGACTCCGTGCAGACGCTGTGGACCGAATCGCTGACCGCCGCGCCCGGCTCGGTCAGCCAGGTGCGCGAGAGCGCCGCGCGGCTGGTGCGCTACGCCAAGGAAACCGGCACCGCGGTGTTCCTGGTCGGCCACGTCACCAAGGAAGGCGGCATCGCCGGCCCGCGCGTGCTGGAGCACATGGTCGATGCCGTGCTGTATTTCGAGGGCGAGAGTGGCAGCCGCTTCCGCGTGCTGCGCGCCTTCAAGAACCGCTTCGGCGCGGTGAACGAACTGGGCGTGTTCGCCATGGGCGAGAAGGGCCTGAAGGAAGTGCCGAATCCCTCGGCGATCTTCCTGTCCGGCAGCGCCCAGCAGCCCGGCAGCTGCGTGATGGTCACCCGCGAAGGCACGCGCCCGCTGCTGGTGGAAGTGCAGGCGCTGGTCGACAGTTCGCCGTTATCCAACCCGCGCCGCGTGGCGGTAGGGCTGGAACAGAACCGCCTGGCCATGCTGCTGGCCGTGTTGCACCGGCACGGCGGCGTGGTGGTAGGCGACCAGGACGTGTTCGTCAATGTCGTGGGCGGCATCCGCGTGCAAGAGACTGCGGCCGACCTGCCGGTGCTGCTGGCGGTGCTGTCCTCGCTGCGCGACCGCTCGCTGGCCGAGAAGACGATCGCTTTCGGCGAAGTCGGCCTGTCGGGCGAGATCCGCCCCGTGCCGAACGGCGAGGAACGCCTGCGCGAAGCCGCCACGCACGGCTTCAAGCGCGCCATCGTCCCCAAGGGCAATGCGCCGAAGTCGGGCACGTTCAAGGGCCTGGAGGTGGTGGCGGTGGAACGGTTGTCGCAGGCGCTTGAAGCGGCGGCGGAGTAGGGCGCACGCGGCTGTTGTAGGAGCGACGTAAGTCGCGACCGTGAAAATGAATCGCTGCGGAGGGTCTGTATAAGCGCCAGCCGTGCGGTCGCGACTTACGTCGCTCCTACAAGAAGCGCGTCGCTAGAAGCCTCAGAGACGCATCCCCAGCCAGATCACGGCTTCGGTCGACGCTCGCACGACCGGGGTCAGGACCGGCGGCCAGAAGGCGCCGGCCTCCATCGCATCACGCCCGTGATCGTGGTGCTCCTGTTCTTCCTCGACGATGCGCGACACGGCGTCGAAAGCATCCGGATCGGTGATTTCAAGCTGCCGTCGTTGTTCTATAAGGTGCTGCAGTACCACGCTTTCGACGGCGTAGGTGGTGGCCGCGATGGCGGACGGCCCCAACAGGCCGGTCAGCAGCCCCAGCGTCCAGCCGCCGACGCCGCACAACGCGTAGCTGTGACAGCGACGGATACCGCGTGCCTTGAGGCGGTCATGAAACAAGGCGCGATGACCGAGTTCGTGTGCAAGGAAATGCCGGAGCAGCGGCACCAGCTTCGGCGCCGTCCAGCGTGCGACCAGGATCTGTGCGCGATAGATGTTGACCGCGCCGTGTTCGCCCGCGTGGTCGACCTTCAGGATCCGGTCCCCCAGATGCGACCTCAACCGCGCCTCAACACCATCTCGTAGACGAACTTGCTGCCGAAGAACGCCAGCAGCAGCAGCACCATCGCCGCCAGCGTCCAGTGCACGGCCTTGGCGCCGCGCCAGCCGTAGCGCCAGCGGCCGACGAGCAAGGCGCCGAACGCGAGCCACGACATCACGCTCAGTACGGTCTTGTGGCTGAGCTTCTGGACCAGGAAGTTCTCGACGAACAGCACGCCGGTGAGCAGCGTGGCGGTCAGCAGGATGAAGCCGACCGTGATGGTGCGGAACAGCAGGTCTTCCAGTTCGGTCAGCGGCGGCAGCGCACGCAGCCAGAGGTGGAATTCGCGCCGGCGCAGGGCGCGTTCCTGCGCCCACAGCATCACCGCCAGCAACGCGGCGATCGCCAGCGCGGCATAGGCGAGCAGCGCCAGCCAGGCGTGCAGTTGCAGGCGCCAGTCCAGTCCGCTCGCGGCCTGGTGGCCGTAGACGTGGTAGATCGCCAGCAGCGCGGCGGCCAGCGGGAAGGCGACCACGCCGAGGGCGGCCATGCGGCCCTGGATCGCGACCAGCAGCGTCATCACCGCCATGCCCAGCGAGACCAGCGACAGCGCGGCGAAGAAGTGCATGTCCGGCCCGCCGGGCGTACGCCAGGCCACCAGCAGGTGGTAGGTGCCGTGCAGGATCACCGCCCCGAGCGCCGGCCAGACCCACGGACGCGGGGCATCGCCGGTGTCGCGAGCCACGGAACGGACCAGCAGGCCAGCGGCCAGCAGGTAGAGCGCGACGGCGATGAGAATCAGTGTCATCGGAGAAGTGTCGCACAGTGTCCGCGCGCGGCGCAGTGTCCGGGCGACGCGGGACGGGCATGGCGGGCGGGACCGCTATAATCGCCGTCCGTTTTCCCTGGTCCTGCCTGCCCTCATGTTCGAATCCCTGACCCAGCGACTCTCCGGCACCATCGAGCGCCTGCGCGGCCGCGGCCGCCTGAGCGAGGAGAACATCCGCGAGGCCACCCGCGAAGTCCGCATCGCCCTGCTGGAGGCCGACGTGGCCCTGCCGGTGGTGCAGGCGCTGATCGAACGCATCAAGGTGCGCGCCGTCGGCCAGGAAGTGCTGAAGTCGCTGACCCCCGGCCAGGCCCTGATCAAGGTGGTCCGCGACGAGCTGACCGCGGTGATGGGCTCGCAGGCCAGCGACCTGAACCTCAACGTGCCCGCACCCGCCGTCATCCTGATGGCCGGCCTGCAGGGCGCCGGCAAGACCACCACCGTCGGCAAGCTGGCCAAGCACCTGCGCGAGAAGCGCAAGAAGAAGGTCATGGTGGTCAGCGCCGACGTCTACCGTCCGGCCGCCATCGAGCAGCTGAAGACGCTGGCCCAGCAGGTGGACGTGCTGTTCTTCCCGTCCGATGCCGGACAGAAGCCGGAAGCCATCGTGCGCGCCGCCATCGACGATGCGAAGAAGTCCTTCGTCGACGTGCTGCTGGTCGACACCGCCGGCCGCCTGGCGATCGACGAGGCCATGATGGCCGAGATCAAGGCGCTGCACGCCGCGGTCAAGCCGGTGGAGACGCTGTTCGTCGTCGACGCGATGACCGGCCAGGACGCGGCCAACACCGCCAAGGCCTTCAGCGAAGCACTGCCGTTGACCGGCGTGGTGCTCACCAAGACCGACGGCGATGCGCGCGGCGGCGCGGCGCTGTCAGTGCGCTATATCACCGGCAAGCCGATCAAGTTCATCGGCGTGGGCGAGAAGCCCGATGGTCTGGACGTGTTCCACCCCGAGCGCGTGGCCAACCGCATCCTCGACATGGGCGACGTGCTGTCGCTGGTCGAGCAGGTCGAACAGAACGTCGACCGCGAGAAGGCCGAGAAGCTCGCCGCCAAGGTCATCAAGGGCAAGAAGTTCGACCTCAACGACATGCGCGACCAGCTGGAGCAGATGCAGAACATGGGCGGCATCAGCGGCCTGATGGACAAGCTGCCCGGCATGGGCCAGATCCCCGAGCATGTGAAGCAGCAGGTGCAGCAGGGCAAGGAAGTGCCGCGCATGATCGCCATCATCAATTCGATGACCAAGAAGGAGCGCCGCAACCCGGCGCTGCTCAACGGCTCGCGTCGTTCCCGCATCGCCAAGGGTGCGGGCCTGACCCCGGCCGACGTCAACAAGCTGATGAAGCAGTACCAGCAGATGGAAAAGATGATGGGCAAGCTGGCCGGCGGCGGCATGAAGGGCATGATGCGCAACATGAAGAGCATGATGGGTGGCCGCGGCGGCATGCCGTTCCGTTGAGGTTTCGCGCTGTTGCTGTTGTAGGAGCGACGTGAGTCGCGATCGCGCACCAACCGTCGTCAGTTCAGCGTCGCCCCGTCAACGCTTTCACGGCGATTTTGTTCTCCCGGTCGCGACTCACGTCGCTCCTACAGTGGCATCAGGAGTCGCCCGCATGTTCCCTGCCTTCCTCAACGGCAAACCCGCCAGCGCCGACGACCTGCGCGCCCTCGCGCTGGCCAACTACGGTCACTTCACCTCGATGCAGGTGCGCGATGGCGCCGTGCAGGGCCGTGCGCTGCACCGGCAGCGGCTGGAGGAAGCGACGCTCGCGTTGTTCGGCACCGCGCTGGACGGCGACGATGCGCTGAAACAGGCATGGCAGGCGATGGGGCGGGCCGGCCTGCAAGATGCATCGGTTCGCATCACCGTGTTTTCCACGCACTTCGATTACCGCGATCCTGCGCGCGCAGTTGCGCCCGACGTGCTGGTGACGCTGTCGCCGCCGGCGCCCGCAGACAGGCCCGCGTTGCGGGTGAAGTCGTATCCGTTCGTGCGCCCGCTGCCGCAGATCAAGCACGTGGGTACGTTTCCCTTGTTCCATTACCGCCGGCAGGCACTGGCGGACGGCTACGACGATGCGCTGTTCGTCGATCCGGCTGGCCGGGTGGTCGAGGGTTCGATATGGAACCTGGGCGTGTGGGACGGGGACACCGTGACCTGGCCGGAGGGGCCGGCCCTGCGCGGGACGGCCGAACGCCTGTTGCAGGCGGCCCTGGATCAGGCCGGCATTCCGCAGCGGCAGGCCCCGGTGATGCTGGGCGAACTGGGGCGCTACCGGGCGGGCTTCGCCTGCAATGCCGGCGGCCTGCAGGCAGTCGTGGCGGTCGACGCCGTCGCATGGGGCACTGATACCGCCCTGATGGCGCGTCTGGCGGCAGCCCTGGATACCCAGCCCTGGGCGCCACTGGCGTGACCCGCCGGGTCGCCGGCTGGGCGGGGTTTTCCTGACCGATTCAATGGCTTAGAATAGCCGGCTTACCTCGCCATTCTGGCGACTGGGCAGCACTGGAAAACACCATGGTCAAGATCCGTCTCACCCGCGGCGGCGCGAAGAAGCGCCCCTTCTACCACATCATCGTCACCGACTCGCGCAGCGCGCGTGACGGCCGCAACATCGAGCGCGTGGGTTTCTACAACCCGGTCGCTGCCGGCGCAGAGAAGCGTGTCGAACTCGACATCGCCCGCGTCGACCACTGGGTCGGCAACGGCGCGCAGCTGACCGAGAAGGTCCGCAACCTGTACAAGGAAGTCAAGACCGCTCCGGCGGCCTGATGGCTCCGGCCGCGCGTACTGCGCGGCCTACCGTACGCATGAACACCGAGCGCCCACCGACCCCGCAGAAAATGATTCTGCTGGGAAGGCTTCTGGGCGCTTTTGGTGTGCGCGGCCAGATCAAGATCGAATCCTGGACCGAGCCGCGCGACGCGATTTTCCGCTATCAACCGTGGACGCTGCGCGATGCGACCGGCGCCGAGCGCGCACTGAGCGGCGCGCGTGGCAAGGCCTCCGGCAAGCATCTGGTGGCGACGCTGCCAGGCGTGGAGGACCGCGACCAGGTGGAGGCGTTGCATGGGCAGGAGATCTTCGTCCCGCGCTCCGCATTGCCGCCGCCGAGTGCCGGCGAGTTCTACTGGGTCGATCTGGAAGGGCTGCGCGTGGTCAATGCCGACGGCACCGACTTCGGTACCGTCTCGCACCTGTTCTCCACCGGCGCCAACGACGTGCTGGTCGCGCGTGGCGATCGTGAGCGCCTGATTCCCTTCGTCGAACCCGATTACGTGCGCTCGGTGGATTTCGAGGCCGGCATGGTCACCGTGGACTGGGATCCCGAGTTCTAGCCGCCTCGCAGGCGTCCGCTGCGGCGGTTACCCTGCGTCCCTACCGAGTTGCAGCCGATCGCCATGCGCATCGACGTCATGACCCTGTTCCCCGACTTCATCGCCCAGGCTGCGGCCGTGGGCGTGGTGGGGCGTGCCCAGGAGCGGGGGTTGCTGTCGCTGCACGGCTGGAACCCGCGCGACTACGCCAGCGGCGGCTACCGCCGCGTGGACGACCGCCCGTTTGGTGGTGGCCCGGGCATGGTGATGATGATCGAACCGCTGCAGGCCTGCCTGTCGGCGGTTCGAGCCGCGGACGTCGCGCCGGCGCCCCTGATCTACCTGAGTCCGCAGGGCGCGCCGCTGACACAGAAGAAGGCGCGTGAACTGGCTGCGCTGCCGCGCATGATCCTGCTGTGCGGCCGCTACGAGGGGGTGGACGAGCGCTTCATCGACGCCCAAGTGGACGAGGAGATTTCCATCGGCGATTACGTGCTGTCCGGCGGCGAACTGGCCGCGGCGGTGCTCATCGATGCGGTGGGCCGGCTGCAGGACGGCGCGTTGAACGATGCCGATTCGGCCGTGCAGGACAGCTTCGAAGGCGATGGCCTGCTGGATTGTCCGCATTTCACCCATCCGTCCAGCCATCCGCTGGGCGAGGTGCCTGCGGTGCTGCGTTCGGGCGACCATGCTGCCATCGCCCGCTGGCGGCGCCAGCAGGCGCTGGGCCGGACCTGGCTGCGCCGGCCGGATCTGCTGGACGAAGCCGGCCTGTCCAAGGCTGACAAGGCCCTGCTGGCAGCCTTCCGGGCCGATCTCGCCGACGGGGAAGGGGCGGGCTAGCCAGCCCCGTCGGGAATCCGGTAGAATGCGCGACCCTTGGGCGGGTCTCGCCCGGGATCCCATAAGAATATCGTGCAGCGCAATCCAGCGACTGCATCAGTTTCCGCTGTCGCAAGACACGATCACGCATACAAGCATTGGTGCCAACATGAGCAAGCTCCTCCAGGAATTCGAAGCCTCCCAGATCACGCGCGAGCTGCCCGCGTTCGGCCCCGGTGACACCGTGGTCGTCAACGTGAAGGTCAAGGAAGGCAACCGCGAGCGCGTGCAGGCGTACGAAGGCGTCGTCATCGCCAAGAAGAACGCCGGCCTGAACTCCGCCTTCACTGTCCGCAAGATCTCGCACGGCTACGGCGTCGAGCGTGTCTTCCAGACCCACAGCGCCACCATCGACTCGGTCGAAGTGAAGCGCCGCGGCAAGGTCCGCGCCGGCAAGCTGTACTACCTGCGCGATCTGCAGGGCAAGGCTGCCCGCATCAAGGAAGACCTGGCCGCGAACGCCGCCGCCAAGGTTGCCCGCCAGGCCGCCGCTGCCGCCGAGTAATTCCGGCCCAGCGTGCCGTAGGAACGGCCACCCTCGGGTGGCCGTTTGCGTTTCCGTCGAGCGCGTTCCGGTGCAGACTGGCGCGAACGGCCACGGAGCGTCCCATGCACACCCCGCGATCCTGTTCCTGGGTATCCTGCTGATCGCGGGCTGCGTGAGCGATCCGATGGCGGCGAACGGTCCTTACGTCACCGCGCCGTTCGCCTGGTGTGCCGACGAGGCCCGTACCGCCGCATCGCAGCCGATACCGAAGGACGCCACGCCCACACAGCGACGGGCTGCCCGCGACTTCCACATGTCCAAAGCCTGCCGGCGCGTACGGACACAAGAGCGAGCTGCCGTTTCCCGTCGTCCCTTCGCGCCTGCCCTGAAGCGACCGTACTTCGTATTCCGATGACCGAATCCACCGATGCTTCCGTCCGCCTCGACCTGTGGCTATGGGCGGCCCGTTTCTTCAAGACGCGCAGCCTGGCCAAGCAGGCCATCGAGACCGGCAAGGTCGACGTGGCCGGTCAGCGTGCGAAATCCTCGCGTGCGCTGCGGACAGGCGACACGCTGGTGGTGACGCGGGGCGACGACGTGTTCGAGATCGAAGTCCTCGCGCTCAGCGACAAGCGCGGGTCGGCGACCGTGGCGCAGGCCCTATATGCAGAGTCGGAGGCGTCGCGTGCGCGGCGTGCTGCGGCGTTGGCGGCGCGGCAGGCGGAACGTGCGGGCTACCAGGCGCCGCAATCGCGTCCGGACAAACGTGCGCGACGGTTGATCCGCGCGCTGGGCGACATCGACGCCCTGTAGCACTGCCGCACAGAAAGAAGGGCGCCGATGGCGCCCTTCCTCATTCCTGTTTCGGTGTGCGCAAACGTCTCAGCGTCCGCCGCCGAACATGCCGCTGCCGATCTTGAGGATGTCGCCCAGTCCCAGTTGACCGTCGCCGTCCTGGTCCAGCACGGCGCCCAGCAGTCCGCCGCCCAGGCCGCCCTGCTGCTGCACTTGGCGCTGCTCCTGTCCGAGCACTTCGGCCAAGCCGAGCGGGTTGTTCTGGGCGCTGCCCTGGCCCATGCGCTGGGCGAGGAAGGCGAGCACGATCGGGGCAAGGATCTTCAACAATTGCCCGGCCCGTTCACCGCCGAGGCCGGTGGCCTGGCCCAGGCCGAGTTCGGCACGGTTCTGTTGGCCACCGAAGACATGGCCCAGGATGCCTGCGCCATTGGCCTGCGGCGATGCCGCGCCACCGAGCACCGCGCCCAGCACGCTGCCGATGTCGAGGCCGTTGTGGTTGCGCTGCAGGGCGCCGAACAGGGCTTCCGCTCCCTGCGGCTGCGCCGCGTTGCGCCCCAGTGCGCCCAGCAGCAGCGGCAGGGCCGCACCGACGGCACTGGAGGCCTGCATCTGCCCGATACCCAATTGCTGCGACACCTGCTGCAACGGCGCGCCCTGGAGCTGGGCGAAGAGTTCTTCTGCGAGTGACTGGTTGCTCATCGTATGGCCGTCCTCCTGGACGAGTGTGATTGGCGACGATCATCCTATCGTCAAATTATGTGACCGCCGCCTCACACTGGCGTTCGCCGACCGACGGCCCAAAGCCGGCCTGCATGCCGTCGGAGGTGCAGGCCGGCCGGCGATGCTTCGACGCTCAGCGCAGGTCGAAGCGATCCAGTTCCATCACCTTGGTCCAGGCGGCGACAAAGTCGTCGACGAACTTCGCCTGGCCGTCGCGGCTGCCATAGACCTCCGCCAGCGCCCGCAGTACGGAGTTGGAGCCGAACACCAGGTCGGCGCGCGTGCCGGTCCACTTCACTGCGCCGGTTTTGCGATCACGGCCTTCGTAGCCGTTGGCGCCGGTCGCTTTCCACTCGGCGCCCATGTCGAGCAGGTTGACGAAGAAGTCGTTGCTCAGCGTGCCGGGCTTGTCGGTGAGGACGCCGTGCTGACCGCCGTCCGCATTCGCCCCCAGCACGCGCAGGCCACCGACCAGTGCGGTCATCTCCGGCGCGGTGAGTGTCAGCAGCTGCGCGCGATCCACCAGCAGGTGTTCCGCCGGCACCGCCGAACGGCCCTTGAGATAGTTGCGGAAACCGTCGGCGAACGGTTCAAGCACCGCGAAGGATTCGACGTCGGTCTGGTCGGCACGCGCATCGGTGCGGCCCGGATGGAACGGCACGGTGACCGCATGGCCGCCGGCCTTCGCCGCCTGCTCGATGCCGACGCCGCCCGCCAGCACGATCAGGTCGGCCAGCGACACCTTCTTGCCGCCGGCGGCATCCGCGTTGAACTCCATCTGGACGCGCTCCAGCGCCTTCAGCACCTTGGCCAATTGCGCGGGCTGGTTGACCGCCCAGTCCTTTTGCGGCGCGAGACGGATGCGGGCGCCGTTGGCACCGCCGCGCTTGTCGCCGCCGCGGAACGTGGAGGCCGACGCCCACGCGGTCGACACCAGTTCCGCCACCGACAGACCGGACGCGGCGATCTTCTGCTTCAGCGCATCGACATCGCCGGCCTCGATCGTGGCGTAATCCGCCTTTGGCAGCGGGTCCTGCCACACCAGTTCTTCTTTTGGCACTTCCGGACCGAGGTAGCGCACGCGCGGGCCCATGTCGCGGTGGGTCAGCTTGAACCAGGCGCGCGCGAAGGCGTCGGCGAAGGCCTGGGGATTCTCGAGGAAGCGCCTGGAGATCGGGCCATAAATCGGATCGAAGCGCAGCGACAAGTCGGTGGTCAGCATCTTGGGGCGCTGCTTCTTCGTCTTGTCGTGGGCGAACGGCACGTCCTCGGGCGCGTCCTTGGCGACCCACTGGTGCGCGCCGGCCGGCGACTTCTCCAGTTCCCATTCGAAACCGAACAGGTTCTCGAAGAACTTGTTGCTCCACAGCGTCGGCGTCTGCGTCCACGTCACCTCGATGCCGGAGGTGATGGCGTCGCCGCCGCGGCCGGTGCCGAACGTGTTGTGCCAGCCGAAGCCCTGCGCTTCCAGTTCGCCGGCTTCCGGTTCCGCACCGACGTTGTCGGCCGGACCGGCGCCGTGCGTCTTGCCGAAGGTATGGCCGCCGGCGATCAGCGCGACGGTTTCCTCGTCGTCCATCGCCATGCGTGCGAAGGTATCGCGGATGTCCCTGGCCGCGAGCAGCGGATCGGGATTGCCGTCCGGACCTTCCGGATTCACGTAGATCAGGCCCATCTGCACGGCGGCCAGCGGATTTTCCAGCCGGCGCGAATGGACATCGCCGTCGGCATCGTCATCGGACACCAGCACGCCTTCATCGCCCGGTTTCACGACGCCTTCGGAACCGTGCGCATACCGCACGTCGCCGCCGAGCCATGTGGTCTCGCGGCCCCAGTACACATCCTGGTCCGGTTCCCACACGTCCTCGCGACCGCCGCCGAAGCCGAAGGTGCGGAAGCCCATCGTCTCCAGCGCCACGTTGCCGGTGAGGATCATCAGGTCGGCCCAGGAAATGGCCTGGCCGTACTTCTGCTTGATCGGCCACAGCAGGCGGCGCGCCTTGTCCAGGCTGACGTTGTCCGGCCAGCTGTTCAGCGGCGCGAAGCGCTGCTGTCCGCGCCCGCCGCCGCCGCGTCCGTCCTGGATGCGGTACGTACCCGCGCTGTGCCACGCCATGCGGATGAAGAGGCCACCGTAGTGGCCGAAGTCGGCGGGCCACCAGTCCTGCGAATCCGTCATCAGGTCGCGCAGGTCTTTCTTCAGTGCGTGGTAGTCCAGCGTGTTGAAGGCCTCGGCGTAGTTGAAGTCGCCCGGCAGCGGATTGGAACGCGAGGAGTGCTGGTTCAGCAGGTCCACGCGCAACTGGTTGGGCCACCAGTCGCGGTTGCCAGTGCCGCCACCGGCGGTCTGGTGGAACGGGCACTTCGATTCGGTGGTCATGGATTTCCTTCCTTTGGCCGTCGGGGATGGGTGGGAATGTCGATTGAGCGGATGGACTGCAAGGCGATGCAGCGCGAGGTGAGGTCAGTCGCGCGCGGGGGGAGGAGGCGGGGGATGCAGGCGGGTCGGCAACGATGGCACTGGCATGGCTGACGTCCTTCCAGGGCGTTGGCGGATGGCGACCAGACTAGGCAGTGCAGACGATCAATGAAAATCGTTTGTGACGAAGAGTTCGATAGTGCTTCTCAATGGTGCGTTGCGCCATTGCCGGACTCCTGCCGCACGCATCACGATACTCCGCGTGCGTTACGCGGATGTTGTAGCGACGTGCGCAGGGAAGTACCGCGGTGACCGGTCGCGGCGATGCGCCTCGTTCAATCGCGTGACGCGCGGGTCAGAGCAGTGCTTTCAGTCGGTACAGCGCTTCCAGCGCCTGCTTCGGTGTCAGCTCGTCCGGGTCGATCGCGGCGAGTGCTTCCTGCGCAGCCGACGGCGTGGCGGCGAACAGGCCGAACTGCTGCGGCGCGTCCAGTGCCTGCGGGGCCATGTCCGACGCATGCGTTTCGCGGCCGCGCTGTTCCAGTTCCGCCAGGCGGCGTCGCGCCTGCTGCAGCGTGGCCTTCGGCAGGCCGGCCAGTGCCGCGACCTGCAGGCCGAAGCTGCGATCGGCTGCGCCATCCTTCACCGCATGCATGAAGACCAGCGAGTCCCCGTGCTCCACCGCATCCAGGTGCACGTTGGCGATGCCGCTGCCGGATTCATTGGCCAGCGCGGTGAGTTCGAAGTAATGGGTGGCGAACAGCGTGTAGCAGCGGTTGCTGGCGGCCAGGTGGCGCGCGACCGCATCGGCCAGCGCCAAGCCGTCGTAGGTCGACGTACCGCGGCCGATCTCGTCCATCAGCACCAGCGACTGGGCGGTGGCGTGATGCAGGATGTAACTGGTTTCGGCCATTTCCACCATGAAGGTGGATTGCCCGCGCGCGAGGTCGTCGCCGGCGCCGATGCGGGTGAGGATCCGGTCGATCGGGCCGATCACCGCGCGCGCGGCCGGCACGAAGCTGCCGATGTGCGCGAGCAGCACGATCAGCGCGTTCTGGCGCATGTAGGTCGATTTACCGCCCATGTTCGGGCCGGTGATCACCAGCATGCGGCGCGCGTCGTCCATGCGCAGGTCGTTGGGTTCGAATGGCTCCTTGCGTACCGCCTCGACCACCGGATGGCGGCCGCGTTCGATGCACAGGCCGGGCGCATCGCCGAGTTCGGGCTGCGCCCAGTCCAGCGCCTGCGCGCGTTCGGCGAAGGCGGCCAGCACATCGAGTTCGCTCAATGCCCCTGCGCAACGCTTCAATGGTTCCAGGCGCGCGTTGAGCGTGTCCAGCAGCGCGTCGTACAGCAGCTTCTCGCGCGACAGCGAGCGCTCGCGCGCCGACAGCACCTTGTCCTCGAACTGTTTCAGTTCCTCGGTGATGTAGCGCTCGGCGCCAGTCAGCGTCTGCCGGCGCGTGTAGTGCACCGGCGCCTTGTCCGCCTGGCCCTTGCTGATCTCGATGTAGTAGCCATGCACGCGGTTGTAGCCGACTTTCAGCGTGGCGATGCCACTGCTCGCGCGTTCGCGCGCTTCCAGGTCCACCAGGAACTGGTCGGCATTCGTGCTGAGCCGGCGCAGTTCGTCGAGTTCGGCGTCGTAGCCGTCGGCCAGCACGCCGCCATCGGTGAGCTTGAGCGGTGGCTGCGGTGCGACGGCGGCGAGCAGCAACGCGGCGGTGTCGGTGTGTTCCCCGAGTTCGCCAGCCAGCGATTGCAGGCGCGGCGAATCCAGCGGTTGCAGGTGCGCGCTCACGTCGGGCAGCAGCGCCAGGCCATCACGGAGTGTGGACAAGTCGCGCGGGCGCGCCGAGCGCAGCGCCACGCGGGTAAGGATGCGCTCGAGGTCACCCAGTGCCCGGAAGCCGGTCCGCAGGTCGCGGTCCGTGCCGTGGCCGATCAGCGTCGCCACGGCATGGTGGCGTTCGCCGAGCAGCACGCGGTCGCGCAGCGGGCGGTGCAGCCAGCGACGCAGCAGGCGGCCGCCCATCGGCGTGACGGTGGTGTCCAGCACCCCGAGTAGCGTGTGCCGGGTGTCGCCGTCGACACGCGTGTCCAGTTCCAGGTGGCGGCGGGTCGCCGCGTTCATCGCGATGGCGTCGCCGGCCGACTCCACGGCGATGGCCGTCAGGTGGGGCAGGCGCTGCTTCTGGGTTTCTTCCACGTAGCCGAGCAGCGCGCCCGCAGCGCCGGTGGCCAGCGCCTTGTCGTCGATGCCGAAGCCGGTCAGGTCGTGCAGGCCGAAAAAAGCGAGCAGCTGCCGGCGCCCGCTGTCGGGGTCGAACAGCCACGGTGCGCGGCGGCGGATGCCGGTGCGCTGCTGCAGGAAGGCCGGCAGGCCTTCTTCGTCGGGGATCAGCAACTCGGCCGGTTCCAGACGGGCGAGTTCGGCTTCCAGCGCATCGTCGCCGTCCACCTCGTTGACCATGAACCGTCCGCCGGCCAGGTCGGCCCACGCCAGTCCGTAACCGGAGCGCCCACGGCAGAGGGTCATCAGCAGCGTGTCGCGGCGCTCATTGAGCAGCGCTTCGTCGGTCACCGTGCCCGGCGTGACCACGCGCACCACCTTGCGTTCCACCAGTCCCTTGGCCAATGCCGGGTCGCCGATCTGCTCGCAGATGGCCACCGATTCGCCCAGCGAAACCAGCCTTGCCAGGTAGCCCTCGCAGGCGTGGACGGGAACGCCTGCCATCGGAATCGGCGCGCCACCGGAACTGCCGCGCTGGGTCAGGGTGATGTCGAGCAGCCGTGCGGCCTTGCGCGCGTCGTCGTAGAACAGCTCGTAGAAATCGCCCATCCGGAAGAACACCAGCAGGTCCGGATACTCCGCCTTGGCGGCGAAGAACTGCTTCATCAGGGGCGTGTGTTCTTGGGAGGCCTTCCCGCTATTGGCTTTCAAAGCAATATTCCATATAAATCATAGTGATAACGAAAATCTTGGCTCATGTATGATGCCGAGTGTGGACATCTCGATGCATCTGGAAGCGCCGGACTGTAGCGCCAATGTCCGGAGTTACAGTAGGGTGACCCAAATAGGCTTATGCGCGGAGCTACGGCATGGAAAGCAAGGTGTTTCGTAAGGTGTCGCTTACCTCGACCATTGTGAAGGAACGCCTGAGTTTTGACAGGGTTCCTCGCGCCAACAGCAGAGGCCAGATCATCGATTTTGACCCGAATGAGGGCCAAAAGCGCTTCGTGGTGTTTGATAGCCACGGGGACGCTCCAGTGGGCTTCGGGGTTGCGGTCAATCGCACCAACATGTCTTACATCCTCCAGCGCCGGGTCGGGCAGCGGGTGCTCAAGGCCACGATCGGCAACGTGCGGGACATGCCGCTGGCCAAAGCCCGCTTGGAAGCCCAGAAGGTCCTGGAAGGGATGCGGGCGTCCAAGCAGAGCCCGGCCGAAACGCGTCAGGCGCTCGAAGGCGACCTTCGGGTGGCCGAGATGACCCTGGCCGAGTGCATTGCGATGTATCGCACACACTTGGTAGAGCGGAAGACCAAGCCGGCCAAAGACAGCACCCTGCGCGGCTTGGAGCAGGCAGAAAGGCGTTTAGGCCGAAAAGGGGTAGAGCTGATCGCTCGGCAGGTGGGTAGCCTGATCACCGAGTCCGCCATTCTGGATTCCTTTGACGCGTTGGCGTCAGGCCGGCGCGCCCTGCGCGAGGGCACCACGCGGGCGAAGATGGACAGACAAGCCTTCGAGCAGCCTACGGTTACGACGGCAGAGCTCACCTTCAGGTGGGCCAGTCGCGCCGTGGCTTACTCCATGGAACGCGAGGAGCGCGTTGCAGCCAATCAGAGGCGCGAGACGAGTTTGCGCCGTAATCCTTTTCTGGTGCTGCGGGATGAGGGGCGCTATCGCACCAAGCAACAACTTGAGCAGCACTATGAAGACCAAGGTGCGCGCAACCCGATGCAGCTGCGAGATGGGTCGCTTGGAAGGTTCCTCGACGCCCTGTGGCAGCGGCGCAAGACCGACAACTACCGCACCGCGTGCGACTACCTTCTGCTGACGCTTCTGTGGGGTACCCGTCGTGGGGAGGCCGCGCCCTTGCGTTGGCGGCACAGGATCTCAGATCGCCAAGCCCAGGTATGTTCGTGGGTGGATCTGAAAGATGGCTGGGTCAGCTTTTTCGATACAAAGAACCGGTTCAAGCACACCCTGCCGTTGGCGCCCTGTGCTCGGCGCATTCTGGTGCTCCGGGAGGGGTCCACGGGCGAGTGGGTATTTCCCGCGCGCAGCAGTCGAGCAAAGCAGGGGCATTACTTGGATAGCAAAGCGATTCTCAGCGGCCTTCGTCAGGATGCACAAATCGGGGAGCTGCGAACCCACGATCTGCGCCGGACTTTCTCCACCATTGTCGAGGAGATGGCTTCGTATGCAGTGCTCAAGCGCATGCTGAACCACCGAGCATTGTCCGACGTAACTGGCCGTTATCCCAAAGTTGATTCAGAGCGATTGCTGGAAGAAATGGCCCGGGTAGAGAGAGCCATTGTTGGTGCGGCACCCGTTGTCGCTGCTGCGCTCATGCCTGCTCCGTTCGGGCCAGCCTGATACCCGGCAGTCGTCTTAGAGGTGTGTTACATATCACCGAAGCCAGCCACCCCGCAGGTCGAAAAAACATGCCAATTGATGTCTGGGGAATACCCAAGCGGTTGACCAAAGCCGCGGTTCGCGGCATGAGTTCCCACCAGGTTGAGGAAATCCGCGCGAGGCTGAGCAGGCGAGGTCCAGATGCGGACTTCACCGCAGTGGAAGCTGCAATCTATCTGGGCCGAAGCGAGCGCACACTGAAGCGCGCGATCGACGCTGGGGTTGGGCCAAAACGCGAGAAGAACCCGGATGTCACGGGCAGGGGGGCAGTGAACCGTCACACCCATTTCCCCAAGCGCGAACTGGATAGTTGGCGCGCAAGTCTGTATGGCTTTGCCAGTAGCCTCCAGAGCACATTCGGCGACTTTGAGTCCTTGACGGAGGACCAGCCCTGGGTCGTGGCTGAGGGTAGGGTGTTTTGCCACTTGATGGATGTTGGCGACATTGATGATGTCCTGGCGCTGCTGGCCGAGGGGCTGGTCGAGTTCTATCGCCTTGATGAAGCGCTGCTACAGCGCTGGGCATCGCTAGACTTGCGCAATATCTATTGTGAACAGTTCGAGATGGTTGTCGACCGCGTTCTGGCGAGTGTGAGATCAGCGGGCGAAAGAGACTCATTGTTGAATGAAACCGTTGAAGTTTCCAAGAAGGGAATGCGTAATCCTCTCTGAGAGTTTTTGCCTTAAGTTTCCACACTAACTGTGGCAAATCCATTTGCTAATCGCTAAAGCTGTCGCTTGATAGTGTGTGTCTGAAGACTACAAGGATGATGTGTGATGACGCCAATAGCCGAAGCTTTTTATAAGTCTGAGTTGGCTGATCTTCACCGGAGGCTTCTGCAACACCCAGTGGCGCAGCAGAATCTTAGTGGCGATCGAATAAGATTCGACGGTCGTGTACTTGGCATCGATATCGATCAGATTGAGTTCCCCTCGTTCGAGCTTTCTGCGCACGAATTCGCCCAGCTGTTTTGTGTTTTCAATGGGAGTCGTGTCCATGCGCAGGTGGAGCGCCTTGTGGGCGGCGACCTGTCCCCGCCTGGGTACTACCTGACCATCATTAATACACAAGTTATCGCGCCCGGGCATAAGAATAAGTTGGGTATCGTTCAGCGAGAAGGGGTGAGCTCTGAACTTTTCATTTCGGACATGCACATCGATCATTTCTATCTAGATGCTCATGGAGCTCCGGCGCTTCTCGGCACCATTTCGTTTGCGCTCTGCGCGATTGCAGCACTACGCGCAGGATTGGGTCGCATCACGTTGATTGCCGCGGACGGTCGAGGTGGGGGTGGATTTGTTGGGATAAAGGTTTGGCCTAAGTTTGGCTTTGACGCACCCCTAGACGTAGGAGAGATTGCTGCGGATGAGCGCTTTTCTGCGTGTCACACCGTGCAGGATTTGATGGCCGTAGATGCGGATTGGTGGGCCATCCATGGCACCCAGAGGCTCATGGCCTTCGATTTGACGCCCTATAGCATATCTTGGGGAAGTCTGCTAGACTATTTGTGCAAAAAGATATAGGAGTTGCCTGTCATGACTAAGTTTCGTTCTTGGGCCATTGAGCAGCCCGCGCCTTCCAAATTGAAGGATGCGGGTGAGCGTCCTCGTGTCTTGAAGATTTCAGTCAAGAGCATGCCAGTGATGAACGCCGGAACGCAGGCACAGTTTGAGGCGCTCGCTCGCCGACCCCGGAAGGGCAAGCGCTATCCAACGATGATGGAAGCCCCGGATCTCTGATTAAGGGCAGCGAGATTTGCCCCTCCTGATAACTTGAGCTTCGGTCAAAAGGGCCCCGCATAGTCGGGGCTCTTTCGTATTTCATAGCTGAGAATGAAACAAGCCCTACGTCATTCAATAGGGCGGTCGCGCGCAGAAGTGCGAAATCTACGTTTGGGGCGATCTCGCCCCATGCCGCCTGTCGGGAAAACTCCCTCGTGCTTCCGCCGAAGCTGTTTGCGTTTGTCCACACTCGATTACATATGCTCGGACCTGCCTGGGAATGGCCGCCGGTTTCTGTCCATCTCTTGCTGGAAAGATTGCGGCTCCTAGTTGTAGTGTCCGCCTCTCGAACAACGGCACTGGGCCTGAGACGGTTGAAGGAGAGTGGCTATGAATAGCGCGAGTGCGATGACTGGAGAATATGCTGAGCGTGTGGAGGAGATGAGGTGTGCAGTAGAAAAGCTGCCTGCCAATCTCATCGAGCTGGGACGCAGCTATGACTATCCGCAGCTGCATCGGGCGTGCGTGGATGGGGAGCTTGAATTGGTCAAGGGACTGCTCGATGTCGGACTATCGGCCGATGCCTACACCTATACCAACGATGAGGGCGATTGGCCGCCTCTGAGGTGGTTAGCGGAAGCCGAGGACATGGATGCGAAACTCAAGATCAAGGTCGCAAAGCTTCTCTTGAAGAAAGGTGCCTGCATCGACGAGGGGGACGCTCTTGAGGCCGCAGAGGATGCGGATGATGAATCCTTCGCAGCCTTCTTGGCGGCCGCAGGTGCGACGTCCATCTAGCGGCTACTGCGAGCGCCGCTCCTGCCGTAGACTCAGCTCATCCCGGTCTTCGGCCCATATCAAGATAGGTTATTCCTTAGCATGAGCAAGCCAACACTCGATACTATCGCTGCCGCCAAAGCAAAGCTGGAAGAAGAGCTTCGTAAGCTCGAGCAGCAGGAAGCTCAGCTGCGTCAGCAGCAAGCAGCTGATGCGTTTGGCGAGGTGATCAGCCTGTTGGGGCAGTATGGCCAGCACTTTAGTGCCAAACAGAAGGCCGAGGTGGTGGCCGCTGTGGGTGCCGGCAGTCAGCCCCGGACAAAGAAGGAGCTTGGCACCAAGGAGGTCGCGCCCAAATACTGGCTGCCGCATACGCAGGAGACATGGGCAGGTCGTGGCCGGCCACCGCGAGCCTTCACTGCGTGGGAGGGAACCGCTGCCTACAAGGAGTGGAAGGCCAAGCACCCCAGTGAGAAGTTCCCCAAGTTTCCGGGCTGAGACTGAAGTGAGTCAGGCCGGTCTAGCAAAAGGCCAGGATCAGTAGCGGCCATCAATCAGGCGGCCTCTGTCGTCATCGAACTCATCCGGGTTCACCCCCGTTTTCACGGACACTTACAAGAAGGCCGATCCAGGCCATGAGGAGTGTTCATGTCGAAGCGAAGGAAGTTCAGCGCCGAGTTCAAGCGCGGCGCGGTTGAGCAGGCCAGCCAGCC
>Ga0209793_1000786_pt1 | contig 27514 bp, 28 predicted proteins | sample EBPBio122009_DNA_FD_185863 | JGI IMG/M metagenome (GOLD analysis project Ga0209793, IMG submission 185863) | Wastewater treatment Type I Accumulibacter community from EBPR Bioreactor in Madison, WI, USA - Reactor 1_2/2/2009_ DNA (SPAdes) (version 2) | ecosystem: Engineered > Bioreactor > EBPR >... | reverse complement strand
GCAACGGGGCCGGTCAGGCCGGCCCCGCCTGCGCTGCGGTCAGCGGCTTTCCCGGCGCGGGGCGAAGCTGCCGCCTTGCGGTTTGCCCTGACCCTGACGCTGGCCACCGGGTTTGCCCTGACCGCCGGGACGCCCCTGGCCGGCGGGCTTGCCCGATCCGCCCGACCGCTGACCTTGCGGTTTTGCCGTCAGCTTCTGGCCCTGCCGCCCGCCATTGCCGGGCCGCTGGCCCCGGTTCTGCCCCGGCTTCGGCGCCGCCGCGACCACATCCGCCGCCCAGGGGGCACCGCCCACCACCGGCAGCGGGGCCTTCAGCAGTTTCTCGACCGCCTGCAACTCGCCCATTTCCGCCGGTGCGCAGAAGCTGATCGAGGACCCGTCCGCCCCCGCCCGCGCGGTGCGGCCGATACGGTGGACATAGTTCTCCGGCACGTTCGGCATGTCGAAGTTGTAGACATGGCGCACCGTCGGGATGTCGATCCCGCGCGCGGCCACATCGGTCGCCACCAGCACGTCCAGCGCGCCGCTCCGGAATTCGGTCAGCGTCCGGTCGCGCTGATTCTGGCTCTTGTTGCCGTGGATCGATCCCACCTTGAAGCCCCAGGCCGCCAGGAGCTTCGCCAGCTTCTCCGACCCGTGCTTGGTGCGCCCGAAGACCAGCGCCTGCTCGCCCGGATGCTTCCTCAGATATTCCTCCAGCAGCTTCGCCTTGTCGCCGTTCGGAATGTAGTGGACGCCCTGGGTGATCCGCTCGACCGGCTTGCCGGGCGGTGCGACCTGCACCTTGATCGGATCGCGCAGGTAGGTGTCGGCGATCTCGCCGATGTCCTTCGGCATCGTCGCGCTGAAAAGCAAAGTCTGCCGCTTCAGGGGGATGTGCTTGGCGATCTTCCGCAGGGAATGGATGAAGCCCATGTCCAGCATGTGGTCGGCTTCGTCGAGGACGAGGTAGCCGCATTTCTCAAGGCTCACGTCGCCGCGTTCCAGAAGGTCGATCAACCGGCCCGGCGTCGCCACCAGCACATCGGTGCCCTTCGACAGCGCCTGCGCCTGCTTGAACAGCGAAGCGCCGCCGACGACCATCGTCACCTTGACGGCGGTGCCCTTGGTGAAGACCTCGAAGTTGTCCTTGATCTGGCCGATCAGCTCGCGCGTCGGCGCCAGGATCAGCGCGCGCACGTTCTTCGGCCCCGGCGGGTGGCCGATGTCCAGCAGACGGTGCAACAGCGGCAGCCCGAAGGCCGCGGTCTTGCCGGTGCCGGTCTGCGCCAGGCCCATCAGGTCACGGCCTTGCATGATATGGGGAATCGCCTGCGCCTGGATCGGCGTGGGCGTCTTCAGCGTGGTCTTTTCCAGCGCTTTCAGGATTTTCGGCGACAGGCCGAGTTCGGCAAAAGTGGTCATGAGTAGTCCCAACATTCAGAGGGCCTGCGACCCTCGCCCCGGGCGAATGCCCGTGACCGTGCCGCAAGCGGCGCCCCTGCGTGACGGTGGGAACCTTTGTCCGGGCCTTTCGGTGCTCACGCGGCACGGGCATCGGACCGGGGGGACATGGTGGTTCTTGCGGCAGAAGTCAAGCCAAAGCGGTTGCAACTGCAGGCTGGACCTTGTTTCCGCCGAAGGGTATGACTTCCGGCGCCCGAGTATCATTTCTTGCGCCAGATCCGGCCGGGGGCCAGCTATCGACCCGCGACAGACGTAGTCCTTTCCGATCAACAACTTTCCTGGGTATTTCCGTCATGCCGAAGTTCCACCGAATTGCTGCGTTCTGCGTCATGCTCGGCGCCGTCGCCTGGATCGCGACCGGAGAGTTCTCGGCCGTCGGCAGCGCGCAGACCGAAACGGGCAAGGAGCCCCCGGCGACCGGGACGACCGCCGCCGAGCCCGCCCCGCTGGTCCGCACCGTCGCCGCGGTGGAGCCGGTCTTCATCGACCATGCCCGCGCCATCCGGCTGTCGGGCATCACCGAGGCCGACAAGCGCGTGGAGCTTGCCGCACGGGCCGAGGGGGTGATCGCCTCGCTGGCGCTGTCGAAGGGCGGGATGGTCGAGGCGGGGTCCGTGGTGATGGTGCTGGAAGGCCCGGAAACCGTGGCGCAGGAAGAGATCGCCCAGATCGCGCTGGCGCAGAAGGAGCATGATCTCGAGGTGGCGCAACGGCTTTTCAAGGCGGGCAGCACGTCCGAGTCGAACCTGACCAACGCGCGTTCCGCCCGCGATGCCGCCCAGGCCGAGCTGAACCGGGCCAAGGCCGCCGCCGACCGGCTGCGCCTGAAGGCCCCCTTCGCCGGGATCGTCGACAGTGTCGCGGTAGAGCTTGGCGAATGGGTGCAGACCGGCACCCCCGTCGCCACCATCCTGTCGCTCGACCCGATTCTGGTGAAGGCCGAGGTGAGCGAGGTCGATCTTTCCTCCGTCGCCATCGGCTCCACCGCCAAGGTCCGGCTGGTGAACGGCACCGAGATGGAGGGCACCGTCCGCCTGGTGGCGCACGAGGCCTCGGCCCAGACCCGCACCTTCCCGGTGGAAATCGCGCTGCCGAACCCCGACCTGACGCTCCCTTCCGGCATGACCGCCGAAGTCTCGCTTCTCGCCAAGCCCACCCGCGCCGTTGTGGTGCCGCGCTCGATCATCACCCTGGCCGAGGACGGCCAGCTCGGCCTTCGTGTCGTGGGTCCGGACAACATCGCCCGGTTCGCCGCCGTGCGCATCATCGACGACATGCCCGAGGGCCTGGTCGTCACCGGCGTGCCCGAGGGCGTGCGGATCATCACCGCCGGGCAGGATCTGGTGAGCAACGGCGAGAAGGTCGACGTCGCCCCCGGGGTCGGCCAATGAGACTGGTCGAAACCGCCATTGCCAATGCAAGGCTGACGATCTCGGTTCTTCTCTTCCTGATGCTGGCCGGGACCATGGCCTATGTCTCGATCCCCAAGGAGGCCGAGCCCGACATCCAGATTCCGATCCTCTATGTCAGCATGCATTACGATGGCATCTCGCCCGAGGACAGCGAGCGCCTGCTGCTGCGTCCGATGGAAACCGCGATCAAGTCGATCACGGGTATCAAGAAGATGACCTCGACCGCCTATCAGAACGGCGGCAACGTGCTGATCGAATTCCAGGCCGGGGCCGACCTGAAGAAGGCGCTGGACGATGTGCGGAACAAGGTCGATACCGCCCGCCCCGAGCTTCCCGCCGGCGCCGACGAGCCCACGGTGAACGAGGTCAACCTGTCGGAATTCCCGATCCTGGTGATCACGCTCTCCGGCGACGTGCCCGAGCGGGTGCTGGCGAAGGCCGGACGCGAGTTGCGCGACCGGATTGAGGAACTGCCCCCGGTCCTGAACGCTGACCTGCAGGGCGTGCGCGACGACCTGGTTGAGGTGGTGATCGACCCCGGGAAGCTCGCGACCTACGGGCTGCGCCCAGACATGCTGATCGCGGGCTTCGCCGCCGGGAACCAGCTGGTCGCCGCCGGGGCGCTGCAGGGCGCCGAGGGGCGCTATGCGATCAAGGTCCCCTCGCTTCTGGAAACCATCGAGGATGTTGCGAACCTTCCCGTCGTCTCCACCGGCACCGCCACCGTCCGCGTGCGCGACATCGCCGACATCCGGCCCACGCTGAAGGAGCCGGAGACCGTCACCCGGCTGAACGGCGCCCCCGCCATCGCCATCGAGGTCTCCAAACGCACCGGCGCCAACCTGATCGAGACGGTCGACCAGGTGAAGGTCGTGACCGAGGCCTATCGCAAGCTTCTTCCCGAGGGCACCGAGATCAGCTTCAGCCAGGACAAGTCGAAGGACATCCGCCAGCTGCTCTTCGACCTGCAGAATTCCGTGCTGACCGCGGTGATCCTGGTCTTCATCGTCATCCTCTACGCGCTGTCCGTCCGCGCCTCGCTGCTGATCGGCCTCGCGATCCCGGCCTCGTTCCTGATGGGAATGCTGTCGCTGTCGCTGATGGGCTATACCGTCAACATCGTCGTCCTCTTCTCGCTCATCCTCGCCGTGGGGATGCTGGTCGACGATGCGATCATCGTCACCGAATTCGCCGAACGACGCATGTCCGAGGGGATGGAGAAGCGCGAGGCCTTCGCCATGGCCTCGCACCGGATGACCGGGCCGGTCGTCGCCGCGACCATGACCCGCGTCGCCGCCTTCTCTCCGCTCTTGTTCTGGCCCGGCATCGTCGGCGAGTTCATGAAATACCTGCCGATCACCCTGATCGTCACGCTCTCCGCCTCGCTGGTCTATGCGCTGATCTTCGTGCCGACGCTGGGCGCGATCATCGCCAAGCCGTTCAAACACCCGCCCGAACACAAGGACGGCGCCTATATGTGGCTGGTCGGCAAGGCGGTGCGGCATCCGGTGATCATGCTGTTCCTCGCGCTCGGCCTTCTGGGCGCGGTGCCCTATGCATACATCCACTACGGCAAGGGGGTGATCTTCTTCCCCGACGTCGAACCCGAATTCGGCCTCCTCTACGTCAAGGCGCGCGGCAACCTCTCCATCGCGGAAAAGGATGCGCTGGTGGCCCAAGCCGAAAAGCGCATCCTCGGCTGGCCGGGGGTCGAGACGGTCTATACCCGCACCGGATCTGGCGGTGGGCAGGGCAACGAGGTCGATGCCGATGTGATCGGAACCATCCAGTACGAATTTATCGACTGGCGCGAAAGGAAGAACGCCAATGCCATCCTCGCCGACTTGCGGCAGGCTATGGTCGGCATCCCGGGGGTGGATATCCAGGTCTCGGTGCCGCAGGCCGGGCCGCCCACCGGCAAGGCGATCCAGATCCAGCTGTCCTCCGACGACCCGACCCATCTGAACGAGGTGGCGCAACAGGTGGCCGCGAAGCTTTCCACGATCCCGGACGTGATCGACATATCCAACGGCCTGCCGCCGCCCGGCGTCGACTGGGAACTGCAGGTCGACCGCGCCGCCGCCTCGCGCTATGGCATCGCGCCCTCGACCGTGGGCGGCATGGTGCAGCTGGTGACGAGCGGGCTGAAACTGTCGGACTACCGCCCCTCCGGAGCCGATGACGCGGTGGATATCGTCCTGCGCCTGCCCGCCGAGCAGCGCACCATCTCGGCCCTGGACCAGCTGCGCATCCAGACGGCGGAGGGGTCGGTGCCGATCTCCAACTTCGTCACCCGGACCGCCGCGCCCACCACCGGCAACCTGACCCGGATCGACAGCGCGCGCACCGTCACCGTCCAGGCCGGAATCCGCGAAGGCGTGCAGGCCGATGCGATCTACGCCCGGATCACCAAGGAAATGGATGCAGCGGGTCTGGACAAGGTCGGAATCCGCTGGAAGCTGGCGGGCGAGGATGAAGAGCAGGCCGAAGCCGGGGCCTTCCTGTCCAAGGCCTTCGCCGCGGCGATCTTCCTGATCTTCATCGTGCTGCTGGCCCAGTTCAACAACTTCACCTCGGTCTGGCTGGTGCTGTCGGCCGTGATCATGTCGACCATCGGCGTGCTGCTGGGGCTGATGATCATGGGCCAGCCCTTCACCATGGTGATGACCGGGATCGGCATCATCGCGCTGGCGGGGGTGGTGGTGAACAACAACATCGTGCTGATCGACACCTACGATTCGCTCCGCCGCGAAGGAAGGCCGAAGATCGAGGCGATCCTGCAGACCTGCCGCGAACGCGCCCGCCCCGTGGTCCTGACCGCGATGACGGCGATCCTCGGCGTGCTGCCCATCGCCTTTGGCCTGAACATGGAGATCCTGAACCACGAGGTCACGATCGGCGCGCCCTCGACCCAATGGTGGATCGCGCTGTCCTCGGCCATCGTCTACGGGCTGGCCTTTGCGACGGTGCTGACGCTGATCATCATCCCCTCGATGCTGATGCTGGTGACGCGGGCCGACAACCCGAAGCCCTGGTTCTGGCAGCGCCAGAAGCGGCGGGAATGGTATGCGAAGTTCCGCCCCGAAAAGCTGCGGGGCCGGGCAAAGCCGCAACCGGCAGGGTGATCCCGGGGGCCGGGTTCACCCGCCTCCTCACACCGATCATCACGCCTCACACCTGTCATCTCCGCGAAAGCGGGGACCCATGCCGAGGCGGCGACCGGTCCTTCCGGGTGTGTCATCCCCGCGAAAGCGGGGACCCATCTTCAAGCTTCGTCGCATGGTTCCCCGCTTGCGCGACAGGCGTCCCCGATTCGCCCACATGGTTAACCCGGTCAGACCCCGCCGCGCGTATGGATGGATGCCATACCAGAACCAGACGGCGTCCATACCGTCTTCCTGTCCCAACAGCACAAGCTTAAACCAGCGTTCCCAGGCACTTGCCCGGAAATGCCTCGCCGGCAGGCAGCAGCGGACCGAAACAGGATTCACCTGTCCTTAACCCCGCCGCGCGGCGGGTTGCTGTCGTCTTCGGATCAGGGGGCTTGGAAATGAAAAGGGGCGGTCAGAACCGCCCCGCTTTCAGTCTCTCTTTGGTGGAGCCAGGGAGGATCGAACTCCCGACCTCTTGAATGCCATTCAAGCGCTCTCCCATCTGAGCTATGACCCCACCGGAGAGAAGCACCGCGCCGTTGCCGCCGCGATGCGGGGTATCTAGGACAGCTCGCCGGGGGGTGCAAGGGGGAAAATCACCCCTGTCCTCCGGCGCTTGCCCTCAGACTTCCTCCTCGTCGCCTGGCACGTCGGCCAGGTCGTCGAGCGAGACGTTGTCGTCGGCGTCGTCTTCCAGAAGATCGTCGTCCATCTCGCCTTCGTCGGCGGCCGCGCCTTCCAGCAGCGCGTCTTCGTTCTCCAGATCCTCGACCAGAACGTCGTCATCCTTGTCGGGAACGGCGCGCGAGATAACCGAGGCGGCCATCTTGCGACGGACGGATTCGATGTCCACGATCTCACCCGTATAGGGGCTGACGATCGGGGATTTGTTCAGGTCGTAGAAGCGCTTGCCGGTCGTCGGGCATATGCGCTTCGTGCCCCATTCTGCTTTGGGCATGGTGATCCCTTCGGGTGGTGGAAGCCGGGAAAGCTGCCGCTTGCCACAGGTGCAGGCGACTGTCAAAGCCTTTTGTGTGCTGCGGGAAATGGCTATGGTCGCCGAAGCTTTCAAGGGGTTTCCATGGCCGTCCTGCCCGGCTCTCCACCCGTCGAGGTACATCTCAAACGCTCGTCCCGTGCCCGGCGCTTCTCGCTCAGGGTCTCGCGGCTGGACGGCAAGGTGACGCTGTCGATGCCCCTTCGCGCGCGGGAGGGCGAGGCGCTGGCCTTTCTGAAGGGCAACGAGGGTTGGCTGCGGCAGACCCTGTCGGCGATGCCCGCCTCGGCATTGAAGCCAGTCGGTTTCGGGGTGGCGATCCCGGTCGAGGGGCGGGACCTGGCCGTCACCCCCGCGACCGGTCGCGGCGTGCGGGTCGAGGGCAAGCGGCTCCTGGTGCCGGGCGATCCGGCGACGGTCGGTCCCCGGGTCGCGGCTTGGCTGAAGGTGCTGGCCCGTGACCGGCTCGCCACCGCCTCCACCCGCTATGCCGGGTTGGTGGGCCGGAGCTACACCTCGCTCGCGATCCGCGACACCCGGTCCCGCTGGGGCTCCTGCTCTCCCGACGGACGGCTGATGTATTCCTGGCGCCTGATCCTCGCCCCGCCGCAGATCCTTGATTACGTTGCCGCGCATGAGGTCGCGCATCTGGTCGAGCTGAACCACTCCCCGGCCTATTGGCGGGTGGTCACCGGCATCTGCCCGGACTGGAAGCGGCACCGGGACTGGCTGAAAGCAAACGGCTCAACCCTGCACGGCTTTCGCTTTCAGGATTGACCCCTGCGGGGCCGGGGTGTTTCCCTTTCCGCATGCTGACCCCGCGCCCTCCCGACCCCAACGCCGCCGCGCATGAGCGGCTTTACCGGGCGCTGCGCCAGCAGGTGATGCATGGCGAGATGGACCCCGGCCAGTCACTGACCCTGCGGGGTCTGGGCAAGCAGTTCGGCGTGTCGATGACCCCCGCGCGCGAGGCGGTGCGGCGGCTGGTGGCGGAAGGGGCGCTGACGCTGTCTTCCTCGGGCCGGATTTCCACGCCGGAACTGACCCCGGAGCGGATCGAGGAACTGGCGGCGATCCGGGCGCTTCTGGAACCGGAGATGGCCGCCCGTGCCCTCCCCCGCGCCCACTTTGCCCTTATCGAGCGGCTGACGGCGATCAACCTGATGAACGGCGAGGCTGCGGTCCGGGGGGATGCCGTCACCTATGTCCGCACCAACCTGGAGTTCCACCGGACGCTTTACCTTCGCGCCCAGACCCCGGCGATGCTGGCGATGTGCGAGACGGTCTGGCTGCAGCTGGGGCCGACGATGCGGGCGGTCTATGCGCGGGTAAAGCGGAGGGAGCCGCCGACCCACCACCGGATGATCCTGGCGGCGCTGAAAGCGGGAGACGAGCCGGGGCTGCGGCTGGCGGTCAGGACCGACGTGACCCAGGGGCTGCGGCACCTGACGGGGTAGGTGCCCACGCGTGGGCAGGGTTCCGGGCGCAGGGAAATCAAGGGGTTGGGCGTGGGCATTCACCGTCCGTTAAGGACTTGCAGCATGGTTCCCTGCACCGGGATCGTCCTGGGTTGAACGGAAAGGCAAGCATGACGGCTCAGATTCGCCCGCAAAGTCACGACGCCATCTTCTCTTCGCGCATTTCAGACATGATCCGCTGAAACTGCAGTTGCGAGACCTTGAAGGCGGAGATCAGGCCGTTCAGGAACCTCTGCTCTGCCTTCTCAAGCTTGTTGTCGGCTGCAAGCACAAGCAACACGGCTTTCACGATACTCTCGCGGCCATCCGCATCAAGACCATTGGCAAACCTTTCGAAATCCTTCGGCATCAGCTTTTTCTCGGCCATCGCGGCAATCTGCTCGACCCGCGAATGCGAAACATCGGTGCCTGTCATCTTCCTGGTGATTTCCGCGATGAGGCCGATCTCTTGCGCTGCGATCCGGCCATCGCTTTTCGCGGCATGGCAGAGCACGTTGAGCAGTACCTGCGTCCGCTGCGGCAGATCGCTCATCTGGGCGGCAAGTCCATTGCGGCGCGACCGGCGCTTGACTGCAGCGACCATGACGGCAGCAAGCACGAGCCCCCAGAGGATTTTCGGCACACGCTGGCCGAGACTGATCGAGGGTTCGTCCGGGAGATCCGCGGGGAGAAGGCCCACCGCCTTGGCGGCTGCAAGGCCACCCTCCTTGAAGTGGTAGAAGCTGTCGGTATCACAGCGGTTCTCCGCCAGGACGTACCCCTCGGACTGATAGTAGATGGGAATGAACAGCACATGGTACTTCTTCACCAGGTGGCACAGGGCCAAATTCTCCTGGCCTTCACCCTGCGGTCCGTAATCCGCAACATATTCAAGATGTTCCGCATATCCGCCGCCACCCTTGGCCGCCGCTGGAGTCGGAAGAAGGGAAAGCGCTGCGGCAACGGCTGCAACCAGGAAAGAGACAGGTTTCATCACGGGGTCCCGACAAACTTCACACCCTCAAGTCCAATTGAAATTTTGTCGCGGTTCGGGCGATTTTGTGAATGCTCGCTCAACCGTGGGGCGATGCCGGGGTGCCGTGCATGTAGGGTGCATTTCTGCACAATCATCCCCCGAATTTGCGTCTTTGCGTGCGGACTGCACAGCCCCATCTTCTGATCAACGCAATCAGGAGACACGCCATGTCCATCCGTCCCGTTCTTGAAACCCGCCGCGCCACACCCGCTATCGAAGGCGCAGGCGTCCATCTGCACCGTGCTTTCGGGTTCCAGGACCCGACCGAGGCCGATCCGTTCCTGCTGTTCGACGATTTCCGCGGCGACCATCCGCGCGACTATTCGGCGGGGTTTCCGTGGCACCCGCACCGGGGGATCGAGACGATCACCTATGTGCTGGCGGGGACGGTGGAGCATGGCGACAGCCTTGGCAACACGGGCATTCTCGGCCCGGGGTCGCTGCAGCTGATGACGGCGGGGCGCGGCATCCTGCATCAGGAGATGCCGAAGGGCGACGATCAGGGCCGGATGCATGGCTTCCAGCTGTGGGGCAACCTGCCGAAGGCGCTGAAGATGACCGCGCCGCGCTATCAGGACATGCCCGCCGAGGCGCTGCCCGAGCGGCATGAGGATGACGGCACCTCGATCCGGGTGGTGATCGGCGACTGGCGCGGGGTGAAAAGCCCGGTGGAGGGGATCGCGGCCGATCCGCAGTATCTGGATGTCTTCGTGCCTGCGGGCAAGCGGAAGGTCTTCAAGGTGGACACCCGGCGCCGGGCCTTCGCCTATGTCTTCGAGGGATCGGCGAGCTTCCGCGATGCCGCCCGGCCCGAGGGTGTGCTGCTCGAGAAGGAAGTACAGGGGCAGGAGGTCAACATCCGCGACCTTTCCGGCAACCGCACGCTGGTCCGCTTCGGGGCGGGCGACGAGGTGGTGGTGACGGCAGGGCCGGACGGGGTGCGCTTCCTGCTGGTTTCCGGCGCGCCGATCGAGGAGCCGGTGGCCTGGGCCGGGCCGATCGTGATGAACAGCGAGGCAGAGCTGCGGCAGGCGTTCACCGAGTTGCGGAACGGGACTTTCATCCGCCCGGCGCATTGAGGGACCGCTCGTCGTCGCGCTTCGCGCGCTCCTCGCTGGGGTCGGACCCTGGCGAGGAGGGACGAAGTCCCCGACGAGCTGTCATCCGGCGAAAGGATCGGCGGGATAGCTCACCCCCACCAGATACAGCCCCTGCGGCGGCGAGACCGGGCCGCAGGCGGCGCGGTCCCTCGCCTCCAGCGCGGTGCGCACGCCTTCGGGCGCCCAAGCCCCAGCACCCACCCGCTCCAGCGTGCCGACGATGGAGCGGACCTGGTTGTGCAGGAAGCTGCGCGCCGCCAGGTCGAAGCGGTATTCCACCCCGCCGGGATAGGGGTGTTCGTCGATCTCGATCCGGTTCAGCGTCTTCACCGGGCTCTTCGCCTGGCAGAGGGTGGATCGGAAAGTGGTGAAGTCGTGGCTCCCGATCAGCATCGCCGCGCCTTCGCGCATCGCCCCGATGTCCAGCCGGTTCAGCACCTGCCAGACCAGCCCCCGGTCGTGGGTCACGGGCGCGCGCCGGGCGACGAGGCGGAACCTGTAGCGCCGGCCCGTCGCCGAAAAGCGGGCATGGAAGTCATGCGGGACGCGGGCGCAGGCGACGATCGCCACCGGGTCGGGACGCAGGTGGGCGTTGAGGGCGGAGGCGAGCTTGAACGGGTCCCAGTCGCGGGTCAGGTCGGCATGGGCCACCTGCGCCGTGGCATGGACGCCTGAATCGGTGCGACCCGCCGCGGCGATGGTATGGGGACCCGGCTCCAGCTTGCCGAGGGCGCGTTCCACCGCCCCTTGCACCGAAGGCAGCCCCTGCGCCTGCCGCTGCCAGCCCGCAAACGGGCCGCCGTGGTACTCGATCTGAAGCGCATAGCGGGGCATGGGGTCTGACTATACCGGATGGGGCGGCTTGTGAATGCGGGTTGGCGCTGGTTAACCGATGCCGAACGCCCACGGCCAAGGCATTGAAATCATTGTGTCGGAAAACCTGCCCGCGCGCGGGCAGCCAGAGAAGGGCCGACCGGGACAGTCCCCCTACCAATCCCGGTGCTCCGCCCCTATCTTGGACCGGCAAGGCAGAAGGGGCGGCAAGGGTGTTCTCCGGGCTGACGGACGGAATTTCCCGGGGAATCGAAAGCGCGGGGGCGGGGCTCTCCGAGACCCTGTTCGACACCACCCTCCGCCTTGGCGTGACCGGCCTCTCCCGCGCCGGCAAGACCGTGTTCATCACCGCGCTGGTCGCGAACCTTCTGAACCGGGGCCGGATGCCGCAGCTTCGGGCCGCCGCGCAGGGCCGCATCCAGGCGGTCTACCTGCAGCCCCAGCCCGACGTGACGCTGCCCCGCTTCGACTACGAGGCCCATCTTGCCGCGCTGACCGGCGACCGGCCCCGCTGGCCCGCCTCGACCCGCGCGATCTCGGAGCTGCGCCTGTCGTTCCGGGTCCAGCCCGCCGGGTTCCTGTCGTCGTGGCGCGGACCCCGGACGCTGCATCTCGACATCGTCGATTACCCCGGCGAGTGGCTGCTCGACCTCGCGCTTCTCGATGACAGCTACGAGGCCTGGTCGGAGGCCACTCTTGCCCGGCTGGAGAGGCGCTCGGAGGCGGCAGCCTATCTCGCGCTGGCCCGGGCCGAGGATGGTGCGCTGCGGCTGGACGAGGGCAAGGCCCGGCAACTGGCCGAAAGCTTCACCGCCTATCTGACCGCCGCGCGCGATCTGGGCCGGGTCGACGTGACGCCGGGCCGGTTCCTGTTGCCGGGGGACCTCGCCGGATCGCCGGTCCTGACCTTCGCGCCGCTGCCAAAGCCCGCGCTGACCCCTCGCAACAGTCTCTGGCGCGAGATGGAGCGGCGCTATGAGGCCTACAAGACCCGCGTCGTCCGCCCGTTCTTCCAGGATCATTTCGCCAAGCTTGACCGGCAGGTGGTGTTGATGGACGTTCTCGGCGCGATCCACCAAGGTCCGCGGGCGGTGGAGGATCTGCGCCGTACGATGGCCGAGGTGCTGGAGGCGTTCCGGCCAGGGCGGAATTCCTGGCTGACCTCGCTGTTCGGCGGGCGGCGGGTGGAGCGCATCATCTTCGCCGCCACCAAGGCCGACCATCTGCACCATGAGCAGCACCCGGCGCTGACCGCGATCACCGCCAGCCTGCTGGCCGAGGCGAAGCAGCGGGCCGACTTCTCGGGCGCGCGGACCGAGGCGATGTCGCTGGCCAGCTTGCGGGCGACGGTGGAGGAGGTGGTGGCGCGGGACGGGGTCGAGGTCCCGGCGGTGCGGGGCACGCTGCTTTCCACAGGCAAGCCTGCGCTGATGTATCCCGGCGCGCTGCCGTCCGACCCGGCGCGGCTTCTCTCCCCGGCGCGGGAGGGGGCGGAGGCCTGGCTGGATGCGGACTACAGTCTCATGACCTTTGCCCCCGCCCGGCTGAATCTGCGGCCCGGCGAGGGGCCGCCGCATATCCGGCTGGACCGGGCGGTGGAGTTCCTGATCGGAGACCAGCTGTGAGCCGCCCGCCGAAGCCCTTCCTGGAAGAGATGGAGGAGGGTGCCGACCCCTCGCTCGCGCCCCCGGTGCCGGATGCGTTGCCCGAGGGTCAAGCGATGCAGGCGGTCGCGGCCTTGGCGCAGACAAAGGGTTCTGGCCTGACGCGGTTCGCTTTCTGGGCGTTCGGGGCGCTTTTCAGCTTTGCCCTGTCGGTCGCGGCCTATGACTTCGTGACCGGGCTGCTGGAGCGGAACCTTGTGCTGGGCTGGGTGGCCTTCGTGCTGGTGGTCCTGGCGGTGGTGGCCGGGCTCTTCCTTGCCATGCGGGAATGGGGCGCCTTCCTGCGGCTGAAGCGTCTGGATGGCTTGCGCGAACAGGCGCTGGCGGCGCGGGCCGAGGCTGACATGAAGGCGGCGCGGCGGGTGGTGGCGGGCCTGACCGGCATCTATGCCGCGCGGGGCGATACCGCCTGGGGCCGGGCGCGGCTGGCCGAGCGCGAGGGCGAGGTGATGGACGCCGACGCGCTTCTGTCGCTGGCCGAGCGGGAACTGCTGGCGACGCTGGACGCCGAGGCGCGGCTGGTCATCGAGGGCGCGGCGCGGCAGGTGGCGACGGTGACGGCGCTGGTGCCGCTGGCACTGGCCGATGTGGCGACGGCGGCGGTCGCGAACCTGCGGATGATCCGGCGGATCGCGGAAATCTACGGCGGGCGGTCGGGAAGCTTCGGCAGCCTCAAACTCCTCCGCCGGGTCTTCGGCTCGCTGGTGGCAGCCGGGGCGCTGGCGCTGACCGACGACATGATCGGCTCGGTCGCCGGGGGCGGGGTGCTGTCGAAGCTGTCGCGCCGCTTCGGCGAGGGGGTGGTCAACGGCGCGCTGACCGCAAGGGTCGGGCTGGCGGCGATGGAGCTGTGCCGGCCCTTGCCCTTCGCCGCGCTGGAACGGCCGGCGGTCTCCTCGCTGGTCAAGCGGGCGCTGGCGGGGCTCATGTCGCGTGGGGAAGCTGCCCGTCGATGACGCCGTCACGTCTCGCGGGGATGGCCGACGAGGAGGTGAAGTCGAACGAGGAGGGTCTAGCGGAACCTGTCCAGAAGCTTCTGCATCGGGCTGCGGGTATCTTCTTCGACCTTGGGGGTCGGTGCGGGGGCCTCGGGTTTTTCCTTCGTCGTGGAGGACCGGGGCGGGGCGGTGCGCAGGGAGACCGCGTTCAGGAATTTCTGGGTGTCGCCTGAGGCCAGCGCCTCGGCGCCTTCGGAGATGCCGCGGAGGAGGTCTTCGAGCCAGTCTGCGTCGGCCTTGGCGAAGTCGTGCAGAACATAAGCCGCCACTGCATCCTTGTGGCCGGGATGGCCGATGCCGAGGCGGATACGGGCATAGGCGTCGCCAAGATGGGCGTGGATGGAGCGCAACCCGTTGTGCCCGGCATGGCCGCCGCCCTGTTTCAGGCGCAGCTTGGCCGGAGCGAGGTCAAGCTCGTCATGGAAGACGGTGAGGTCGGCAAGCGGCAGTTTCCAGAAGGCGACGGCGGCCTGGACCGACTGGCCGGAGAGGTTCATGAAGGTTTCGGGCTTCAGGAGCGCGACCTTATCCGTCCCGAGGCGGCCTTCGCTGACCAGCCCTTGGAAGGCCTTGCGCCAGGGGGAAAAGCCGTGGTCGGCGGCGATGCGGTCCACGGCCATGAAGCCGATGTTGTGCCGGTTCATCGCGTATTTCGCGCCGGGATTGCCGAGGCCGACCCAGAGTTTCACCTTGGCACTCCCCTTCACTGTTCGCGGTGCGATATAGCTGGGGCAGGAGCTTGAGACAACCGAGCGGGACGAGATGCGCAGCTTCACCCTTCGCGGCCTGACGCTTACCCTGCCGGAGGCGGCGCTGAAGGGGAACCTGGAGCGGGCGCTGTCTTCGGGCCGCTATGAGCATCACGAGGCGGATGCGCTGCTCCTGCATCTGCGGCGGGGGGATCGGCTCTTGGACCTGGGGGCGGGGCTGGGGTTCATCTGTGCGCTGACGGCGGGAGTGCTGGGAGAGCTGGCGGTTGCAGGCGTGGAGGCGGGGCCGGAGACGGTGAAGCTGGCGCGGAAGAACCTGGCCGCGAACGGGTTTCCGGGCGTGAAGCTGGTGCGTGGCGCGGTGGTGGCCAAGGGCGAGGGCGAGGTGGAGTTCGGCCTGCGCCCGGCCTTCTGGGCGAGCGCGCTGAAAGGGCCGGAAGGGTGGCCGGAGAATGCCGAGGTCATCCGGGTGCCAGCGAGGCCCATCGGCAAGTTGCTGGAACGGTTCGCGCCGACGGTGATCTGCTGCGACATCGAGGGCGGCGAGTTGGAGGTGCTGGCCGAACCCCTGACTGGGGTGCGGCTGGTGGTGGTCGAGACCCATCCGCAGGTCTATGGGGCGGCGGGCGTGGAGCGGGTCGCGGCGGGGCTGGCGGCGCAGGGGTTCGAGGCTGAGCCGAGGGGTGCGAAGGCCGATACGCTTGTCTTCAGGCGCCGTCCGGGTGCCGCAGCGAATGCGGGGCGGCCAGCTTCGGGTTGACGCCGGGTGATCTTTGCCGGAACGTCTTGCGCAGCCAGATCGACGGCCCGACCGCTTCTCCCCGCGTTCCGGACGTGCTCCAGCCACCATCGTCACGACAGGAGACACGGGATGTATCTTACCATGAACCGCTTCAAGGTGAACGCGGGACAAGAGGAAGCTTTCGAGAAGATCTGGACCGGGCGGGAGAGCCATCTGCCGCAGGTGCCGGGCTTCGTCAGCTTTCATCTGTTCAAGGGGCCCGAGGCGGATGGCATCCGGCTTTATGCCTCGCATACGATGTGGGACAGCGAAGAGGCGTTCAAGGCCTGGACCAAGTCCGAGGCGTTCCGCTCTGCACATTCCGGAGCGGGCGGGCATCAGGGCGTGATGGCGGGCCATCCGCAGCTGGAAGTGTTTGAATCGGTCCAGCATATCGGCGCCTGAGCCCCGAAATGCAGGCGGGGGACCCGAAGGCCCCCCGCGCAGATCGTGCAACCAGTGCGATCAGGCGCTGGCTTCGGTGGCCTCTTCCGCCACCAGGCCCGACGGCGCCGCGATATTCGCGATCACGAAGTTCCGGGCGATGGTCGGCTTGGCGCCGGACGGCAGCTTCACGTCGCCGATATGGATGACGTCGCCGATCTTCTTGTCGGTCAGGTCGACCGTGATGTGATCGGGGATGTCGCCCGCGGTGACTTCCAGTTCGACCTCGTGACGCACCACGGTCAGCGTGCCGCCGCGCTTCAGGCCGGGGCTGGCGTCCTGATTGACGAACTCGACGTGGATGAACAGCTCGATCCGGCTTTCATCGTGGATGCGCATGAAATCGACATGCGTCGGCAGGTCCTTGACCACGTCGCGCTGGACAGAGCGGCAGATGACATGGACGTCAGGCTGGCCTTCGACCTTCAGGTTGAAGAGCGTCTGCAGGAAACGGCCCTGCCGCAGCTTGGTCAGGAGGTAGTTGTAGTTCATCTTGATCGGCTGGGGTTCTGTCCCGTCGCCGTAGATGATGCCAGGTACGTTGCCCTCGCGGCGGGCTTGACGGGCGGCCCCCTTGCCTGTCCCCGTCCGTACCTCGGCGTTAAGATCGACGATCTTGCGTGCCATAGGTTCTCTCCGATGTTAGTCCGCCATCCTCCAAGGGTGCATGGCGCGACCGGGGGGCTATAGCGACGAATCGGCGGGAAGGGAAGCGCGAACTTCCCGGGGGCCCGCCGGGCAGGAGCAGGCCCCTTTTGTCGTCGGGTCAGGTCGTGCGCTTGTCATCCCCAGCGGGAATCTCGCTGTGCAGCACGCATTTCCAGTCGCTGCCGTCGCGCACCCAGACCGAGGTGTCGTGGTTCATGGTTGTCTCGCTTTTCCCGCCATTCTCGACCGTCTGCTTGACGCGATAGGTGCAGACCGCGGAATCTTTGGTAGGGAACACCACCTTCTCGTCGCTCATGGCCCAGTCCTTGATGGTATAGGGGCTGGCCTTGCCCATCTTGACATAGTCGGCGGGGGTGAAGGTCATCACACCCTTCGGGCTGATCATGGCCGATTGGCTGGCGATCAGCCGGGCCGATTTCTCGTGCTCGCCCGCGGCCATGGTCGTCCAGAATTCGCGTTCGAGCTTCAGGATGTCTTCCTGTCCGGTCATCTGTGCCTCCAGTGCAAGAGTTATGTCCCGTCACCAACGCGTGGTGGGCCCGGTTGTTCCGGTCCCGGTTCGCCCCGGCGAAGTTTCGCCGCAGGTCCGGTCGACGGGCGACGCGGGTGGTCGGCGGCGGACGAGTTGGCAAAGCCGGGAGCGGATAGGGAGAGCGGGTTTCCGACAGGACCAGAATCCATGCCCGCCTTTGCCCTGCTTGCCCAAGCCCGTGCCGCCATCGCTGCCTTTGCCGCGATGGGCGTGCTGTGGGGGACCTTCGCAGCGGTGCTGCCGGACCTGAAGGCAATGCTGGGAGTCGATGAGCGGCAGCTGGGCCTCCTTATCTTCTGCACGCCGATCGCGGCGATCAGCGCGATGCTGGTGGCACCGGGGTTCGGCGCGGCGATGGGGCGCGCGGCGCTGCCCCTGGCGGTGATGCTGATGGCGATGGCCTTCGCGCTGCCGGGGCAGGCTTCGGTCTGGTGGCTGTTCCCGCTGGCGATGGCCTGTGCCGGGGCGGCGACGGGGCTGACGGATGTGCTGATGAACGCGCGGGTGGCGGCGCTGGAGACCCAGCGCGGGCTGCATCTGATGAACCTGACCCATGCCGCCTATTCCTTCGGCTATGCCGGGGGCGCGGTCCTGACGGGCCTGCTGCGTGGCGCGGGCTGGGGGCCGGACTGGGTGATGGGGACGATGTCGGTGCTGGGTGTGGCCTGTGCGGCGCTGACGCTGGAGCGGGATGGGCGGATCGAGGGCCTCAGGAAGCCGAAGGACGGTTCGGCACGGGCCTTGGGCTGGGTGCCGGTGATCGGGGGCGGGATCGTGCTGATCGCCTTCATGACCGAGAATGCGGCCGAGAACTGGTCGGCCCTGCATATCGAGAAGACGCTGGGGGGCAGCCCCGAGGAGGGCGCGCTGGGGCCGGCGATGCTGGCCCTGACCATGGGCTTCGCGCGGCTGGGTGGGCAATGGCTGGCGGGCAAGGTCAACCCGTTCACCCTGCTGCGGGTGGGGGCGGTGGTCGCCTCGGTCGGCGCGCTGGTGGTGGCGCGGGCGCCGGGGCCGGGCCTTGCCTATCTGGGGTTCTTCGTGATGGGGATCGGGGCCTCGGTCCTTGCGCCGACGGCGTTTTCGCTGGTGGGGCGTCTGAGCGCGCCCGAAGCCCGGGCGCGGGCGGTCGCGCGGGCGACGCTGCTGGGATATTTCGGCTATTTCGTCGGCCCGCCGATCCTGGGGCTGATCGCGGGCACCTTCGGGCTGCGCTTCGCCTTCGTCTATGCCGCCTGTCTGGTGGGCCTGATCTTCGTGCTGGCCCCGCTGCTGGCGCGTCAGCGGACCTGAATTTCCAGAAAGCGCGGGCCCTCGTGCGGGGTGATCAGCATCTCGCCCAGCTGGTCGGGGTCGGGCGGCACGCTGGCAAAGACCATGTCGCAGGCCATGGCGAAATGCTCCATGTCGAGCGGCGAGGGGGTGCAGCCGATGATCGGATCGACCTTGGCCTGACGCAGCGAATCCTCGATCTCGCGGAAACCGGCGTTGTTCCAGACGACGTAGGTGATGGGCAGCTTCTCGTCGACCGCGGTGCGCAGCTCGCCCGGGCTGAATTGCAGGCCGCCGTCGCCGACCAGGCACACGACGGGAGTGCCGGGGGCGGCGATGGCGGCGCCGACGGCGGCCCCCGGTCCGAAGCCGAGCGCGCCATAGCCGGTGGCGGCGTTGAACCAGCCGCGCGGGCGGTCGTGGTCGTAGTAGAGGTTCGCGGCGTAGACCGGCTGGGTGCTGTCGCCGACGATGATCGAGTTCGGCATGGCGTCGCGGATCACCTCGACGATGTCGAGCTGGGCGGGCATGGTTTCGGAGAGCGTCGCAAGCTCGGCCCTGGCCGCTTGGCGGATCGCCTCGGCACGGGCCGCGCCCTCGCGGTTGGCGCGGATGGTCATCGGCAGCAGGGCCGCCATCATCGCCCCGGCGTCGGCCTTGACCGGCATCTTGGCGGGGTGGCGGGCCAGCTGGTCGGCGCAGATGTCGATGCGGATCATGTCCGACAGGTTCGGCACCCGGCCATTGGCATACATGTCATAGTCGGTGGGGCCGAGCTCGGTGCCGATGGCGAAGATCTGGTCGGCGTCGGCGATGAACTTGCGGACCGAGGTCAGGCTGGGCGAGGCGGGGACGGTGAGCCGGTGGCCGAACATCGCGCCACGGGCGTTGACGGTCTGGATCACCGGCGCATCGAGCGATTCCGCGAGCTTCTGCAAGGCATCCTCGGCACCGCGGGTGCCGCCACCGGCGAGGATGACGACACGCTCGGCGCTGTTCAGCGCGGCTGCGATGCTGCGCAGACGACCGAGCGGCAGGGGCACGGCGCTGCTGGAGACGACGGGCGGGGGCGGCTCGGGGCAGGGCTGGCCCATCATGTTGGTGGAAATCTGGATATGCGCCGGGGCGGGGCGGCCCGCGGTCATCGCAGCGAAGGCACGGTCGAGGACTTCACCCAGCTTCTTGGGATCGGTGACGGTTTCCGAGTGGCAGAGCGTCTTGACCATGGCGCCCTGGTCGGGAAGCTCGTGCAACCGGCCGAGACCCTTGCCAAGGGTGTCGCTGCGCCCGAGGCCGGAGATGACCAGCATCGGCACGGAATCGGCCTTGGCCTGGGCCATGGCGGTGAGCGTGTTGGTGAGGCCCGGACCGGTGATCACGAAGGCGGCGGCGGGCTTGCCCGAGACGCGGGCGTAGCCGTCGGCCATGAAGCCCGCGCCTTGTTCGTGGCGGGGGGTGACGTGGCGGATTTTGTCCCCCGCGGCGGCGAGGCCGCGGTAAAGCTCGATCGTGTGGACACCGGGGATGCCGAAGACGGTGTCGATGCCGCGCGCAATCAGACCTTCGACCAGGCGGATGCCGACGGTGGTCATGCTGCATTCCCCAGGATGCTGGCCGCATGGGCGGCGATGCGGTTCGCGGCCTCTACCGTGCGGTCATCGGGCTGGGTGAGCGAGAGGCGCAGCCAGCCGGAAAGCCCGGCGCCGAAGCTTTCGCCCGGCATGACGGCAACCTTCTGGCTGTCGAGGAGGGAGGCGGCAAAGGCCTCGCCCGAGAGGCCGGTGGCACGGACATCGACCAGGGCGAACATGCCTGCCTCGGGCCGGTGGACGCGCAAGCCCCCGGCGCCATCCAGCGCGCGGGCGATGATTCCGGCGCGGCGCGAGAAACGGTCGGCCATGCTGTCGGCGACCGGCGAAGGTTCGGAAACTGCAAGTTCAGTGAGGTCGGCGATGAAGGGTTGGCTGCCGAAAAGCATGGTTTCTGAAAGCGGCAGCAGGCGCGCGCAGAATTCGGCAGGGCCGACGCACCAGCCGGAGCGGAAGCCGGGGGCGGCGTGGGACTTGGAGATCGAGGAGGCGACGATGGTGCGTTCGGCAAGTTCGGGAAAATCGAGCGGCGAGGTGAAGGGGACGTTGGGGAAGACCAGGTCTTCATAGACTTCGTCGGCGAGGATCCAGAGGTCGTTCGCGCGGGCCAGCTCCCCCAGCGCGCGGATGTCGGCGGGGCGCAGGACGGCGCCGGTCGGGTTGTGCGGCGAGTTGAGGAAGAGGACGCGGGAGCGCGGGGTGATCCGGGCGGCGACATCGGCGACCTGCATCCGGAAGCCGTGTTCGGGCCTGAGCGGGACCGGGACGGCGGTCGCGCCGGTCTGGGTGATCAGGCCTTCATAGGTCGCATACATCGGGTCGCCGATCAGCACCTCGTCCCCGGCTTCGACCAGCGCGCGCAGGACGGCATAGAGCACGGTCTGGGTGCCGGGCAGGCACATGATCTGGTCCCTGGTGATCTCGCGCCCGCGGCGGGCGCTGTAGCGGGCGGCCAGCGCCGCGACGACGCCGGGTTCGCCGCGACCGTTGGAATAGCCGGTGCGGCCCGCGGACATGGAGCGCGTCGCGGCCTCGATGAAGCGGGTGGGGGTGGGAACGTCGGGCTCGCCGATGGTCAGCTCGATGATCTCTTCGCCTGCGGCCTTCATGGCACGGGCGCGGGCGTGCAGCGCCCATTTCGCCCCGGCGAGGCCGGAGAGGCGGTCGGTGACGGAGGCGTATCTCATGGCAGGGTCTTTCCGAAATCGGGCAGCATGGCGGTATGGGCGAGAAGGTTGACGCCCAGGATGGCGCCGACCGAACTGAGGCCGATGGTGATGACCTCGCCGGGCGCGAAGGTGGCGGGCAGGAGCGAGCCTTCGACCCAGAGCCCGTCGATGAGCGCGTTGCAGGCGATGGCCTCGGCCCTGGTCTGGCCGATGCGGGGGGCGCGGGGCAGGGTCTCGATCAGGCGTTGCAGGGTGTCGCGGTAGGCGAGATAGCTGGCCTCGTGCACGGCCATCAGGTCGGGGTCGCTGCGGACCTTGTGCATGTAGCCGGCCCAGAGCACCACGGCACCGGCGTCCAGCACCGGCGGGCGCAGCGAGGCGGCGATGAAGGCGGCGAGGCGTTCCTCGGGCGCGGCGCCGACGCCCTCGATGGCGTCCGATCCCTTGGCGGTCATCCCGTCCATCAGCGCGCGGTAGGCGGCACGCGACAGTTCGTCCTTGGACTGGAAGTAGTGGCGGATGAGACCCGGCGTGACACCTGCCCGTTCGGCGATGGCACGCACCGTCGCGGCCTCGGGCCCGCCTTCGGCCACCAGGTCCTGCGTCGCGGCGATCAGCGCAGAGCGGCGGGTCTCTTCGCTCTCACGGCGGTAGAGGCGGCGGGCGGGTTGCATGGCGACCTACTGTTATACGCGCGTATAATCATTCGGAGATCCCGGGAAGTCAACCGCTACGTCTCGCGGTGGACATCCTTGTGGATGATCACGTCGGCCTGGGGATAGGCGGCAAGGATCGCCCGCCGCAGGCTGGCGCCGATGTCATGCGCCTGACGCAGGCTCTGGTCTCCGTCCAGCTCGATGTGGAGGTTGACGAAGACGCGGCTGCCCGCGGTGCGGGTCTTCAGGTCGTGGTAGCCGCGCACGCCGGGCCAGTCGGCGGCGATCCGGGCGATGCCGTCGATGATCGTCGGGTCGGCTGCCCGGTCCATCAGCGCGTCCCAGGCCGTCTTGCCGATGCGCAGTGCGCCGATGACCATGACGGCCGCGGCAGCGAGGGCGACCACGGCGTCGATCATCCCAATCCCGAAACGGCGCGAGGCCCAGAGCGCGACAAGCGCGCCGAAGCTGGGCAACAGGTCGCCAAGGTAGTGCAGGCGGTCGGCGGCGACGACCTTGCTGCCGGTGCGCTGCGCGACGCGGCCCTGCCACCAGACCAGCGCCAAGGTGATCAGGATCGATGCGAGCATCACCACCAGCCCGCGCCCCTCGGATGCCAGCTGATGCGGGGTATCGGCCATCAGGCGGCGGGCCGCGGCCCAGCCAATGACGCAGGACGAAACCAGGATGAAGGCGGATTGGGCGAGCGCGGCAAGGTCCTCGGCCGAACTGTGGCCGAAGGCGTGATCCTCGTCCGCCGGGCGGGCGGCATAGACGATGGCGACGGCGGCGCCGAGCGACATCATCAGGTCCAGCGCGGAATCGGCCAGCGAGGCGGCGATGGAAAGCGCGCCGGTCTCGGCTAGGGCCCAGAGCTTCAGCGCGACCAGGAGTCCAGCGACGAGGACCGAGGCGATGCCCGCCGAGATCGCCAGCCGGACATCGGGTCTTGCGGGATCATTCGACAATCTCGCCCTCCTTCACGCCCCAGACCGCGCGGGTGTTGATCCAGCCGCGGGTCCCGTCGAGCGAGACGCGGCACCAGTCGGGGATGCATTCCAGGATGCGCCCCACGACGCCCATCTCGGCCTGGGCGACCACGGTGGCGTTGTCGGCCGGGCTATCGCGCAGCTCGGCCATGTCGAGCGTGACGAGCACGGTGCGAACCCCGGAGAGGAGCGAGTAGTGCACCCAGCCGCCCGCGCCTTCGGAATCCTCGACGCGGCGCCAGTTCTCGTATTCGGCGGTGATCTTCAGCGGCATCCCGGCGCGGGTGAAGACCCAGTCGATCCGGTGGGTCAGGCCGGGCCCGCGCCGGGCGTTGCCCTCAGACCCTTTCAGCGAGACGAAGCGGGGCAGGGGCAGGTTGGTTACACAGCCGACGTCGGGCTGGCATTGCTTCTCGGGCGGCTTGTCGGTCTTGACCGGCGCATCGGTTTCCTGCGCTGCATCGGTTTCCTGCGCTGAAAGGCCGCCGCACCCAAGCGCGCCCAGAACCGCCAGCATCGCCAGAAACCGTCTCATGCCTTGCCTCACCGGATGCCGTTCCCGACGACACCGCCCGCCGTTACCGCTCACCGGGTCTTGTGCATCGCCCCGCTTGGCGGCACCTTGCCCGAAGGACGCCGGATTTGGAAGTGTCGGGGAGATCACGTATGCCTGCCAGCCACCTGACTGTGGTCGTGACGCGACGGCTGCCCGAGGCCGTGGAGACGCGGATGAAGGAGCTGTTCGACGTCGAGTTGCGCGACCCGGACGTGGCGATGACCCGCGAGGAGCTGGCCGAGGCGATGCGGCGGGCGGATGTTCTGGTGCCGACGATCACCGATGTGATCGACGCAGGGTTGCTGGCGCAGGCGGGCGAGAAGCTGAAGCTGATCGCGAATTATGGCGCCGGGGTGGACCATATCGACGTGGCGACGGCGCGGCAGCGGGGCATCCTGGTATCGAACACGCCGGGCGTCACCACCGAGGACACGGCGGATATGGTGATGGCGCTGATGCTGGCGGTGACGCGGCGGATTCCGGAAGGGCTGCAGGTGATGCAGTCGGGCAGCTGGACCGGCTGGTCGCCGATGGCAAATCTGGGCGGCCGGCTGGGCGGGCGGCGGCTGGGCATCCTGGGGATGGGGCGAATCGGTTCGGCGGTGGCGCGGCGGGCGAAGGCCTTCGGGCTGCAGGTCCATTACCACAACCGCAAGCGCCTGCGCCCGGAAGTCGAGGCCGAGCTGGAGGCGACGTACTGGGAAAGCCTGGACCAGATGCTGGCGCGGATGGACATCGTCTCGGTCAACTGCCCGCATACGCCCTCGACCTTCCATCTCCTGAACGCGCGGCGGCTGAAGCTGATGAAGCCTTCGGCCGTGGTGGTGAACACGTCGCGTGGCGAGGTGATCGACCAGAATGCGCTGACCCGCGCCTTGCGGGCCGGCGAGTTGGCGGGGGCGGGGCTGGACGTCTACGAGCAGGGCGCCGACATCAACCCGCGGCTTCTGGAACTGCCGAACGTGGTGATGCTGCCACATATGGGATCGGCGACCGTCGAGGGGCGCATCGAGATGGGCGAGAAGGTCATCATCAACATCAAGACCTTCGCGGATGGCCATCGCCCCCCCGATCAGGTGGTGCCGGGGATGTTCTGACCCCCCGGCTGTCCGGGGCCGATGACCACCACATCTAGGCGTTTCGCGTACCCGAACACGCAACCTGAAGGTGAAATTCGGAAGAATCCTGTGGAGAAACCGGCTTTGACCGCTTGGATCGGTTGCCGTGTGCAGTATCTGTCCCTATGCAAAAATGGTGGGCCTGCGGCAATCGATCCGCGGGTTCAACCTGTTAGAGGAGACGGAGAATGATGGATTTCCTGAAGCCGGTCGTGGTGGCCGCAACTGTTCTGTCGGCATCGGTCGCGCAGGCCGGTGGCCCGGTGATCATCGAGGAAGGCCAGGGCGAAGAGATCGCTGCGCGGCCCGCAAGCTCGGTCGGTATCCTGCCGATCCTCGGCGCGCTGGTGCTGATCTGCCTGGTAGCCTGTGGTGGCGGTGACGACGATCCGGCTCCTACTCCGACACCGCCGGTCGACCCAAAGTGACATTCGTGACGGGGGATCGGTCGGTGATCCGGCCGATCCCCCTTGTCGCGTTACAGGATCGGGTAGAGCCGGGACGTTTTCGGGCGCTGTTGCAAGAAAGCCCATGGAACCGATTCATTCTACCGGGGCCAAACGAATCCTTTCTGCCTTTCCCACCATGGGCATAGCCTTTGATCACAAGCTCCGGGCGTTCCGGATTGGAGAGAGGAATCTGCCATGAAAAAGATTGCTGCGCCGCTGCTGGCGCTTGCGATGACCGCATCGGCTGCCTTCGCGGGCGGCCCCGTCATTGTTGAGGAAGAGCCGGTCGTCGAGGCCGCTTCGCCCCGTTCGGGCTGGATCGTTCCGGTCATCATCGGCCTGATCGTCGTCTGTGCCATCGCCTGTGGCAATGACGACGACGAGCCTGTGACCACGGCACCTCCGGCCTGATCCGCAAAAGGGCCTTGGCTGGGTCTGGAATTCTCACGGCAGCGCAGAAATGCGCTGCCGTGTTGCTTTCGGAAGCTCGTGGCTGTGTGGCCAAAGAGAAATTCCATTCATCAGACCGACAGGTCCAGGATCTTGAGTTGGGCCGTCGGGGATGATGCATGTTTGGCACATGCAAAAACTTCCTTTCGATCCGCTGCCTGCGCGCGCTTGTCTGTCCGGCACACTATTGTCTATTGGCCCCGAGGCCCATTCGGCCCCTCATGAGACAAAGGAACCCAACCATGAAAAAAATCGCATCGACTGTCCTGGCGCTCTCGCTGGCGCTGAGCTCGACCACTGCCTTCGCTGGCGGCCCGGTCGTTGTTGTTGAAGAAGCCGCGCCGGCCGTCGAGGCTGCCTCGCCCCGTTCGGGCTGGATCGTTCCGGTCATCATCGGCCTGGTCGTGATCTGCGCGATCGCCTGCGGCAACGACGACGACGAGCCCGCCCCGGCTGTTGCCGGCTGATCCAGCGGCCAACCGTTCGTATCGGACAGCATTCAAGGTCTTGGCCATCTGGATGGATGGCCAAGACCTCTTTATTTCTGAGCCCTTGCTTCTTCAGATCCCGTTGATCGGCACCTTGAGGAAGCGTTTGCCGCTTTCGTCTGCCGGGGGCAGGTCCCCGCCGCGCATGTTCACCTGCAGCGAGGGGATGATCAGCTTCGGCATGGCCAGCGTGGCATCTCGCGCCGTACGGAGCGCGACGAACTCCTCCCGCGACTTGCCGACGATGTGGATGTTGTGGGCCTTCTCCTCGCCCACCGTGGTCTCCCAGCGGATATCGCGGCCGTTCGGGCCGTAGTCGTGGCACATGAAGAGCCGCGTGGCGTCAGGCAGGGACAGGACCTTCTGGATGCTGTCGTAAAGCTGGCCGGCATCGCCGCCGGGGAAATCGGCGCGGGCCGAGCCTCCGTCCGGCATGAAGAGCGTGTCCCCGACGAAGGCCGCATCGCCCATCACATGCGTCATGCAGGCGGGCGTATGGCCGGGGGTGTGCAGAGCAATGCAGGTCATCCCGCCCAGTTGGTAGGTATCGCCGTCATCGAACAGCCGGTCGAACTGCGACCCGTCGCGCTGGAACTCGGTCCCCTCGTTGAAGATCTTGCCGAACGTGTCCTGCACCATGGTGATGTTGCGCCCTATGCCGATCTTCCCGCCCAGCTGGCGCTGGATATAGGGCGCGGCGGACAGGTGGTCGGCGTGGACATGCGTCTCGATCAGCCAGTCCAGCCGAAGCCCGTGGGCGCGGACATGGGCGATGATCTCGTCGGCATGGGTATAGGTGATCCGTCCGGCGGCATAGTCGATGTCCATCACGGAATCGACGATGGCGCAGGCGGTGGACGCGGGATCCTTCACCACATAGCTGATGGTGTTGGTGGCGGGGTCGAAAAAGCCCGTCACCTCGGGCTTCACGGTCAGGTCGATGGCTGGGGTCATGGGAACCTCCGGATCACGCGGGCTTGCGGGTGGGAGCACGGAACTGCGGCGCCCGCGCGATGAAGAGGCCGCCGAACAGGGCGGCGCGGGGCAGGAAGGCCAAGGGATAGCCCGTGCCGATGGCCGGAAGCGCCCCGCCGGGGTAGAATCCGGCGATGCCTCGGCCCATGCCAAAGCTGGCCGTGCAGGGCGTCAGCAGAAGGGCGGCGAGGCCGGTCAGCGCGCCACCCCCCGGCGAGATCCATGGGGTGAAAACTGTCTCCAATGGCTCCTCGGATCCTGCAGGTGTCGATCCCCGCCACAAGACAGAGCGGGCAGAATGCCCCAGGCGGCGGTGCGTGGCATGATGACACCAACCAGCGCTGCTGCCCAGACCATCCAGCCGGGGGACCGGTCGGGGCGCGGCTGGAGGCAGCGGAGAATTTCAACCGGAAGGAGAGCTTGCACCACCTATGCCCGAAGTTGACCCAACTGCAGCCATATTCGGTGACGAGGAGGAGGCGCAGGGCATGAGGCCCTACCGACAGAATCGCAAGGGCGGGCCAGAAGACAGGGGATCGGCATGAGACAGGTTTGCACAAGGGGTTTCACT
>Ga0209793_1000779_pt1 | contig 27705 bp, 29 predicted proteins | sample EBPBio122009_DNA_FD_185863 | JGI IMG/M metagenome (GOLD analysis project Ga0209793, IMG submission 185863) | Wastewater treatment Type I Accumulibacter community from EBPR Bioreactor in Madison, WI, USA - Reactor 1_2/2/2009_ DNA (SPAdes) (version 2) | ecosystem: Engineered > Bioreactor > EBPR >... | reverse complement strand
TAAATCCTCTCGTTCGCCCGCGTCCCGGCGCGGGCGGTGGGCCTAGCCACCAAATTAGGGAAATCGCCCCGGATATAGCCTTTGATCCGGTTTGTTGCAACCGCATTCGACCTTTCGGCTACTCCACGTCGAGCACGATCTTGCCGATATGGTCGCCGTCCTGCATCCGCTCATGCGCCCGCCACGCCTCCTTCAGCGGGAAGATCATGTCCATCACCGGGGCGATGCGGCCCTCGGCCAGCAGCGGCCACACCTTGAGTTCCAGTTCGGCGGCGATGCGGCCCTTGAACTCGACCGGACGCGGCCTGAGCGTCGAGCCGGTATGGGTCAGCCGCTTGAACATCAGCTTGGAAAAGTCGGCCTCGGCGCGCGCCCCGTTCATCGTCGCGATCTGGACGATGGTTCCCTCGACGGCCGCCGCATCGTAGTTGCGCGAGACATAGTCGCCGCCGACCATGTCGAGGATGACGTCGGCGCCCTTGCCGCCCGTCGCCTCCCGGGTGACGCGGACAAAATCCTCTTCCCGGTAGTTGACGACCCGGTCGGCGCCGAGGCGCTGGCAGGCTTCCGCCTTGGACTGCGAGCCGACGGTGGTCACCACATAGGCGCCGAAGGCCGACGCGAGCTGGATGGCGGTGGTGCCGATGCCCGAACTGCCGCCATGCACCAGCAGCGTCTGGCCCGGCTTCAGCCCGCCGCGCTCGAACACATTGTGCCAGACAGTGAAATAGGTTTCGGGCAGCGCCGCCGCCTGGGAGAAGGTGAACCCGTAGGGGATCGGCAGCGCGTTGCTCTCGTGCACGAGGCAATATTCGGCATAGCCGCCGCCGGGCGTCAGCGCCGTTACCTCGTCGCCCTTGCGCCAGCGGCGAACGCCCTCGCCGGCGGCCGCGACCGTGCCGGCGACCTCGAGCCCGGGCAGGTCGGACGCGCCGGCAGGCGCCGGATAGGCCCCCATGCGCTGCAGGATGTCGGGCCGGTTGACGCCGGCGGCGCGTACCTTGATCAGGATCTCGCCGGGTCCGGGCTGCGGAACCGGTCGCCGCTCCGGCTTCAGCACTTTCGGGCCGCCCGGCTCCGAAATCGCCACCGCCAACATCGACTGGGGTCGTTTTTCCGCCGTCATCTCGTCCTCCGGTCCGGTTCGCGCCGTCGCCGCTTTGCGGTCTTGGGCCGGTTCAATGTATCGTGCCCCGCGGCCGCAGACAAAGGGAACCGAAGATGGCGCTGTTCGAGGACGAACCGGTCAAGAAGAAACCGCCGCACGAAATCGGCCAGGACCTGTCGGCGCTGTCGGTCGGCGAACTGAACGAGCGCATCGGCCAGTTGAAGGCGGAGATCGCCCGGCTGGAGACGGAACTGTCGTCGAAAAGCGCCACCCGCACGGCCGCCGACGCCCTGTTCCGGCGTTAGCGCCGGACGCGGTCTGGTGGCGCAATCGCCGGCGTCCGACCCATTTTGTCGCGCCTTTATGTCGCGCGCCTGCCCCCAAAGGGCCAGAATGGCCCTATGTTGCAACCGTGTTTTCAGCGTCGCCTGATTCTTCGGTGGTTTTTTGATGCTTGCTTCCTTCGGCCCGATCGTCGCCCTGCTTCGCGGCACCGCCTTTCTGCTCGCCGGGTCCGGCCTGCACGGCCTGCTGTTGCCACTGCGCGGCCAGGCGGAAGGGTTTTCGACCGCATCGCTCGGCCTGCTGGGCACCGCCTGGGCGGCGGGATTTGTCGCCGGCTGCCTGTTTGCGCCGCGGCTGGTGCGTCGCGTCGGCCACGTCAGGGCTTTTGGCGCCTTCGCAGCCTCCGGCGCGATCATCGCCTTGATGACCGGCCTGCTGATCGAGCCGACGTTGTGGATCGTGCTGCGCGCCGCGACCGGCTTTGTCATGGCCGGCGCCTTCATGGTCATCGAGAGCTGGCTCAACGAGCGCGCCACCAACGAGAACCGCGGCGCCGTCTTCGGCCTCTATATGATGGTCACCTACGCCTCGATCATGGGCGGCCAGATGGTGGTGGCCTTCGGCGATGTGCAGAGCGACCATCTGTTCATGGTCGCCGGCATCTTCTTCTGCCTGTCGCTGATCCCGACGGCCGTGTCGACCGCCGATTCGCCCAAACCGCTGCGCGAGGTGTCGCTCGACGTGCGCAGCCTCTACGCCAACTCGCCGGTGTCTGTGGTCGGCTGCCTGCTGATCGGCGTCGCCAACGGCGCCTGGGGCACGCTCGGCGCGGTCTACGGCGCGCGCATCGGCGTTTCGACGGCCTCGATCGCGCTGATGATGAGCCTGACCGTGGTCGCCGGCGCGGCGATGCAGATGCCGATCGGCAAGCTGTCCGACATGACCGACCGCCGCAAGGTGCTGGCGGCCGCCGCCGCCGGCGCGGCGCTGGTGGCGCTGGCGATCGTGATGATCCAGCCGCGCGGCGACGTGCTGGTGATCTCGCTCACCGCCGCCTATGGCGCGCTCGCCTACACGCTCTATTCGATCGCCGTCGCCCACGCCAACGACCACGCCGACCCGTCCAATTTCGTCAAGGTGTCGGGCGGCCTGCTGCTGCTCTACGGCTTCGGCACCATGATCGGCCCGGTGGTCGGCGCGGTGGCGATGGACCGCATCGGCCCGGACGCGATTTTCCTCGCCACGGCGATCGCCCACATCCTGCTGGCGGGTTACACGCTGGTGCGCATGCGCGCCCGCGCGGCCGTGCCCGCCGACGAGCGCAGCGCCTTCAAAACCATGCCGTCGGAACGGGCGGCGACGCCGGAATTGTCGCGGCTTGACCCGCGCAGCGAACAGCCGACGCACGATCGCTGACGTCGCATACGACCGTTGATGTGGAACCTACAATAAACTACGATAGCTAATGTCTCTCGAACCCGTGTTTCTAGCGATCGCAGACCTTAATCGCAGGACGATCCTCGAAGAGCTTCGGCGTCGCCCGCAGACCGTTGGCGAACTCGCCAACGGCATGCCGGTGACGCGGCCAGCCGTCTCGCAGCACCTCAAGGTGCTGCTCGACGCCGGACTGGTCACCGTGACCGCAAGGGGCACCCACCGCATCTATGCGATCGACGGCGACGGCTTCATGAGGGTCAACGTCTGGCTCGACCAGTTCTGGTCAGAATGACGGCCCGCGCCCCGCGGGCCGTCGCGACGTCAACATCGCCGCGGGCGCGTCTCACCAGCCGGAGATCGCCTTGGCCTCGAGGAACTCCTCGATCCCCCACACCCCGCCTTCGCGGGCCCGGCCTGACGCCTTGACGCCGCCGAACGGCGATCCCGCCGCCCGGCTCCTGCCATTCATCTCGACCATGCCCGAACGCAGCGCCAGCGCCAGGCGATGGCGGCGCTCAGGATCGGGCGACTGGACGTAGTTGGTCAGGCCGTAGGGCGTGTCGTTGGCGATCCGCACCGCCTCATCCTCGCTGTCGAAAGGCGTCATCGCCAGCACCGGGCCAAAAATCTCCTCCCGCTCGATCGTCATGCCCGGCGTCACGTCGGCGAACACCGTCGGCTTGACGAAGAAGCCGCCATTGCGGCCTTCGGGAAGCCCGGTTCCGCCGGCCACCAGCCGCGCGCCCTCGTCGATGCCGGCCTGGATGTAGCGCTGGATCTGTTTCCACTGCCGTTCGTTGACCACCGGGCCGATATGGTCCCCGGCCTCCGACGCCGGCGCGACGCGTGTGTTTTCGGCCACCTCGCGGGCGATCTCGACCGCCTCGCGGTAGAATGGCCGCTCGACCAGCATGCGTGTCGGCGCGTTGCAGGACTGGCCGCTATTGTTGAAGCAATGTTCGACCCCGCGCACCACCGCGGCGCGGCCGGCGTCGGCGAAGACCAGGTTCGCCCCCTTGCCGCCGAGCTCCAGCGTCACCCGTTTCATCGTCTGCGCGGCGGCTACCGAGATCGCCCGCCCGGCGCGGGTCGAGCCGGTGAACGAGATCATCTCGACGTCGGGATGCTCCGAAAGCCGCGTTCCCACGCCCGCGCCGTCGCCGTTGACCAGGTTGAACACGCCCGCCGGCACGCCCGCGTCATGCACGAACTCGGCAAACAGCAGCGACGACAGCGGCGCTTCCTCCGACGGTTTCAGCACGCAGGCGCAACCCGCCAGCAGCGCCGGGATCACCTTCAGCGTCACCTGGTTCATCGGCCAGTTCCACGGCGTGATCAGCCCGACCACGCCGATCGGCTCCATCGAGATCCGGTCGTTGGGCGCGTGCGGTCCCAGCGGCCGCAGCCATTCAATCTGGTCGAACGCGGTGAGAAAATTCTTCAGGTGCCAGGGCAGGCACGGCGCCTGCGCGGCCCGCGCCATGTCGATCGGCGCGCCCATTTCGCGGCTGATCGCCTGCGCCATCTCCTCCTTGCGCCGGTTGTACTGCTCGAGAATGGCTTCGACGAAGCGGCGGCGCTGCGCCGGCGGCGTCGCCCGCCAGCCCGAAAACGCCGCTTTGGCCGCCGCCACGGCGCGGTCGCAATCGGCGGCGGAGCCCAGGCTGATGGTGGCGCAGGCCGTTTCCGTCGACGGATCGATGACGTCATGGTCGTGCGGGCTCAGCGGCGCGACCCAGCTGCCGTTGATGTAGAAATCGCGGGTGTCGGGCATGAACTGTCCTCTCGATGCCGGGTTCTGTCGTTCGACCGGGCGGTTTCGCCGCCAGCGTATTGCATATTATTGTGCCGTCTGGCCCGATGCGGTCAATCCCGCGGCATGCCGCGCGTCTGGATGCGTCAGCATCGCGCATTGTCGCCCTCGCCCGCTGTCGATAAAGCGATGCCATGCCCAAGCTGAAAAAGCGCCTTCCCCTTCGCATCGGCACCCGCGGCTCGCCTCTGGCGGTGACGCAGGCGATCGAGGTGCGCGAACTCTTGATGGCGCGCTACGGACTTGCCGAGGAGGAAGTCTCGATCATCGTCATCAAGACGACGGCCGACCGCGTCCTCGACCGCGCCCTGAAGGATATCGGCGGCAAGGGCCTGTTCACCAAGGAAATCGAGACCAGCCTGCTGGCGGGCGACATCGACATCGCCGTGCACTGCGTCAAGGACATGGCGTCGGTGTCGCCGGACGGCCTGGTCGCCGACTGCATCCTGCCGCGCGAAGACCCCCGCGACGTGTTCATTTCCGGCAACTACCGCAGCATCGCCGACCTGCCCTTGGGCGCGGTGGTCGGAACCGCCAGCCTGCGGCGCAAGGCCCAGGTGCTGCACCGCCGCCCGGATCTCAAGACCATCGTGTTTCGCGGCAATGTCCAGGCCCGGCTCAACAAATTGCAGCGCGGCGAGGCCACCGCCACCTTCCTGGCGATGGCCGGCCTCAAGCGGCTCGGCATCCATTCCCACAACTGGCTGGCGATCGAACCGTCGGAAATGCTGCCGGCCGTCGGGCAGGGCGCGCTGGCGATCCAGCGCCGCACCGACGACGGCGTCGTCCGCGACCTGCTGGCGCCGCTGAACGACATCCAGACCGAACGGTGCGTGGCCTGCGAACGCGCCTTCCTCGCCACCCTCGAGGGCTCATGCGAAACCCCGATCGCCGGCCTCGCCGAGTGGCGCGACGGACAGATCGTGATGCGCGGCGAGATTTTGCGCACGGACGGTTCGGAAGTGCTTGTCACGTCGGGCCAGTGCGCCCCGGCCGATGCCGAGGCGCTGGGAGCCGAACTGGCCCGGGAGCTGCTGTCGCGCGCTCCCGACGATTTCTTCGACTGGAAGAAGCCGGCTTAGGTCGAATCTCGGTTGCTTAGTGCTTGGTCTCCTGAGGCGACGATCTCAGCCGGACGATCTCATCCTTGAGAGCCAGTTTGCGTCTTTTCAGCACCACGATCTCGGCATCGTCGACGGATGGGCTAGACATGGCTTCCTCGATCTTGTCCTCGAGTTCGCTGTGACGCTTCTGAAGCTCTGCAAGGTGGGATTGTAGAGACATATGCCGTTTTCCCTTCGTTGGTCGTGCGACGGTCGCCGGGCAGGCAGTCTACTTCAGGGACCGCCTCTATGACGAACCGATGACAGTGTGACATGCTCCCCTGAGCAAGTCGAACACTGCATAGTAGGATTTCGTTCGCGGTTAATTTGTGGTAATGCGACTCGCCGGTCGCGGTTCGCTTCCGGCTCCCCGAACGACGTGCGCCCCGCACCGTTTTTTCAGCAGGCGGAACATTCATGTCCGAACAGGACCAGGCCGAACTTCGACTTCAATACGCCCGCCTCAAACAGGACCATGCCGACTTCGACGCCGCCATCAACGCCATGATCGCGACCGGTTGCGACCCGATCCAGATCCAGCGGATGAAGAAGAAGAAGCTGCAATTGAAGGACAAGCTCCTCGAATTGCACGACAAGGTGATCCCCGACATTATCGCCTGAGCGCGTCGCGCCTTATCGCGAACGCCGCGCGCCGCGGCCGCCTTCGGCGGCGATCGCCATCAATGTCTGGCGGATGATCGGCTGCGACAGGTCCGGCTGCCGCCGCGTCGACAGCAGCGCCTCGTTCAGCCGGCCGAGCGCATGGGCGATCGACGCCATCGGCCAGCGGCCGAGCGCCGATTCCACCGCCTTGCGCCGCGCAAAGAACACCGGCGGCCTGGCGCCAGCGACGGCGGCGGCGGGCGCGACGCCGGCGAAGTCGACCTGCCGGCGCATCTGGTGCAGCGCCTGGAACTGCCGCATCGCGCCGCCGAGCAGCACCTGCGCATGGGTGCCGGCCAGAAAGGCGCGCTGCAGGTGCCGGTCGAGTTCGGCCGGATTGCCGGCGATCGCCGCGTCGATGGCGTCATCGGCCGACACCGACGAGGCGTCGCCCGACGAGGCCTCGACATCGGCCAGGCTGATCTCGGCCGCGTCGCCGACATAGAGGATCAGCTTTTCGATCTCGCCGCGCGTCGCCAGCCGGTCGCCGCCCAGCCGCGGCCGCAGCGCCCGGCGCGCATCGGCGGCGATGCTCTTGCTGGCCTTCTTGAGCTCCTGGTCGAGCACCTGTTCCACGGTGCGGTCCTCGTCCTGGAAGCAGGGCAGCGCCATGCCGGCGAAGGCGCTTTCGAAGGCGTCGCGCAGCGGCGCGCCCTTCTTCAGGTCGCCGGCTTCAACCAGCAGCAGCGCGTCGGCCGGCGGCGTCGCCAGCAGCTGTTTCACCGCCTCGACAAAACCCTTGGACGTCCCCGCATTGCGGATCCACAGCAGCCGCCGGCCGCCGAACATCGGCACCATATGCGCCTCGTCCACCAGTGAGCCGGGATCGCCGTCGAGCGACGCGCCGTCGTAGCGGATCACCGCGAAGGCGTCGTCCAGCGGCAGTCCGGTGGATCGGGCGAAATTGGCGGCGCGCTCCGACACCAGCCCGCGGTCCGGCCCGTAAATGAGCACGCAGATCGCGGCGGGGTCCGGCTTCGCCAGCCAGGAATCGACCTCATGTGCCTTTCGTTGCGCCATGGGTCTGGCCTAGTCGAACCAGTCGGGAACGCGATCGAGGCCGATCACCTCGTCATAGGTCGGGCGCGGGCGCACCACATGGAACCGGTCGCCATGGACCAGCACCTCGGGGATCAACAGTCTGGTATTGTAGGTCGAGGCCTGCACCGCGCCATAGGCGCCTGCGGTCGACACCGCGATCAGGTCGCCGGGGTTGAGGCGCGGCAGGTCGCGGTCATGGCCGAGGAAATCGCCGGTCTCGCAGACCGGGCCGACGACGTCGGCCCTGATGCGCGGCCCATCGTCCTTCAGCACGACCGGCCTGATCTCGTGGAACGCGTCATAGAGCGTCGGCCGGATCAGGTCGTTCATCGCCGCATCGACAATCAGGAAATTCTTCGCGTCGCCTTCCTTGAGAAAAATCACTTCCGACACCAGAATGCCGGCATTGCCGGCAATCAGCCGGCCGGGCTCGAAGATCACCTTGACGCCGAGCTTCTTCACCCGCCGGTGCACGATCGCCGCATAGGCGTCGGGCAGCGGTGGCGGATCATTGTCGACGCGGTAGGGAATGCCGAGCCCGCCGCCGAGATCGACATGGGCGATGTCGTGGCCGTCGCCGCGCAGCGTCTCGACCAGTTCGGCCAGCAGCGCAAACGCATCGTCAAACGGCTGCAGTTCGGTGATCTGCGAGCCGATATGCATGTCGATGCCGACCGCCCTGACGCCCGGCAGTTCCGCCACCCGCGCATAGACGGCGCGCGCCCGCTGCCAGGCGATGCCGAACTTGTTCTCGGCCTTGCCGGTGGCGATCTTCTTGTGGGTCCTGGCGTCGACATCCGGGTTGATGCGGATCGACACCGGGGCGACCGTTCCCGCCGCCACCGCCCGCGCCGACAGCAGCTCCAGTTCGGGCTCCGATTCGACGTTGAAGCAGTGAATGCCGGCGGCCAGCGCGAAATCCATCTCGCGCGCCGTCTTGCCGACGCCGGAAAACATGATCTTCGACGGCGCAATGCCGGCGGCCAGCGCCCGCCGCAATTCGCCTTCCGACACCACGTCGGCGCCCGAACCGAGCCTGGCCAGCGTGCGCAGCACCGCCTGGTTGGAATTGGCCTTCATCGCATAGCAGACCAGCGTGTCGAGGTCTGCGAAGGCTTGCGAAAACACCTTGTAGTGGCGCGTCAGCGTCGCCGTCGAATAGACGTAGAACGGCGTGCCGACGGCAGCGGCGATCGCCGGAACCGCAACGTCCTCGGCGTGCAGCACGCCATCGCGATACTCGAAATGATTCACCCGGCCCTCGCCTCAGTCGATCAGGCTGTCGAGGATGAACGGCCGTTCCGGCGTTTCGCGCGACGGTTTCGGCGGCGCGGGCTGGCCGGCCTTGCGCGCCGCGTCGCGGTCGGCCTCCCACTGCGCGTCGATCGGCCGTTCATTGTCGGCGCGCTTGCCGCAGGCCGACACCGCGCCCAGCGCGGCGATCAGGGCGATCGAAATCAGAAAACGCGATGCGGTCATCAAACGGGTCCAGAAGCGATGTCGAACGCTCTTAGCGGAGATTGCCACAGATTGCACCCCTGAACCTCGGGCGGCGAGCCTGCGCCCGGATCATTCCGGCGCGGGGATCATGCCCGCCACCAGCCGCTCGTCGGCGCGCTCGCTTGCCGCCAGCCCTCGCGCCACGCCGATGCGGTCGGCCTCCGGGCGGTTCTGGCTCATCTTGCGCTTGCCTTCAATCCGGGCCAGCGGCATCCGCACGCCGATAATGCCACGTAGTTGCGCCTGGATGAATTGTTCCGGCGCATCGGTCACCGCCCAGGCCTCGGCGCGCGGCTTTTCGTAGTGATCGGTCAGCCGGGTGACGATGTCGAGCAGCCGGCCGGCGTCTTCGAAAAACTCAACCGGCCCGTAGGCGTGCACGGCGGCGTAGTTCCAGGTCGGCACCACCTTGCCGTGCTCCTTCTTCGTTTCATACCAGGACGGCGTCACATAGGCGTTCGGCCCCAGAAAGACCGCCAGCGCCTCGCCTTGCGGCGCAAGCCTCCACTGCGCATTCGCCTTGGCGACATGGCCGTAAAGCGTGCCGGACGGACCCTCTTGCGGGTCAAACAGCATCGGCAGCGGCGTGGCGACAAGCCCCTCGGCGGTCGCGGTCACCAAGGTGGCAAGCCGCGCATCGCGGATGATCTGCGCCAGCACGGCCGGGTCGTCTTCCTTGAAGGCGGGCGGTGTATACATGGGGGGATGTTAGCGGCGCAAATGCGGCAATAACAGTGCGAACCCGCGCGAGACAATGGGCCAGGCCGCCTACGCCTTGGCCAGCCGCTTCTTCCAGTAGCGGATCTGCTTCTTCACTTCCGCCGGCGCCGTGCCGCCGAACGAGGTGCGGCTCTTCACCGAGGCGGCGGTCGACAGCACCGAGAACACGTCCTGGGTGATCGCCGGATTGATCGACTGCAGGTCGGCCAGCGACAATTGTTCGAGGCTCTTTTTCCTGGTTTCCGCCAGCGCCACCGCGCGGCCGGTGACGTGGTGCGCCTCGCGGAAGGGCAGGTTCAGCGCCCTGACCAGCCAGTCGGCCAGGTCGGTGGCGGTGGAAAATCCGTTGCCGGCCGCCTTCTTCATCGCCGCGACATTGACGGTCATGTCGCCGACCATGCCGGTCATGGCGGCAATCGCCAGGTCGAGCGTTTCAGCCGCGTCGAACACCGCTTCCTTGTCTTCCTGCATGTCCTTGGAATAGGCCAGCGGCAGGCCCTTCATCACTGTCAGCAGGCCGATCAGGTCGCCGTTGATTCGGCCGGTCTTGGCCCGCACCAGTTCCGCCGCGTCGGGGTTCTTCTTCTGCGGCATGATCGACGAGCCGGTCGAGAACGAATCCGACAGGCGGATGAAGTTGAACTGCGGCGTCGACCAGATGACGATCTCCTCCGCCAGCCGCGACAGATGCGTGGCGCAGATCGCCGCGATCGACAGGAATTCCAGCGCCGAATCGCGGTCGGAGACCGAATCGATCGAGTTGCGGGTCGGCTCGCGGAAGCCGAGCGCCTTCGCGGTCATGTGCCGGTCGATCGGATAGGGCGTGCCGGCCAGCGCCGCCGCGCCCAGCGGCGATTCGTCCATCCGCTCGATCGCGTCGCGCACCCGCGACAGGTCGCGGCCGAACATTTCGACATAGGCCATCAGGTGGTGGCCGAACGTCACCGGCTGCGCCGCCTGCAGATGGGTGAAGCCCGGCATCACCGTTGCGGCGTTTTCCTCGGCGCGGGCCAGAAACACCGCGATCAGCCCCTTCAGCGCCGCGGCGACGCGCTGCATCTCGGCCTTGGTCCACAGCCGGAAATCCACCGCCACCTGGTCGTTGCGCGAGCGCGCCGTGTGCAGCCGGCCGGCCGCCGGGCCGATCAATTCCGCGAGACGCGATTCGACATTCATGTGAATGTCTTCCAGCCGGGTCGAGAACTGGAAACGCCCGTCCTCGATCTCGGCCAGGATCGTCGTCAGCCCGCCGGCGATCTTTTTCTGGTCCGCTTCCGTAATGATGCCTTGTTTGGCCAGCATTTCGGAATGGGCGATCGAGCCGGCGATGTCCTGGGCGTAGAGTTTGCGGTCAAAGCCGATCGATGCGTTGATCGCCTCCATGATCGCGGCCGGCCCCGAGGCAAAACGTCCGCCCCACATCTCGTTGCTGGCCTTTTTGTCGGTCATGGTGTTTACCGCCCTTCGGAGACGTTGAATGTCCGAGCAGAAAAAGACTTTTCCGGGCCTGCGCCCGATCCTCTACGCCACGGCCGCCGGACTGGCCGCGGGAGCGGTCGCGGTATACGTGAACGCCGACGGGTCTGGCAACACGGCCCCTGAGCCGACCGTGCAGGCCGCGCCCGCCGCCGGGAGCTGCCAGGCCAGGCAGGAGCGGGCGCGCACCGTCGCCGCCGCCGCCACCGGCCAGGTCGCCGCCATGCTCGCAACCGATCCGCCACAATCTCTCGCCGCGCTCGCGCTCAACGGGCCGGACGGCAAGCCGACGACGCTCGGCGCGATGTCGGGCAAGATCCTGCTGGTCAATCTGTGGGCGACCTGGTGCGCGCCCTGCCGCGCCGAAATGCCGGCGCTCGACGCGCTGCAGGGCAAGCGCGGCGACGACCGGTTCCAGGTGGTCGCGGTCAATGTCGACACCGGCGACGACGCCAAGCCGAAAAAATTCCTCGCCGACGCCGGCATCAAGCATCTCGGTTATTATCGCGAAAACACCCTCGCCTTCTTCAACGAGCTGAAGAAGCGCAATCTGGCGCTCGGCCTGCCGGTGACGCTGCTGGTCGATCGCGACGGCTGCGTCATCGCCAACATGAACGGCCCGGCCGAATGGCACAGCGCCGACGCCGAAAAACTGATCGACGCGGCGCTGGCGCCGTAGACCGTTTCACGGCAGGATGGGATCACTCTGTTTCTCGTTTGGCGAGGCGATCCGGCAGGAGAGACAGGCAGGTCGATGTGGTTCATCGGCCAAACGGCTCGACGAACCGGGCGTCGGCCAAACGGAAACCCTGCCTGTCGAATTGCCATTCGCAATTCGACAGACAAATATTTCCTGCCGATCAAACTTGCCCCGCTGCGCAGCAGCGGGGTTTGATCGGTGGGCCGGACCACCAGCCCGACCTGCGCGAAAACCCTCGACCTTGTCCCAAGCCATCGCCGGCAGAGTGTTTCCAGCTAACCATGAAACGGTCTTGTCCAATCGCGGCGGCCGGGCGCAAAAGATTCACGCCCTGGACCAATGGAATCACCGCCGGGGCGCCGAACTGGTTTTGCCGCAATTGACGCCCACATTAGACGACTTCGCGACGCGAGCGGGAGGCCGACCATGACCAGACTTGTGTTTATCGTCGCCTGCGTGGCGCTGGGGGCCTATGCCTTGATGCGCATCGTCAGGTCCGCCCGCGCCGGCCGGTGGGACTGGCAGGGCGTCGCGCTCGCCCTGCTGTTCGTCATCGCCGCCATCTGGCTGCGCAACGAAACCGGAGTCGGAGGGATTTTCGACTGAGACGGTCTAGCGGCGCGACCGGCCGAGCAGCAGCGTCATCAAGCCGACCACCACCAGTCCGACCGCGGCGGCGGTCGCCGGGTTTTCGCGCACCGTGTCGCCGGCCTGGCGGGCGCCGCGGCCAAGCCTTGCGCCGGCGTCCGACAGATGGACCCGCAGGTCGTCCATCAGCTCCGACGTCTGGTCGCGCGCCTCGTCGTAGGATTTGCGCCCCTGCGCCTGCGCCAGTCGGCGCAGCGCCTTCATTTCCTTCTGCAGCGACGCCAGCTGTTCGGACAAAGCCGCTTCAGCGTCGGCGCGCGAACTCCAAAAACCCGTAGACATGACAAACCTCATGAGTTGCGTTGGCGGATGAACGCATCAATGGGCAAGCAGGTTCCGGGCCGGATCAAATTCCGGCCAGCAGCGCCGCCAGCGCCAGCGCCGCGGGGAGGGCCTGGACGAACAGGATCTTGCGGCTCACGGTCGCCCAGCCGAACAGGCCGGCGACGATGACGCAGCCGAGGAAGAAAGCCTTGATCGAAAAGCCGGCGTCGCCGAGCCACAGGCCCCAGACCAGGCCGGCGAACAGAAAGCCGTTGTAGAGGCCCTGATTGGCCGCCAGCGCCCTTGAGGCCTCCGAAAACTCGGGCGTCAGCCCGAACGCCTTGCGGCCGGCGGGCGTGTCCCAGGCGATCATTTCAAGGTACATGAAGTAGGCGTGCAGCAGCGCGACGAGCGCGATGAGAATGTTGGCGATCATTGCGGTCCCCGGTTCGGTTCAGCCACTGAACCACCGCATCGGGCCCGGCGCAAGATGTCGCGTTCAGGCCGGCGCGCGCAGCGCTTCGGCGCCGCTTTCGAACTGCAATCTCGCCAGTCGCGCATAGACGCCGCCGCGATCGACCAGGCTGCGATGGGTGCCCTGTTCGACGATGCGGCCGGCCTCCATCACCAGGATGCGGTCGGCTTTCAGCACCGTCGCCAGCCGGTGGGCGATGACCAGCGTGGTGCGCCCCGCCATCAGCCGTTCCAGCGCGGTCTGCACCAGCGTCTCGCTTTGCGCGTCGAGCGCCGAGGTCGCCTCGTCGAGCAGCAGGATCGGCGCGTCGCGCAGGATGGCGCGGGCAATGGCGATGCGCTGGCGCTGGCCGCCTGACAGCGTCACGCCGCGTTCGCCCACCTGGGTCTCGTAGCCCTGGGCCATCAGGTCGATGAACTCGGCGGCCTGCGCGTCGTGGGCGGCCTGCTCGATCTGCTGGCGGCTCGCGCCGCCGGGGCGGCCGAAGGCGATGTTGTCGGCGACTGTGGCGGCGAAGATGGTCACGTCCTGCGGCACCATGGCGATGCGGCGGCGCAGGTCCACCGGGTCGACATCGCGGATGTCGAGGCCGTCGACCGAAATAGCGCCGGATTTCGGGTCGTAGAAGCGTTCGATCAGCTGAAAGACCGTGCTCTTGCCCGCGCCCGACGGACCGACGATGGCGACGGTCTCGCCGGGCTCGACGACAAAACTCAGGTCGCGCAGCGCCGGCAGGTCGGGACGGGCGGGGTAGGCGAAGGACACTTTGTCGAAGGCGATGCGGCCAAGCGGCGGCTCCGGCATGGCCTTCGGATGGGTGGGCGCAGCGATCACCGGTTCCTCGGCGAGAATCTCGGTCAGCCGTTCGGCGGCGCCCGACGCCTGGCTCAGTTCGCCCCACACTTCCGACAGCGCGCCGAGCGCGCCGGCGGCGAACACCGAATAGAGCAGGAACTGGCCGAGCGTTCCCGGCGTCATCGTCCCCGACAGCACGTCGCGCGAGCCGAACCACAGCACCGCGACCACCGAGGCGAAGATGGTGAAGATGGCGAAGAAAGTCAGCACCGCGCGCGCCAGCACCGATGACTGGGCGGCGGCGTAGGCCTTGTCGACGGCGGTGGAAAAGCGGCTGCGGACGGAAACCTCGGCGGTGAACGCCTGCATGGCGCGCGGCGCGCCGATCTGTTCGGCCGCATAGGCCGTCGCCTCCGCCAGCGTGTCCTGCGCCTGCCGCGAGCGGCGGCGCACCGAACGCCCGAACGCCATCAGCGGCAGCACGATCACCGGAATGGCGGCGATCACCAGGCCCGACAGTTTCGGGCTGGTCACGACCATCATGCCGAGCGCGCCCAGCCCCATCAGCACGTTGCGCAGCGCCACGGAAGCGGTTGCGCCGACGGCGGACTTGATCTGGGTGGTGTCGGCCGACAGGCGCGAAATCAGCTCGCCCGACTGCGCCCGGTCGAAAAACGACGGCGACAGCCGGGTCAGATGGGCGAAGACGTCGTTGCGCAGATCGGCGACGACGCGTTCGCCAAGGGTGATGACGAAATAGTAACGCCCCGCCGAAGCCAGCGCCAGCACGCCGGCGATCGCCACCAGCATGGTGAAATAGCTGGCGACGAAGCCGCTGTCGCCGTCGACGAAGCCGTTGTCGATCATGCGGCGCACCGCCAGCGGCAGCACCAGCGTCATGGCGGCGGCGAGCACCAGAAACACGATCGCGGCGGCGACCTTGCCCTTGTAGCGGCCAAGATAGGGCGCAAGGCGCGCCAGCGGGCGCAAGGACCGCCGGCGGTCGGTTTCGGGCTGTTCAACGATAAATGCCATCAGGTCTGGAGCCTTGTGCCGGTATTCTCATTCGCTGCGGCGGGCCGGTCCCGGGCGGTTCCCCGGTCCTTGCCGCTCTAGCTATTCGCTTGGCCGTCCCGCTTCAATGCCGCGCCTCGGGGCGCATCGCCGCAGCGCCCAAACCAGCGCTTCGGCGCAGGCTTGTGCAGTCAATGCCCGTGCTGTATAGCGCAGCCTGAGAATTTGGGGAGCCGTCGCCTGCCATGGCCGCGGCTTCGTGTTTTAATGACGGGCGCGCCGCCCGCGTCAGACCAGGACGACCGCGATGAAAGCCAAGATCCACCCCGACTACCACACCATCAAGGTCGTGATGACCGACGGTACCGAATACATGACCCGCTCGACCTGGGGCAAGGAAGGCGACACGATGAATCTCGACATCGACCCGACCACGCACCCGGCATGGACCGGCGGCAACCAGACGCTGCTCGATCGCGGCGGCCGCCTGACCAAGTTCAAGAACAAGTTCGCCAATCTCGGCATCTGAGCCGGATCGGACAAACGGAACCAAAAAACCCGCCTCGAAGGCGGGTTTTTTGTTGGATGATGCGGGGGTCGCGGACTGGTCGGCTATCGCAGACCCGGGTCTCAGTCCTTGGCGCGTTCGACGTAGGAGCCGTCCGCCGTCATCACCACGATGCGGGTGCCGGTGGCGATATGCGGCGGCACGGCGGTGCGCACGCCGTTCGACAGCATCGCCGGCTTGTAGGACGACGACGCCGTCTGGCCCTTGGTCGTCGGCTCGGTCTCGACCACTTCGAACACGGCGCGCTGCGGCAGCACGATGGCGATGCCGACGCCGTCATGCACCGACACCTGCACGCTCATGCCTTCCTGCAGATAGGGCGCGGCGTCGCCGACCACGTCCTCGGCCACCGCGATCTGGTCGTAGGTTTCCGGGTTCATGAAGTGGAAGCCTTCGCCATCGGCATAGAGGAACGTGTGCTCGCGGTCCTCGACATGGGCGCGCTCCACCTGCTCGGTGGTGCGATAGCGTTCCGACACTTTTACGCCGTCGGAAATGCGGCGCATGTCGAGCTGGGTGACCGGGGTGCCCTTGCCGGGGTGGATGTTCTCGGCGGCGAGAATGACATAGAGCTTGCCGTCCTTGTCGACGACATTGCCTTTGCGCAGCGAACTGGCGATGACTTTGACCATGATATGTCCAATGATTGTTCGTTGCGCCCGCCCTTAGCGCATCTTAAGAGGCATCGCCAGCCCACCGGTGACGTTCCCATGACACAAGCCTCGCCCTACTGGACGCCCGATGTCCATGCCGACCGGCGGCCGCGCCTGATGGCGCGCAACCGCGTCGCCGCCGCGATGCGCAACTGGTTCGCCGCGCGCGACTTCGTCGAAGTGACCGCGGGCGTGCTGCAGGTGTCGCCCGGCAACGAGGCGCATCTGTCGGCGTTTTCGACCGAATTCCTGCATCCCGACGGTTCGCGGCGACCGTTCCATCTCGCCACCTCGCCGGAATTCGCCTGCAAGAAACTGCTGGCGGCGGGCGAAAGGAGGCTGTTTTCGATGGGGCCGGTGTTCCGCAACCGCGAACGTGGGCCGCTGCATCATCCCGAATTCACCATGCTGGAATGGTATCGCGCCGGCGAAACCTATGACGCGCTGATCGACGATTGCGTGGATCTGCTGCGGCTGGCGGCCGAAACGGTGGGCACGAACAGTTTCAGCTATCGCGGCGCCACCGCCAATCCGTTCGCCGCGCCCGAACGGCTGACGGTCGCCGGCGCTTTCCGGCGCTATGCCGGCGTCGACCTACTGGCGACCGTGGCGGCGTCGGGGGATACCGACGTCGCCGCGCTGCGGGCGCAGGCGCTCCGGGCCGGGGTGCGGGTCGCCGACGACGACGGCTGGGCCGACATCTACAGCCGCATCATGGTCGAGAAGGTCGAGCCGAAACTCGGCCGCGCGGCGGCGACCTTCCTCACCGAATATCCGGTCAGCGAGGCGGCGCTCGCCCGCCCCGCTGCGCACGACCCTCGCGTCGCCGAGCGGTTCGAGCTCTATTGCTGCGGCGTGGAACTCGCCAATGCGTTCGGCGAACTGACCGATCCGGTCGAGCAGCGGCGACGCTTCATCGCCGAGATGGACGAGAAGGAACGGGTCTATGGCGAACGCTACCCGATCGACGAGGATTTTCTCGCCGCGCTCGCGATCATGCCGCAGGCCAGCGGCATCGCGCTGGGCTTCGACCGACTGGCAATGCTGGCGACCGGCGCAAACCGCATCGACGACGTGATCTGGACGCCGATGCCGCAATAGGCCGGTCTAGCGGTTCCTGACCACGACGCAGGCGCCGCCATCGGCGCGCAGGCGGCGGCATATGTCGTCGGCGGCCGCCCGGCTTTCGACCCCGATCCGCACCGCATAGACGCCGCGCCGTCCCATCGGCGAGCGCACGCGACCGACCACCGGCTCGTATTTGCGCAGTTCGGGCACGCGCGCCCGCGCCCGCTCGAACTGGCGCACCGCCGCCGACTGGCGGAAATTGCCGGCGACCTGCACGCCCCAGGGTTTTGTGTGAATGCGCGACATCGGCACGGTGCGGCTCATGATGACGCGCAGGTCGCGGCACGCGGCCTGGAAATCGCGCTTGGGATCGAGCGGCTTGACCGTGCCCTGATAGGTCCGGTCTGCGAAGTTGTCCGCCGCCTCGCCCATGATGTCGAGCACATAGGTTTCGGTTTCGAGCGGCAGAAAGCCGCCGCTGGCGAGCCAGCCGGCGGTGCGGGTCTCGCCGGAATTGTAGGCGGCGGCCGCCAGCCCCAGATTGCCGAAACCGTCGCGCAGTTCGTCAAGATATTCCGCGCTGGCGGGAATGGCGAGTTCAGGGTCGAACGGGTCGGCGAGACCGCGGATCCTGGCCGTGCCCGGCATGAACTGGGCGATGCCTTGCGCCCCCGCCGGCGACACCGCGCCAGCGTCGAAGCGGCTTTCCTTCCAGATCAGCCGGGCGAACCAATCCGGCGGCAGGCCGTTTTTCCGGGCGCTGGTCTCGATCAGGTCGCAGATGTGGGCGACCGGCAGCGTCCTCGGCTTGTCCTCGCCCGGCAGCGAGGTCAGCGGCGGCAACGGGTTGAACGGCGGCAGCGCCGGATCCTGCGCCTGGCCGGCCGACGCCATCGCCATCATCGCGGCGAAAAGGGCGACGATGCGGCGGCTGACCGGCACTATTGCGCCGCGGCGCTGTGGCCGAAACGCTGCTCGATATAGTCGGACACCATCGCCTCGAACTCAGCGGCGATGTTGGTCCCGCGCAGCGTCGCCGCCTTTTTGCCGTCGATGAAGACGGGCGCGGCGGGAGTTTCGCCGGTGCCGGGCAGCGAGATGCCGATGTCGGCGTGCTTGGATTCGCCCGGTCCGTTGACGATGCAGCCCATCACCGCGACCTTCAGTTCCTCGACGCCGGGATATTTCGTCTTCCACACCGGCATGTTCTTGCGCAGGTCGGCCTGGATCTTTTCCGCCAGCTCCTGGAACACCGTCGAGGTGGTGCGGCCGCAACCGGGGCAGGCGGCGACGATCGGCACGAACTGGCGGAACCCCATCGTCTGCAGCAGTTCCTGCGCCACCTGCACCTCGCGCGTGCGGTCGCCATTGGGTTCGGGCGTCAGCGAAATGCGGATCGTGTCGCCGATGCCCTGCTGCAGCAATATGCCCATCGCGGCCGAGGAGGCGACAATGCCCTTGGAGCCCATGCCGGCCTCGGTCAGGCCCAGATGCAACGCGTGGTCGGAGCGGCGCGACAGTTCCGTATAGACGGCGATCAGGTCCTGCACCCGGCTGACCTTGGCCGAGAGGATGATCCTGTCGCGCGGCAGGCCGATCTCCTCAGCCAGTTCCGCCGACAGCAATGCCGACTGGATGATCGCCTCGCGCGTCACTTCGTCAGCGGTCATCGGAAAACCGTCGGCCTGGTTGCAGTCCATCAGCCGGGTCAGCAATTCCTGGTCGAGCGAGCCCCAGTTGACGCCGATGCGCACCGGCTTGTCGTGGCGGATGGCGGTCTCGACGATCGCCGAAAACTGGCGGTCCTTCTTGTCCTTGAAGCCGACATTGCCGGGATTGATGCGGTATTTCGCCAGCGCCTCGGCGCAGGCGGGATGATCGGCCAGAAGCTTGTGGCCGATATAGTGGAAATCGCCGATCAGCGGCACGAAGACGCCGACGCGCTCCAGCCGCTCGCGGATGCGTGGCACGGCGGCGGCGCTGTCGTCGCGGTCGACGGTGATGCGCACCAGTTCCGAGCCGGCGCGGTGCAGCGCGGCGACCTGCGCCACCGTGGCGTCGACATCGGCGGTGTCGGTGTTGGTCATCGACTGCACCACCACCGGCGCGTCGCCGCCGACGACGACGCCGCCGACGGAGACGCCGACGCTGGCGCGGCGCGGCTGCGGGCGCGGATCGAAGACTGGCTGGACAAGGGGCGTTGCGGCGGTCATGCCGGTTTCCATCTGGATCGTCGCCGGCAGAGGTGGCGAAGCATTCCGGCGATGTCAAGGCGCAGTATTCTTGCGGTCTTGGCCGCCGCCGCACCGCCGGTTACAACCCCGCCCCAATCGGAAGGATGAAACCATGGCCCGTACAGCAGTCGTCACCGGATCGAATTCAGGCATCGGACTCGAGATCGCGACCAGTCTCGCCAAGCGCGGCGACAATGTCGTGCTCAACTCGTTCACCGACCGGGCCGAAGACCATGAACTTGCGGCCAGGCTGGCGCGCGACACCGGCGCCGCGGTCGTCTACCGCAAGGCCGACATGGCCGAGGGCGAACAATGCCGGTCGCTGGTGACATGGGCGGCCGGGCGGTTCGGCTCGGTCGACATCCTGGTCAACAATGCCGGGATCCAGCATGTCGCGCCGGTGGACGAATTCCCGGTGGCGGAATGGAACCGTATCATCGCGGTCAATCTGAACTCGAATTTCCATACGATTGCCGAAGCCCTGCCGCTGATGCGCAAGGCGAAATGGGGACGCATCGTCAACATCGCCTCGGCGCACGGCCTGCGCGCCTCGCCCAACAAGTCGGCCTATGTCGCGGCCAAGCACGGCGTCGTCGGACTGACCAAGACGGTGGCGCTGGAGGCGGCGGGGCAGGGCGTCACCTGCAACGCGGTGTGCCCCGGCTTCGTGCTGACGCCGCTGGTTGAGCAGCAGGTGCAGGACCGGATGAAGGAACATCCTGGCATGGACCGCGACGCGCTGGTGCGCGACATCATCCTGGCCAAGCAGCCGTCGAAACAGTTCGCGACGGTGGCGGAGATCGCGGCGGCGGCGATGTATCTGATTTCCGACCTCGCTGCGTCGGTCACCGGCACGACGATTTCGATCGACGGCGGCTGGACCGCGGCCTGAGGCGCCGTCAGTTGATGGCTATGTCGATCAGGCGCACGGTGCCGCGGACGACGCGCCTGCACGCCTCGCGATCGTCGAACCGCTGCTTGGCCCCGTCGATGGCGCAGATCAGTGTCTCGGCGAGCCCGGCGGCGGTCAGGCCGCGCGCCGCCAGATCGACCCGCCGCTCGCCGGCGTCGGCCTCGATCGCGGCCGCATAGAGCCGCGACATGCGCGCCATGCCGACCTCGATCAGGTCCGCCGCCAGGCTGGACTTGAGGTCGATCAGTTCGGTGCCGTGCGGCGTGTCCTCGATCTCGGCCAGCAGGCCGCACATGACGCTGTCGATCGCGCTGGTGAGGCGGGCGGGCAGCGGCCCCGTGCGGGCAAGCTCGGCCTCGATCATCGCGTAACTCTGCTCGAACACGCGCCCGGCGAGCGCGCGATAGATGTCGGCCTTGTTGCGGAACAGCAGATAAAGCGCCGGCCGGCTCATCTCGGAGGCGCGGGCAATGTCCTCCATGGTCACGCGCTGGTAGCCATAGGCCAGGAACACCGACATGGCGCCGTCCAGGACGCGCTGATGCCGTGTGTCGTCTATCGTCGCCGCCGCAATATCCAATGCCTTGCCCAAAAGCTGCCGCCAGTCGCCGCAACCCCGCACGGACCATGAAATGACGGTTTGGCCACATTGACAAAATGACAGAAAATGTCAATATGTTGACAGTGACATCCAAGGGAACGCCTATGCGTCTGATCGTCGACGGAAAGTCTATCGACCTTGATGTCGATCCCGACATGCCGCTGTTGTGGGCCCTGCGCGACATTGCGGGCGTCACCGGGCCAAAGTTCGGCTGTGGCGTCGCCGCCTGCGGCGCCTGCACCGTGCTGATCGACGGCGCGCCGGTGCGCTCCTGCTCGCTGCCGGTCGGACAGGTCGCCGGTGAAGTCACCACCATCGAAGGCATCGGGTCGCGCGACAAGCTGCACCCTGTGCAGCAGGCCTGGCTGGAGGAGCAAGTGGCGCAGTGCGGCTACTGCCAGGCCGGCCAGATCATGAGCGCGGTGGCGCTGCTCGACGAGATCGACGATCCGACCGACGAGGAGATCGACCAGGCGATGGGCGGCAATCTGTGCCGATGTGGAACCTATCCGCGCATCCGCGCCGCCGTTCACAAGGCGGCGCAGCTCAAGCTGGCGAGGAGCTGACCATGGCGTCCATCGGCAAGATCGCTCGCCGCACCTTTCTCATCGGCGCCGCGGCCGTGGCCGGCGGCGTCGCCGTCGGCTATTATCACTACCGCAAACCCTATCCGAACCCGCTCGAAGGCGAACTGGCCGACGGCGAGGCGACCTTCAATCCCTATGTGAAGATCGACGCCGACAACACGATCACGGTGATTGCGCCGCGCGCCGAGATGGGCCAGGGCATTTCGACGACGCTCGCCGCCTTTGTCGCCGAGGAGCTTGAAGTCGACCTCGACCAGGTCAAGGTCGAGCACGGCCCTGCATCCTACGCCTACTACAACCAGAAAATGCTCGAAGAGGGCGCCGGCTTCAATTTCTGGGACGAAAGCTATGCCGCCGAAACCGTTCGCTCGATCATGCTCGGCGTCGGCAAGATGCTCGGCCTGCAGGGCACCGGCGGCTCGACCTCGACGACCGACGGTTTCGACCGGATGCGCCAGGCGGGCGCGGCCGCCAGGATGATGCTGGTCGAGGCCGCCGCGCGCAAATTCGGCGTCGCCGCGTCCGAACTGACGGCCGAGAACGCCTCGGTCCATCACAAGGCGTCGGGCAAGAGCGCGACCTATGGCGAACTGGCGGCGGACGCGGCAAAGCTCGATCCGCCGCGCGACGTCGTGCTGAAAGACCGGTCGCAGTGGAAAATCCTCGGCAAGCCGCAAAAGCGCGTCGACATGCTCGACAAGGTCACCGGCGCGCCGATCTTCGGCATCGACGTGCGCCTGCCGGAGATGCTCTACGCCACCGTGCGGATAAGCCCGGTGTTCGGCGTCAAGCCGGTGCGTTCCGACACCGGCGCGGCGGCAAAGATGCCCGGCGTGGTCAAGATCGTGCCGATCGATTCGGTCTATGGCAGCGGCTTCGGCGTCATCGCCGAAAACACATGGGCGGCGTTCCAGGCGGCCGAGGCGATCGACGTGGAATGGGGCAAGCCGGCCTATCCCGCCGACAGCGACGCGATCATGAAGCTGATCGCCGACGCGGCGGCGCAAGGCGACGCGACGGTGGAGCGCGACGACGGCGATGTCGACGCCGCCTTCGCCGGCGCGCCCGCCGACAAGATGATCGAGGCCGACTACTCGGTGCCCTATCTGTCGCATGCGCCGATGGAGCCGATGAACTGCACGGCGCAGCTGAAGGACGGCGAGATGCATGTCTGGGCGCCCAACCAGATGCCGGTGCTGGTGCGCTGGTTCTGCGCCGACATCGCCGGCGTGCCGATCGACAAGACGCATGTGCGCACGACCTCGATGGGCGGCGCGTTCGGCCGACGCGGCGAACTCGACTACGCCATCTATGCGGCGCTGCTCGCCAAGGAGACCGGCGGCCGGCCGGTCAAGGTCACCTACACCCGCGAGGAAGACATGCGGCACGACTGCTACCGTCCGGCTTCAGCCGGCCGGTTCAGGGCGCGCGTCGGCGACGACGGCCTGCCTGTGGCGGTCGACATGCGGGTCGCGGCGCAGAACATGTCGGTGTCGCTGATGTCGCGCTGGTTTCCGTCGCTGCCCGGCGGCGGCCCCGATCCGTCGATCACCGACGGCGCGCGCAACCAGCCCTATACGATCCCGAACTACCGCGTCGCCTCGGTGCAGGCGCAGGTGCCGGCCATCCCGGTCAGCTTCTGGCGCTCGGTCGGCAATTCCGTCAACGGCTTCTTCCACGAGAGCTTCATGGACGAGATCGCCCATCTCGGCAAAGTCGATCCGGTCGAGATGCGGCGCAGACTGATGGCGGATTTCCCGGCGGCGCTGGCGGTGGTGAACAAGGTCGCCGAGATGTCGAACTGGGGCGAGCAGCTTCCGTCCGGCGCGGCCAAGGGATTTGCGTTCACGCTGTCGTTCGGCTCCTGGGTCGGTCAGGTCGTCCAGATCGCCGACACGCCGTCGGGGATCAGGCTCGAGAAGATGTGGATCGCTGCCGATGTCGGCACCGCGATCGACCCCGGCATCATCGAAACCCAGCTGACCGGCGGCGCGATCTTTGGTCTGTCGGCCGCCATGGGCCAGCAGATTACCTTCAGGGACGGACAGGTGGAGCAGTCGAATTTCCACGATTTCGACGCCATGCGGATCTGGCAGGCGCCGCGGTTCGAGGTCGCCATCCTGGAGAATTTCCACCGCATGGGCGGCGTCGGCGAAGTCGGCACGCCGCCGGCGGCGGCAGCGCTCGCCAATGCGGTCTTCGCGCTGACAGGCAAGCGTATCCGCCAGCTGCCGCTCAACCGGGACGTCAAGTTCGCATGATCCGCCTCCAGACCATGCTGGCTGTCGCCGCATTCGCCGTCGCCACGCCCGCGCTTGCGCAGGACGCGACCCCCGCCGCGCCTGCCGCGCCCGCAATCGTCGTCGACGAGGCCGTCGGGCTGCCGGCCTGGGACAAGGTCTACAAGGTGTTTTCGCATCCGCGCTGCGCCAATTGCCACAGTCCAGACGACCGGCCGCGCTGGTCGGGCCCAAGTTACGGCGCTGCCCGCGTCCACGCCTTCAACGTGCAGCGCGGCGTCGACGGGTCAGGTTTCGGCAATACCGGGCTGCGCTGCACCACCTGCCATTTCGACTCGAATTCGGCGGCGCCGCACGGTCCTCCCGGCGCGCCGAACTGGCACCTGGCGCCGGTCGAGATGGCCTGGTTCGGCCAGACCTCGGCGCAGATCTGCGCCCAGATCAAGGACCCGGCGCGCAATGGCGGCCGGACGCTGGACGAGGTCGCCGAACATGTCCGAACCGACGGGCTGGTCGCATGGGGCTGGAATCCGGGTCCTGGCCGCGAGGCCGCGCCGGGGTCGGCGGAAGAAACAACCGCCGCCCTGCAACAATGGGCGGCGGCCGGCGCGCCTTGCCCGTCCCAATAGGCCGGGCCGGCAAACCCGGTTTGTCAGGAGTGAGGCGCATCGAAGCACGTGTTCAGGGTTTGTGACTTTTGCGCATCACAAACATCATGTATGAGGCGCACGGCCCGACCATTCGCAGCCACGACATTGCGTTTGTTCAATCCGTCGCCATATCGCGCATGGAACTAAGGGCAAAAGGTCCAGCGGACAGATAGACATGGCCAAAATCAGATATAATCAGGTCGCCGCCATCGTGGTGCTCGTCGGCTTTGCGGCCTGGATGGGAACCGGCAAGTTCTCGTCGGTCGGCAGCGCCGCCGCGGAAGGCGACAAGGGACAGCCTGCGGCTCAGCACGCGCAGACGCCAGACAAGCCGGCGGCGGAACCGGCCAAAGAGGCGCCGCGCACCGTCGCCGTCGTCTCGCCGCCGCGTCTCGAGCACGCCCGCGCCATCCGCATCTCCGGCCTGACCGAAGCCGACAAGCGCGCCGTGCTCGCCACCCGCGCCGGCGGCATCATCGCCGAATTGCCGGTGACGGAAGGCGACAGGGTCAAGACCGGACAGACCATCCTGGTTCTGGCCGAGGAAGGCCAGCAGGCGGCGCTCGAACTGGCGCAGCAGCTGGTCAAGCAGCGCGAGGCCGAGCTTGAGGCGGCGCGGCGGCTGGCCAAGACCGGCACCATGCCGAAACTGCAGCTCGACACCGCGGTGTCGGCGCTCGCCCAGGCGCAGTCGCAACTGAAGGCGGCGCAGGCCGAACTCGACCGGCTGACGGTGGTCGCGCCGTTCGACGGGCTGATCGACAAGGTCAATGTCGAGATCGGCAGCGCGGCGCCGCAGGGCACGCAGGTCGCCACCTTGCTCAGCCTCGACCCGGTCGTCGTCAAGGGCGAGGTGTCGGAGCGCGATCTCCGGTTCGTGCGCACCGGCGACAAGGCCGAGGCGAAAATGGTCAATGGCGAGGCGATGACCGGCGAGGTGCGCTATATCGGCCGCGAGGCGACGCCGACCACCCGCACCTTCCGCGTCGAGATCGCCATCGCCAACCCGGACGACAAGATCCCGGCCGGCATGACGTCCGAAATCGTGCTGCGCGGCGAGACGGCGGATTCCGTCGTCCTGCCCCGCTCGGTGGTGACGCTGAGCGCCAAGGGCGATCTCGGCATCCGCGCCGTCGACAAGGACAACAAGGTGGTCTTCGTGCCGATCGACATCGTTGACGACATGGAGAACGGCCTGGTGCTCGGCGGCATTGCCGCCGACGCGCGGGTGATCGTCGCCGGACAGGAGCTGGTGACGGAAGGCGAGACGGTGAAACCCGTCGCGGCCGACCCGGAACTGATCAAAAAACTCGTCGGCGAAGCGACGGGCACCAACTGACCAGGCCAGCACAATGGATATTGTCGGGATTGCCATACGCAACGCCAGGCTGACGCTGTCGGTCCTGGTGTTCCTCATCATCGCCGGCGCGCTGGCCTATCAGTCGGTTCCCAAGGAAGCCGAGCCGGACGTCGCCATTCCGATCATCTATGTCAGCCTCGCCTATCAGGGCATTTCGCCCGAGGATTCCGAGCGGCTGCTGCTGCGGCCGGTCGAGACGCAGCTGAAAAGCCTCAAGGGGCTGAAGGAAATGCGCTCGGCCGCGTTCCAGGGCGGCGGTTATGTGCTGGTCGAGTTCGATCCGTCGACAAATCTGTCGGACGCGCTGGTCGACGTGCGCAACAAGGTGTCTGACGCGCGGCGCGACATTCCGCAGGGAGCGGACGAGCCGACCGTCAGCGAGGTCAACGTCTCGGAATTCCCGGTGCTGGTGGTGACCCTGTCGGGCCATGTGCCCGAACGGGTGCTGACCGCCGCCGCCAAGCAGCTGCGCGACAAGATCGAGGAAGTGCCGGGTGTGCTGGAAGGCACGATCCAGGGTGCGCGCGAGGATCTGGTCGAGGCGATTATCGATCCCGCCAAACTGTCCTCCTACGGACTTCGGCTCGAGCAGATCGTCCAGGGCATCGGCGCGTCGAACAGCCTGGTGGCCGCCGGCAATCTCGAAGGTTCCGAAGGCAAATACGCCATCAAGGTGCCGGCGCTGATCGAGACGCCGGAAGACGTCGCGGCGCTGCCGGTGGTGGCGGGTCCCAATGCGATCGTGCGGGTGCAGGATCTCGCCACAGTGCGCGCCACCTTCAAGGATGCCGAGACGATCACCCGGCTCGACGGCAAGTCGGCGATCGCCATCGAGGTCAAGAAGCGCGTCGGCGCCAACATCGTCGAGACCATCGACGGCGTCAAAAAGGTCGCCGACGAGTTCGTCAAGATCGCGCCTCCGGGCATGGAAGTGACCTTCACCCAGGACAAGTCGGTGTTCGTCAACCAACTGTTGACCGACCTGCAGAACCACGTGCTGATCGCGGTGATCCTGGTGTTCATCGTCATTCTCTACGCGCTGTCGGGCCGCGCCTCGCTGCTGATCGGGCTTGCCATCCCGTCATCGTTCCTGATGGGCATCCTGCTGCTGGCGCTGATGGGCTACACCATCAACATGATCGTGCTGTTCTCGCTGATCCTGGCGGTCGGCATGCTGGTGGACGACGCGATCATCGTCACCGAATTCGCCGAGCGGCGCATGTCGGAAGGCATGGACAAGGCGCAGGCGTTTGAACTGGCGGCCAAGCGCATGGCGGGCCCGGTGATCGCCGCCACGATGACGCGCATCGCGGCGTTCTCGCCGCTGCTGTTCTGGCCCGGCATCATCGGCGATTTCATGAAATACCTGCCGATCACGCTGATCGTGACGCTGGCGGCGTCGATGGCCTATGCGCTGATCTTCGCGCCGACGCTCGGCGCGATATTCGCCAAGGCTCCCGCGCATGAGGAAGGCCACCACAAGGACGGCGTCTACATGGCGATCGTCAACAAGGCGGTGCACTATCCGGTCACGGCGCTGGTGCTGACGTTGATGCTGCTGGGCGGCGGGCTCTACTCCTACGTCAAGTTCGGCAACGGCGTCGAATTCTTCCCGTCGGTGGAGCCGGATTACGGCCTGCTCTACGTCCATGCGCGCGGCAATCTCTCGCTCGACGAGATGGATGCGGCGACGACCGAGGCGGAAAGCCGGCTGCTCGGCTGGCCCGGCGTCAAGTCGGTCTACACCCGCGTCGGCAAGACGCGCGGCGGCGGCCAGGACATTCCCGAG